>JAAUXU010177243.1_pt1 | contig 30747 bp, 30 predicted proteins | sample 7278151 | NCBI WGS metagenome assembly JAAUXU01 (sample SAMN14350113, study PRJNA611818) | marine sediment metagenome | isolation source: surface marine sediment (1.8m) | place: French Polynesia: Moorea | collected 2018-08 | reverse complement strand
GCTCAAATTTACCTTTTTTACCAGAAGCATAAAAATGTGATAAACCCATACCCCCCCCCCCAAACACGGCCGGTGGGGCCGGGGGGGGGGTGGGGGGGGGTGGGCGCCCCCCGGGGGGGGGGGTGAGGTCTGGAGGGGGGTGCTCCCCTTGAGCAGTCAAAAAAAATTTGAAAATGCCTCCAAAAATGCACTACATTTCAGTAAAGTGTATGACACAATATTGATATCGACGACAAGCTACTGTATTGGTTGGCATAGTGTGGACTTTTTTGAGTCCACTCTTCGAGTGGTAAAAAAATTGAAAATGTTTCCAAAAACGCACGATATTTCAGTATTTTCGTCCCTCTGACGAGTGTTCAAATACTTTTGGAGGCAAGTGTAGGCCATGAGAGCCTCCACTGTTCCTGAGCAAGAACGTATACCGACCGCTTCCAAACTGAGAGTCTCCTCTGAAACCGAATTGATACGCACTTTTACTTCTCTCTCTGCATTACGCTATAGCCAATTGCACAAACCCCAGGCACAAGTTTCCCATGTGTCATTTTGTGGCTCCTGGAAGCCGCCAACCAAAAGTGGAAGTACGTACACTGTAGGACGGAGGGAGAAATTAGTTTTCTGATTGTCATCGCTGACGAAATAAACATATCTTTAATGAGACTAAGCAAGTAATATACCTATGGCAGATTTAGCTGAGAAACCATGAAGTAGACTGAGTGCATATTTTTGAGCGCGCTACCCAGTAAAAAGAAGTAAGAAAACGATTGCTTGACTCCTGATTTGATGACACTCCACTTGTGTGGCGAGTTATTGCCTGGTGGATGCGATAAATTTTCCTTAATCGCTCACGTGTGGCTCCTCCTCTCCCCCTCCCTGGATAGGGAGTCCACCTCCCCTCATCTTCAGCATAAGGAGTCATTACGGTCCCCGTCATATTTCAATCCCATCTGAACCCGGGGGCTGCGCGCTCACCCGCAGTTCAAGATGGGAGGGGAGAGGTGGGAGGACACGCAGGCCACGCAGGCCACGCTCGAGAACCGTTACATTTCGGCCCGTTCGCAGGAACCGAAGTGATGCCACCCGTTCAGGAATTTAACAGCGAAATGTTATTCATACGTGCGCAGCCCGCACGCACGCATCTGTATCTGCTTTGTCCTTCCAGTTATCATCATGACCTGAGTGGGCCGTAACTAATATGCTTCGTGTACGCGCACCGTAACAGTACGGCGGAATGCAACCGTCGCATGTAGGATGACGACGACGTGGAGTTGACGGTCTTCTTTGGCGTGCTCCTGTACCTGGCTCCTGTTGTGGCTTTTAACTGGTATACAGGACAGAGACGATGCTTGTGTTCTAGTTTCTCCAATCGCAATGTGCTTTGTCACAACAACTGTTGTGCCCGGCGTACCGGTGTCTCCGTGTTCACTGCCGAGGCGAGTTCCTGGTCACGGTGTCCTTGGAGGCGTATGCTGGGGTAGGACGATCCGCGAAATTATCCTAGATATGCAGAGAAAGACGTCTGCACGAATCCCACGACGAGGATCGTGGAAGAGGTGGCGCAAGAAGAGGAGGAGGCGGTCTGGCAGAACTGCTTGCAGCACGGGACCGCCGCAAACAGGCTGGACGCCGGGAGAAACGAGACGATCTGGCCTGTATGGACGCCAGGGACAACTTTTCCCAGATCAACGTCTTTCAGAGGGCGGATGAACTTTTGGATCATTTGGTGTTTGTGTAAACACACATGTTTTGAATAACCTCTCCACAGAAACTGAGGTGGCAGAGGTCCCCCTGGATGAGAACCAGCCTCTGATTTGGTATCTGGCCAAGGTTTAGGTCTCACCTGATCAGTCTTGACGAGAACGCACTGTACTTCCCTATACACTGGAGGTATAAAATGTGTGCATATGTATATCCTACACACTTGTCAGGTGACTTTGCATGACTAACACTAGTGCGTGCAATTGCACGCACTAGTGTCATTATGAATGGGTCAACAGCAAACATAACCTTGCGTTAACTCCAACAGATCACGAATTGCCAAGAAGAAGAAGACTGAGCTCAAGATGAGGCTGAAGGAACGCGCGAGAGAAAGACGCAGAGAACAAAAAGTTAGAGTAAGCAGCTGCTGACGTCTAAATTTACATATGCTGATTAATGTAAATTTCGTACACTTACCGACAGCCAACGTCGAATCCCTTTGGAGAAGACCACAGGAGACGCCTGCAATCGTTGTTCAGCTCCGGATTCCGCGAAAAAGGAGAAGAAGATTACAGTTCTTTTCATAACAAGATGGATCGCAAAGCTCCTGGAGGCATTTGCCAAAATTGGCGCCCTCTTTATGCAGCGTAAGTGGCTTCTCGAGCTACGACGGAACAGAGACTCAGGATAAATCATTCATATGGCAATAAACTACTAATTTAGACTTATCGCGAACGACCGTTAGAAGCCTCAGCTCTGTGTCCTGACAGATTACCTTGGCAATGTCATATTTCTATGATAATCACAACGCATTTGCTACAATTCAATTCAACCAAGGGCTCAATTTGACAACAATTTTGATAAATCATAATCAGACGTTGTTCTACAACGTCTAGTTGTATCTGTCCCATGACACGATTATGTTAAACACGTAGACAAGCTTGACATGACCTTTGGTATTCAGGTCTCCCTCCTTCTCCATAACGCAGTGCTGGTATCTGCTTGTCTGCGTACGTGCGTAGGAAACATTAGACCCCACATGGTGAGGGGAGGATTTACACGAGTGTCTTCTTTTTCAAGCTCAAGGGGTGATGATACAGCAGCAAGATTTCATGACATTTATCAACGTTGAAAGTCATATCATACGAAGAAAAGTCCTCAGCTGCGAAGGCGCCAAGGAGTTCATTTAGAGCGATGGAAAGTCAGAAAAGATCTTAGTTACTACGGAATGAAAGTGTCGTGGAAAGGTGGCTGCAGCAGCCTAGTCAAAAAAAGCTGAAGCATTTTAACGAGAGATATGGAAATTGCCCTAGCTCACTTAAATTTTTCATTACGCTTCCTCCTAGGTGTGTTTCTTGGCCGTCAGGTGGCTTCGAACAAGGACGAGCAGATTCCTTAGACTGAAGAACCTGAAATAGCGCACCAAAGTGTTTGGTTAGGATGTTCGTACAGCGCAGATCAGTTTGCGACAACGCTTGGAAGGCATCGTTTTCCTGAACTCGCACTCACTGCTCCTTCCAGGCATGCCAGTTCATACTTTTTTCTTTTTCTCACGAAAATGTCTCACTTTTTTTTCTTCGGCAAAATCTAAGGCGAGGATATTTTTCTCCCAGGAAGGTGTCGTGCAGTGCTTATGCATTCTTGGCTGGCCCCGGGATGCTGAAAAAAAGGAGTCTCCCTCCAGTTCTTCCGCCATTGCATCCTTCACTCTACAGTCTCCGATGATGTTTTCCCCCATGCGTCGTGTATGTCGGTACGAGCAGAATCATCGCAACAGCATGAGGTAGAGGTGATTTATTCAGCTTGGGTCAGGTTTTTTTGCCCATGAATTAGTCAGTCGGACCCAGAATCCACATTTAAAGGCTGATTCAGCGAAATGGAATATTTATGAACAGCAGCGAGGCAGAAAAGAGTCACCTTTCGCCGCCAAAGCCGCATTTGTCATCGTGGAGACGCCCAAGGTCAAGCCTGCGTAAGCCCACCACCGGGTCTGCTCTTGCCCTGATCGGTGTGAGCGGAAGAGCCTGAGAAAGTGTGTCCAACACGTACATCTGCGTCAGGTCCACAGGGGACTCTCCAGGGCTGTCACAATCATTTTGGACCTTTCTCCAGTGGGTCGCGGAGTCCGTCAATGAATCTAACGAAGCCGCACCCACGACGAGCATGCTTACAGGACACGCATGGATCGTCAAATGACACCATTGGTCCCATGAGCCAAAGGCCACGGCTCCAGAAGGATACCGATTATGCGCACTTCCTCCAGCAGATTTGACGACTTGAGACGAATTCTGTCTGCAGAGCAGTAATGTACGCACACTGCCACGCACAACAGATTGTGCTAATTTGGGGGGTGCAACGGTTTCTGTCTGTGTGTTTCGTTCGTCAGTGACGTTCAAAGGGGTCGTGTCACTGTTGGAGCCTCCAGGCACTGGAAGCAGCTTAATGAAGGAGAAGAAGAAGATAAATCATGCATTAGTACAAAAGACCTCTTTGCCCCCCATCTCTTTGTTTCTCAGTCAACGTTTCAACGACACCACAGATTTGTGTAACACCAGTAAAAAAAAAGTGATAAATGTACAGAGACGACGACAACTCAAACCAAACCGCTGCTTCTTTTACACGTACAAATCGCATTTTTACCTCTCTCTCAGGCGTCAAAAACAGCAATTGCTGAAGTTGCAAATTTTCCAAAGTGGCTCCTTCCTCGGTGGTAGAAGGACGCTCGGCTTAAAATGATGTTGACACCAACTCTTCCTTCGCCAATTTGTTTCCGGACCTGCCACTTGGTGAATATTTAAGTCGAGGTGGGCGAAGCCGCCCAATTCTCTGTCAAGGAGCCCGCGGACTCCGCGGACTCTGTAGCCGTTGTGGTTAAGCAGCTCCCACCCTCATAAAACGGTTCCACGGCAGAAACGCTTCCTTGTGCTGTCATCTGCGGACTTCGCACAATTTCGTCCCTATTTCTGCTGCTTCTACTACTTGTCAGACTCGCTTGAGTCCTCACTCGTCTAGGACGTATGTACAGTGCACAGGGTGGCCAATAAGTCCTGTGTCATGTACAAGTGACGTTACTGACACGACGATGCTCTTTCTTTCCCAGGGTATTTAGTGTTGTCGTTGCTTTGTTTACACGCGTGACGCATGCAAAGCCGGATCGAACAGCATCGTGGCGAACCTGAACCCCTCCGTAGTGACAGAGTGGGAATTGGAAATTTGCAGGATTCCTGTAAGGCCTTCCACGGGCATCTCGAGAATGTCATCAATGCCTAAAAAAGGTCGCTTGCGCTGAATATGGATTACGACGCTTTCGACCGACGTTCAGCATGCAGACTGAGTGAGTAACATCAATATCGAATATTTGGCCAAAAGGTCAAAAAGAATAATTTGCGACAGAAGTTGTCAACCACCCTGTAAGTGAGGAAGGGGGCCGGTGTCTCATTCTCAAGTGGAACAGTGCAACAGCACAACTCTTCTGGTTCATCACTGCATGCCGAATGCAGCCTCTCGGACAGTCAACGAGCACTTCTCTTTTTTGCTCATGCAAATGTGTCCATACTGTTCATCTTGCTCATTTTGAATCGGGATTCTTGCAGACTTAATAATCATTGGCTCAAATAAAAGAGCGACGACGACGACGACGACGACGACGACGACGACGACGACGACGACGACTTCACGGCGAGGACGACAAAGAGGACCCAATAAAGACGCCCTGACGAACGAACGCAATAAACTTAGACGTCAAAAGACAGTTAAGATTTGGCTGGAGGAGAACAAATGACCAGGAGGTGAGTCGACAACATCAATTTTACGGTAATGTCGCGCCAACAATCTTCTGAGATAAGCCCGATACGTGAATGACGAGTAAGTCCATAACTCGTATGACTGAAAGTCAAAATCGTCGTCGTCGTCGTCACCGTCGTCGTTGTTGCTGCTGTTGAAGTCGTCTTTTCTCGTTGTGCAAGTTGAACTTGACGATTCTTGATACTGATGGACTCTTTCAAAGTCGAGTTTCTATGGTGCCACCATGACTTGGTCTGTTGTCTAACCATGACAGGAACCGCCAACTCAAATGTACGCAGTGGTGAGAAGTTGGTCTCAATGCCAGCCGGTACCAATTTCCTACCAGAACGATTCCTTTATGATGTCGTGTGAGCTGCGGCCAAGTCGATCCATGCCAATCTCACGGTTATGAAGGGGGAAAAAATCAAGAGTGCATTGCTTTGCTTCGTCATAATCTTCTCCGGCATTGAAAGTTATGCAAAATCCGCAATAATTAGACCTGCAAGTTGATAGAGGAGAAGGAAGTGGGCCTGTTGCAAATTGACTTTTTCTCCACACACCATACAGGGTGGGACAGGATCAGCTCAGCCTTCTACAGGTCGTAGAAGTATTGGAACCGAACAAATTAGTTCTTCACCCGCCCTACCTGCGGGCTTCTTTCGGCGTGGCCCCGCCGTTGAACCGAGAGTTTTTCTGCACTCTTCTTACGCCACCCTGTAGATTCCAACCAACGCTGCTGTGCTGACGAATAATCCCTCCTCTGCTCCCTTAACCTTTTCCTCATCCCAGATAATTGGCGCGTGGCTGGACTTTTTGCGTGGTTGCAGGAATCTTGGTGGAAACAGATTACAGGAAAAGGCTTGGAGATTTTAATTCGTTGCCGGCAAATGTGATTTGAGGTGAGCAGGATGAAATCAGAGGAAATGAGCAGGTTTGTTGTGCTGGGACAAAGAAAGTTTGCTCATCCCATAGCGAGGAAAACACACGCGTTAAGCCTGTCGTACTTTGTGTGCACCACACGATGACTGAGCGAGCAGTTATGTGAGATGACGTGAAGTAGAAAAATAGGGTCATTCAAGCGCTGCTGTGCAGAAGCTTCAGAAGGAGGCACCACAGGGAGTCTCCCGTAGGCCTCAACAACATTGAAATGTCGAGATGACTTCTTCGAGTTATTTCAAGAACCGTTCAGGGAGCAGGGATGAAACATGCGCAGAGGTTGCAGGTCAACCTTCCCGTACACTGAGGCCCCGTTGTACGGCTCCACGGGGTGTCCATGATCTTATCGTACATGCACTCTTGGGCGAGTCAAAGTTTTGACATACGCACACTTGACCCTGGAAGAAATCGCTATAATGTTGAATTCCCCAAGCATGACGTGACTCGTTGGACACCCTATACTTCACGTGCCTGCGTTCCTACTGAAAGAGAGAAGACATCCTATTGATGCAGAGCTAACTACTGGAATGGAGGCTCTTTTCTTTCAATGTTTGCGCTTGAATTCATCCACGATGCAACCTACAGGGTGTCCACATGTGGGTGCCGTATGTACTTTTCAGATTCAAATGATGACAGTTGACTTTACACTGTGCAAAGCGTGCACAGCTGGAATGATGCTGCCCTAGGACATTTCCGAGAAGAAGAAAAGGAGGTGCAAAGTTATGTAGCCACTCTTCACTATGTCATGGTTACGTGTTGCAGGGCCTGTCACAAGTGTGAGTTTTCCCGAAATGATTGCTTTGGCAGGAACACCCCACTTTTGGGGATCTACTATAGTATAGTATGCTGATTTAAAATAAGGACTTAAGATAATTACAGGCTATGGCCACGAAAATGAAGATATCTTGCAGGCAAAAAGATGCTCCAGCATCTTGGCATTTTCTCACTTAACAAGCCAAAACAGCAGCAAGAGCTTTTACGTGAGCCATAGACTGCGTGAGGGTTTTCACTTTAATTTCTTTTCCACGAAGCTCCAAAACCAATAATCCAATACTAAAATAGCTTTTGCCGCCCAAAGGCCACTCCGAATTTCACTTTCGTGTAAACTGGCAACCAACAAGCACGGACGAAGACGCACTTATGCAAGCGCCCTCAAAAAAGTAGACAAATATCTTCCATTTGGCAGCAAAGTCTCTTGGCTTTCTATGCCCACTCATTTCGATTTGAAAGCAATACTTACTTTTTATGAGAGACCCTGGACATCTTACCTTTCACCTTATCTTCAAGGGACTGTGGGAGGAACTGACCAAGACTTTCAGGGGCACGAAATTTGCGTACGGTCCCGAGCCAAGACGTATCATTGCATGGAACAAGTCTGGTAAGAACAGAACTCTGTTACACCAAGAGAGTTGGTGCATGACTTATGACATGACTGTAATTACATTTGCCTCAAATTCAACTAATTGCACGTTATACGTCCTGGCGCGGGACGGCACGTAGACGTGGCGCAAGATTCTCCCTCAGTTCTGCGATGTAGAGTGCTGAGAGCCAAATTGTCAAGTCATGTGCAGGATTCAGAAGCAAATTAACGTGGAAAATAACATTCGATGACTCTCATCAATTCTAATATGAACAGTGGCTACCCTTGTCTCCTGTACTCACGTTGTTCGACGGAATTTTTTTTAAGCTGGCGATCGCCAATCATAAGTTGCCAGCCAAGAAAGGTTCTAGTCAACACCCTTATGATGTCACCTCAAGAGCCGGACATGGACTGGACGCGGTGCAGAACAGAAATACTTCAACCACCAGGGACGTGTGCATTGTTATATTTTGGTAGGGGCTTGGCCAACTTTTTGACAGGGGGGAAGTAGAGAGCAATGCCAGAGATACGGTAGCTATTGCAAAGCTAGGGTTGGTCAAGTCAAATCGGTGCCAATTGAACACTGTGCAATAGCCATCTATGAGTGTACACAAGTAAGCGATTTTTATCAAAATTCTAGAGGGCCCTTAAGATTTTGCTAGGGGCCGGGGTGCATCCCACCTCCTCCTACGCGTCCCCGGCCGTTGTTGTCAACGTGGTCCCGTCTTGATGTCTGTTTGAGCATCTCAGCATAATTTAAAGCTTCTGCTTTTGGGGCACTGCTGGGTAAGGAAGGCTAAAACTGTTGCTTGTAAGAGTTGCTTTTAGCCTTCACCACCCTGTGCGACACACCAAAGGCCCCCAAAAGGAAGATGTGGGCCCAATTTACACAGTGATTGTGTGCAGAAGTCAGCTTAACGGTTTGACGACGTCGTCGTGATCCTCTTGTCTTATTAGTTTAACTGAGCAGCCGCCGGCCCTGGAGGAAAACTCAAAACCGCTGCGTCCATTGTTGTTGGAGGCTCTCAGCAGGTAACTGTTTCCTCCTGCGCCATCGGCGTTTTTCATCGTCATCTAAGAGACAAGTGCGAATATGGCGATTTGTCTGGGCGAAGCGACAGCCACGTGATCTACGCGCCCATTGTGAAGGTGCACAAGCAAAGCATCATGCACAATGCGTAGATAAATCGTCTGCGCACAACTCGCCCACCGCGAAAGAGGGTTTATTAATGAAATCGCTCTCAGTGGGGCAGATCTTATCCTCGCCCACTGGTAAGAGGAGGACAAATGCTGAGCAAAGCAAAAAGCTCATAAATACCCGCCGAGAACTTTGGGTGCTTCTGCTCATTGTTATTGCAACACGCCACCCTAATGAGATGGGTCACGGATAGGCTTGACTTAGGCTAAGTCATCAGTCACCTACCTGCCACCTACCAGTCACCTGCGTCGGATGACTTTGCTCGCCCTTATAGAAAAACCGGGGTTGAGCTCAAGAATGCCGGAAGGTGGTTCTTGGGTGACGTTACATTGATTATAGAGTGGCAAATGTTCAGTGTCATTTCAACAAAGGTACCAGCGCCCCAGTGAAGATGGCCACACCTCCGTTAGGGTGACCATGGTGAACTGGCCAGTGAGGTCGCGTGATCTGTCCGAGACGATGAAGACGTCACGTGTTGTCCATGATCATCGAGGAGGGAACCACACAAAAAAGATGGGTGCGTAGGAGGGTTCTACTCACGCTTAGGAAGAAGATCAGACTGATCACGCAATAGCGACTGACGAGACCGGTCACATCTGAATGGCAAGGTCGGGGTGAAAGCTGCTGATCGTCGTACCACAGGAAGCTGTTCTGCGCGTTCGTGATCACGACAGCGTAGTCATTGCTATACGAAGAGTCCAAGATCCAGGGGCCCTTTATTCGTGCAGAAATGCGTCTTAGCCTTCAATGATTGTTCTTCCAAGAAGACCAGCTTCGTCTTTGAGGTCTCTTCCATGCATCCGTGAAGAAGACTCAATAAGAGCGCACGAATTCACTCTTTTTCACTTTTTTTCGCCCTGAGGGTGAAGTACGTTTTTGACACGAGAAACGACTGGAGGGGAGATGACCCCGGAAGACCCTTCCCTAACAACCGGGCATGTGTAGGAGTATCACACTTCACCGCTAAGCTTGACTTGAAGTAACAAAAAACAACCAAACAAACGAAACAAAAAGTCCGTCAAGCTACGGTTTGCTGTACTCAGAGTCGCACGTAAAAAAGGGCCCTCATCAGCTCCGCTAAACCTTTGTCCCGCAGTGGTTTGTTTGTCTGTTTTAGACGATTCTCAGCTGGAAAGGTTGAAAGCGTGAAAGTAGATTGTGATTATTACAAAAGATAAAGTCATGCTTTCCCTTCGTGCCCAAACTGGTGCATTGTGCAGGAGTTTGCCAAAGGCATGTGCGGAGTCAGTCCTTGGATTCGCACACGTTTGCAAATGCCTGCGCTGCCTGGACGACTGCGCCTTTACGGTGCGTCGAGTTGATGAAATTGGGGCCGATTACTTCACCCAAAAACTGCGTCAGTTTTACTGGCAGCGCAGGGTTAAGTATGTGATGTGTGATTAACGATGGCTGCGCAGTCCGGCTGTTATGAGCATGCCGGGGCAGTGGCGACGGCGGCGGCGACGGCGGCGGCGGCGGCTGGAGCAGCAGCAACAACAGCGGTTCTTCCAACCCCTTACGCAAAAAGTGACGCGCGCACGCACCCACTGCAGAAGCAACGCATGCGTACGGTGACGCAAGAACGAGAGGGAGAAGAGATGCACTTCTGTTGTTGCCAAAGTGGCAACGCAATCGCTGCTGCTATATAAAGGCAGTATCCGGACCCTGACGCTTCATTCAATCTCCAAACACACAACTGTGTGTTTGTCTGTGTGTGTACGTGTTAGGCTCACTAAGCGATACCATGAAGTGGCTGAAGGTACGGAGTAGCAATGAGTATACGCACTTATGCATAAAAAGGAGAGGAGTGCCATATATCACTCCCGTTCTTTCATCAATTTTTTTTTTTGTTCGCAGGCCATTGCGGTGCTTCTGGCATGTAGCGCAGTGACAGCAAGCGCGCAAAATGCGGCGTCCACGGGCTACTCGTCCCCGTCGTCGTCATCGAATAACAATAACAACCCGTTCACCGGCAGCAGCAACGGCTTCGGTAACGGAGGCCCGGCCATCATCGCAGCTCGAGGTCAACAAGATCTGCCGTCTTATGGGAACAGGGGGTCGTCGTCCACCTCAGGGGGCTTCGCTGCCTCTACCAACTTTGGAGGTAATTCTGGATTCAATGGCAATGGCAACGGAGACTCTGTCTTCACTGGGTCCTCGTCGGCAACCTCACCTACAAGATTTGGAGGCAGCAGAAACGGCGGCAATAGAAACGGCGGCAGCAGAAACGGCGGCAGCAGAAACGGCGGCAGCAGAAACGGCGGTAGCAGCAGGAGCAGCACAAGCTACACCGCTGGTGCCTCCGGTTTCACCGGTTCATCATCGTCAGCCCCGACCAGATTTGGAGGCAACGGTGGCAGCAGCATCGGCTCTACCTCTTCAACTTCTACTGGAGGCTTTCAGGCTGGTGCTTCCACAAATGGCTTCTCTAATGGTGGAAGCTTTGGTGGTTCCTCTTCTACCGGCTCCTTCGGTGGAAGTTCAACCCATAACACTGGCTTTGGAGACTCGTCCGGGTCCAGTACCGGCTTAGGTGGTTCTCGCGGAAGTGGCTCCACAAGCTTTGGCTCTACTTCTGGCGGTTTCCAAGGATCAACCTCAACTGGTTCAACCTCTAATGGCTTCAGCGGGTCCACCTCCAATGGCTTCAGCGGGTCCACCTCCAATGGCTTCAGCGGATCCACCTCCAATGGCTTCAGCGGGTCCACCTCCAATGGCTTCAGCGGATCCACCTCCAATGGCTTCAGCGGATCCACGTCCAATGGCTTTAGTGGATCCACCTCCAATGGCTTTAGCGGATCCACCTCCAATGGCTTTAGCGGATCTACCTCCAATGGCTTCAGCGGATCTACCTCCAATGGCTTCAGTGGGTCCGCCTCCAATGGCTTCAGTGGGTCCACCTCCGATGGCTTCAGTGGGTCCACCTCCAATGGCTTCAGTGGGTCCACATCTGATGGATTCAGCGGATCTGCCTCCACTGGTCTTGGAGAAACCAATGGCTTCGGTGGTTCTCGCGGTGGTTCTCGCGGTGGTTCTAGCGGTGGCTCCAGAGGAGGATCCCCTGGAGGATCTCGAGGTGGTGCTGGCGGAGACCAAGATGGTATCACTGGTGGCATTGACTTTAGTCAAGGAACTCGCCGAGACGATGGCAAGCTATGCGTGACGAAGGAATCAACCGTAGAGACCTTGGCGAAGGATCCAATCTTGGAGTGCACTCATAAAAATGTCGAGAAATGCCATTACACTTACATCACTCAATTCTCTGCCTCTCAGGAAGAAGTCTGTGAAGAGAATTTCGAGAAGCAATGCCAAATCACCTTCAAGCAACAGGCCACCCGTGAGACAGTGAAGAAATGTTACAAGCCCCAGGTCAAGGTGTGCAATGGTCAGGGTAGAGAAGAGTGCCGCACTGTGTACGAGTCATCCTGCACCACTCGTTACATCGAGAAACAACCTGGAAAGTTCGTCGGCGACACCCGGTGTGAGAAGCTGCCCGTTGAAATCTGTGGTGCCGGATGTGTTAATGAGGAGGGTCCAGAGGAGTGCCACGACAAGGAGGTTGACACTCTGGTGGATGTACCGGAGGAGGTCTGCGACCTTAACCCACAGAAGACCTGCCGCTTTCAGACCAAGCTAGTCCCGAGTCTCAAACCCAAAGCTGAGTGCACCACCGTCCCTCAGGAGACGTGCAACCTCAAGTTCTCGCAGCCGCGCAAAGAGAGCAAGCCCCTGGTGTCCGAGTGGTGCCTGGACGACTCTCCACCCACTCCAGATGAGACCTACGATGACAGCAACGCCTTGGGCGAGCCACTTGGTTAAATCAGAGGCCCGCTAACGCTACATTGTTGACGACTATTTATTCTAATTTATTTGGTGTCTCACGCATGAAGTAAATTATTGCTACCCACAAGACAAACACCTCCTATTGATCATCGCATTGTCCCAGGAAGCACTAATGTTTGCACGCAAGCATTTATAAGCTGGCACACCGTACAGCACACAAGCAAGCGCACATCAGCAAATGGTTATGCGTGTATGCGCTTTTGCCACAATGAGCCTGACTGCGCGCAGACATCAGCGGACACGTGTGCGCATTTGTCATCGCCGGACAAGGCAAAAGGAACCCTTCATTACTGTACTGGACCGTACGTGGACAGTACAGTATGTACAGTTCGTGCACTGGGTCAGTCGAGCGTTTCCGCAGAATGTTTTTTCCACTCAACGGTAGATAAGGAGCCGTCCAAGGCTGAAGGCGGCAAACGAGCAGGAGGAGGAAGATGCTGTCGTCCCTTCGATGAATATTCATTCAGCACTGCAAAAATGTGCGATTTTCGAGTATGCGACGGCCGAAGAACAGGAGCATGCACATTGTTCAGCTCGTACATCGGTTTTGTCAGGCGGAAATTCTCTTCTCCAGCGGTGATAGCGCTTCCGTATGTCCTCAGTTCATGCGTCAGACGTAGACGTGGCTGCCCCTGCTTCGGTTAACTAGCAGTTTTTTTCGCAATCTGATGATCTTGGAGTCCTCTGCGATGACACGAGTCTCGGCGCCGCTGGCGCAATCACCAGCATCTTCCCTTTTCTTGCTCCTAATTTCTGCCGCCAAGATTTCTTCAGTAAAGTCTGGCCTCCAATTAGTCCCCGCGGAGGTGACGGTGACTGAGAGGAAGCAGGAAGGTCGGGTCGGCGTCTCCGTCAGCATCGACGGCCCAGTTCAATTCTTCCTAGATCTCGAGGCCAAAGAGGACGCTGACCAGCCGGAAGTCGTCTCGGCGTCGGCCAACAGCAGCGACTACACCAACTCCCTCAGACTGATGACTGGCCAGGTGGTCTGGCCTGTGGGGGGAAATTCCTTGCAGTCCGATCGTGCAATCGCCGTGTATGACACCGGTAAGAGCAGTGATAGCAGTAGCAGAAGTATTAATAATTACGCGGTTTTATTGCCCCTATTTGTATGTGAGAACATCGCATCCATCTATCATGTTTTGAGAACAACACCAGCAAAAAAATTGTGCTGCGTAGTAGGTAGAACATACGTGAGCTCTGTCTAATGTATCTGCATGCTTGGCCGGGCTTGCAATTGAGTTCGCTTCGAGGATTAATTCCTTATTTGCACAGATCATGAAATTCTGGCTATCGCTGTAAAACCAGAAGAGGTACCCGCAATTGCTCGGGTTCCAATGAAACTAAACTAAAAGAATATGAGATCAGTTGCTGGACACAGACGTCCTGCTCATGCACTTTTAGCTGTCCAAACACTAGAAGGTTAACGGTATTTCACAAACTCAAAGTCTCCTACCTTGATTTGTGATCTCATCAAATGACCTCCAACGTCACATCTGACCTCGTCTGCTCACCCATTTTTAGGGGGTACCGAAAATGTTTTTATTTCATTACCTTTTTTCATCGGAAAAAAGTCCTTCTGTCCAAAATTAGAAATTTTTGATTTTAGATACTACAAAGTAACCACCCCCTATGACGAAACCTTCCGGGGAGGAAGGAAGCGAGGTCAGATTTGACCCCCATTATACCCTTTCCGGAATAGAAAGACAGCTTCAGGCTCGCGTTCATGTCCTTCATGAAGTTAGACCTGTTTTTTTGCTAACCGAAGTTGGGCAGGTGTCCTACTTGGCAGGACCAACACCAGAGGTAGAGTGAGATAGTCTTTTCCCAGCTATGCCAGGCTCTGAAAAAGCTACGTTACCTTTGCTGCATAAGTTTAAAGTTGTAAGCTATGATGACGGGCGATAAAAGAGCGAGCATTGGAGAAGGAAGACAATTTCGTCCATATAATTTGTTGCAGCATTGCGGTCTCTCCTCTCCGGCAGCTTTGAGGTCAGTGGGATCAAGTATGTCTTAGAGCACGTGGAGGACAATGGATCATCAAATCGGACACTTCTATTTAGGCCAATGCCAAAGGAAACTGATCGCCGTCCAAGGTATTTTCGCGACGCACCCAGAGTGGAGGATTTAAATCCAATTTCGGCGAAGCTCAGGAGCCGGAACACATTATCCCAGAGGGGTCACGTGTGCGAAATGCTCGTGTTGGTAGACTCGTCGCTGTACTTAGAGATGCATAAGAACACGAAGAAGATCGTCTCCTTCGTGATGAGCACGGTGGAAGCAGTCAGCTCATTGGTGTACGAGCGTCAGGTACTGGTGGAAACCGGGAACAAGGTGCAAAGCGTCAAGCTGAAGCTGGTAAAGTTGGTCATCGCTACCGATGACCTCTGCAGCGACGGGAAGGTGAGCAAGTCGTACCTATGCGCTCCTGGTGACTTCGCCTCCGACTCGCACGCGCTGCTGCGCGTCCACTCCATGACCAATTTTGACAGTTACTGCCTCGCTTTCCTCTTTACTCACTTGGACTTCAAAGGCACGTTGGGTATGGCGTACACGGGCGGCGTCTGCGCCGTCAACGGCCTTTCCCGAGATGTAAAGACTGGGGTTGTGGAACGGAGAAGTCTCAACTCGGGTATCATCACTGTGAAAGATCCTGTGGGAGATCCCCTCAAGCCTCAGCACACGCTCGCCCATGAGATCGGACACAATTTCGGGGCGCAGCACGACACCAGAAAGAACTGTGACAGCAAGCCAGAAGAAGGATACTTGGTACTTGCAGTTTGACTTTTGTCCTCTCGTGGTATGTGAATGTAGAATCGTCTTTCTCCCCAGATGTCTCCTATTGCCCCTCACTCGTATACGAGGCGATCGAGGTTGTTTTCAGCCTGCAGTCACGAGGCCATCGGCCAGACCATCACCGCCATGCGTGTGGGGTCCAAAAGATGGTGTCTGGTCAAAGAAAGAGGTGTCAAGACGACAATCATACTGGGCATTCCCCACGAGGTCAGCTTGAGCACGGTGCTGATAGTCTGCTTCTGCGCAGTCCTATTGCTTCTGGGATCGCTGTTCTTGGCGTACGCATTCCTGGAGCAGCGATTCTGTTTCGACACGTACGACCCGACCTCAGTGGCTACCATCCGAATGTCCGTGCGCAGGACCATGAGGGGCATGAAGACTTCGACCAAGCGAAAGAGCAGTGGAGTGGACAACCGAGACGGCCAGCCGAGACATGTGGAATTGGAGCGTTCTCAAAATAGGAATCACATCAAATACTCTTCAACACCGCTAACGGTGGTTTCAAGCAGTCGCTCCAGTCTCTCGTTCCAACCCGACGTGACGGGGTCAACGAGAGCTTTGTCGACGGAACCGCCCGGACCAGCACCCGCGTCGACAACAAGCGTGCTTCTCTTGCCGAAGATATCTTTAAAGCCGACGGCGGCAAAGTCGTCGACATCTTGGGTTGCTCAGGCTCAGAACTGCTAGACAACGTGATGAGCCGGCGGCTGAGGAAGACAGGACGTCGGTCGAGGACATGACGGAGATTCTGCAGGAAATTCCGCTCAAGTAGCAACAAGGCAAAAAAGCTTGAGGAGCGAGAGATAAGTAACTGAAGTGAGTCAAGTACCCTATGTATCAAAATGTCTCCGACACTTTTTCGCGAAAATGAAATAGTCACATAACAGGTACTTTTTTAAACAATTTAAGCATATTTATTAAACATAAAAGTTAGCTTATTGTCACAGCTCTCATTTCTCAAAAATCCCACTGTCGGCAGCAATGCACCTCTCCAGTCTGGACCTGAACTTGTGGCAGATTCTCTTCAGGATGTTGCCAGACATTTTCCCCCACTCCTCATCGACCTTGGCCTTCAAGCTGTTGACGCTGGGATGGTAGTCAGAGCAGGCCTTCTTCTCAACAGCGCCCCACACATAGTTGTCCAATGGGTTCAGGTTTAGCGAATTGGCAAGCCAAATCGACTTGGACCAGAACCCATTGGACCCTAACTTCTTCTGCAGGTATGCCTGTGTGCGTCTGGAGGTGTGACAAGGCTTGTGTCCACACCCAATTTCCTTGTCCATAGGTCGTGTTCAGGGCAGGGAAGACCTTGTGTGCAAGCAGGTGCTTGTACTGGACCGTGTCCAAGTTCCCCTTGATCCAATATGGCAGGAAGGCTCATGGCCGGGGACACATCCTTGGGCTTCTTGGCGATGTACCTGTTGGTCCTGGACATGCAGATGGCATCAACTGTGAATATTTTTTCATCACTGAACACATGAATCTTGCTGTTTCCTTTTTTCAGCTTGTTCAGCAGGACCTTGCACTTCTTCCTGTTCTTCCTCTGCTTGGCCATCAATCCCTGCACCTTCATCACAGCACTCGACTTCATGCTCAAGTCTGCCTGTACAGCTCTTGAAACAGCCATCTTGTCCATGTTCATGTCCCTGGCCATCTTGCGAATGTTCTGACAGGGATTTTTGTCAGTTTGGGCCTTTACATCAGCAATCATGGCCTTGGTTTGGACTGATCTTGGCCTACCAGAGCTGGGTCATTGAGAGAAGTCGCCGGTCTCCTCGTACAGCTTCTTCACGGAGTAGACGGTGGACCTGTGTGTGCCAAACTGCTTCGCAATGTGTGCGGGCCAGTCTCCTGCTTCAATCTGCACGTAAATGCATGTCCGAAGGTCTTTCATTTTGGCCTGTGACTTTGTTGTCCTTTGTGCTACACAGGAAGCATGTACATCAAAAGAAACCTCTTGATTCACTCAACAAATCTTCCTTAATGATATTATAGCGACTTTGAATTAATAGTGCTGTAATTAGCAATTAAAACAGTGTTGGAGGCATTATGATACATAGGGTATTTGAAGGAAGTTTACGGATGGAGTGACTGATGATGCTTTCTCCACCGTGCTGCCACATCCTGTTCAATACACATGTTTTCTTCTGCTTCGTCAGATGTTTTAGAACCTACAGAGCGATTTATCTTATTTCATTGATTTCTTATGGTGCTTGGATCGCCAACTCGGCGTGACATCCGCTCCTGAGGAGTCGATCGATCAGCATTTAAATTTCATGCGTAACTGAGCAATGTCGTTCGTGTGTTCAAGTACAGTGGAGGTTTTCCATTTAGTTACGGCGGAGCAGCGACGACAAACAAAATTGGCATGTGACAGAAGGTAAAATGACTGTCGTCTCAAGAAGCTCTGTTGTCCTGGTTCTCCTCATGATGACGGATCGGTGACATCAGAACCTGGTACACATGTTCACGGATTGCAATCAGTCAGTTCGGGGCCTACAGGGCCTTGAGACACCCGGTCCGTGCTTCAATTGGACATGATGAGACACTTGAACAAGGTGCTGCATGATCGCAATGTTCAACAGGATTGTACAGAACAATGGAGAATTAAAAAAATAGAAAAAACAGTACTGTTTACACGTTTGCTTGAACGGTACTCGTATTATTGAATGGTATTTTCTTTCTCCAGCGTCGTCACGCATTTTGAGAGCTCGTTCCACTTGTTGAGCAGGTCTTCCGCCATCTCGAAGGTCCTCTCCTCCAGCTTCGTGCCGCTGTACACCAAGCCCAGAGTGCCGTTAGGCGAATTGAACGTGAAAGGAATGTCGATGTCCAAGGTAGTGCCTGAGGAGGAGATCGAAGAAGTCAATGCTGCAGCAAACTGGGCAGTAATGTTAAAGACTGACCAAGGGTTGAGGGGTGTTGAGCTTTCTGACCAGTACAATATCCTTGGATCAGCACCAACCCACTGTGGACTGTCGAAGTAATGGGATCCCTGCTATCAGTGGAATCCTCTTAATAGGAAGATCTGGCTCAGGATGGAGTTGGTTTCCCCTAAATAAATAGATCGCTAAGTTTTGGGTAAACATGAATTTCTTTAAATGGGATGTAGAAAAGTTTGTTGAAAGCTCTCTCAAACAGCCAACCACTGTCAGTTTCTTCACAAAAGAAGTTTCAAATTTTCTTTCAGACTTTTATTTTCTATGCTCTCTCCTGTGCCCTCCAAGGGAAAACTACATAGTGTGGTCTTCACATTTAGTCTGTACGAACATTAAGCGGTTTCTACTGCAATGTACACACAGAGTCCGCACGCCGAGGTCGACTCGGTCTCTGTGCCTTTGGAGGTGAAGGCAGCAGCCACCATGAAGCAGTGTGTGTACAGGCGTGGGCAAAGGAGCGGGCAGGAGCGCTGTGGTCGTCGTGGGTCGTGATAACTGCTCTTCATGGTGCCTAAATGTGAGGGGAGAAGGCAACGAAGAAAGCTACACAGAATGGGTGTAGGGCGAGGTCACACAACGTCCACTCGTTGTCCGGCTCCTCTTGCTTCACACCACAGGGCATCGAGGCTGTCCATGGAGGCGGCTCAATATGAAAAATATGCAGTGCTTGCTAATGACGGTGATTGGTCCGATTCCTCGGCTTAAACCGGTGGCCCCTCCTTGGAGGACATTTCGCCGGCGAATCCAAGCCAATGAGAGAGGGAGAGAAATTGTGAAACTTTTTCTTTGGCACTCCAGTTCTGGGGAGATTTTCCTTGCGCGACGCACTAAGCGTCTTGCAAGGACTGGGCGGATGGCTCAAAGTCCATGGAAAAGATCAATATCATGCAATTTTTTTGCAAATTGCTTGACGATAAAGGAGCAACGACAACAACTCTCCTTTGGGCTGCTGGCTTACCTTAAAAGGATTAAGATATATGACTTCCACGAAGAAGGAAGGGCGAAAATTGATCTCTTTCTTGCTTCTTGAAAGCTTTCTGAGACTCTGACACCCCGAGTGCACTCGGCGTCGGTCTTATAGTGTCAAGAAGATTGGAGGAGAGCCTTGAAGCCGCCAAAAAGGAGGGCTCAGCGATGATCAAGCTGTCCTTGCAAATGAACAGTTGTTACACCGAGGAAGTTGGCGCGAGGAGTGGCGTGAACCGAGTTTTTCCAACGGCGGATTGCGGCATCAACGACCGCTGACAGTTTCGCCCCAGTGAGCCTCGCCCTCGCCCGCTCTATCCCACATGCGCCGACGGAAAAAAAAGTGCCTTCGCACATGGTCAGCAGCACTGGGTTCGTCGCATGGTGCTACGAGAGAGAAGTGATGAGAAAATAAGTCACAAACTGCACAGATAGCGACGGTCTTGACACACCTGAATCCGCAGCAACGACGCCACCAAGGCCTGGAGGAGTTGTTGCAGCCGTCTCTGATCGACGGTGACGACTGCAGAGATGCAATTCTTATGCTGCCACACCTGAATAGCCAAGTTGAGGATGTCAGGCCGAGGCCTCAGGGAGCAAAGGAGGATGAAGACGACACCAGGGTGTGATGTTGCACTGATTTTTGTTTGTTTGTTTTTTGGCGTGATCACTTTATTGTCCCTCATCACAATGACAAAAAAGTGTGCATGTACACGAAGGTAAGAGGTGGATGCAGCAGAGACAAGAAATGCATTTGTGACCATGGAAATAACACTGAAAGCGAGAGATCTGGCAAAAATAGAGTTGCTTGTCTACGCAGTTACACATATAGTTAGCACCTGTGCCCAAATTGCGAGTCTAATGAGAAAAATAAGTTCCTCTACTCTATGGCGCTCTATTATTACAGTAAATAATGAGGAGTGGATATGTTCTAAATGAGGACGCTGCTTGCTGACTTAATTTGTGAAGAAAACTTTGATGACTACAGTGTTTGAAAGTATGCGTCAAAATCCCACGACCGATATAGAGTAACTAGCGGAAACCAAGCTTAATCTCTTATTGGTAAAACGGGGAGGAAACTTATGCAGTATAGTTGTGCAGGACTCTCTGACCTCGACTGTGGGGTACTAAAGGAACCCTGTGGTTGAGGCCACGTTCTTCTTCACATGACTCAAGTTCTTCCGAACTTGTGGAGAAGCCTTTTTGCTGGTATCTGCGTGTGTGTTACCCATTTTCGTGGCTTCTTCTGCACTTGTATGCACTGTACTGTTCTACTGTACCATAACGGGAAGGCGAAACAAAGGCAACTTCATATCTCCCTGGCATTAAGCAATGCAGAAATCTGTTTTCCCGATTTAGTGGGGAGAAAGGGGAAGGTTGAAGGTACCCTATGTAAGGAGAAATGCTGATGTTGTAAACGCTTGCTTGAATTCCTTTCGCCAAACTCGCCAAAATGAAGGTGAACACTTCATAACTGAGGTGTCGATTAGTGCATACGAATGGAAAAACTGTATAAAAATGAAAGAATCTTCAGCATTGTCTGTCATTGGTTCATGTCTTTTTCATTTCGGAAAGTTACTTTGAGAGGTTGCCTCGGTTTAGTTGATGCATCGTCCAAACCATGGGAAGTCAACTGCTTTTCAGATTTGCTGCCGTATCAATGATATAATTCGCCTTGGCGATATTTCCTGGTCCTGGTTTTGACATCAAGTGTTCTCCTTTACCTGAAGTATTCTTGTTTCAGAAGGAAAGGCCAGCTAAGAAGGCATCCTTCATCAGAGCAAAAAGGCCTTGGGCAAATGCATAGTTTTACTCATCGAGATCACTTGCAGGAAAATATTGCTGAATTTAAACGTCATACTTAAAGTATTAGCCTAATGGCAGACCCAAATATGGTTTTGGGAAATGGCTCAGAATAAAACAAAGATTATCCAAGGAGGAGACAAGCAGTTCGATGTCAAATTTGGCCATGAAAAAAGTTCTCGTATGTCCTGAGTGAATGAAACACTTTTGATGAACATCTCTTTGGCACTATGTTGTGCTAGTGCCTTAAAGGTGCAGTTCACCTCCGAATTATAGTACGGTACAATAACTTGCTCATATTACGCATGGTGAACAACATTCTTGGGTCCTACGCTTGACAGGTACGGCGCGCTGCACTCGTCGCACCTGCTACATACTGTACAGTGGCTGTGACTTGGACGTCTCATACTCGTACGTGAGCTATTGTGTCTTCTTTGACTTGCCCGACAGGTCATTGACATTGATGAGGTTCTCCGGATTGAGCAGATCCAGTTCTCCTTGTACGGGGTTCTTCTTCAGATATTCTTCGTCTCTGTCTGGCTTTGGGTCTGGAGTCTGTAGCTTCTCAGTCCTCTTGATCGGAAGTACTGGCAAGCGCTTGAACGATGCCAAAGAGAGGCTGCGGCTTTTGGAGAACAGCGCACGCTTGGCTCTTAGCTTGCGATTGAACTCTTCCTGGTCAAGAGATCGCTTTGCCCAAGGCGTGGGGCCCCCAGGCGCCACGGCCGGGGTAACTTGAGGGGGCGGTGGAACGGGATCGTTTGGCATGTCGACGCGGTTGATGAAGATCTTGCCAGCGTTGACGTACTCGCCAACGGGCTTATTGGTAGCGGCGCTTCCATTTCCCTCGGAGACAGGAGCGGCTGTGGTCACAGCTAATCTAGCGTATCTGTCCTGGTTTGCTCGAAGGGACAGCCAAAGATCCGTGTCCGAGGCCATCCGCTTCGACAACCTCTTCTGAGCCGCCGCTTTGGCGGCCGCGGTCGCTAATGGGCTGCTTTCTTCCGGCAGGCGCGATGCAAAAACTCGTTTGAAAGTGCTGCCTCCTCCGCCTTTTCCGACACTTCCGCCATTGGCGTTCTCCCGAAGCAACGCCCCATGCCTCTCATCATAATCGGATATCGCAGCGACCAGCCCGGCGACAGCCTCGGTTTCCTGTTGTTTTTGTTGTTGTTTTTGTTGCTGCTTTTGTTGTTGTTTTTGTTGTTTTTGTTGTTGCTGTTGTTGCTTCTCCTCGGGGCTCGCATCTTCGTGACTGCTATCATGGTGCTCCTCTGGGATTGCAGCATGCAAACCTGGTACTCCGGGACAACTGCGCTTCCTAAGGTCAACGTCTGGGATCAGCAGGTCAGAGGAAGATGGAGGCTGCAGGCTCTTGCTACGGTATGGCGACACCCTCTGTTGTTGTTGTTGCTGTTGTGACACTGGCTGTTGTGACTGCTGTTGTGTTGAGTTCGACATCTTTTGGAAAACGTCTTTCGAAGACCCGCTGACTGCAGCCATAAACTCAACGGTCTCCTTATCGTGAGCCAAGACGGGAGAAGAGTCAAGACCTTCAGAGCTGAAAGACGTTAAGAAAGAGTAAGAAGAGAGAGAGAGAGGGAACAATGGTGCAGTCGAGAGCTACCAACGGTAACTTTATCTTTTTTTTTTCTCGACCACCATCCAAGGCCACACTCGAGAAAAGTTTACTAAGTACAATTAAGGACTTTCCTCAACTAACACATGCAAATGACATTTGACAGTTTGGTCCGTACGTCCTTTTGTGGGAAGTCCCCAGGGCAAATGCATGTGTCGATATTGTTAAGTACGGGGTGCGCAAGGATTAGCTTTATACTGCTGTGTAGCTCCACCGTTTGAGCCACATACACTTGCCTCCAAAAGTACTTGAACACCAGCTCTGTTGTGGAGAAGTGAGCGTATGTAGCAATTTTTTCTTGCTTAATTGCCAGTGCTGCCTTTAATATGCAATTTTCATCATCAAGCTTTCCAATGATGTAAGCATACGTAGTTTGTGCAGCTTCATTTGCGAGAGCTACAGTGAAAGCTGAGCCTAACCATTTACACTCGCCTCCAAAAGTATTTGAACACCAGCTCTGTAGTGGAGAAGTGAGCGTATGAAGTAGTTTTTTTGCTTTATTGCCAGTGTTGCCTTTAATATGCAGTTTCATCCAAAGTAAAGTGAAAAGATCAAGTGCTAAGTCTTCAAGCTTTCCAATGATGTATGTATTGTTTGTGTAGCTTCAATTTTAATGCAGCTTTGCATGATTCTATTTAGGACAGAAGACAAGCTAACTGCATTGACAAAATGGCCAGTGCTGCCTTTTATAAGCAATTTCTCTGAAAATGAATGTAATAAGTTCAACTGCTCAGACTTCAAGCTTTCCAACGATGTAAATACATGTAGCAGCAATATTAAGGAAGTTACAGCAGCAGGAAAAAGTGTTCGAATACTTATGCACACACCCAAAAAGGGACTTGTTGCCATGATGGTGGCAGGTGGAGGGTGGCGGAGCCACCGGGGGGGGGGGGTGAGGTCTGGAGGGGGGTGTTCCCCTGGAGCAGTAAAAAAATTTGAAAATGCTCCTAAAAATGCACATTTCAGTATTTTCGTCCCTCTGACGGGCGTTCAAATACTTTTGGAGGCAAGTGTATGACGCGATATTGATATCGATGGCAAGCCACTGTGTGTATTGGTTGGCATAGTGTGCACTTTTTTACCACATTTTCCCAATATGCGCAAATATTAATGCGCCATACGCTTGGGCGGAGTAGTTGCTCCATAACTTGCGGGGGCGCATAATACATAGATGCGCACCACACGCGGACCAATACGGTAATATTGTCGCGACTAAGGTCGATGAAAATATTATGGAGAAACTAATATTCACTCACGACGCTAAGCAAAAACAAAAACGAGTCAACATTTTTCTGCCCGGTTCTCTCTATTGTTAATAGAGACACGAAAAGTCGTGGAAAACATTGGCATAAATTCTGTAAGAAATTGTCATATACCCATATACTCTTGTACCTCCCATACGAATTCTTCAGTTTCGTGTTTATGACGAAAAAGAGAATATAGTTTCAGGTGAAAAAGTGACAGAATGACTCTACAGGTGAATCACAGCAGAACCTTGCTGTTCTGCTTTTGGAAGTGGTATGATGAAAAACTGCATGATTTGATGAACATTTTAAAACGCTTGTACAACATTGATTACTTAAGTAAGGTGGTAAAAAAAAAGTTAGTACAAATGTACTTCGGCATCTCTATTCACTCTGATACGTTCTTCCACGACTTTTCATGCCTGATTTAGCTGTACGAAGAACGTGGCAACAATGTTTTTAAGTAAAACTTCCAACGATTAAGTACGCTACTAGTTGCTCAAGTTGACCCTGCCTCAGCATTACACAGCTTAACAATGCTAAAAGCAGTTGAGCAATTGTGCCGTCCTCAGACAATCTACCTCGTGCTGGAGCCCGTCTCATCCATGGACATGACGCTTGCTAGCCCGGGTGCTCTGCTCACGACATTCGGAGGCGCAGACAATTGTAGCTTGGCAGGGGACGTCGCAAAAGCTGGAGGTGGAGGTGGTGACTTCTGCTGGTGTTGCTGCTGCCTCAGCGGGGAAGGACCTTCTGTCGCTGGGCTCCTGATGCTTGGATGCTGTCTCAATGGGGAGACTTCTATGGCAGTCTGAACTGCCTTGTCCTCTAAGGGGACTGCGGCATCCTCTGAGGACATTGAAGAAGCCGTAGATGTTTGGTGGAAGAACGAGGTAACACTCCTCTTCTCGACCTCCCTGCGCCGGTGTTCGATCTTGGCCATTTCCTTGGCCACCCAGGACGGCATGTCTGGGATGGCGTAGGCGATCGCCAGCTTTAGGCCCAGCATAACATGCTGCGGAGGAAATTGGATTGCCAATGAAATAGTCCTTAATTCCAGTTGTATTGTTCAGCTGACCTCCAAGATTACTATCAAGATAATAGTCTGGTTGGACGTGATGTCCGGGAAAATCCTATCCACTTGGCCGGAGAGGCCGATCAGGGCGCAGTTGACCACGCAGGCGACGACTCCCATCAGTTCCATGGCGGTCTATGATACAAACTAAACTAGACCCGCAAACTAGAATCACGATGCCAAATTCCCTTCACCTGCCAAATTCCAATGCTATTGACCCTATGACCAAATGGCCTCTGGTGAACCAGGCACAGCTTGAACGCATCTCCCCGAATCTCGATCAGGTTGTTGAAAAGGGCACAAAAGCCAGCCAGGGGATAGGCTGAGGAGAAGAGGGTGACGTAACCGAACTGGATCAGCATCTCCAGATAGTCCTCAAATGTGCCCTCGTACTGGAACGTCAATGAAAAAGTCCTGTTCAATCATGCCCATCCAGGTTTTATCAAGCATTTGCGTGACTGACGTCCATTATACCATTATTTTCTCATCGATATCGGTAAGAAAAATTTCTTACCGGTACGAGTGAGCTTTCCACCTCTGCCTGGCTGACGCTTCTTGTTTGCTGCTCCCCTGTGCTCTCATTCGTGGCATGATCAGATTGCTGCTCCGACACTGGGTCAAGCTGCTCCGCGCCGTCCGTGGTGGGGCTGATGGCGCCGAATAGGTCGAAGCTGAGCATGGCCAGCTTGAACTGCTTGCCAATGTAGGGAAGCAGAGATTCCTTGACGTTGCCGACCACTTGGCGGGTGATGAGTAGAGTGGCCAAAAGCTGGGGGGAAAGGGTACCCTTACGGTGGAACAAGGGGTGTATGCATCAAATTCGATAGCGAATAAAGGCGTATACAACATGGACAAAAATCAATGTGGTTTTGGGAGCGTGAAATATTTAAATACGGGCGAAGCAACAGCTGCAAGTGTCTCCTTTGGCTGACATTACGACTACTGCAGTAATATTTTGCTGTACCACTGTACAATCAGCGACGCTGAGGTCTTTTTGCCTGTTGTGTAAAGTGTGTTTGTGTGTGCGCGTCAACAGTTTGCAGTACGTACAGAGTCATGCGGGTGACGTATATGATGGCGCTCACCTCTTTAAGCTTGTCCATGTCTTGCAGGTAAAAGGCTGTGTAGAATAAGGCCAGGAAGGAGTTGACAAACTGGAACTGAAAAGGAGAACATGTCCTCTTCATGTTCGCATTTCCCCATCCAGCTGAATACTTTTGTTTGTACCTACCGCAGAAGCGAACTGTGTAGGAATACGTACAAGGTGCGACTTATTTAACTTCAGTCAGTTTTTAGGCCGTAACTCGGCGAGTAGCATACTTCATTCACTTTTAAAGGCTGCATCAGCTACCTGGAATCTTTCTGAACGGCATCAAACAGAAGAGAGTCAAGTTTTTGCCACCAGTTCCACTGTTATTGTTATTGAGGCTCCCAAGGTCAAAACACAGCGCACTGTTTGGTCCGTTTTCATCACAGCCAGGTCGAGAGGAGTGCTCGAAAAAGTGTGTCTAGCACGTCCAACTGCGACAGGTCCACTCAAGGGACTCTCCAGAGTTCTTGCAAATATTTGGGTCTCTTCTCCAGTGCTTTCCCTTGTGTGTGTGTGACATCAATATCAGACCGACTGAAGTTACTGTAAATAAATCGCATCTTGAATATTGCGTTTTTTATCCAGTAGTTTCCAAGTCATGCACTTGGGTACGTACACTTGAATAAGTACAGACTGTTAAAAAAGCTAAGCCACTACGACTACAACGTGTACATTATTAACACTGGTGAAGAACTGGAGAATGAAGTATGTATGTAGTTCGTGCTGGTGCCACCGCAAAACTACCATGCGCAATACCTAAAACAGAGGTTATGGTTCTCAGCACGCGCCTCTAGCACACTTGTATGCCTCTTAAGAGTGTACAAGCTGTAAAGTGTACTAGAGGTACGAACGCATTTTTCATGCGATATTGTTGTGTTTTATGATGCAAACTGCACAAGGAAGAGATACCAACCAGAGCCATTTTAACAGCCAGATGATTCTCATACTGCGTGACAGTCCGAAAATTTTCTAAGCAGAGGTGGCGTGGAAAGAAGAGTAGATTGAAAAGGTAAAGACACGTATAGATATGAAATGCACAGTAAAAAGGAGCATAATAGATAGGCCGTAGTAAATGGCCTAACGTTAAACAATCGCGACTTTTCAACGCATATGGCTGGTATCAATGAGTTAGGAGTTCTGCAGCGAAGTGTCCATCCCGAATGATGTGCGAATAATTCACGCAGAGACAGATAGAGGGAGAAAAGAGGGGAAAAACAAAAAGCTGAGACAGGATGCTCCAGAAGGAATTTGAATTATGACCACAATCCGAAACAAACTCATTTAGCAAAGAAGGTTGAAAATGTTGCACTGTAAAAAAGAAGTCTCTCGTCAACTAACCAGGATCAACTTGATCACTAAGTGGTCCTCGTACTGTTCCTCAACTCTATAATTTTCTGTAACAGGAATATAAATTTAACTTGGGAACAAGTGACGACGTAGGGCAAGTAACGTTTCTTTCTGGGAGGGAAGATAGAGGGATGGACTGATGGATAGTTGGATAAATGGACAGGATGGGTGTGGGGGTTACTTAAGTAAATGTCCCCCAGAATCACGTCACTTCACTCACCCATGTCGTTTAGCCACGCTGCGATCTTGCTGTAGACGGCGTCCAGTGCCGGAATGGCAACAGCCAAGAGGATCTTGGGCAGGAAAGTGAGGAAGTGGAAGTAGCCGTTGGAGGAGATCACTTCGTCCCACCATTGCTGGAAAAAAAGAGACGTCAGCTCTTCACTCTCCAAGTAGCGCAACAACGACCCGAACAGCAGCGGTTGCGGTGGAAACTTTAGAGCACCTTAGCATGAGGTCTTCCGAGGAGAAACTTTTTTCGAAGCTTTCGTTTGAAAGTCATGCCAGTGTGCCCAGCACTCTGGGCCTACACTACGGAAGCACCTACATTCAAGTCAAGCTCGACCTCAGAGGGGATTTGCCTCCTATCAATGCAAACTTTCCCCCGAAGATTTTGTGAAGAGCATAAGAACCTTTTCCCTCATCTCCAGGCTCCAATTAAAGTCGCGCCTGAAGGAAGCAAACACTTTTTTCTTTCATCTCCAGCCGAGACCGTTTATCTGGGATCTGTCCAGCTGCAGCGTCTGTCCTGTCGATGTGCGTATATAGCGGCTGCTGTCGCTTTATTGACTCAGTAAGGCAATAGCTTTTTTTCGGCCTCGAATACCTTAGGCTGATTCGCCCGAGGAGGTCGGTCGGCCTTAGTCAACGACCTCGACTCCTATAAGTCCAAGTCCAGGCAATGAATGGCAGGACGCAAACTGTGGTGTTTCAGTCTTATGAAGTAGGATTGGACATAAGGCGAGACGTAGGGAGGGTCCTAAAAGAGTGTTGCTGTATAATAATGCTGTACAAAGTTGGCTATCTCTGTTCTTAGTGGAGAAGTTCTTGCTTTTCACGGGTGGCTCTGTATTAAATTATGGTGTGGGTGTCTCTCCCAACAGTGCCCCCCCAATCTCCGATTTCGTCATCTCCTCTACAACATATTGGCACAGGATCTTACTCGAAAACGGGTTTGCACAGTAGTAGGAAGGCACCTGCAGTTCAAGAATGATGAAGACGATGGCGAAGACGACGAGGAGGCACGCGATGATGACCGGGAGCGACACAAAGTAGCGGAAGACGTTTCGCTTCCAGTCGGGGTAGAAAGGCTCGGGCTTGCCAGTGACCTCGCTCAGACGTTCTTCACCCTGATGTAGAAAAAAGCTTTTCTTTACCGTTGGTGAGTACAAGGGGGAGAAAATGAAAATGATTTCAGGGAGGAAGACTGATAGATCCCGAAAATCGGGAAAATTACTTTTCACGATCATATGACCCACCAATGGCAAAGGAAAGGTAATATATGGGTAAGGATGGCCTCAGGAAAGTGAACAGACGTTCCTTGAATTTGGCTATTTTGGTCAAAATAGTGAAATTCCGTCGAAAACGTCGGGTTACTTTTCTGAAGCGATCTATCTACCTTTACAAAAGTGGCCTGAGTATCTTTTTGTCGGTCATGGGCTGCGCCCAAGAGCCCACCTTAAACAGGGGTCTCGGCTCGGACAGGAGCTCGTCTCGCTGGTCAGCGGTGCCCCATTGGTAGGAGATTTCGGACGACCGCCGCTTCCACGACTTCAGATACAGCGTGGCCCAGACCACGTTGAAGAAAGCAAAGAGTACGAAGCCAAGGTCCTCCAGAAACTCGTCGGTGCCACACAAAAAAAACTGCAAAAAACCAGGAGGATTCGGTAATCGATGCCCACTGGCAGAAGAAATGGCAAATGACAAAGCTCCCGGATTTAGGGAGGGCCATTCTTTTTTGTACTGCACTACATAAGCACGTGGGTATACATACCCAGACGCCGGCTCCGACTGCCGCTGGAATGCACAGGGCCGTCGTGTAGTGACCCAACCAACAGAAGTAAAAGGCGATCTTGATACCAAAATAGTCACAAATCTCTCCTGCAGGCAGAGAAAGAGAGGAAGTGGGCAGAGGAAGGTAATCAGTTGGAAAGGCAGAATGAGCACTTAGAAAGCTTCTTCCTTCGACATGACTTCATAGAAAATCTTCTACAAAAGTTTTTAAGGAGATTAACTCATTAATCTTCAGAAGTGCATAATTCCAGTGGTGCGCACTAGATTTTTCCGTAGTCATTAATCTGCATCGTATGAAACTGTGATATCAGACTGAATGTCACGTCTTGAAAAATCGTTCGCTCTTCCATCTGGCTTAACCAAGCCCAACTTTCTTATCTCCTTCGATCTTTCCCTTCAGTTCTGCTCTCGAATAGGTGATACGCTATAATTAATTAACGCACTACCAACTTATCCCGTCCTTTCAGGCTTCCATTTGTCACGTCTTGAGGGCTTTCCTCTGACTTACCTATAGGTTGCTTGCTGAACACCCTGCTGACCCACAGGCCCTGCAACCTCTTGAGCGAATCCTGGTCGTGTACGGGAAACACCTGATAGACCTTGCCCGCGCTAAGACCTCGAGGAACTGAAAAAGAGCACGGCAGGATTAATTCCCAAAAAAAAAACCTTACACACACACACACAAAGAAAAGAAAAAGAAACAAAGGAAGCATCTTTTCGCTTAGAAGCTGCTAACGTTGTGTACGTTTTGTGTTTCGGTAGAAATTCGCAGCACTAACGGTTTTCATCTTCCTGTTACAAATCCTAGACTTTCCGCTTCACTTTTTGTCGTTTTCTTTCAACTGTGCTTGCATCACGTGCGCCTGACATATACAAATGCATATCGGAGTGCTTGCAGTCGGTAAGGATGAGTAGCACGTGCGGTGCAAAAGACACAATTTTCCCCCTCTGGTAGGCATATTTTCAAGTTCGGGGGGGGGGGGGGGAAGGGCGGGTGTTGCTGATTCACGGCGGGGTTTT
>JAAUXU010137302.1_pt1 | contig 30786 bp, 27 predicted proteins | sample 7278151 | NCBI WGS metagenome assembly JAAUXU01 (sample SAMN14350113, study PRJNA611818) | marine sediment metagenome | isolation source: surface marine sediment (1.8m) | place: French Polynesia: Moorea | collected 2018-08 | reverse complement strand
GTGGTTGACGCGTACTCAACTCTTACAGTGCATACAAGGACAGTGCGTGAGGCAGCCAGTGCAGCAAGTACAGGGTGGGGACCTAAAAATTAACGACAGTTCTTGTGGCTCTTTTTTCCTTCTTGGACGCTCTCCTCGATGTCCGGGATCCGGTCGAACGTGCAATGCAGCGGAACTGGATTCCTCCGGAAGAGGCACTTTCCACATGCCCACCGCTGTTTTTTACCACACCGGCGGTGGCGGCGGGGCGAAGGCGCATTCCTAATACCCCGTTATATTATGAGATAGATCTCCGGGGAGGAGAAGCAGGCGGACGAGGTGGGGTGCAGCCAGGGGAAGAATGCGAAGAGGAGGCTGTGGCAGAAAGAGGAGAAAAAGAAGTGGGCGACGGACGAGGAAGAGAGATAGAAGGAAAAACGCTCTCTCTATTTCCGGTAGAATGATCATTTGTCTCGCTCCCTCTCACCCTCCATCCCCGGCTGCAATCGCACGTACGTGTATGTACTGTAAGTACTGCACGTACGTCCTGAAGTACATACGGTTGCTTGATTTTCCTTCCTCATGCACCGAGTTAAGGGTGCTGGCCTCAACGCAAAAAGGGAGCCGCGCTCGTTGGCCAGATCATCTCATAAGTACTACATCAAATTCCCGAAATGGGGTCAAGAGTGGAAGTCGACGAGACGAGGGGTAAAAAGTAATGGATGGAAGGTAGAACACGCATTATACATGCTGTGTACGTCTTGTTTCAAGGCGCAGCAGTAGAATAACGATATATGCCCAATGAGTGAAAACAGGCCCGATGTGGTGGGAGGGGACTGAAGGGAGGAGGAGGAGGGGGGGGTCCACCTGAGGTACGTAGAATGAAAAGAAAGGTGTTGGACAGGTGTGGACACTTTCCAGACTGGCGCACAGGTGCTGGCTTTTCTGCGATGAATTTACCGTCGAATCCTGCTTGTACGACTGCTGTCTCCTTGTCCTTCAGGCCACTCAGACCTGAGCGACGATCCCTCGTCTTCCGCCGACGGCGTGTTGTCCTCCGTGCATCACATCGCCTCCAAGGATGGGCATGAGAATCCAGTTGTCAGCGGTGACAGCGCCTCCGGGAGCGGGACCTCCCCGTGGCTGCCCCCGATGCGTGCGGCCTTGGCCGCGATGGTGGCCGCGGCCGCGCTCTTGCTCGTGATGGCGGCTGCGGTGGGCGCACTATGCAGGGTGCAGTGCAGGACGACGTCGACCTCGGGGTCGGCGGGGTCGGCGCAGCAGCAGCTGTCAGCTACCCTCCTGACGGCGTCGGGGAGCGTGGACGACGCCAGCAGGATAACCACGGACGAAGAAGACGAAGGCAACATGCAGCGATCGTCAGGTAACAGATGTACACACTTGCGCAAACTACAATGCGTGTCTACACTGCCGTACGTCACTCAAGTGCAACGTGTTATACATCCTGTTAGGTAAAGCTAGCCAGGATATCGTGCCTTAATATCAGCCTTTAACTACTCCTACTAAATGGGGGGAACCATGAGACTTCTTTTTTCGTGACTGCCAGCAAACTTTTGACCTCAAGTGTACGTAGGTAGTCAAAAACGTTGTCCAAACTACTGCAGTACAATCAGCAGGCGCAGCCCACTGTGTTTCAGTGCGTGCACGGCACTACTACATGACAACGCAGGTGCGAGCTTAATAAGTAAACACATTAAACACACACAATATGTTCCGATGACAATGGATGAACCGCGGAGCAGTCAACAGAAGTAATTGTTTCTTGACTGTATTTACCCAATGCTTTTCCCATATTGCCTTATCCCCGTACATCCGCACAATAACTTGCAACGTGAGCCGCAACAAAAGTGCCTCGTAGCAGTGGAAAATATATGAGAAAACATTGGTCCCCTCTGCTTTATGACATATCCTATGACCACGTACCTGCACAGAACAATGCAAGGCATGCGTGTCCTTACGTGCAACATTAAAGAGACATTGTGTAATAGTCAAGCCCCGACCCAAGTACCCCATCTTCTCTCCCAAAGCGCTAAGAGCTGCAGTTGTTCCCGCGTGGTCGAGCAGGCACTTTTTGTTCCTCTCAGTTGTACCCACCGTATTTGTCTTGTCCCCGACACAACTATTTCCACTTATGAAGAAAAATATTTGCTTTGCTGCGGTGACAGAAAAAAAATGTCAAGTCCGCCCAACGGTGGAAACCCTTGCTCTGGACTTTAATACTACAAAATATGAACTATTTACTGAGTAAAAAAATGCATTATGATGTCATGGAGGAGCACCATCAAGTTCCAGCTCTGCCAACCAAAACAGCTTGGCCCAGAGATGTGAGGACACAATGGTTGCGAATGCTTCTATTACTCGTTCCTTTTTTCACATGTCCAGACCAAGAGTGACTTCTATGATGCGCGGAGCAGATACGTACACGCATGCATGCATGCACGTATGTACATATACGACGACAAAGTGGAAAAGTAGGCCTAACGTGAGAGTCAATCACCTGAAACAACACAGACTCTAGAGAATTTCAAGTACGGATGCGTTGGAGAGGTGGGAGACGTCAGACTGACCTGGGACTCTGCAACAGCAGAAGGCCCCCTCCTACTACTCTAACTGGCTCGAAGTTGGCGTGAGAAGAAGCAAGCGTTTTCCCCAGGGGGGATATCGGACTGATGGGTTTTGTGTCCCAGCTACTTACGTGTTTTAAGGAGTAAGAGAGAAAGACGACAATGAGAAGGAAAAGAGGAAGGCATGTTACAACACTTTGAAGGGCCCAAGGCCTAGCTAGCTACCTAGCTTTAATCACTTCTCTCGTGTTCACAGATTACTCTCGCTACCTTTCTTTTCGTTTTCTTTTCTTGCAGATTATCTGCTGCGAGAAAGCTTCTTAGAGCCGCTGACCGGTGAAGTGCTGCCCTCGTCATCTTCCTCGTCCAGTTTCAGGCCTGCTGCACCCAGAGCGGCCTCAGGAGTGGTGGGCCTTGAAGGCCCATCAGAATTGAACCCGTCCCAGCTTTCGAGATCTTGCTCACACTCGTTCGTACCACCGGCGCCAGCAGATACTTCGATACGACCTAATCACGCACAACAGGAGGTGAGAGAGGGCGATGAGATGTTCTGCACGTCATAACCACGACCAAAGCACATGAGCTAGAGTCGATATTGCTCTGCTAACTTACGACTACGACTCCTTGTCAGTCCACACACCTCAACTACTTCGTCCCCAGCGTCAATGCCTACGTGACCCTCTTTGTGTGCATGGAGTTGACCGTGAAAAAAAGGAAACAACATTTTTGGGCCAAGGTGAAAATAACGATAGGAAGGCTACGACATTTGACTTTTGCCTGCAAGAAAACTTTCCTCCATGAAAATAGCTCTGCTCCCCACACTTTATTTTCTTGGTTCGTCGGCCGGTCACACACAGACATTCGTTCACTTCGGTACGATGGCGGCAATGTCGTGAGCAGAATCCGGAATTTTTTTTTTCGGGCTCAGCTCTGCCCCATCAGAATTGGAATAAATACGGGTTCGGTCCGGGTGAAAATTGTGCCCGACTATTACACCTAAGAAGACACTCCGGCATTCGTGGTGCTGACTCACAAAAATGGCATGTGCGAGTATCAACGCTTCACTCGAGGAAAGTGAGATGTCAGCAGGCGTGGAGAAAAACCTCTCTCCTTTGAGCCATCAAAGCCAGCATAAAGGGTGTAGCAGGAAAAAATGTCAAGGAATCTCAATTTCTTGCCACGCCTTGGTGATGACTCTCTGCAGCTCGGCCCGAGAACATGACTTGAACAATGACACAAGCGCTGCGACTCTCGGGTCGAGCTCCAGAGACTGACTCATCACCAAGATGTGGCAAGATATTAAGACTCTGTGACACTTTTGCTGTTACACCCTTCGTGTTGTTCATGGGCGGCGCGGTGCGGTGCGTGGGGATGCGGTGTGCGGGGAGCAAAGGAGAAAGAGATGAAGCCTTCTCAAGGATACACTTGCAACCTTTCTTTCTCAGATGCTCAGGCATTGCCACACGCACGCGCACACAAGATGGGGAATGAGATCCCTTGACGATGTGCAACCAGAGTAAGACGTGCGAAATAACGATGGGATCGTGAGACAATTTCCCTGAAGAAGAGCCAGAGAAGAAGGCCGAAAATATTGCCTGGGAGGATCAGGCACGCGCATGAAAGGCCGAAAAGAGGAGGGGGGGGAGGAGGAGGCTGGGGACTTGTGCAAAGTGCTATGCGTGGATGGGTAGAGAGACACGTTGTTCAAAGTCAACAGTGCGGAGTGAAAAAAAGGGTCCGGGTTCCGGCGTTAACTATTCAAGAGTGTCTTGCCAACTGTTGAGTACGCAGCGCAACCGTAGGAGTATAACTGAGCCGTGCACTGAGTAGCAGCTCAGTGGTGGTGATGTCATGCGTTGAGAAGCCACAGTGTCAGGTCGACACTAGAACAGTTAGTTTGATGTAGTAACTATATGTTGCATTGCTGTAGTGTAGGGCTTTATTTTCCGAGTTTGAACCGAGTCAATTTGGCGTGTCTGAGGCCTTATATTGTCCGAGAGAGAGGGGGTGGAGGCCTGCAGACAATGTCGGGCCATAGCCAAATCAAATGACGAGGATCAACACGAGGAAAATTAAGCCCATCAACGTGGAATTTTTTCTTTCGTCAGTCAGCCAGCCGCGGTGGGAGGGTACAGCACAGCTCTGGGCAAAGCAGTGCACAAAAATCGGACATACGGTTTTACCCAACCCGGGAAATACAGTATATACTCTTATTCTTTTTTCAAAACTAAGTGTAATTCCCAGTCTTAGAGGACATTCGTATTTTGGGGCTGGCAGTGACAAGACACGCCAGTAACGAAAAAATCAAGTAAGCTACATTGTAGCTACTACGTATGTTTAAAGCCAGCCTCTCTTTCATTTTCCAGACGCCGCACTCTCAGGTGCCCCGGTGCACGCTGGCCCCCGCAGTCACCCCGAGCTCCACCTTCCAGAAGAACTGGCCGCCGGTGCAGCCGCAGCCGCAGTCGCAGTCGCAGAGCAGTCTTTCTCCTAGTGAAATTGTGCGTCCAGGCTCAAATGCATCTTCGTCGTCGTCGACCTTCATGCACACGTTTCCCAGAGGTGCCTACCACTACCAACAGCAGCACCCGGAGTATCCGCCACAGCAGCCTCCACAACAACAACAACCGAAATATCCTCAACAGCCGCTTCTCTTTGGCTACGTGAATCAAAGCCTTCAGAGAACACAACAAGCAGCGCTTCCATCTGTCCCTGTCAGCAGCAGCAGCAGTAACAAAAATGGCAGAGGTGCACGGAAAACCGTGACTTTCCACGGCGACGTCCAGACCATGGGCGGCGGAGGCCCCTTGAAGGGCTCCCCTGCCTCCTCGACCGAAGACGATGAGGAGTACGTGGAGAGTAGAGTGTGAAGAGCCCCTGCCTGAACGTCATCAGCCAGTGGAGAAGAAGTGTCAGGCCCACTGGTGTGTGAATTTTTTTCAACGTTTCTCCTCTCTCTCGCCACCGCCATCCTCGTGAGTGGCAGGAGGATGAAGGGTGGAAAATTGAGCAGAGAAAAGGAAGATCTACCAAGACATAGGACGAGTACAAATATATGAATTACATACGTTTACATCACACAGGCGGTTAAGGAGGACAACTGCATGGGATTCGAGGGATAACAGCCATGTCCTTCTCAGTGAAGAAAAAGAGTGGTCGGACAAATCTATCTCTCTTGAAACCCTATCTACTAATGCTTCATCGACTGTGATAGCTGTACCGTGACTGCAGGGGGTGGGTGGGGTGACTTCGGCATGTGATGGTACAGAATAACACCTAAGTTCCAAGCTATGTCCAATATTTTTGTTCCCTCCGGGATTGCTTTATTCTCATCGAGTGTAATGAATGCGTGCACCACTAGTTGGTGATGCTGGAAGAAATACATATGCTACGTGATGTGTATCATGGGATCTGGCAGGGAAAAATATGCAGTGACAGATGCGATTATTCGGACCTCACGTCCTGGTTCCATAGTAATGGGCTTTGGCTGGCCAGGGCCAATCCGGCGGGCTTAACAATGACAGCTTAAGCCGCTGATCGGGCCCGGGATGGCGCAAAAAGACGCCGTGATTACTTCTTACTTGTGCGGATAAAGCTGTGTTCGGTGCCATCATTTCTTCTGCGCGACGACAAATAGTGCACACCTAAAGCATGCCATGTATACAGTGCTTGCCGTAAATAATGTCGCTTGGTACATGTCGAGGTCAGAGGCTGACTGGGGATGTTTCCGAGTGGAATTTCAGCATGTAATCGATTATTCAGACTCTTTGACATAACACAAGGTCATAGTTTTGAATGTTTGTTAAGGCACTAGAGCACTTTAAGTGTGATGAGTTGACAAGAGCACCGTGCCGGTCACTGCTGAAAATCGGTGTTTTTGGACAGTAAATGAAAGTGAAAGTGGCTGAAATGGGGGGGGGGGGGGAGGGGCTCCCAACCCACAACCCCAACCCCCCCGCGCTGCCGTGCTAGGCCCCCAAAACACTACGTAGCACTCCGCTGGAGGAGAGGATCCGGGAGCAGTGGGACGACCTCTTTACTCCAGAGAACATGCGGCACTAATGTTCATTCCTGTGCCGGCGACTCGAGTCTACCATCAGCAAAAAAAATCAGCTCAATCAGAGGCACTTCATAACATAGAATTTGGGGAGCTTGTTATGTACTTGAGCATCTCTCTATGTACACGCGGTGAATTGGTTTAGTTAAAATCCTATGTTGTAAAAGTGCCTTTGATTGAGCTGAATTTGTTTTGCTAACAACAGATACTACCCACTATTACCTCCCAATAAGGCAGATCAATCAGAGACTCTCTTATATCATAGCATTTTGACAATTACAAATTCAGACAGCTCTATGTTCTGTGCCACTGCAGTAAAACTTCAAATTAAAAGTGCAGATAGAAAATGACCTTTTAGGGAGAAAGTGTTTTTAGTAAAATCTTATTAATTTGACCCTGTGCCAAAAATCCAGGATGGAGAACTATGAATTTCCAGAAAAAGTACCTTTTTAAACTAGCCTAATATATATATCAATGTACGTGGTATCTGACGTACGTATATCGCCACTGGTTAATTGACTGATATGTTCTGTCATTTGATCGAGAAACATAAGTTAATATTTCCCCGACTGCTTTGCAGGAGAAAAGCTGTTCCGTGATATGTTACTCCTCTTTAAGCAAGCGAGAACAGAGAACGAACTAAATGTTGAATAACTGATCATCTAGACCAGTTCCTAGTTTGATACTGAACATTGCAGGAGCCAAAAAAATACACCTCTACACCAAAATCTGTAGATAACGCACTGCCCATTGTAGTGCTGCATGTGACGTAGTGTATTGCCCATTGTAGTGCCACAACTGACTTTCTCAACCAGACATTTAGTAATCAGTGATGACTTGTTTTTTACTTACAGGAAAACATACGTGATTTAGTGCCTCACATATTGTAACTTCATGTCAAGGCAGCTGATGCCAGAATGCTTAACCCATATGGCTGGTCAGTCATCTGGTGGATTCACATTTCAACACCAATCTCAGGGTCTTGAGTACCATGGTCAATTGTATATGTATTTAAAGCCACCGAAGAGGCTGTAGTCGAGCCTCAATCGCAGATACTTTTGAGATGTCGGCTTGTTGCTCTGCAGGCATTATTGTTCAAGATGCAAAATTGTTATTTGCAGATTTGGGTCCAACAGTGCATGTTGAGCCTCTGCAGAAGACAGCGGAAAAGTTCGCTCAGTGTGACGGACCTTTTCCAAAAGGGCATGAGGGTTTGACTTTGCTTTCTAGCACTTCCACTCCTTACTGAACAGACACAGCTGGTCCCACATTACAATTAAGTCCAGCCGCTAATGATGTCGTAATTACCCTTCATATTCCCTTCTCGTCCGATCAACAACTAGTTTAGGGGCGCCACTTAAAGTTGGCTCAACTTTAGCGGTCGATCGCTGGACAGATCAACTGAAATCATCCGTAATGAACAATCTTTCTGAGTCAGAGCGGTTGAAAGCCCTAGCGCTCATGTGTGAATAGACACTGCCTTACGTGCTTGTCAAGCCATGACACTAAAGGACACACTTAAAATGAAATTCTGCAGAACAAAATTGCACCTGGCAGCGTCAGCTTGACGTTGCATGCCAGTACGCCCGGCGGTGGCACGCCATTGCATAGACTTTCACCCCCTTGTCCTGAAAAAGCTTGACACTCGCTTGAGCAAAATTTCTGCTAACAATAATTACTGGTGAGCCATGAGTCAAGCAAGGAAATACACATTACAAACTGCAAACACTTGGCTGTCAGAACACCTTCAGCCCCCATCTCCTGCAACAACTGAGTACAACATGTAGGGACACACACGAGCGCACATGAAAGCAACATCTTCCCACAGGAAAGTCTGAGGAGGAAACTGTTCCGCGCCGGGCCAAGAACCAAAAAGGCTTTGTCTTCCCCTCGTGAGCTTATGCTGAACATTCCAATGCTCACAAAAGTACTGTACCATAAACACGATGGTGGTACAAGGATGGTGATGGGGAAATGGGATTCTTCTCTCACCCCCCTTTCAGTGTGGGTGATCAGGGCCTTTTGTCGCTCTAATGCATTTCCACTCAAGCCAATGCCTCATCAATCAATGGTTCCACACAGAATAGGGAGAAGGAATACCTTCCTGGCACAAATTTGTTTTCTATTACCTTCCTCTGTCTCTTTCCTCCGTCCCCAGACTAAAGTACTGTACGAGCACACATTTCATACGCACGTCGTACTTCAGAGCCCGACTTCCAAAGACCAATGAGTTCCACCATAGAGAGCTGCCATGACAACGTCCCTTCTCTTTTAGGACCTTCCTCAGGACGCGAACACTCACCAAAAGATTTCAAGTGCACTTGACTTTGGGTAGCTGCACTTTGGATGAATGCATTTGGAGGAGGGAGGGGGGAGGGGTAAAATCAGGATAAATGTGGTCCAGCAAATTTCAGGATGACCAGACTGATTGGAGACTGAGACCTTAGTGGACGAGTTTGGCGGGCGGAGCACGACGGCAGATTATCTGATATGTTATCAAACAATATCTGGCTTATTTTCAATAAATGTTATGACAAATAAATGGATGTCGGCCTGAGAAATGACAGGATACCTTACATTTTAGAGGGAAATGGATCTTTTTGAATGAACCCCTTGGTTACTTGAAGCACGGTTGACACCAACTCTAAATAATTGCAATTTTTCAATGCCAATGGTGATATGACAAACTCACTCTTACAATAGGTTGGAAGCAGCGCGACCAAGCAAAATTTGGAACAGCTACAAAAATACTGCCCAAACGTCAGCATCCGTAAAGAGGTGCAGCAGAGGTGAAATTTTTTTCCTTTTCCTTTTTAGGCTTGTGAAGGTAAAGAATCTACTTAAGAGATAACTACGTCATGCTTGACTCTTCACTGATGCTTACCTACGTGCCTACAGAGAGAAAATACATGATGTCACCGACCTAACGTTAATTTTACAGTCAAACTACACTTACAGTGGAGTCCGCTTATGCAGCAGCCTTAGGCCAGGGAAAACCTATAACAGGATCATCCACAACTTTGTGTAAGACGAGAGGGACTTCTAGTCGATGGAGCGCGTAAAACTTTGGTTCGTATAGACCAATTTTTGTGTGATCTAGTGAAGAATTGTGGGTCGGGGTGGAGTTTGTTAGGAAGGGGTTCGCAACTGCCATGGGGAGGTGCTCCATCCCGAAGTTCACCATCTCCACCAGCACGCAGTAGACGCAGTTCCAGAGGATCGACAACAGGATCAAGAGGACGGGAAGACTGGGAACATCAAAGATTGGATGACTTTTTCAAACAATTGCTGCGATAAACTTTTAGAATGTCATGCTATGCTGCTATGTACGGAAAATCACCAAACGCTGCCTCGATAGAAACCAAATTTTATCTCTCTAAGTCCACTAGAAATCTTTCCTCGAAGCGATTCATATTACACAGATATTATGGATGACCCTATACATCAAGCGAGCTGCTACTAGACTTGAGAATTAATCGATAATCTTGAACAGCTGATTATCGATAAAATTTCGGAAATTCGACCAAATTTTGAGAAAAAAAGCCCGAAAAATCTGACATACTGACATCTTAGCAACAACAAACACTACTACTCCATCCGCTTAAGATGTTTATTTTATTCTCTGCTGCGCTGTTCATAGAGTAGTTTCTGCGAGAGTTGGAAGGTATCTCGACTGTAGTAGAGTGATCTGATGTTAGGCGAAATTCTGGAAAGCGCACATGCAAAACTGACATCTATGCAGCGTTTGATGAAAAACGGAACATGAGTTTGACGACACCTTCCAAAAAGTGGCTATTGCCATATACATCCAGCCAAGATAAGAGTATTTCTGGAGCTGTGAGTGCACTTCATAAGGTCCAAAGTTTTTGAGTTAACATTAAGAATAAGTTATTCTCTAGTCTTTTGTTCAGAAGGTCGTCTTTGGGGGGTAAAATTTTAATTTAGGCATTTGTTCCAGCAGCTGCAGGTCCGGAAGCACTCGTCTCGACTTTTTTGGTTGTGTCTTTTCAAAAACGACGAAAACCTGCGTTTCTCAATCATTTCCGAAGAAACCTTGTTCATTCCTAGATCTAGTTGCTACGTTTGGCGATGTTAGATGATGATGTTAAAAAGAAGCATTTATTTAGTCATTGCGTATTTGAATGTCTTTATATGGACACTCCCAAACCATCTTTCAGGGGGTTGACTCTTTGACTGGCATTGTCGCGCACTTCCTTCAAACTGTAAAAGCATATTCAGAATCACTTCTAGAATGGTTCCAATCAAGTATCTAGAAATGTGCCGGTTCAGCTCGTCAGTCTGCTGCAACAAGCGGTCAATTTTCCCCTCGGCATAATGCGCACTTTGCAGCATTATGCGGACCGCACTGTAACTGCAACTTCGGATGATCGCAAGGAATGCGCTACCAAGAGAAAATTACGCTCGCAAAGAAGCTTTAGTGCTACAATCTGTACGGATACATGTACGGTGAGAAATATTCCAGATAGTTGATGCAACGCACCAGGAACGTTTTCACTATGTCATGTACTGTGTCATGCATAAGGTGTATAACGTTTGAAGAAGTTTGGACTCCTACAACAGGGTCACACAAGTTTCAGTTCAAAAAGATCGTTGCAGATTTCCTCTCTGAAGTCTTCCTCATCCAACCTGGCGAACACCACAGCGAGAGCCGACGGCATGAACATTTCCACTGCACCAGCGCAGTCGCCCTCCGGATCCGGGTCTAGGCCCGGGTACGCCTGGCATAGGCCTTCCCCCTTCAGATACTCTGTGAGCGGTTCCACCTGGACGCGTAGGAGGGCCGACGACAGCTGGCTGAGTGACAGCGAACAGGAAGTGAAGTCCCATGTCCACGGCTGCAGCAGGAGAAACAGTTTGGTCCAACTTCCGAGCTCCGCTTTCAAAGGTGCCTTTTCTCCTATACGTGCGCACCACAGGAGTGTGACTTATGCCCTTTCTTGCGCAATAAAGCTCAGTTATACGAGTACGTACTAGTTCTTTAGCTTTCTGCCAATTTTGCACACAGATTTAGACAGGGGAATATTCCTTCTTTTTGTAAGGTGCTGCGTACTCGGCACTACGAATGCTTATAGGAGACAGGATGGGTTTCGCGGGAGTGCGTCGCCCATATCATATGCGCATACATACACGATGAACGGCATGAACGTACATGAGCTCACATCCCTAAGACATCTGCCGCCCAGGGCTTACGAACATAAAGGCGTCTTTTCACCCAGATCAGAGCAATGAGTAGAAGCGACTTCCACGCAGGCTTTTTAATCTACCATATATCATTGTAACTATATGTGACACATATCCTTCCCGTACGTACCTTCAAAACGTCGGTTTCGTCGCATACTCCGGGTAAGCTCTTGCAGGCGTCCGACACCAGCCCAGGAAACTCCCTAATAGTTTGGGATGTGAGCAGCCACCAGCGGTCCAGTGCAATGTCACAAGTGAGAGGGCTGAGGATTCCCTCAGGAACCTCGCTCTTGTCCCAGCACAGTTCCTTCAAGAACATTTTTTGCAAGACCGCAGCCTCAGAGTCAAGGTACACGTCCATGACGGCGCGGCCCACGGCGGCGCAGACGGAACAGTTGGTCACCATCTGAGGAGAGACTGTAGTGTGCTCAAGTGGTACAGTCCAATCGTGTGTGTGCACAAGTGAATGCGGTATCTAGATATGTGGACAGTACCGTCCAAGTGGGAGCTGTCTCACTTAACCTACCGGTACTTGGCCACAGACGAGCCCAAACGTTGATGCGGCCACGAAAGTGAAGAAGATCAGCATGCTTGGACCATGTGATTGGGTGATATGATTCAGAGATATAACGTATCTTAGCGAGGATGAAACATTGGGCAGTTGTGTTTATTCTCAAAGCTCGTCGTGATATGAATACAATTAATGCTGCAGCAGTAGCAGGTCCTTACTAGAAAGAAAATAGGCTGAATCTTTGAAGAAAGATAAGATTGTATATATTGCAAAGCGTACGTGTGCATTCGCTTGGTCAAAAAACTCTCAAGAGCATGAAGTCTTTCTCGGAATCCCTGCTTTTGTTACTTACTTTGCTGGAGTCGTCCTCGGGTCAAACTCCCTGTGCCACCTGCGAGTACGTCGTACAGACGCTGTTCAGTCACTTAAGCCAGAATACTTCGTCTCAAGAGGCTCTCATCGAGGCCACTGTGTGTCCCAGTCAAGCAACAGAGCTTTACGACTGCATTAGTGCGACGGAGACTTTCTGGCCTTCAGTAATCGAGAGGCTGAGCTTTGAAGCTGCCGATCCCCTGTGTCAGGAGTTCCTGACCTGCTCAGACGCGAGCCTTACCCCCTGGAATTGCCAGGTGTGCCAGAGAGATCTCGAGGCCATCGCCAACGTGACGCATGTTCAAACGTGAGTACTTCCACCTTATGGAATGGGTACCGTGGACTGCAGGTATCAAGACTCACGAGGTCTCGAACGTCCAATGAATTTCACCCTTCATGATGTACAGCATGAGTCTCAAGAAATGTCTGACGGAGACATACGCTGCAAAATTGAACGCCCGTAAGCTCTGTAGCGGGAAATCGAGACGCGTAGTAATTCTTAGGTTTTAATCGCCTGCGTTGCTTGAAAAAGTGAAGTGAGTAACTTAAATTTCTAAGCCCCTAAGAAGTGAAAAGGTGTCCATCAGTTTGCATAGCAGCAGCGTTAAAAGAATTCCAGTGTGTCATAGCATACACTCAGAGAACGCAAGAGCTACAGACAAAATTGCTCGCTTCTCTGAAAATTCATCCGAAAGTGTAGTGAATAATAGTTTGCGTAAACTTCTAAGGCTGAACTCAAGCTTCAGCTGGACGTTTGAGGGTTGTTATTTTTTTGTTTTGTAGTCATTCTTGTGGAGTTTGTCCATATGAATGAAGTGTTTTTCAAGACTCTTAAACATGAAACATTACTTCTAACCCTGGATTTGCGCTATTTCACTTTCTGGCGCTCCCTTTGGCACCCGAATGCGTGCAAAAGGTGGCTCCAGGACAACAGGGGGAAGGTCCGAGTGGAGGTGGTCTGGGGCAAGAGGAGAGTGACGTGGGAAGAGGGGTGACAAGAAATTGGACAGGGGTAAAAAAGCTGTTGCAGGAAAGAAGACGTCGGACACGAGTTGGCTCACACATAGTCCATAGTACTGTGTGTTGTAGCTGGGCTGAGTAGCATGCAGATCACACTATGGCTTGCATTGCGATACGCTGATTCGACCTCGTTGATAAATGATGATATTTACCAGCATCAAGCGCTTGCATGAGTAAGCAGTAAGCACTACGTCGTACGTTCATATGCAGCCAGCAAAGAAACACTACCTCAACATTACCGTACGTAAGGAGCAAGCAGTGTCATACCAGGATTATCGCATGATCAGTGCATTTGAGCGACATTTTTACAACGTACACGGCACAAAGTATTGCCTTCCGACAGATTCTGGGCACGAGCACACGGTGTATGCATGGACATTGTGTCATAGATAGACTCACTTTGATTTTGAACAATACACCAAAATGTACATTATTTACACTGTTACCAGCACCAAGTAAGTAGTGAGAAGAACCAGTGACGAGAAGTTTGATCTAAGTACACCTACAGGACTTCTTGTAACAGTCGTTCCACCCTCAGTTTTTTTGTGGGACCACTATGACCGAGTCAATGGTCGTTATGAATTGACAGCTGTTAAAGCGGTAACATTTGGAAGGGAAGGCTCAGTGTTATAAATTAAAAGCGAATTATGTAAATCATACATTGCATTTATTCATAATAACTTTCCCGCGGGCCTTGGATGGATGAAGCCCTCAAAGTATTACTCACCCTTGTTCACCCTCTGGAGCTACCTTGCCATTGGACTGACGAGCGGGGGGAGTCGATGGAGCAGCTGGACACGAAGTACAATTTCATGGTGACCTTGCTATGTCAGTAGTTGACTTCAAATGACAAACAGTCAAAGGTTTCACAAAATGGCAGCAAATTCTAATTGACCCTAACAACCAGTCGAGGTAATTGACCTAATTAGTTGTGACGCCACTCATGACGAACCTTGTATATGTTGGTCCTCAGGTACATCAGCAGTCTGCAGCAAAACTTGCTAAGTGAGGCATTTTGCGCCACTACCGTCGATTGCTCCACTTTCGTCACCTCCGCCCTGCCGCCGGCCTTACGGATTCTCGGCGAGGTACTCCGTGCAGATGCTCGACGCATATGCGATGAGTCGTTCTACGGCATCTGCGCTGCAGTCGCTGGATGCGCCCATAAGACCGAATCGCTGCTCGAGTATGTGAGCCAGCAGGCACAAATAGAAGGACAGAAAGCGGCCCTTAAAAAGGGTGCTTGCACTCAGTATGAGACCATCGACCAAGCCATCAGATGCGCCGACGCAGTTGAGGAATACTGGGACGAGGCAGCGTTGGCATTCTTTGAGATGCCAGACTTGGCGCTCGCTATCTGTACAAACATGGCGGTGGATTTCTTGCCGCCGGAGCAGTGGGACATCCTGACATGTGAGCGGGAGCTGGAGAAGGTGGCCTTGCTCTGGAAGGAACCTGGCAACGTGCAGCTCACGGTGGACTACCTGCAGGGAGACGCGTTCTGCGGGGCCGACAACCTGGGGCTACCTGTTCCAGAAGAGGATTGTGCCGTATATATAGAGGATTTCATCCCCTCAGCTGTGCCAGTTCTGATAAATTTCCTCCAGGAGCGGAAGGCAGCGATCTGCCTTGAACTGCTAACAACCAAAAAAGGAAGCTCATAATTCACCACAATGCAGGTTGCTTCGCTAGCTTCTGACCTACCTCTCCTCGTCCTGGAGTAATCAGGACGGAATGTAGATCACAATTGTAACAAAGAAATATAGAATTGTAAAAATCAGAATTCTTACTATGTGCAATATATCGGTTTCCTGCTTGGTGGCAACGAGAGTTACTGTACTGTATAAGTACGGTCGTTATATGCTACATCAGTAGAGCACCTTTGGCCATTGCAATCAAGGAAGCAGCTGTCAAAGACAATTATGCTCACCCAACAGGGATGCAATATTGTCTCCACACTGCTGAAGCAAGATCGTATCCCAACGGTGATCTCAAATGCCATGAACTTTTCTTCGGAAGTACTGTGGTCTGGTGACGATTTCATTGCCGGACGCTTGGTGGCCGACCAACTTCGTCATCACCTGCAGCACGTCCTCTGAATCAGAATTTCTAAGTCTCAAGTGTCCAGTGCCACGCAGGTCCAATATACTGAAGGCACCACCTACGCATTGTCGTGAAACCCTCCTGTCCAAAATTTTCACGTCATACATAATCGAAATTTTCATCTGTCATTCACGAAATACTGGGTGTATGCACAATTCCTCATTGACGATCAAGCTTTGTTCGCGACATTGCCGAGGCCTTGTACTGGATCGGATCAAATCCGTGGGAAAAGTCCACTTTCCAGAAGAAAATCGGAGTTTTTAAGTAAGTTTTCGGGTCAAAGAATGCGACAAATGGATGTGAGTTTATGTACAACATTCTTATAGACTGCCAGAAAAGTACACATCATTGGACAGAGAAATATTGCGGTGGCTGTCATAAAAAGTCTCCGCACTAAAGATTTGACTAAGAGGTATCCATTGTACTGTCATGGATAATTTGAAGACTTTTATTGGCACTTAGTGTACCCGAAAATAATGCATTACTTGAGTCTAAAGTACACAGGTAAATCTTCCCTTTATCAAACAAAATGACCTCCTTACTGAAAGGCGGGCACCATCCTGCCAGTATTTAGCGACGTAGCTAATGGAAATGTCGACACAAACTTTATATATATATATTCGTTTTTGGAAACACATTTCTCATGTATCCTTACTTATATTATTTTTATAAGGTACGCGTAGTACGAGATTTTACGTAACGAAGAAAGTTGCTGTAATGGTATATATATAATATGTAGGTGCGTTTTCCATACTGACGTCCTAAACACGGATCCTGTATTATCGGATCAGACTTTCCAGGAATTGTTTCCCGGTGGCCTGCCTGGGCATCTTAAGCACCTTGACCCTGCACGTAGGCATGGCCGTCGAGAGCGTCTTGAACAGTTTCGTGAGTGAGTACATCTCACAAGCTCCATTCACCATGATAGGAAAGGAGTCCTTAGCTGCTGAGGGCATCAGGCTGCTCATGGATTGTAGCCACTCGTTTGTCAATCCCAGGTAGAAGTGTGTCAACCATCCCATCGACAGCGTCGAGTCCACAATCTCTGCATTGATTGAGGCCACCTGAAGGAATAACTTACTACTAAACTGCGCTCAATCAATAATGTTATGCGTGTCGCTATCATCGGTGCACACGTCGTTAATTCGCTGCCGTAGGGGCGTTAATGGAGGACACAGTTGTCTGCTTCAGAGAAAACGAAACAGACTTGAACGACTCACCTCGTCTTTGTAAGCGGGAATGACAAGTAGCTGTTTGAGCGACGCCAGTCTTACGAGCCCATCGCCGAATCCCTCCTTGAGCTGTGCGTCCACAAGCTCTAGTCTGTGCAGAAGTCCGAGCCAACGCAACTCGCCCAGGTTGATGCCCACGCGCGCTTTTTCTAGCCTGAGAGTACGAAGCGCAGTCAGTGCCGTCACCGCCTGAAAGAGGTTCTGCGGGGCTTCGGAGCAGTCACCCAGGGACAGATCACTCAGAGCAGACAATGAGGTCAGAGCGTCCACATCCGACGAAGACAAGGAGTCGAGGTTGAGCAAAGACTACAGAAAGCAAAACAAAAATTACATCAGTCGTAGAAAGGTCACCCAATCCCTAAGAAGGACAAGCTTACCAGTTTTGTTAATGTTGGGGCCAAGGTCATGAGTGATCCTAGACCGCCCACCACTTTCAACTTGCTGGAACCCTTTAGTCGGATCTCCTGCACCTTAGAGAGGCCAGTAGCCGCTGCCAACCCAGATAAGTCGAGCTCGCGCTGCGAAATACTGTTGCAGACAATGGAGTCAATGACAGCGCGCGGCAAAGACGCTGACACCGATGCTAGAGCTGACGACGAAATTCGAGGCAGTTCCAGACGCCGCACAGTGCGCAGGTCTACGAATGCGGCCGCGACCTCGTTCCAGGGGTCAGAGACAGCAGCGCTGTTAGCGTTGGCACTCGCAGTTGTTGCTGCGATGTTGCCCAGCTTGCGCAGGTCCAGGCGAGTGCAGCGCACGTTGTTGAGAAAAGATACCAATCCGGCCCAGTTGAGGACGTGTATATTCTGTGGGAGATACAGTACGACTTGCATGATCCGGCTCTGCTGCACTTAAATCAACAGCAACAATTCAACACTTAAATCAACACTTACTTTGAGGCTAACTGAATTCCAGATCGATGAATGAGTAGCCATGTCTCTCCACAACCTACACACTCGAGCTGCCTGAAGACGTTCCGTCAAGGTCAGGTAGCGAAAGACGTGGAGGAGAGCGTAGTAGCCACAATTAAGGTTGTCATGGAACGACCAAGGCGACGTTGTGGCCACCAAAGATTGTTGCGGCTGATCTTTTAAAGTCTAGGAAGAGAAGTTTTGAAGTGCGTTGGAAAAATACTAGAGAAAAAGTAGCTCTTACCGAGGATTCTTTAGGCTTCCTAAAAGGATTTCCACCGAAGGTTCTCCCGTCGGTTGGGACGAGCAGCAACTTGCCGTTGGTGGTTTCTTCAACCTCAAAGGAGGGCATGGTATCGCCGCTTGCAGCGGGACGGAGTAACACGCGGAGGCGGCTGTCAGACTCGACCTGCTGCTTAGAAGCCTTAGCACTAGTTCCTCCAGCTGTTTTCTTGTCTGGCAGCGGGACTACAAGGTACTTGACACCTCCAATATTAACCATAGCCTGGGTCTCCACTGGTGCTGGAGGGCCATGCGGATCAGTGGTAACAACGGAAGTGCGTGCTCCTGAGGATCTGGACGTCGGTGGGGTAGCTGTTCCCCTCGACGGCGCTCCGTTGACCATTCCTCCATAGAGAGATGGATTCTTCGGCGTGATGGAGAGTCCCTTGGGCAAGGAGCTAGCGGGTGAGAACTTGTTTCTGCCCGTCGCCGCTCTGCCGCTGCTTCGTCTATTTGAAAAAAGATCCTCGTTCTTTCGGACGCCCATCAGCGATGACGGAGTCGACGATCCAGGTGCGGCTGGGGGCATGTGCGAAAATGGATTAGCATTTTCCTTTCCCGGCGGAGGCTGACAACCCGCACAGTAAAAGTCGTAGGTGGCTTCGTAGTCTGTGCCCTCGGGCAGGCCGACGCAGGTCGGGTGGAATATGCTGTGACAGGAGAGACACGAGAGCGAGGGGAAACCACCGACTCGAGGACAGTGGATCGAACAGGAAACTGGGCCAGGGAGCGCCGGTCGGAGCACTGGTCGAGGGACACGTGGTGGTGGCCAGCCCGCGGCTGCCGCAGCAGCTCCGGCACCAGCAGCGTTGGTTCTGACGGTGGTGACGGGAGTAATGCGAACGCTAGGACTGATGGCGGCGGACCCTGAGGCACCAGAACCGTGCCTGGTCATGTGAGCACCGGCAAAACCGCTGCCACCTTCAACAGCTCTCCGTTTGGCACCTCCAGCAGGAGACCCGCCTCCATCCGCATCATGATCCGAGATGCCACTGCTGTCGTCACCGCCGCTGTTGGTCAAAGAGTTCTTCTCGTTCATCTTACTGAAGGTCTTGACTTTTAGCTTTCCGATCGACGGTGACAACGAAGCAGCCGAAGATGGCGCCATGTCGGACACATCTTGGGATTCACCGGTACCGTTTGAGCCTTCGCAGTTGGCTCGTGACTTTTGATTCTTCTTTGCCACACCCTGTGGTACTGCTTCCTCCTTGTGTGGAAAAATTTCGACCTTCTGGGTTTCACCCCGAATAATTTCTTGTCCAGCGGGTGCCCCCATCGGCTCCTTTCGAAAGGAGAAGTTATGGCAGGATAGTGAGGGCTCAGCTGTGTTAACTGCAAGAAGTACATATGCATTTGCCTTTAGTTCAAGAACGGCAGCTTCTACATCCACGCTTGAACTTACTATAGGATTGGAGTTCCGAGATGTGCCTGAAGACTCTTGGTTTTGTGCCCGGAATCCTTGGCGGGTGATACTTGACTTGAGGCTGGATGTCCGTGTTGAGCGTGCCATCGGTTTTCTCCTTGTATATCACCTCGCGAACCCAGCCTATCAAACAAATAGGACCATAGGAAACCATATGGCTGAAAATGGGTGCACGTGTATGTGCTGTAGGCGAAACTCTACCTGCAATAAGCGGCTTAAACAGCATTGAAGACGGCCTCCACTCCCTGCTCTCCCTTCTGGTTGGCGGCTGCGTCGTCGCCGAGTGTCTCCTCTTGACTGCTTTTGTTCGTATCGGTGTTTGTTCCTTGGTCGGGGGCTTCTGCTCTGGGAAGGTCTCTTGACGTGCCGGTGAGACCTTCCGGGACCTGCCCTTCACCCGATGAGCCATTTCAGGAGGCAGCAGCGAAAGTCCCGAGGACGGGGCCAGCCAGAAGATCTCATCATCCTCCGTCACCGCTTCCACAAACTGCCTTTTTCTCTTAATGGTTCCGTACAAGTCTATCTCGATAGGCCGCCAACCTCTGAAGTCGGGAAGACCATCGTCGTCGCCTTCCTCTTCTTCCACCCTCTTATTTTCGTCAGACAATTCGACCGGCTCTGTGACGGGCTCGCCTGGGAGGTCTATGACGAAGTTGTCCGCCGAGCTGTCGTCGTCAAGATCCACGCTCCCTCGCCGGCCTTCGTCCTCTGCCGCCGGAGGCCGCCGTTCCTCGTGGCCCGGAAGGGAATCCTCGTCCTCGTCCTCTTCCTCCTCGTCCTCCTCCTCGATGAGGGAGGCATCGCTCAGGTCGTCGTCTGCCGGGGCCGGCGGCTTCATATCGAGATCGGACATGGCGAACCCTGATCAGACCTTCTTTGTCGATGGCGTCCGTGGACCGACACAGCTTCAGCTTCTTTCTCCCTCCCTCCCTCCTGCGTCTGGCGAGCGAGCGAGAGGCGTTCGCTGCTCGGCCACGGTCTCTCTGCACCCGCGGGCGGCGCTGGCTCCCCTCGAGGAGAAGGGAACCTACGAAAACGTGCTATTCCAGTGGAGGACAAACTGGTCGCTGATCCGGGTGTCGGCGATGGAGGACGGGGAAGAGGCGCCGAAGGCTGCGGTGGAGGTCTCAATCCATCCGGGTTCGTCGGAGTTTTCCCAAATCCGGCTCGTTTCGTGGCGCTTTCCGGCAGAGCGGCGCTGTGCACGGCAGCCACAACTTGGGCTGCGGCGGCGGAAGCGACGGCGGGGAAACGATGGCGGGAAGACCCGGAGAGACCTCTGACGGGCGAGACGCGAACCTCGACGACAACCAGGAATGCTAGGAGTGGATCGTGATTGGCGAGGTGGAGAGCAGAGAGCTTATCTGGGCTCGACTCGAATTCTCCCGTCTACTCGAGTCGTGTCGCTGGAAAAGTGAAAAATTCACCGCGCTTTTTTTTGAATCAGCTGTTTCACTTTGATGAAATTTGGCACGAGGTGTTTTTCGACATGAGCGTCAGCATGACTGACAGTAATATAGTAATAATGATAGTAATGGCATTAATGATCATAACAATTAGAAGCAATTCCAGTTTATTCTATTGCTTGTACACTATGTCACCCCATGCCACGCTACACATTCCTTAAACATTATTCTATTCATTATCATTCACCAAAATTAGTTTCTTGTTCACTGCTCAAATACTTTTCCTCAAAGCACCCGTATATGTTTCCTAGTCTCCAACCAGCAAACTGGGTTCTGAAGTATCCGGCAAAGATTAGGACAGTGCTGTTATGGTCTATGGTATGCGTGTTGTCCACTTCTAACTACCAATGTTACCGCAAGTCCAAATACAGTTAGACAAATAGTATGTGCCAAACAACCCAACACTATCAGACTTTTCCCAAATGTATGTGTTTGTGTTCACAGCATAATGGAATTGTTGAATCAACAAACAAATTAGGGTCATTTGCAAACGGGTCCTTATTTTTCGAAACAGCTGTTTTAAAAAATAGCGTTACAGCGTTAGGTTAGCGTTAGTGAGAAAATCTAATCGCCTCTTTAAAATGCTGAACACATTCCAGTTTTCATCTCATGCCGCGCTTACCCCATCCCTCCTCATGTGATATTATCTTGTGTGACTCTCACACAAACTCTCACACACTGTTATGTACTTATGTATTTCAGCACAAAGTATGATAAAAATACGGTAGGTCGAGTTCTGCTGATTAGGATTTCTCAACTTCTCTGTAATGTACACAGCCAAGAAAGCCATTTTTTGGCCCTTGAGATCTGTTAACTGTGGTACCGACCCTCCGCGTGGTAGCATCTCGAAAGCATGCAATGGCCTGCACAAACACCTGCTCACCAAACTGTCTGACTTCAACATGGAGAGGGGAGTCCCACTCTTGGACTCTAGTGTCCGCCTGGAGGCCAGGTTACTCCAACTTTTTCATCATACCTTTGGAGGTGGCTGCCAGCGTGTCAGCCTGCCTCTGGCGAAGATGCGCACATCCAAGAACATTTGGCAGCTGGCCATCATGGTTGCGCATCCGAAGTCCGTGATCTTGACCACACTGAAGTAGTCGAGCGGAACAACAAATTGGCTTGAAGTTAGATGATGGTAGCATATACGACAATGAGAAAAAGCACCACAGTAGACGAGCTTGCCTCTGAACTCGCTCAGGAAGTCGCACAAGTTGCCGCCGTCTGAGGGCTCCAAGGCGAGATGAGCAGAGAATAACAGATCACGGAGAGCGGAAGGAGTCTCCGGACAGGAGCAGCAGGACTTGGCGACCGCGTGCAAGCATTTCTGTCGAGGCTGGCCTTCCTGATCATCGGTCAGACGGTTAAAGGAACCGAAGATCTTGACGGTCGGAATTGTCGAAGAAAGGTTGCGTGACGAACTCGCTCGGCCGTTATGGCCCGCTCTGCATGAATCAGCTGCCTAAACAGGTGGACACTTGAGGCAACGCCTCAACAGTGATGGGTGAGAACGACGAGAAGCAGGAAGTCAGAGATCAGGCGGTCGATGGCAGGTCGTCGTCGGCACCTCAAACGAGGACAGGGTCTTGTAGCAATCCATTGAAATGGGACTGAAAGGGTTTGGGTACTGTTAAGTCGTGAATTTCACCGGAGGAAAACATGCCTGAACTTAACGTGTTTATTGTGAATCCTGTAAAAAGATTGAATTTGTACAGTATTTTTCTAGGTTCCTTTTTAGTTTTTATGGCCGGACTCTCTGGAATGGCAAGCAAATCAAGATGGAGAATCAGTGATTTCTTACTCATCCGCCAGACCAAAGTCTTCCGACAAGAAATTTAACCCTGGCTGGAGGAGGTCAGAACTGAAATTGGTAGCGTCATATACGACCGTCTGTTGAAGAGCAGGTGACAGAAACTATAATATTCTGTAAAGCACAGTCATGTAAATTTGTACATGCATACATATGTACGGGCATTTATTGTACAGGTAAAAGGCTCATTTGAAAATGACAATTTAGTGTTTTGCTGGAGTGACAAATTGGCCCAAGTCATCATTACATATATCCTGGACTAGTTTTTTTTAACAAACATATATGTCTACTATGGACACTTTTCAGTCAAGGTTTTTTAACATACTCTACTTAGTGTGTATCATACGAACTTGGCTTTTTTTGATGGAATGGTTGACCTCTCTATGGAACGCTAAGAATCTGCTCTAAAGAACAACTAAGTGAAAAGTGCGCTTTAAAGGTCAATCGCCTGTTCAAGAAAGACCCTTGTATTTCGTAAAATATTTTGGCAAAATGCAAAAAAGTATCCTCTTGATGTGCCAAGAGAAGGACCTTTGTAAACTTGCCTCAACTACATTATAAGCAAAAACACTGACGTAAGCGACATGAAAGTAATTTTGACCACTTCAGATCTTTTTCGTTTCTTGGTTTCAGGCACCATAATCTCAGTTATCCGTGGCTTATGCCACTTTGGCGTTCGCTCCAGGATCCTGATGAGTGATCAGATAACGGGACCCCACTACTCTCAATGCTTTTCTGTACAGGAACGGAAACCAAGTCCGTAGTGATAAGGGCCACGCCAGTCTGTACCTCATCGCCAAGGCTGCCAAGAGCTTCCTTTAATTTATGAAGTCAATCTTGACAAACTGTGCTCAGATTTTGCTTCAGCACTTCCTTTGGCTATACATGTGGGTAATGACGGCAGTTCTCACAATGAACTGCACCTGCCAAGCATATAAAACTGTGGGTTCCTCCATGATGAAATGGAAAGAGAACCCATCAGACAGACTTAGGGGGTAGAACATAAGGCTACACTGTTAAAAGGGGTAGCAAAGAAAAAGAAGTTGAAGACGCTGATCAACACTTGGATTATCCTTCTGGAGCGATCCCGGGACAGTGGAAACAATTGATCACATCTTTGGAAGAGTCTTTGATGAACCGTCACATACCAAGTCGCTGTGACTGGGTCACCCTGTATGACCTTTTTATTCAAAATATCAACAAGTTTTGTGGCTGTCAGGCGAGTTGTCACATACAGAGAGTCTGTGGCTTGGAGAGACTTCTTTCCTGGAAAGCCTTGGAGTAGTTTGATGATATACTGAGTGTCCATCATCTTTTAAGCAACTTTATTAATGAGTTTTTTTCTGAGTGAAAAAAGTGCGCTATAAACTGAAATGTGCAGTGCATCTCCGAGATAGTCAACACTTTTTAGATCCATGTTTCCTTGGGGGAGTGCGCGATTGTGTCCTGTTACAATTACAAACAGGGTGTTCGCGACGACGTAGATTGTGGCCATGTACCTGGTCTGCTGTCAATCCGTGGACATCTTTTAAGCAGAAGTGGTTACAATAATACGTTGAAGGTCCTGCCCCAACACATCCACTTTTCCTTACGCTCTTATCTTTCATTCGTCATGAATCTTGCCTTCGTAGCTTCACTACCAGTTCGGCAAGATGGAGAAACACCTCAAAAAATCATCAATCAGTCGCCGACCAGAAGGGAATTTTGTCTGATTGCATTAAAAAATCCAATGAAAAAATTCCAAAAGAGTAGTAGCGTCTGAGCAGTGGTCTGAGCTGATGTAATTTTTCTGGAGCTCTTCCATCTTGCTCTCGCTAGAATAGTACTGAAGCTATCAGCAATGTGCTCGTGGAGGTCGTGTGACTCTTGCTCAGCTTGCCTTGTTCAAGCTCCAACCAATCCGCTTGATGATGTTTTCGGGGTGTAACATAAGAGTCTAAGAAAAAGGGGGCCTTTAGGTCTGGTAACATTCACAGTACCATCATAACTACAAGCGCTTAAAAAAAAGTATGAGGATTTACGGGCGGACCCGGAGCAATGCGGGGCAGAAAAAAGGTGACTGCATTTTTTTTAGCATAAAATGTTGAATATTTTCGGCTAATATTCCAGGAAGTGAGGTTAGAGTCATAACATACTCCGAACATACGTCCATACTGAACAACATTATTCTAGTGACTTCCATGGGTTGGAAGGTGTCTGTTTGATCATCATAACGTAATTCTGCTGGGACAACTTTTTTGTCTGGGACAGACAAAAAGTTTTTCCCCTCACATCGGTGTTCTGATGCAACATGACATCAACGTCAGCATGACATCCTGTTCCAATTTTAATAAGACAGCGAAGCTTGGCTTTGTTAGAACTTTGCTTGCAACCGTCATGGTCGCAATCGTCATGCAGCAGCTGTCATCATGAAGTTCTTCACCTAGAAAAGCGTCAGAACCGCGTCGCACCAGTCCCACTCTCTAGACTTGGCTTCATGAGTGTTCTTTGTGTTCCTATGGATCAGGCAGGAACCCTCTGTGCCACTCTTCAAGAAAGAGGTCCCCACGCTCTTTTGGGAGTGTCGTGGAGGGCATCTCTGAGAAGTCCTCAGACGTCTTCTATAAGTGGATCAAATGCTGGACCAAATGCAAAGACTTAATAGAAAAATAGCATATCATAAGCTAGTCGTTGGATAGTTATGCTGAGAAGTTTTTTGACTTTTCTTGTTCTGTTTGGATGCACTTACTCTCGTATGTACATGACACAGTACAATGCGGAGTTAGGTTGGCGCCAAGCGTGACACTGCCACTGAACATGACCGTCTTGTACTTTACGGGCTAGCGGTCCGGCCGCAACGTACTACAGACATATTGTGACAAAGTACAAATGTGCGCGTATATGCAGTATGTCCTTCAAGCCATACATCGGCACTCTAATTATGCGCGCTCTGTAGTATTGGGCTGTCGTACTGTGATGATCTACGGCTCGCTTCTTGGGCTCTGGCGCGCAGTATATTCGGCACTTGTAACAATGCATAGCTTAGTTCCAAGTATTGTCAATATGTAAACACGTACACACTTCGAGTCACTGCGAACGGACGCTGCGTGTTGTCACTCGAGTAATGTCCGGTTTGTCGACGGCGCTGATCTTGTGATTTTGGGCTACTAAGGTGGACTCAGTCAGGTATTTTGAGTCTGCAAAAGTAGTTTGATTCGACCGCGGTGTCCAGTCCAAAGCAATTCATATATGCACACACAAGCGTACAACAACAGCACTTGTCCGACTGGACCAAATTGGGGAGAAATGCCATAGAGTACACTCAAGAACAGAGCAGAACTATATGCAAGTACTTTTTCTTTACACTAACTGAGACGAAGATCTATAAAATCATGACACGAGGCCCGTCCGTGTGTTTATACTTTTTAATCTCGTGAAAGCTTCACTGACCGCCTATGGAGGTGGGGAAGCAGCTGACCTCTGTCCCCGTCACGAAAGTTTACCTGCTGTTGTCCCTTCTGATGCAGTCAGAGTTAAAAATGCATGGCAGCCACCAGAAAAGCACGGAAGTCGACGTGAACATTCCTCATTCTTCCAGGAGCTTTTGCAGTGGGATGCGCCAGGAAAAACGACATAAACTCTCGACGCAAATACATGATGTGCACAGACGTTGGTGAAGGGATTTCTTCACACAAGGGTGTGGCATCTCATACGACTTATCACACTTAGCCATCATCCTTAGACTCTTCGAGGAAGAGATCACCTCACTTACACAAAGAAAAAACAGCAAACACCAGTCATGAAAGCTGCCAAATCACTAGTGACGGTGATTTCACCTCAGCTCAAGGCTAAGCTAAGCCAAGAGGACAAATGCAAGTGTTCGGAAGCTTAGGCTTCAACCCTCCCCTACCTCATGGCTCTCCTGCCATGACAACCAGATCAATTTCAATTTTTCACGCTCGTCGGTCCGCAGGCTATTCCAAAATCTATCGAGAAAGTGGTACAGTCTCCATAATCATGAGCGGTGGTAAGACATATAATAAGAGGTGACTCATTTTGGCGGTGTCGTGTTCTTCTGAGGTTTGTATAGTGCGAATGCAGTAGAACCTAATAAAGCAGAAAATCGGTTTAGCAAAGTGCCTCAAGAAATCGAATGAGAACTTATGAACTCAATTCCTCCGGATGAGCGGAGAGTTGGGACAAGAGGGAGAAAAGACTGGCTCCCGGAGCCTCCCGCTTATCCGGGTCCGACGGTACTCGCAGAACGTAGTGCACGCACGGACTTGTACAGCTTCCCTTGCTGTGCGCAGAGTTAAGTGCGCTGTAGTCAGGAACTAGTGTCAACCGTTCCACGAGGTCTTCCCTGTAGCTGCACGCCGATGAATGATACCTGAAATATGGCTGTTTTTTTCCTGGAAAAGTCGAATAAACAGCAATGCATGTTATTTCCGTGAATGCGTGATTTGTCAGATCACGCATTCGGGAGTACCTGAGGGAGTCTGCTGACAACTGTCGGTTCCTCGCATTCCTCCAGTTTTAGGTAGGTACATCTGTAACTACACATGATGCTTTTTTATTTATACTTTTCCAATGCAGCCTCTGTCGTTGGCAACCACACCCTGGAGATGGCTGAGAATTGGGGCACACGAGACACAGACGGTTGTCTCTTCAATCTCATCCCATACCTAGACCGGGGCAGACTCCAGGGCATCCATGGACTCGTGGGACTTTGCACAACCCTTGGTCTCAAGGATGGACTACATTGTGTAATTAATATCTTCTGTAACTTTGGCACTCAGAGGAATGCAAGCCAAGCAAAAGTTAAGTCATTTTTACTACTGAATACAAGTCTGAGTGCACATTACATATACCACCATTTCGTTAATTTCCGTAAACTCGTTAAAAAAGATTTTTTGAAGGAGCTAAAGATATGCTCTCCAGGGTTTCAGCAGCGAGTCAATCTGTTGGTCATGTTCCTAATCCAAGAGTGTAACTTTCAAAGGTTAAAAGCACGCGCACTTTGACACCGCAGCAAAGATAATTGAAGAATGAGTAGTTACTTTTTTTGAAAAGTCTCATGAAATCTTTAAAATTGTGAAAAAAAGGAAAAGAATGACAGCATGGACACTCAAAACTTTTGACATTCAGCATGCCAGAGTTGGAGGAATTGGCAGAGAATTTTCATACGGGGGGAAGAGCTCCCCCACTAATTTTAGTGAAATGCAGAGCATGGTTGCCAGTGACTTTGGGGCATCAGATGTCCCAAATCCTGCTTGGAAGGGCAGTATCTCATATTCTTTTTATTTTTGTATTTTATTTAATTCTAGGACACATTTAAAAACAAAGAATGTTGCTTGAAGATTCCGGAAGTACTAAAGCAGTACACAACACATCGGTGCGCAGGAGCAACTGCAGTGATAATATATGCTGTAGAAAATCAGAACAAAATTACCACAAAATACTAGGAGTACTGTTTTCTTATATGAAGCATGATTGCACTCATTCTGTTGGTGGCAAGTGATGTCAAGCACGTGTGAAACTTTTATCACCTACTTTTTCTTTGCATTTATTGCATCACCTGCTTTCAGCTACAGGAGAACCTGCCAGAACTCCACCCATGAAGCTTCTGGGTATGGAGAGTCTCTCTGGTCTGAGGATCCAGGTCTCCGAGGTCTGGTTGTACTGCCACATTCGCGTTCAGTGCTGTAAAAAGACATCTAGCACTAGGGAAGAAGGCAATGAGGAAGTCTGGCCTGATAAATGTATGCACAGGGCAAGACATCTGATTCTGCTCCCCAATTGCTATGCAGGATGTGTATGTAAAAACTCTTGCAGAAAATACAGAGATCAGACTTTGTTGTTTCAACGTCCTCACCTCCTTCTCACTGTGCACTAGATGGCACTGTCGGTAATTTGCGGGTTTACCTCAAAGTGAGCGGCTGGGCTTGAATCCTGGACCACCCGAGTGTGAGCCAGACACTCTGCCCTCCAGCCTATCCTGCCAGATGGGTGAGCAGAGCCTCACCGACAGAGATCAACTCAATAGCTGGCTGTATACACCCTTTTCCATTTTGATATGCAGATAAGTAAATAAGTACATAAGTAGATGGGGTTGGACAATTGAGGCATGAGATGGGCACCGTACACTTGGAATTTTGAGCTCCATTTTTTGATGGAGACAGAAGGCACATGGAGCTACCCTCGTTCCAAATTTGAGCTCAAAATTCCAACTTAAGGTGCCCGGTAGGCATAGGCAAAGACACTACGGTAGCACAAAGCAGTAGACACTACAGTAGATTGCACTCTGTAACCATAGTGCTAGGACTTATGCCAATGATGCCACCTAAAGTTAGAATGTTGGGCTCAAATTTGGAGCCTCATGAAAAGCGCCTGGGCTTTCCTGGGCTGTCGCCACACACCATCCAGTGCCAGATGCATGCCAAAGGTGGCCCCTTCCGACCCGTCCTTGAGCATGCTACAGGCCAAAAACCCCACGCTCATGGACAGAACGTGCGGTTTTCCTCATTTGACCATGGTCATGCTCTCGTGCACAAAAGTGGGGTTTGGGGCATGTAGCATGGCTGGGGATGATCCAGAAAGTGCCATCTTGGGCATGAGGCACAGGAGGGTGTGTGGTGACACCCCCAGAAAGTTTCAGCCACTTTCATCACGGAAAAACCACTGAAAAGGGGGGGGACAGTGTATTTCGGCGTGTCGCCCTCTAGAGGTTGCTGCACTTTGAGCGTTCTAGCACCAAAATGGGCAGTCACCAAGTGGTTCAAGATGCTGCATCTTGTCAAGCACTGTCTGGGTCACTATTCCACATGAAGATCCCATCTCAAAAGCTCTCGGTACAGCGTGGGGGAGCCCATTTTATCAAAAGGATATTTTTTCCCTAAGCACTCTACATGTACCGTGTTTTGAATCAGATTGTCCATTTCGCATTCATTTCATTCACACTAAGGAGGTCCCTTGCTCTAATCATCACTTCGATCATTACTGCTGTTCCAACATATTCGTGGCCGTACTGTGGATATTTCGACCTCTGCTTTACCAAACGCTCTGAGTACATAAGGTCTGTTTTAAAGTAGTTCTTTTCAAGACCTCCTCTGAAAACGAATGAATGAATGCAAAATGGACAATTTAAGGTAAAGATTTTTTTTTCTTATCTTTTGACGAATCTTACTTCGTTTTGTCACAAACACTAAATTAAAAGTTCATTTTATGTGTCAAACGCGAATGCGCTATAAAAAATGATCTTACGAGTCTCCTTTATCGGCCACTCCACACCCATGAAAATATCGGTCGGTTGTTCCAAATCACACTGTTCACCTCTGCCCTAACGAGAGCTCCCTATGTCAATGCCCTAAGGCGCGGCTAAGGCTATGCCACAGCTTGCTATGAGTATTGTGCTCTGAAAAACGCATTCGCGAACACTGGCTACGCATTCAACAAAGCCCGCAGTATTGACTTCCACACCAATAATGTGAATGAAGGTAAAGACCATAAGTACTTGTATGACATTCTCTGCCGCCATGAACATGTCACACCTCAACCCCATGGTCGGAGAGCTCCACACTTGACTTCATCTCAGGTCCTGTTCAACCTATTTTGAAAATCCCTTTTGCAGGTTGTGGCATAATGTTTTGTGTCATCATTTGATACTTTGTTTGTGACACTTCATTCTTCACATTCTTTGTGATGTTTTAAGAGTTGGTGAAAATGGCCACCAATGTACATTCAGGTACAATTTTGCACACTTCTACGTGCAGAAAGATGTAGGACAAGGATGAAAGGGCCCAGGATGAGAAGGCCCAGGATGAGAAGGCCCAGGATGAGAAGGCCCAGGATGAG
>JAAUXU010055288.1_pt1 | contig 30788 bp, 27 predicted proteins | sample 7278151 | NCBI WGS metagenome assembly JAAUXU01 (sample SAMN14350113, study PRJNA611818) | marine sediment metagenome | isolation source: surface marine sediment (1.8m) | place: French Polynesia: Moorea | collected 2018-08 | reverse complement strand
TCTTCTTCCATCCTCCATTCAACTGCATTGAAGTAGGGAATCCCCTTCCTACTCAGTGGCCTTTGAAGGCTGTCTCGGTGACTCATTTAGAGTTACGCGACAATGCAGAGTGTCTTTACTCCAAACTGTCTACCAGACCTTGTTGCGAATTCAATTTGTTTTCAGTTCATACCAATATTAGTACTTAAATTGCTGAAATAGTTTCGCTGCATGTTCATTCCCCACATAGACAAATGGAGGCGCACCCGGTACTGTGCGAACCGTGTAAGTAGACTAAGCGGACCAAATCCTCTTGGATTCAGATGCTGGTATCGAGAGTGCAGACAGGCCTGCTTCAGAGTAAGTGCTACAAATGTAAGTCGTTGCCATTCTCGCCCCAAACAAAGCACACATATAAATAAAATAAGTAGACATAATGTGAGTAAGATAAACATCAAGGTCCTAATCCATAAGAAAGACGACAACTTTATAAGGGGAATTTCCCCCCAAACACACCTCGACCTTCGTCGTGGAATGCCTACAAGGCCTAAAATAAATCTGCTGCTGCTCACACAGGTCGAGTTAGTCGGTATCCAAAGAAAAGCTCGCGTAACGTTTGCACTGACTTAGATGAATCTTAGTTGGGCTTAATTTTTCCCAGGACTGCAGTGCGCCGCTGTACCGAGTAATGGTATGCACAGTTGGGTACAGGGAAGAAAACTTTGAGTCATGTTAGTTCCTTTTTATGGGCGAAAGTTTCACAGACGGAGCAAGCCTTGAGTTTAACGGGCAGTGGCTTCTTTTGGGGGTCATAAAGGAGAGAGGCAGAGAGAGAGAGAGAGAAGCAACACTATTGTTTCCTTCCTTATTCTCTCCATACGTTCAAGAAAGCCTCTTAAGCCCTGCCTGCTGGTTTTTCCCCACGAAGAATACATATATTTCACCCGGGCTGCTGTTGGCTGTCTCAAAAAAAAAGCACGCACACTCTCTAAAAACGGGGGGGGGGGGTAAAGAAAAAAAAGGGAGAAAAGCGCGCGTTTTAAGTCTCCGACACAATGAAGCTGCCAGCGTGGAAAGAAAGGATAGATTGATTTATATAAGTTTCTTCTTTTCAACTTTTCTTCCTTTTCGAGAAAGAGAGAACTCCAGTTGACAATAGCCTAAAAGTTCATAAACCATCTGAAGGATTTGGGAAGAGCCATTCTGAGGTTCGACGACGCAAATTGGTCCTGGCTGCTTTCAGTACCAAGAGAATAGCGAGGACTATTTTTCCAGATCAGTTCAGCGGGACTTTTCTTCGAGTCATCCTTCTCTTTACACCGGAGAAGGACGTTGGTGTCTGGAATCTGCGGGAGATTCTCGAGATGAACCGATTCCGGAACTTGGACCTGAGCGTGTTTGCGTCACAATTTCGCCAAACTCGCGCAGGTCGGCGCAAAAGAAGAAATCTGAATGTGCACGCAAAAAACTACGTGTCTGCTTTTTTTTGATCCTGTGAAAATCCCTTACAAAAAAGTTGGTTGCTCCTGCTGCTTCTTTCCTACAAAAGTCCGTCACTGTACGCTTATCTGTGACGCTCTGAATGCTGGCAGGGTGAGCACGCCTTCAGACAGATGAGTGTACGTAGATAAGAGAGCGCAGCATTACCTGGAGTATAAACGTTTACAGCAAATCTGGTCTGTTGAAAGGGGATTACGCTTTTCTAGAACGTAATGTAGTAGCAGAATCGTGCCACTTTTCTTCTCTGCCATCTACATGGACGTACGTACCTAGGATTTAGTGGGTTGAGTGGGTGCTACAAGTGTGTACGTACTTGCTGCGAGTACACATACAACAAGTACTTGCGCCATGGTGAAATCCAAACAGTGTGACACAAGGGTAGCGGAACGCAAATACACTCCCATTGTGCACACACAAGTCCTGCTAGACAACATGGACATAGCGGACTGAAGAAGAGTTGTTGGAGTTATAAACATTGTCCTTTCAGCCATATTTGACATGGGCCGTAATGAGCAAATAACACGAAAGTCTTTGTGGACACTTCATGCCCAAAACCTCGTGTGGATACTTCTGCTACACACGGTATTTGACGGCGATTGGATTTGTTTTCAGAAGAAAAAAAATGGCACACACTCACTTTAACGCGTGGATGTTCTTGGACACATCCTTGTTGACTCCATATTTCGCACCCATCAAAATGGCGGCCGCTATCTCATAATTCTGTGGTCTGCCCCTATTATGTGCCCGACCGCGTCTCCGCGGACGACGACGTCGACGACGACGACGACTACTTTCTTTTCTTTTATTCTCTGCGTAAAAAAAGAAATCTTAGAACAGGATTAGGAAGAGACCTTGGAAGAAAGCAGTGCCTAATTTTGGCGACACAAGGTGTCTGTCTAAAGCCACCTAATTTCAAACTTTCCCAGAGAGCAGAAATCGGACGGGGTAGCACGATCAGGGTGGTTCGCATTGGCTAGGGTTGCGGGAACTGTTTTAGCGCTTCCTTGGGAGCACGACCATTGTACAAGAGACTCTTCTCTCCGTCTACGAGGACGCTCGTAGATAGATATATATGTATGCACACACACACACACATATATATATATATGTACCGGTACACACATGCGTATGTTCTGCCCAAGATCAGCAACTAAGATAAATGTCAGGGTTGTTTTCGCCGGAGTCCATTGTCATTTTGCCAACTTTGCGGCCAAAGGAGAAGCAACAGCAGAGGAGCTTCTGTGACGGCCAATTGTTATTTCTCCTGAGAAAGAAGAGGAGTTCGTGCAAAAAAATTTCTGGCCCTGGGGCCTAAACTAATACAGAGCTGGGGCGAGAGCTTTGCAAAAATGCAAAACGCCAGTCACGTACCAACTGTACGTGTCTTAAATGAAAGTTTCTGCTCGGAAGAATTATGTGCCGTCACAAACGATCAAACATCACGCTCGTCATGCTCGATTTTAGTATGAAGAAACAAAATGTAACCAAAAATTACTTGCGAAAAGGAGGAAAAAGGCAGGAACGCCGCTCACGCGATTACACAAAAAAGCACAATGGCCGAGAAAGGAGAAAAATGCCCTAAAACGCTCATTTCTTTCACGAAATGCGGGCTTAACAAGGCAAAAAACGGGCCCTTGAACGACGCATGGTAAAAACCAGTATTGGCACAAGCCCAAAAAAGGTGACGAAACAAAAAAGTCTCACCTTGGATGTGGCAGGACTGTTATGACTCGACGTGATATCGTTGCTCCTTGGAAAATCCACTTGTCACTATGCACATGGGGAACGTTGGTTCCACCTTCTTTCGCTTTGGAGCTACAACTGACAAGAACGGGGGAAAAGAAGGAGGGAGGGGATCTCTCCTACGCTGTCTTCGTGCCTGTGACGGGCGTCGGCGACGGCGGGTGCGGCGGCTGCCACGGCTGCCACGGCTGCCACGGCTGCGACGGCAACGGCGGGAGCCAAGGGAGCGAGCGAGCGAGAGAGAGAGAGAGAGAGAGAGCAGGCGAGCAGCACGCGCGCGAAAAAAAAACCCCGTGAAAGACTTTGCCATGGAAGAACCTGCGCAAAATTCATCAGAACAGCCTCTCTTGGCTGAAGCCCGGTCATACAGAAGCATCAGTGCAACGCGTCATGTCTCCATGTGCACGTACTAACGGCAAGTACAGCACATGTGCCACAGGGTGTGCGGTGAGAGGCGTGCAAAATGTTGCTGCCAATATCTTGGGGGTTTCTCAAGATCTCATTGAAATGCGCTAATTACACAATGTAATCATGACAAACGTCGAGGGTCGACTCCATGAGCTCAGCCACACATTTTTTCCGGCCAGACTACGATATTCATTGCGGCAAGGTGAAATTCGATTTCTCGTAGACTTTCTGCGTCGGCCTCTGCAATTCTTTTTGGGACCTGATATTTGATCTGAGGCTCACGCACACCTTTAGGAAATTGTGTCGAACCTGACCTGACGACCCAGCTCGGCTGAATTGTTGAATAACCCAATGCACTTTGCTCGTCTGTAAATGAAAAGTCAGGACTCATTGTTGGGGTCGCTGGTCCCTCATTTTTTTGGACCGGGTAGCGTGAAAACCGAGCCGTTTACCTCCAAATTATCAGTCTTTGATCCAACACCCTGTACGTAATAACACCCAGTGGTCAGTGACATAAACTCGTTCAACTACGCTGACCGGTACGGTACCAACGACGACCAAGTACTTCTTATTTATCTTTTATTCATGGTTCATTTGCGATGGCTTCCTCGTTCACCATGTGCACGTAGGTGGCCTTTTTGTGTTGTCTTTCAGCAAGCCTTCGGTGTACGTCATTGTACCTGGAAGAGAGAGACATCTCGAAGGAATGACAAAGTTATTTTCATTCATGCAGGGCTGCAAAAAGTAAGGCATCATCTTATCCGTGTAAAATCAGCTTTCTATCCTCTCGTGGGATGGAGAGGGACGAAGAGACACTCAGTCCTTGACAAAGATTGCAAAGGAGGAACTCGGGAAGAACTTGAGGAGAAGGAGGACGAGGACGAGGAAGGCTTTCTCTCTCTCTCTCCTCCATCATATCTCGTCATGTCAAACCTTAATGAGATCATCAGGAGCTTAATTGCCAGCCTTCAGTGTACGGACTTAAAAGTGCAACAACAACTGTCAGTCACTTTCTTCACATGTCAGTTGTTGATCCTCGTTGACAACAGTTCTGCCATCAAAGGATTAGGCTGGGAGACCCACGTTCGTCGAAAGATCTACTGATGTCGCTATTACCTAGGTATGTCAGGCTTCAGGTGCTACCTTATTCTGATCGTTTTTCAGCCACGTTGAGAAACACATTTCAGCTCCTTTTCCTTTCCTTTGTGGTGGGGCTGCTGCTATTCAGGATAAACAGTGTGTCAAAACTGGCACGTTATCTTTTGAGCCAAAAAACTAGCTAGCCCAACTGCAGCAGTCACATACGGGAAATTTAGCGGTGAACTCTAAAAATATCCATGACGGGCTGCAAAAAAGTCAGCTGGAACGGTTTCAGATGGCAACAATGAGTACAGTGGCACCGACCTAAATTGGTGGATGCATGATGGCTAATGGAAGGGTGGCCAATGTACAGTCAATCTTCGATGTAGTGAATGAAGAAATGACTTTGCTTTTTACTTTCACTTGATCGGTGGTTGGCTGGTCTTTCATTTTTCAATGGCACCTTCCAAATCAATGGCAGCCCTATTAAAAGTTGCTGCAGGTCTTCTTCACGTGCGTCCTTGACATGGAGGGCGTCTTCTGGCTGCTTTTGACTTTTAACTCATCAATGTTGCAGTGAGGAATAGCAGAGATCTTGCTCTTAAGATAGCTCCAAATAGTCTGGCGGATTGAGGTTTTGCGCTGGCGAGCCGCTCCTGCACCTTCTTGGCCTAGTGGAGTGCCGCTAAACTTGGTCGGCAGTGCCAAATTTTCCACCTCAATCCGTGGCTTTATGACATCCTCCAGGACGTTCAATTGAGTAATCATCTCCACCGAGCCTGAACCCAACTCCTCGCGGGAGAAGTGAATTGGCATCTTCTCCTCTCGCGTTGGAGGCAACGACAACCCACCAGGTTGATGGTTACTCATCAACCTGGTGGGATCTTTTGTTCCAGCGGATGCAATAGCCAAATCAGCAGGAGTTCCCAGGAATGTGTGAGTGCAAGAATGATAATGCACTGGCCTCTCTGACTTCCTGATGTCGAGCACCTCCTTATTGCTGAAAAACATCATGGTCTTTTGTTCCTCAGTTATGTCATAAATTTTTCCCGTCCCACGGACAGTTGTGACATACCTTCTCCATGCTCTTGAACTCCTTACCTTTACTGTCCACGCTCACGCATGTCCAACTCAGTACGAACTTCATCATGGACTCCTTAGTGTTTTTTCAACTGAAGATAACTTTTCCTGGAGAGGCCTAAATGTCATGTGCGACTACAGATAAGGTTCACAGTGATGACAAGGGTGTTCGAGAGAGCGAAAGCGAGTGTACGAGTGCAGTTGATACGAGGTGCTTCAGAACTTAGTTCTACTTTGAAAGAATCGTAGCCAGCGACAATTTCCCTGCAAATTCCTTCGAAATTCACCTGAATATGCTGGATGATGAAGCAAACGTGGTTGAAAGACACCTGAGACTGACTCAGTAAGATTATACTGTTACCATGCAGCAGCTGCAAACAAAAACTCATCGAATCTACTTATTTTAGAATAGGCAGAGCCGAAGTATGAGCAGTTTGGCAAAATCACCCTTTTTTTCCTCTCCGTGATCACGTTTCATTGTAGTACGCATCGTTGAATTGAAACTCCGCTTTGGTGTGCAATATCACTGTCAGCACCGAAACTATTGCTAAATCGAAGATCCATTGCATTTTGCACTGGACATTATGGAGTAACAGTAACCAATCCGGGCCCTGGTGAAGTTTTTTCCAATTGTTTCTTTGATTCAAGCTTCCAAAAGGTCCTCTTTCTCGTAAATCGACATCACATTTCTCTGCAGTGCCACGATTGAAGTGTGCAGCAAAACTTCGCCATGATGGAGAAGTATCGTATCTCTGGTACTCGACATTTTCCCCGAGTATCATCCGAAACGCGATCCAATGCTCGACTGTGTAGCCACCCAAAAGTAGCGTCTAAAGGCAGTATTCCATACCAGAGTACGTACAAGTGAAAATGACGTCGCCAACTAGTTGTACTGTCATTTTTGAGCTGGCTTTTAATATTCAGACAAGGTATAATCAGTCTATCCTAGTCTGAATTACTCTGAAAGGTTAGGTGCTTATAGGTATTGCTAGTGGCAAACTGCCTAGAATCCCGATAGTGTTCGCCGAGGAATATGTAGGAGGTTCAGAAAGTAGAAAAGTACCATTCAGTAGTACAACCGACACCTTTCTTGTCAACGGGGAAAAGTGCCGATTCTTGATCCGATACTCGAGTATCGGCGCAAGAATAGGCACTCGAGTATCGCATGGTCTGAGAAACGCAATGTGCAAGGTCACAATAAGTAAATCTAACAGATGGGGGCAATTTTTGCCCTATCTCTAGCCACATTTTGATATGCTCGAGCAATGGCCGAACTTCGGCTCACACAATCATCGGTTGAATTCTAAGTAGCAAAGAGGAGACTTGACATGGCTCCTGGGCTTCTGATGAATACAAGCAGCTGATACATACAGCCAGAGGTGCAAACATTGCACTGCCAACTGCGATGTGGAGAGATCTACTTCTTGAAGCATGAACTCTTCAGAGAGGTAATTGCATGATCGCAATCAAATAACGCATGATTTGCCACTGTACTCCAACCCATGAGAAGTTTTTAGAGAAGAAATGAAACAAGTTGCAATAGTGCGTTTAACTGACAGATTATACCACCGCTTGTTATCCTTTTACCGATCATACACAGGCAAGGAAAGACTCAGCAAGTTACAGTTTTTCATAATTGTGCAAATTGGCAGATTCGGACCAATGGCAACCCCTTTGAAGCACAATCACTGAATAAACAGTAAGTGCATGGCAACCCTGGCTTGTTGCCGTAACTTCGCAATGCTACCAGAAGACATGATATGATGGGCTCATGGCCTTTTGACTCGTGCAATTTCAGCTGACGTTCTGTTACGTAGACACAGGGATAATAAATGAGGGACATTTAAATGCATGCAGGCTTGGCCGTTAAAACTGATCAGTGCAGCAGGATGCCGCGCTTGCAACGCAAAGCTCGTTACCGAAGGCAGCAGCCTTTTTTATTAAAAATTCTTCTTTTCCGTGTTCCTTTTGAACTTTTCAAAAACTGGCGCCCTCATGCGCCTTGCACCATGTGCCAAAGAGTCTTGTTTTTTATTCCCTAATGATCGATTATGAGAGCCAACTCCGTAAATGCAGTCCTTCGACTGTGTTAATGACGATGCGCACAGAAAAACTTCGTATTTCACGGCTGAAAAGTAATAATAAAGCTATAGTGCAGTACATAATGGTTATAGAGAAGACTCTACGTTTTCCCAAAATGAATGTACCATTTCTGTTCTTTAATCCTATCAAAAGTTATTGGCCAAAGTTTGGAAGACTGGGCTGAAGTGATGAGAAACCAGAAAGAACTTTCAGGAATGCGCTACAGTCTGCTGCTCCCAATGGCAGGATTTATGCAACAAGATGTACAATCGCCTCTGGTATCTCGGACCGTTTCTCTTTCGCTATCGCATGATGCTGATGATAAAACAGTTGATGATGGATGCTGAGGAAGTTCATTCAGGGTTGAATCCTTTTCGTAAAGGAGGATTTAATGTTTCAGGTCTCTTTGGTAGCTCCCTTTAGTGAAATATCTCCTGCAAGCACTTGCTGTTCTCGCATTGCATTCGTCTTTCCGTGGCACGCATTGAACCAAATCTTTTGTAGCTCCTGAACCTTCGGCAGTTGATGGTGAACCACGAATACATGACGGTTGCTCGAAGCAATGGTACCAAGCTTTATGAAAATGCATCAAACCAAACTCAAAAAAAATTTTTACTTGCTTTCACTCATTTTTCTTTTCTGCCACGAGATGGCCACTTCAGCGGCCCCAGAAAGCTTCCGTCACTTTACTCCTGGTGAAGGCGTCGAATCTGAGTCTTCTCGTGACCGCCAATGGTCCCTGAGCATTTTGCTGCATCCTCTCGCTGTTTTGCTGGGGTTCTCATGGACCATAGCAGAAGGCAGAAGCTGTTTGACCACTGAAATGTGCATGAAAATACTTGAAAGAAGTGAAGTGTGAAAAAAAGGTAAGAAAGTGTGAAGCAAAGTTGCACTTTTTTCAGCCATATTTCACTGGCCAAACTTCTAGTTTGGGCACCCCAGCAAAAAATTGGGGCTCCTTCTGCTCTATCTTTCACGGCTAAAGAACTCTGATTCCACAATTCTGCACAGCAGGAAGATCCTCAGGTATCAAAGTCAGGCAAAGTCAAATTTATAGTAGGATGAGTGCCTGCTCATCAGGTCTCCCGCACAATACAACCTTAAATCACAGCAATCAGCGCTTTTAGCTCGATCCTATAGTTGTGATGACGACTGAGCAAAAGCTATTGTGGCCTAACATCGCTGAAACGCTTTAAAAATGGCATCTAAAATATGAAATTAGGTATATTTGCAAATGGTATTGACATTGGTGTTGACATGTGAGTCCATCTGATGATCTGTTATGCAGACATGTTAAGTCTCGGCCTTATGCATTCTGGCATCAGCTGTTTCGAAGATACGGAAGAACCTGTGATTATTCTGCCAATGAGGTTCTAAAGTAGAAGTTTTTCTGCAAATCAAAAGCAAGTTGCCATCCATTACTAAGTGTCTGGTTGAGAAAGTCAGTAGTGTCATTGCATGAAATACCTGCAGCTGGTGAGGAAGCGGCCATCCATTTGGGACAGCAGGTTCAAGACCTTCTGCCAACAGGGACATGACTTCCATATGCTGGAACTAAATCTCTGCCATCTTGGCTGAAATGGACCAAGGCCCTTGTGAGGATCATTCTTACTTCAGGGATTGTTATTTCGAGGTTCTGCTATGCCTTCCAAAGTCACTTTTCCCCAGGCGTGCAATATGTTAACTACGATAGGTCAAAACTTATTCTCTTTTACCCAGTCACTTTTTCTCACGCAAGAGAGTGTGAAAAAAGTAAGAAAAATTACTTTTTTCACACATTCTTCACGCATCTTTTTGAAAGCCAGAAACTCATCAGAAGAACGTCATGGAAACCTAAATCACACTTTGTAGCCGCAAAGCTCTAGTTGAAAAACTTGCTGGCTGCATAAAAGAAAACCCCATGTTCCAAAAAAAGCACTTCTTTCACTTCATTTTCACTCTGTGCCTGGACCTCGTGATAACGCGTGAAAAAAGTGACCCTTATTTTTATATACCACACTATTGTATACCAGACTATTTATTCTGAGTACAAAATCTACCCGTCAGTGACAGTTATAACTGGGAGAACTTCTTAATAACGCACCCGCTTGAATAGAAACCTCGGTTACTACTTAATTTTCTACCTGACGTGTGGTTTCTATTAGAGAGTGGTTACTATTTCACGGCTCGAGACGCAGCCTGATTTTGACAAGGAAGAAATTGCCTCATTGTCCTCAGATATTGTGTATTGGCTTCTGCATTACGAATTTACAGAAATTCGGTAATGTTCAACAAGCCGCTTCAACAGTGTCAATCATCTCATTGTCATATTATACTGTGACTACAAGTACACTTTTCACATTTTACTGATTTCTTTCTGTCGTTGCTCTTGGAGAGCTGTTTCAATTTCGCACTGGTACTGCACTAAACCGTTGGAGCAATGGAAAGTGCATTCATTCACTGAGGGCGAAAAAATTGACTGGTCATTTTGCAACTATTGGATCAAATCTGCAATGAAATTGCCAGAAATACTCCTCAAGTCAGCTTTGAAAGATAGATCCCACGGCCCGCCTGAGTCGTGACGGCGACGCTTAAAAGTTTGTATAGTGAAAAATAATAACTTTACAATTTAGCATATTTTTACCAAAAGTTTTCCTTCAGAGCAGAAAAGTTTTTCTCCATGAGACTCATAATGCCGTAGTGAAGTCCTTAAGTTGATCTAGATAAGGCGGGGGAAAGAGTCAAGTGACACAAGGGTCTTCTCAGTGCGATGGGGACTTCTGAGAACTTTTACATCAATACACGACTGACTACAAATGTTGCCAAGGAAAAGCGTCGTTTGAAGTGCTGAGGTCTGTTCCTTGAGTCCAAGGTTGAAAATTATCGGTTCAGTCACTCAGCTTTCTTTTTTTCCCAGTTTGGTGCGGGCTGAGTGAAAGCTACACGTTCGAAGTGCTCCATTCACAACATAAAGATGTACGTACATGTCAACATTGAATACTGTACGGGTACGTATGAGCGCATGGCACCGTGCTGTATGCAAAAGCTGCTCCAGCTCAATAACGGATCCTCCTCCGAAATTCGTTTCAAAAAGGGGGAGGAAGAAGCTGCAGAGTCACTTCCAAATCCAATATGGTACCACCTTCTTCTCACTCTTCCCTCCCTCCCTCCGTCCCTCCCCACCAGGTCTGCACTACTTGCCGTGCATTTTTCCCCCTCTCCCCCCACTCAGAACTTCTCTTAATATATTTGTTCCAGAAAAGTAGAGTAGGTAGGGGATAAGCTGAAGGGAGGATGAAGAGTTTGACGAAATTGAAAGTAATCCTTCAACGCAGGTGCAGGGGAGACGAAGGTAGATCGAAATTGGTAAAGTATAGCAGCAGTTCCGAATCAATTAGTTGGTTTTGGCCACTTTTCACCCTTTTGGAGAACTCTCGAGATAATAAAATTTCAGCCACTCCATGCACTCAGCACTTGCACGGAAGGGACAACACTGAAGTGTTTTTGATAAGGAAAGGGCCAAGATGAAGGCCAGAGAGAAAGTATGACCGGAAATATCCAAAGGATGTGAAAGTCTACGCTCATATGGCAACAGGACATGCCTGAGTGACGTCGAAACCCCTAGAACAGGGCTTTGGGCAGTTGGGGGGGGGCAAGGTTGAACCTGGACCTGCCACCATTGGAATGTTGGCTTTGTTTGAGAGGTAGACTCGTGTTATTCAGTACTTCAGTGTGGACTGGAGCATCATGTCGGCGAGGGTGTCCTCCTCATCGCTTGCCAGGCCTCCAGGTCCCAGCGGAAGACCATTGTGATGGTTGCTCAAGGTGAGACATTTTGAGAAATAGTGAGAAATCCAGCATGTGGAGTACAAAATTCACCGTGTGTGTCAGCTTTTCAAGCCCAAACCATTAGTCCTGCACCCTGAGACCCATATTCGGTGGACTTTCACGTCATATTAGATCTTTTCAGTGGCGAATACAGTGGCCGCCGCTTCGTCACACTCCAAATAACCATGTCCACTCTGGGTCATCACACACTTTTCCAGTGTCTCATATTTTGTGCTGCAAATTTCCCCATCTCATGGCACTTAACAGCATAGGTGACAGGTCCTGTGTCTCAAATATTATGCACGTGTTATGTTATGTGTGGAGCAGCCAAAAGACTGTCTCACCACACGAGTGAAGTCAAGCTGTGACTCCAGAATTGCATCGATGGCTCCCTACTGCATTCCTCAAAGACCTTTGCCACTACTTATACCCAAAACTAGTCACAATGGATAGAATAAACAAATCTCTAGACAAATAGTGACCCCCTTATCTCCCTTGTTCATCGCACACATTCCTTAATTGCATGTTTGTACGTGGCCCCTGGCATGTTCATTTAAGCAGAGCCCACCGTTCATGCTGAGTCAGCATCACTCCAATGTGGTGACCGGTACCTTACATTTGAAGCTGTGTGCCCAAGGATGTGTGTCACTGAACTGGAGCGCATAGTAGCGTAGCTCAATGAATGCTTATCTACAGCGTTTGAGCCCAACTACACCGGTCTGTCATAAGTCTCAGAAGCAGGCGTTGAGAATCAGGCTGCAGTCTTTCGTGGGAGCAAGTGACAAAACGTCTTCTACCCTGCACACCTGACGCGTAGAATCGTCTCAGCTCTTGAAGATGCTTCAATCAGCTCTAAAAGATGTCTCAGTCAACAGATTGCACAAGTGTCTTGCTCGTGACCGGTGAGTAGAGACCTTTCCTGCTCTAATCTCTTATGCAGGTGGCACTGTTATAGGGTACCTATCTTATCTGGCTGTTTCCCTTTTGAAGTTGGTCGAGCTTTCGTGTTGGGTCAAACGTATGCGCATACTACGAGAAGGGACATCTCTAGCGATTGATGGCTGCGCTGATCGAGTTCTTCTGCAAACAAGGACGAGGGAGAAATATAACGTACATTTACATCTTGCCTTGGCATGGAAGCTGCTTTTTTCCGCAGTCTAACTCGACCAGAGAGAAAGAATGCCCAACTCAACAAGCAGCGGTTCACTTGCACAATTCGTTACGTGGAACATTTGTAGCTATGCAGCATGAGGGTGGGTTACGTATGGCAACCTGCATGTGGTCTAAATAGTTGTCAGCGAGTAAATCGTCGTCGTCGTAGGTGGCGCTCGTCGCTGCAGTGAATAAAGTGTACCGTGCGCACATAACACTCAGCTACGTAGGCAGGTGGGTGGGTATCACACAAGGCAGGTAGGTATTTTATGGCCTTCGGCCTGTCCGAGGCATCCGCAAGATCATTGTCGGTCTATCCTCCTGCAGCAGGCCAAAAGTTTCACATCCGCCTCCCCCAACAACGTGTCTGTAAGTCTAAAAATAGGTTTTGCAGAGTCCTCTTAGGCGGAAAAGCTAATAAAAGTCTGTGGTTCCTCCAGTTCCCGATATGCAACCAACCACCACCCTCTTTCGTCCCTAATGGTCCTCCCCGTGCGTCCACAGCAGTACACTGGGTACTCCTTCCACCACCACCACCACCGCTACTACTACTACTACTACTTCTGTACTACTCGTTATGGTTAAGCCAAAGGGGGGCTTTGCTTTCTAACTATCCAGCCAGCCAAGCAAACGTACGTCCGTAACGCACGAACGTACCATAACCGCACACACAAAGGACTGCAGAATGAAAGAATGTCACGGAAACACAGATGGAATGCGGGGACAGCAGCAGGGACTACTGCAATTTCTCTTTCCTGTTCGCGCATCCAATCCTGAGATCGAGAAGGATGAGAAAGTCATTTCCGCCCAAAGTTCAAAGTCGATTTATCTACGGTGCATCTGCGTTAGAGGGTGATAGGACGGATCCACTGGCGAGAAGAGGGACTGTGAAAGGGACGTTGGTGCAGGCAGAAAAAATGGTTGCATACTCACTGCAATGGGCCAGATTATCAACTGTGATAGCACTCACGGCAGTCCAGCAAATATCTTCATCTGTCTGTACGGTGGAGAGAGCGGCCAAAGGAAAGCAAGGGTAGAGTAGTCCTCGGTAATGATTACAGTGCTCATCAAACAAACACTCCACCCGTACCAACCAACCCTTTCCCCTGCTCTCTAAGGGAGTTGTGTAAATGCTCTCGTCCTATATTTGACCGATCCTCTCCTCATCTGGAGAGTGGACCTGCTACATGCCCGAGGGACCCTCTACATACACTTGCAGTTGCTCAATTTGTTTTGTTTCGCAAGGTAGGCTTACGGGCACCACAAAATATTCTCTCATTCCATTTAGTTTTACTATCTCTCTGGCATCCCTTGTTTTCTGCAATGGCTTTGTCTCATAGCAGAACCAAGTCTCGTACTCTCTCTATATTGTAAAAACACACTATCTAAAGTACGTTATACTGTATACCGTATAATCCCCCCTTGTCCAAAAGTGTTGGAAGCAGATTGATGTATTCCAAGACGTCGCCGACAGCATTATTGTATGCAGAAGAGAAGGGTTAGCACAGTCAAGTCCACTGACTGAGGAGAGTGCTGCTATTGCCCACGAAAAGTAGGCAATCTACATCCTATTGTGTGCAAATATAGAGGGTACGACGAATGTGCTCGTTGAGAGGCAATTAGCAAAGATATTGCGCTCTCCAATGTCAGGTCTTCTCCCACATGTGACGTGTGAAATGACCACCACTTGGCATATGTACTGCGCACCCGAGACAAAAAGCTTTATTCTTTCTTCTCAAGTACTACGCGCAAAAAACTCATTCACTTATTTGGACGAACTATATAAAAGTGAGTCCACTCACAAAGATGGAATGAGACTGAAACGAAGGTTACCTTAGGATCTAGCTCGATATTCAGCAGCAAAAGCCATGCGAGCCGTTGCTAATGAGCACAGAATAGGAGTAGGAGGTGACTTTCTCACCAAATTAGGTGACTTTCCGAACAAATTTGGCTTGTGGTCACAGCCTCGTCAGTCACGACGCGTACGGAGCTCGACCGTAAGATAACCGAAACATAAATCCAGGTTTTTATGCCCCCCCCCCCAAGGGTCCGAAAACTCTTGGTTTCTCCAGATTCAACACGTGACTTCTCTGAACGAACAAAGAAGCACCCTTGAAGACTCAGGTCAGATGGACACGTTATTTACTAGCACGTGGTAGAAGAAACAGCCCCGAACACACATGTACAGTGCTTGAGAGGTCTCCGTTGGCACTTTCATTATGACACCGTCATCGGTCTGACTCACACTCCATTACAAGCAGGGGGGGAGCATGTGCATGAAGGAAGGGGGTGAGGAGAGTGATATATGAGGGTGGAAGAACCGTGCTTGCTGCAAGCTTGCCTGGACTACGCCAAAATGAAGAAGGATGGAGAGGGGGAATCGATTCGCAAGCGTTTTCTGCTATTACAAGAGAGAAATCCTCAGTGCCAACCAATGGCCATTTACTGCAGATATGGCTTGCAGTATCAGCAAAAGGTGCAAATGTTGGGCAGTAAAAGAGGACGGAGCATTTTCGAGAACATTAATGGAGGTGTTTCGTACGCTTTAACCCGCCAACTTGCAAAGATTGGGACAGTCTTATAGTACTACACGTCCCACAGTCCTCGACTTACTTTCATGGCATGCCCCTAACATGAGGACCTCACACTGCGTACGCTGAGTGAGCTTGAGCAGCACGCCCAGATTTTGTCTCGGAGCTATTTGCAGAGGCGTCGACATGTGCGGCATCACCGGGATTATGCCATCTGTTGACGTTTTCGCCATCGCTCTCTTGACACGCAAAGACCAGCTAGCATTCCTAGATATAGAAGTTGGCCGTTAAGGTCAAAAGTCTTGGCACGTCTCGAACAACCCTTGGAGATTCAAGATTCCTAGTTCGTGCTGCTAGTCATGACTTGCTTGAGTGACACCGTTACAGGTCAACTAATGACTGCAGCAATAGCAGTTTGGTTATGCACGCATACCATAACTAAAGTAAGGCTGTGTAAGCGAAAATGTCCACGGGCTGGGGGCTCGATGAGGCTCCAGGCAGTTATTGATGTCGGAGGCAGACAAGTTATGAGGAAGGGCTACGACGAGCATTGTGAGCATTGTAATCAATGATTTTCTAGTCATTAGGCATGAAATTCTACGTGATACACGTAATCCAGTCCGTGGACACTTTCACTTACTCACTCTTTAGTCGTACTCTAACCTGGTCTTGGGTGCCAAGACTTGGTCCCAATTGTGTGTCTAAAAAATACCCCATACACTTTTGCGAGTGACTTAGTACAGCGGAACATCGAAATGCCAATGCTGCTCGGTAAGCACAAACGGCGCTGTCATATAAAGGCACGTCGCTATCCAGAGACATCACTTTGTTCTCACCATCTTCTCAGAGATGTCGGCTTACTTTGGTTTTGCTTTTACCTTGGACATTGGTGGAGGGAAGGCAGAAATGTCACTGAAGCGAGCGCTCACTTGGGCATGTGTTTATACTCAAGTCAGCCCATGCATGACCTCGAGCTTGAAATTAAGCCAGACTGGCTTCGTTTCAGATTTTTGTACTCTGCATGTTGTTTTTATACCGCTTGTGCGATGGAGACTGCTGATTGCGTAAAGACCTGCATTGTTTTTTTAAGGTACAAATTCCCCAAATATTTTTATTTCAGGGTTTCCTGGTTTGTTTGTTTGTCTGAGGCCTCAGGTGGTGTTATCAGATGGTGCCACGTGACAGGACTAATCTCCGGTAAGATTTCTTCCCTTTCCCATATTAATTGGACTCATAACAAAGCAATTTTCTCCACCCCTGTTGACTTGTGGCCTGGTTGATGCGATCCACATCAGAGTCAAGGGTTGCTTGGTCACGTTGGAACACGTGGAAAGCATCCATCTGCGCCTTTGCCACTGCTGGACATTTGCACATGAGGCGCATAAACTCCCCCCATTTTCCCCCACGGAAATGACATTCATGCGTCTGTGCGGCGCCCAACCTGTACGAGTGGTACTTCAGGTAGTTATGACCAGTCAGGGTCTGTATGATTCTCCCTAACAGGGTTCTGGGCAATTGCATAGCCCATTCTCTCAGCAATCCGGGGGTGTTCACCCAGAATTCAGCTTGGCATTGGATCCCATCTATCGAGGTACACTTCTTGAATGGCCCTATTTCAGGGCTTTATTCTAAGTAAAAAAGTCGACCAGCGGCAATGATATTGTTATCTTCAGGGTTATTGTTGCGAATTTCGGGGATTGTTATTTCGAGGTTTTACTGTACTTCCTCATACGCTATTTCTCGACAATTGTACATAACTTGTACAAGCGGCTCTTTGTCGATGCTTTCAACCATGAATATAATGCAAAATGCGACTCTTAAGTGTGACAAAAATGCAGACAAAGTGATGCAAATCAGAAATTATGTGATCGTCTAAATGTATGCCTCCGTCTTTATGTTGTCACAGCAATTCTTTTCAGTGTTTATGCAGTGGTGAGAACGCTGTAAAATCAGACTTTTCTTCAAACTTTGGCCCCAAGATTTTGGCAGCACTCAGACAATTTTTTTTTTGTGCAGCGAGATCCTTCAGCATCATAGTTCGCCACTGTACACAAATTTAAAATTTTAGGGACCATTTTAAGTCACCGACAGCTCTTGAAAGATTCACTGAACAGTCCCTGGATGCGGGCCTCTTGCTTCGCTCAGGTTCATCTAAAATTGCTGCCGATTTTCAGGTCAGCCTTTTCTGGTTTTCTGCACAAGAGATGAAAGCAATGCAAATGAATACCAAGTCACCCGAAGTCTTTTTCTCTCAAGTGCACAAGTGGTTGAGCCTGCTTGAAGCTGAAAGCATGTTCGGGACATGCCTCTCCAGCACCACCTTCAACAGGATAGCAGTTGCTCTGCTCAGCATGCGACAAAGCTGTTTCAATTCTCGATCCAGACTGGCTCTGGGGAAAAATAGAAGATTGGGACAGCCTCGCGTCAGGTCACAATTTGAGGAGCACAGCAAAACAGCAAAAAATCTAAAGCAGCTTAAGAATTCAGAGAAAAAGCCTTTTCACCAAAAAACGCTGACATAAAAATGCCGAAAAAGGCCATAAGTTATACATTCACTTTCCAATTTGGCCTCTACGCGTCCGACGCACTCCTTGATTCTGGAAAGACTGTGGCTGCAAAGCAATTCTTCCAGTCCACAAATTGATTGGATACAAATCATGTGTGAACAGAAGTGATGTAGACGCTGGGACGCACAGCAAATCCTGCGCGCTGCATGCACCGTTGGAGCTGCAGACACAGGAGAACTACTCGTTGCGGTACAACAAAGGCATCGTCAATAGACGGCGTCTTCATTGTCTGCACTCGTGTGCGCACGCACACATCCACACAAGCACGGAGACAGACAGAGCGTGAGCGAACGAGAGAGAGCAGAGTGTTCACACTCTTGCATGTGTGGATGAAGACAAGCTTGTGAAGCATTGGGTGGAGTGACAGCGAGATTGATATGGCATTATTTTGGCGGAAGACGGGGAAGTGAAGATGTCGGAAGCAGAGATGCCACATAAGCAAGTCATTTCCTTATAACGCCTGGAAGGAGTCCAAGCAAAAGACTTGAAGCAAGCACTCTAACTTGCTTGGCAATCCTGTGGGTCGGTTGGAGGGGGGAGGGAGAGAAAAGGGGGATTTACTATGATAGTCACAATCCTCCACCAAAAACATTCTCTTCGACCTTGTCGGTTCAGATTGAGTCTTAGTCTGTCCTCGTCCTGCGATTGCACAAGCGCAGCTCTATGTATGTGCACACACATTCCTTATGCGTGTGTAACTCATGAATGTATATGGTAGTGCATAAGATGCACGTCCGCCAGTGTTGCAAAACATTAGAAGAATTGTTATTTTGCTATTCGTGGTATGTTTCTTCGTCTGCTTGGGAGACAAGCGAAGGCTGAAAAATTGATGATTCCTAGGAGACAGCGGTTAGTGAAGAAAAATCCGAGAGAGGGAGAAAGTATTGGCACCGATGAAAACACCGATTTTCATTTCGACACACAAAAATCTGAGTCCTTAAACACACCTGTCATCCCAGACAAATCAGGGCAACTCTGATTCTTGCAACCAGTTTTAGAGTGGCAGCGTCAATTGTAGACATCATGCCTTATGCGAGCAGCATTTGGCAGCACTGCACCTGGATGAGGACAAGCACTTGGTGAAGTGACATGGAGCATTTGGAGCGACTTGACATTCTGCATCTTTAGGACGAAGCGGTCGCACAGAGAAATTGGCGCTGGTGGAAGTTCTCCTCGAGACCAACGTGCAAAGTCCTACTGATGACACCACCCCATTGCAATAACTGTACCACATACATATGATTCTGCTGAGTCAACGTTTGACCTGAAAGTGTCAGGGACTGACTCCAGTACATTGGATCCAATCGTTATCTTGTTCATATCTAATTTCTTGCCAGCTGAAGCCCCTCTCTGACTTTTCAAGTCCCCCTCACACGCGTCACGCAAGTTCTTTATCCTCTCCCGTGCTTCAAGATGAGGTTTAGCTTGAACAATGAAGCCTTTTGTTTCCTCCGGAGGCAGTGTCATAATTGTTGCTGCTCGAGGGGGGGGGGAGTCTTCCTCATCGTCGGAGTCATTCCTACTTGACTTAGAGTTGCCATGGTCAGAGGAGGGATGATGCCACAGGAGAGGCCAATCTGGACAGGCTCACCAAGTGACACCTGGCTACGACAGGTGCCCACGCCCCCATTCAGATGAATCCACAAAAGCAATGTGTCAGCCTCCATTGCTGCCAGTTCTGATCATCCATCCAGGTCCCAAAGTCACCTTTAAGTCTGCACTGCTCGTCTTGACCACACCTTGGGCCTGAGGATGGTTGGGCCTGCCGTGCATGAGCTGGAGTCAAAGCATTGGCTGCTGGTCTATTGTGTCGTCGCTGAATGCTAGGTTATTGTCTGTCTGCAGGATCTTGGGCACAACAAGTGAGCTCAGGGCACCACGTTGCCTGTCTTCTTCTCTGTCAGATCCCGAAGCATTAGAAACTTGATGTGGTGATTCTACACATTCAGAAAGGAACTAGTAGCTTCAGGAACTATAAGGAACTTTCGGTGAAGCAGGTGACGACTGAAAGTCAATCACATCAACTTGTACTCTCAGGACGTACTTTTCACTTACCATTTGCTCGACGAAAATGCCTACAGTTGGTTTAGGTGCTGCACTTTTGACATGTACAGCTGCTGAGGAAGAGTAGCGCTCAGTGACGAACTGATGTGTACTTGATATTTATGTACATGGTGCATGCAGCACTGTGCATGCACTGTATCATGTCCGTATGCAGGAAAAAAGGCGGTCCCTTGAGCATGCACAAACAAAGCACGGAAAGTTTTTATAGTTGGTAGTGAGATTCTGACAAACTTGACGCGATTTTTGTCACTCCTCAGCATGAGTTCGATCAAGTTACTTTTCTCCGTTTCCCTTTCAACGTGGCAACGTGTTGTATTTCAGAGGCCTGTATCGTCCTAGGGCTGGAGCTTAGGTCAAATCACCGCTGTCCACCCTGGAAAAGTACGCAGTGCACATGTTCGTGAAGTGTCATCAGTCAGAAAGACTGCACAATGAATCACTGATTGACTGACTTTTGTGACTCTCTTCTTTGCCGGGTACGCATACTAGTCGTACATGCGAAGTGCGCAACTTCTATAAAAACATGAGAAGTAGCAGGCCAATCATCACAATAACTTCTCCTAAAAATGTGTGCTGGCAGTTTAGGTGCAAATGCTGAAAACGCCTCCAGGTGTTCTGAATACTTCTGAGCCTGACTCGACGTAACTGTACTTGCTCGGTTGTCTTACTAAGGTGGCTCAACACCTTCTGTGACCACCAGCCAAATCATCAAATTGGACCAAATTTTGCAGCTGTCTTGCCAATTCTGTACCGCACGCGCAAATCGTAAGATTTGGCACCAATATTTCGCCTTCATGCGGTTGAGGACATCACCAGCCCCGGCAGGAAGTTGTCCAAGTTACTCCTGACAGCCTGGTTCTATGGCAGCTGAGCATTGTAGCCCGAGACGAGAGAGATTGTGGTCCGCTACCAACCTCTCGCCCATCTGTAAGTCCGACCCAGGGAGGGAGGAGGAGAGACGTCGGTTCAACAAACAAAGATCTGCGCTGAATGCACCGGGATGTAAATGGCGTTGAACGATCGCTGGCGAATCGGTGGAAATGAGCGAGAACTCTCAGCATCCAGCTACTTTCCAATGCCGCCCGCCAATCACCGGTGGCTTCTCTGCACAGCAATGTAGATGTCCCGCACGTTGTGGCACTGACAATCCACTGCCCATGCACAGCGCAGCCGGAAATACAGAAGGTAACGAGACACCAGTCTGGCTATGATAAGGTGCAATCCTAAAAGTCAAGATTTGTTCGCCCACTTCGCTCGCTCGCATCCTCGCCATTCGCAAACAGTTAAACGGATCTAGATTTGGCATCCTCACTCGATCCTGGTTCTTACGTTTGAAACATTCATTAGGGATCGACTTCCAGAGAAAGGGCGCACCAACTGGACCGACGATGAAACGCCAATCGTGATCAAGGCAGACGGTTTCACAGATTATTGGATGGGCGCCAAGAAATTCATTGATTGTCCCGAAGTATAAGGGACAAAAGAAAGGTGGAAGGACAATCTTACACACACACTAAGCTGTGTGTAGTGAGAGAGCAAGAAGAAGAGAAAGAATGAAAGGTCCCTGCGGAAATCTAACGAAAAAGTGGTACCCCTCACACCCTGCTTGCCATGGTCCTGGCATAATAAATGTTAAAATATTCACTATTTGCCTGTCTTGTGAAAACATTGTGTGGCGAGGGCCCCTTTGAAGACAAAACAAATGTATTCTGCATTTCAGAGTGTGAGAGGAGAGGAGGGGAAATGAAGCAAGATGAAAAGATGGAGAGAGGAGAGGGGGAAGAGGCCGTCGCTCCACCGACCCACTTCAAGAGACGAAAACCGGAAATGATTTCGCTCTCTCTGAAAATTTTGGAGGGCCCAGGCTGACGGCCAAAAATTTTTGTGTCGACGTCTCTCTCGTTCCCCCTTTCAATGGCATTGGCACGCACCAGTGCCAGAGAGAGAGGGAGACTTCCAAACCTGAGCAGACTTTATCCCCTCCTTGAAATGTTGGAAAGTTTCGTCCAGAAAATATTGTCGTCGTCGGCGGCGGCCTCGGCGGCCTCGGCGGCGGCGGCCTCGGCCGCCGTACGCATCATTGCTGGTCAAGCCACGGAAGGAGAGCCAGCGAGCCAGAGAGATGAGGGAAGCATCTTTGCAGACTTTCACCAGGGAAGACGTAGTCAGCAGCTAAGAAGCTCCAGCTGCAGTTGCGGGCGTCAGACAGACAGGTTTTATTGCCAAGTCCGCCCACCCCGACAGAGTCTCTCGACAGTTTCCGCTAGCTATATTTCCAAAACGGTTTCCCCGAGCTTACACGGCTCAGCGCGTGCGTGTGTTGAGCTGTGGAAGAGCCCCTCTCCAGAGCAGGGAGATTATGCTGGTCGTGTGTATACATATACAATGATACACACTTGTAGTGAGTGCACGGGGACATTGGACTCCGCTTAGGTGGGAAGGAAATATACCTGAGCAGCCGGGTTCTTCAGTTCGGTGGCCCTCACAGACTGTCTGAGCAGGCAGCGGATGGAACAGCTTCTACGTGGATTTCCCACCTTGTACTCACGGACAATCAGCTTGTCCCAATTTCTGAGTCTCCAAATCATTTCAGCTCCTACTGTACAAGAATAGGCCACTTCATGTACAGTGGTTGAACCAAGACGCAAATCGAAAGCAAACAAGAGAACAGGAGCTTTCAAAGTGGTGACATCGTGTACAGTGCTAATTTATCCGTTGCCTGTGATCTTATTATGAAAATGACCCTCTTGAAAGTGGAGAAAAAGAGCATTGGTGAAACATCGATGTTGGTCAAATCATTCGAGGTCACGCGGTAGAGTCACTGCCGTTATAGTCGCCATTTTTCAAGATTGACATCCTTTCTCCCATCAGTGTTGTCAGCTTCTTTCGATTATTGTACTCAGCTGCTTAATGTGACCCGGCCCCAGCTGTGAGTACATTAAGCGGAGTCCACTGTTTGTATGCTTCCTCTATACCAATGTGTTCCATACAGTGTATGAATTCGTTTGCCATGATTCAGTAATCAAGTGGTCGCTCGTTGCGTAAACAAAGCAAATATCAACTGCTTCTGGGAGTACTTGGAAGAGTGTGCTGCATCTGAAAAAAGAAATCAGAATTTCAAGGAACCAGGGTTCCTGGGTTTTTTTACCCCAAGCTTCGTCAACATAGTCGAGGCACAAATCCTCCTGGAGGGCAGACAGAGCCCTCCATGTCGTTCTCTTCCATGTCACCGTTCGCCTTCACATAAAAGTTTGACCTCAAAGAACCAAATTGTTGTTGTTGTTCAAGATTAAGGCTGTGTGCAACAGCAATGGAACAAGGGTGCCCCCCTCGCACATGGCAGGCTGCCTGAGGTCCTGCATTGCCGCTGGTATGAGTCATTTTGAAAGTAGTGAGGTGTCCAGTTATGCAGAGTTACAACTTGACCTTTCCACTTAAAAGTAAGGTCGGCGATGAGACAATGTAGGCCAGGTAAGAAAAGTTATTTTTCCTAAAGACTAGGAGGAATGTACCCACAGTGGTAAATCTATCAAACTCTGTTACCGGCAAAACTTGATTGCTGAATGATGGTGACCAAAGTGAATAGACCGTTAAATTGTTACTCTCCCAACATGCGCTAGGTGAGTACGTACATGGACTGTATTTACGTACAACAGCAGGCAGATATATGGTTCAGGCACTCTTATATGGATCAGGTGCATTGCCTCTGTAACACTTCTACGGCTTTATAGTTGATAGTACTGCATTGTGTGCTGTTTTTTTGCCATTCGTCATGCTCATTTGATGTCGCACAGTAGAGCCACTCCCCTCATAGTCCAGTGCCTGGGCCCAATGTCGCTCTCAAAGTCGATGGAGCCGATGTAGTTGATGTCGGTTCGACCGGGTTTCCGGTATATGGGGCACTCGTACAGCTTCGAGTCCTTGCCGGCTGTCGTGTTGATGGCGTAGATGTATATCACGGGCATCTGCTCGTACAGCACCTTGGGTCGAGACTCGACCAGCTTGCCAGTCTTGCGGTCCAGACTCGCACCCTCCAGAAACAGACCTGGCGCAAAGGACACACCGTGATTGCGTAGTGTACAAATTGACGAATTCAGTATAGCTCGAGTCACTCAAAGTGTCCACGTGCTACGGTGTCCATGACCACAGCTCAGTGAGTTTTAAAGTTTCCGCCCATAACAGTTCAAAACGAGGGTTCCAATTGTCCGTGCAGGGCAAGGTCAGCTAGACCGGGAGTCCAGGAGACTCTCTGGGATGCAATGCAAAGGGCCATGTACGTAACTCCGTGTCTATGCTCTGTAGTCGAAAAAATGGCTTCCGCGTTTAAAAAAATGCAAGTTCCTACTGAGAAAAAGGTTTCTTGTGAAAGAAATGTGAAAAATTTATTCGGAGCAGGCAGAAATTCAGATATTTCTCCGTCTCGCACTTTGAGTGACTGAAGCTACACAGTATAATGAACCACCCTGTGCACAGACCATGGATGTAGACTCCCTCGGGAGGTGAGTCGTGGATGTCTTCTTTGGCGAATCTGGTGACCAGGTTCTGGCAAATGACGCTGTCCAAGGCCCAGCCTTTGTGACTCCGAGTCACCTCCTGGCGCATGGCCGTGAGGAAGCCTTGAGGGTTGAAGAACCCCGTGACCCAGAATACCTGTATGGATGGCAGAAAGGTTTATAGTTGTGAACTTTTGGCCACAATTTCCCATAAGTGAACAAGTCTCCTTCGGCCTCGGCAGACATGACGCAAACTGTAAATGTACGTATATTTCTACATAATGTACGTGCATACAAGTGCTGTCTCAGCTCCCCAGTATATGAGCATAAGTAAACCTATGCACGTTCTCTAAATTTCAAGTCGATTAGACTAGACCAAGAACTTCGGAATGCCTCTGAGTGCACCTCAGGTTTGTCACCTAATGCCTAATACAGAAGACGCAGTGAAATGGTTTTTATAAAAGAAATAATCTTTTTGACCCTCTCTCGTCAGCCTTTCTACGTCCTACCTACCTACTCCTGCACACCTGCACTGCCAAAGAAGAGCTTTAGAAGTAAATGCAGTAGACAGCGGAGAGACACAGAAACTGATTTGTTCCTCAGTCCCTTTAGGACTGGATGGATTCAAATGGAGTCTGGCAATAAATGTAGCATGCAGAAAGAGATTAAAAAATTTCTCTAGCCCAGTACACACGCATTCAGAGTTTAACAGTAAATGGAAGTTTCCTACAACCGGTGTTAGCAATTTTCTAAATGTTCAAAAATGAACGAAAGAAGGAATGTTTGGAGATGGCAAAGGGGACTGCAGTGTCTCCTACTTTGTCTACAGCGTAGTACAGAAGAAATGGGGGGGAAGGGGTTTCTTGACAGCCGTTGGGACACCCACCCCCACCTGTTCGTCCTCCCCCACTGCCTCTGTCACGCACACTCCGCCCCCTCGTCTTGTCAAATGCCCCCCTTGGGTCCATCAAATTGCCCTCTCAGGTTCTCAAAAAAACCACCCTCAGGTTTTCATTGCTTCCTCACGAGCAGGCAACATACTGTATAATTGAGACGTCCTCCCTTTTAAGTAAATAAGTGGGACATTTTGTGAAAAAATATTCTTCGATTAAACTAAGTCGATAGGGCGATATTAAGAAAACCAAAGGGTTCATTGACTTATGACACTCGTTTTTGAATATTCGTCCCCTTTCTAATACGCATGAGGGAAGTATACAACACCTATGCGTATGATATTTCCTCCACCCAACGGAACATATTGTAAAGCAGCGGGGGTGTATGAAAGGTCCCACTATTGCTCCCACCAAGCAGTTGAGAGAGAGGGCCAAATTGGCGGGGGGTGGAAGGAGGAGCAGCCGCACGCGCACTTGGGACAGAGGGCAGAAGAGGCAGGAGACATCATCAGGCCGGGGTTGGGTCTTCCAAGGCCCAACCCCTCACATCGAAAAGGAAACTTCACTCAGCAAAGGAAACTTCATTCAGAAACTTATTAAACTAGAGATTACCGCTGTGCATGTGGCCATTACGTCCCTCTGTTTGGCATGGCAGCCAGAGGGCCTAATGACCTCCCGAGGCCACAAGGCCGATGGAGGTCATGAGGCCTGAGGGCCGCTATGCCAAACGGAGGGACATATTGGCCAATAATAAGGAGTGGAAATATAAACTCAATGTATCTGTGCAGTCCTGAAGCCCATAAACCTGTGAATAACTCAAGAACCAAGTATGATACTAGGAAACTTTTTTTTTACATCAAATCGCAGCTAAAGCTGGCATGACGCTGCCCAAAGTTGGTGAGTCACATTTTTTGCAGAATTTTGTTGGAAAAAAACATCAACAAAAAAGAGGCCTTACTTTTGGCCATATTTTGGAGGGACTTCATGACATTCCTCTTCTACATGAATCTTGATTTATTCAATCAATTGCATTTAATCAATGACCATCAAATTGTAATCGAAGACTAATGTTTTAGTCATTCACTTAGTTTTGAACGCAAAAATTGACCGTGACCAGTCTGGTCAAAAGAGTGGTTTTTCTCTCTCTATACATAAAAAAACGAGTATCAACCCTTTCACTGACGCCCCCAAATCGTTTTTAATATGCTACTTCAGATCCATCCATTCAGCAGAGACAGTTAATGGTTTCCCTCAAAGAAAGTAAAAAACATTTTCAGCCTAATTAGGCTCCGTCATTGTTTCACTTTGTTTTTTTGGTAAAGATGTCAGTCAAAACAGGTTTAAAAAATTGTTAAAGCACGGGATTTCGTAAAATGGGAACGCCTGCTGTTAAAATCTGCATAGGCTAGGTCAAAAAATGAACATTTTGGACTTTGGCAGAATGAACGTCAGCTTTGTCACCTATTGACAAATGGTGAATTAAAGCAGGTCTACATCAATTTTTTAATGTTGACCTAACATCCCAATATACTGCGTGTAAAAAAATCTTTGAAGGCAAGGAGGGTGCCGAAAAACTGACTCAATGTCTTCAAATGGAGAGCCGCAAGAGATTAAAAAGAAATGACCTAGCATGTGCAGTGGTGGCAGAAAATTAAGTCCGATGACTTCAATATGGAACAATTTCCATATTGTGAAGTAGAGACAGGCTGAACTTCACCAGCAACAATTTGAGCCAGAAGCAGAGAAACTGCATAGTACGGGGGATCTAGATGCTGTCGATCAGGAGAAGCGGCACTTTTTACGCTAAACGCTGCTAGATTAATGGTGGATGTAGTCGAGATTGATCATCTCGAAGCTGTTGTACATATTCTGCTGCTCGCTTTTCGCGCATTTGACTATGTGCGTGCACGTCTTTAAGTGGTTGAATTTATGTCTCCATCCCTGTTTGGTCTGGATTTTTGCGCACAATAAAAAAAAAATAACCCCACCACCACTGAAAAAGCGATCGCGCTGAAAACTTTTGCCACCACTGACGCATCTGAGCAGTGTTCATTAGAAACTACACAAACCATGTAATTCAGAACGTTGCTTCCGCTGCCCAAGTTGATGGTAGAAGAGGCGATGTCAAAAAAAGCACCCTGCTTTCTCTTTTGCTGCATATGTAAAGATCCTTGTCGAATCAATAGTGAGTGGAGCAATGAGATTCGCCAGCACGGTATCGAGGCTCCATCGGCCGCAGAACGATGTCGTTTCTTCTTCTTTATCGGGCCCATTCAGCAATAACAAATTGAGAAGCAGACAGCGAAAGTGAGACTAAGATAGCCCAGCTTTGGTGAGAAGAGGCCCTTGAGTCCAACGATGACTAAGAAGGTCCAGCAAGCCAGAGAAAAGGTCATTCTGTGCTGCACAGCGGAGTCCAGCAGTGACTTTGGGCGGGTGGGTCAACCGCGCACCCTTCAAGTATTCCCTTAGACACAACGCTTCGTCATTAGCTTCGATTTCCACGTTGCCAGCAGGCCCCAACCTTTTTGTTCCCTACTCCGAGCTCCTCTCATTCTACAGACCAGGATAATGCAGTACTGACTGGCCTACATAAGATTCCTGGGTATGAAAGTAGCACAAGGAAAAGTTTTTCATATAACATAATGCCACTGTAAACGACGGCTAGCGGACGTCCAAGCAAGAACCCTTTTAGACGGGTGAATAGCAACATCAATGTGAGCTTACCAAGGAGGAGAAGCCTTCGTCTTCCTCCACTCCTTCCCAAGTCGAGTGAGCGGAAAGAAGGAGAAGAACGAACCATGTTTGTACAAGCCAAGCTCTGCCTTTTAAAAAGATGGGGAGGCTGGGCCGTAACAAAGGGGCCCATTTCTCATGTGATGTGCATAACTTCCTCTCTCTTCTGGTGTATCAGCCCTCAGCGAAAGGCAGAGACAATTTTACAAATTCATCCACTCAAAGTTGAGAGCTCGAAATGAAATGCATCATTAATATCGAGGGTCGTGGCAGACAGACGACATCACTCCAACAGCTGGGCCAGGCAAACAGAGCGCTCGAGGTGGCCTCCATGGCCTCCGCGGGGTTGGCCCAACACCTGAACGACACGTTCTGCACCATCTTCACACACACGGCTTCCGTGCGCCGGAGGGACAAATGACTATTCATGGGAGATGCCTGCAGTCGTGTGCCGTGCATAAGCCAAGCCCACGATGTCGAGATCATTCCGCAGCGGTGGTGTCAAAATCTCATCAGGAATGATGAAAAGTCATCAAGCCCAGGGGCCAGGCAATAAAGTACCGGTACTTAAACTACATGCACCATACAAAAAGTTTAGATCCCCTCATTAGTCAACTGTCATTAAGTAATTAAGGTTAGACACTGGGCTTGTTTCATTTTATAATTATCTACGAATTATATTACGAAAGAAAGTTGAGCTTCAGAGGTTGACATCACAAAGACGGGCCCGATTAAAACTTTAACTTGCTATGATGCTTGTCTATGACTCAGACAGAGGCCTCCAAGAAAAGAAGGAATGAGATGCAATAGTTAATTATTCAACTAGAGAGCCTGAAAACTTCTTCAGCCCTTTCAGCCAATCCTGGCCAGGGCTGCCGGGCCCACCACTCACCCTTTTGGCGGGTGCACCTGCTGGTCACCTTGTACCGTATATACCTTAACTTCTTAGCTTCTCCAACATGCGTTTTGGATGCAGTCACGCTTATTCAATGCACTCACAACTGTGCGACTACGGAGTTGCTCAACTCACTTTTGGTCGTCCGTGATAGCACCACCTCCTGAACTGTCCATCTCTCTCAAGCAGCTCGGTGAACCAGAAGCCCAGGGTGGTGGACATCCAGGAGATCTTGGCCCACTTCTCTGGCAGTCGAGCGTCGTACATGGAGTCCAGCATCTGACGAATCTCGCTGCTCATGACGATTGTGCCTTCGATCGCCAATTTCAGGTCAGTCAGATTGTTCCGGACTGAGAAAAGACAAGAAAATAAACGCATCCGTAAATGCAAATTCTTCAGTTGCTGTTTCAAGACTTAAAACTTAATGTTGTACAAGAACGTGTGAATAAACAAGTTGCAAATATTTTGCAATCTCGAACGAGCACGTCGGTCCGTACACGGTAGCGCGTTCATTTTAGGGCTACACAAAATGCGCCTGTGGAAAATCTGCATACGTACGTGTGCTCCAAGATAATTTATCATATGTGTGTACATCAGTCAAGCATGGCGCTACTCCTTCAAGCTGTAAGTCAGTAAATTTGGCCAAAATCCCTGACTGAAATCTGCTCGGATCCACACAAAGAGAGCGAGAGTTTCTGCTGCAACTTTGCTTTTCGTGCGGTAAATGGGAGTTTGTGAGAGCAAAGAATGCTCGCTACTCCCCTGGCTCAAAGTGTATGAAGTGAAGTCTAATTTTAGTGTAAATAAGACAGTCTCATATAAAATACGTCAAAATGAAATTGCTTGTTTATAAAATGGACTTCTCTCTATATATGTAAAAACAAGTAACAGTATGAAAGCAGTCACAATAATCATTGTCATTGATAGTCAACAAGCACACAGTGCGAGGAGCTTTTCTCTCGAAAGGTGCGATGCGCTCGTGTGTCTAAATTGTAATATGCAATGCAAAATAGCGCAAAATTTTTCATGAGCTTTGGGTGGGGATGGGTTAACCGTCAGGTTTGGTCTGCAATTTCTCAGACTCCTCGAAGGTCCATAGAACGTAAACGCTCTTCTATTTGTTCCTCGATGTTGCACTAACCTGACTAGTAATTAGTCTACCCCGCGAAAAATTGGGGTTTTCTAAAAACTTTAGTTTTTCACCTGAAGTGCCAATTTTGCTACCTACAGTAAGCCCTTACTTCCAGAAATCTTGACCAAAAACTATTTCTTGAACCTTTTAATTACCTTACAGAAATCACTTGGTTCCGAGGCTCACTACAACGGACAAAGAATGACCAAAAGTTTACACAATATTCGACCATGTAAAAAAAACTCTGCCCAAAACACCAAGCTTATCAGAATGAAATAAGAAAAGCTTCTCACTCAGTAGAGGCCACTCTCAGCCTTTTTGGCACTTTTTGGCAGTTTGGCTGCACAGCCTTTTCGGACACTCTCAGTCAACGTTTGTTCAGTTAACTTCACATTGAAGTCAACAGCCTTGTGGAAGTGCTTGACAAAGAACTTGTATCGCCAGTTAATGCTACGTGCGTGCGTACAAGCGTCCGTAAGTAAGTACACTGTACTTTGTACTGTGTTCTGAAAAAGCTGCTTATTGCAGATGAGGATTGATTTCAATGTGCAAACAAACTTTTTCTTTCTTCTTCTGTTCTTCATGCTTAGTCTTTTCGCAGTGCATGACCGATCTTACTGCTTAATGAACAAGCAGCTAATTCTTG
>JAAUXU010106219.1_pt1 | contig 30805 bp, 30 predicted proteins | sample 7278151 | NCBI WGS metagenome assembly JAAUXU01 (sample SAMN14350113, study PRJNA611818) | marine sediment metagenome | isolation source: surface marine sediment (1.8m) | place: French Polynesia: Moorea | collected 2018-08 | reverse complement strand
TTGTAAAATCACTCATCCAATAAATAACAAGGGGTCTCTCTGTTTATGACTCAATCAGCCTCCGTTATGGTTCGCCCCCCCCCCCTTTCCCCAGTGGTTTATTTAGCTTTACGTGAAAAAAAGGTGCTGGTGGCGCAGCAGGAATTGGAAAGTTTCCGTTTTTTCAACTCGACCCTTTGTTTTGCCTTTGACAAAGACCTCTCACAATCCCCTTCTTCGAAAAAGTTCTCCAATCCTGCTAAGGCTGAATAAGCTTCTTTTCTCTTCTCTGATGAAATTGGTCCGTCCTAAGAAAGTTCTTGCGTGGTTTTTGCCTCCCAAACTTGTTGGATGTCATTTCACATGGGAAGGTAGACACTGACGGTGGCCAATGGATTCTTTTGCCCGGGGTAACCGAACTATCCTAGTATGAACACAGTTCGTTGGCTCCCCCACTTTTTTATATAGCTCCAGCAGCTCTACATACCAGTACACACACACACACACACACACACACACATTAAGAACGGACGAGTGAGCGAGACATGTCAGACTTCATATCTCAGCATTCAGGAAAAAATAGTAGCAGCTTCTTCCTTCTAAGATCACCCAACCAACAAACTCCCTTAGGAGAGAGAGAGAGAGAACTCGGCTAGACAAAACAGGTTGGGGCTGACTTGATTTGAGTTACACTGGCCAGAAATTGTCACGACTGTGATCTGGTAACACCACAGCCGAGTAGTCCAGGCTGAGGTTCGTCCCAGGTGGAGGCTCCCTGACCTCAGGGCTCAAGACGGCCTCTTCCTCGTCCTCAAGCTCATGTCTGGCCGAGAGATGGTGGTGGCTGGAGAGGATGGGTTGCTTCTTGCAGGTTTCAATGGGCTGCCAGACAGTTTTTAGAAAGACAAGAAGAAGTAGTAAGAGAACGTGGTTAGAATGAAAGGTAGCATCAAATTTTGTAGTCTGCGGAGGAGGAAGAGAAGGGAAAAATGAAGTTTGAGAACATCTTGTGTCTGTTTTTTTCTGGGTGGCAGATTGCTTCACAGATTTAAGGGGGAGAGAAACATCCAAATGCGCCCACACATACCCGAGTGGCTGTGCTGTACAGCTGCGCCTTTCCACCCCCAGAAGCCAGTAGTAGTAAAAGAATTAGAGGAGGCATGAGAAGGAGCATTCACTGATACCTTTACAGCGCACTATGCACGCACACACACACACACACAGTGGGGCCCAATTCTCTGTGCAGATGTATTAGAACCATTGAAAGATGAGCACATGAAACCAACGGAAGTGCACCAGGGTTGCCACTTTGTGCAATCGAGATAAAAATCAAGACGTAGGGGATCCAAGTGCTTCTGTGCGGGGTGAATCGTAAGGCAGGCTGACGGAGGCCATATCAGAAGAGGAGGCTGGACACAAGGGGAAGATAGCAGAGTTGTCACAAGGAATCTGGAGCGGGTCAAGGAGTTGTGAGACTCTCTTATGTGACGCATCCTGTACATACGAAGGCGCTCGTGCGTTGTGTAATATTTTGGCTGGGGTCGCTGTAGCTTCAAACAGTTCGCCCGCCATTGTCAGATCTTCTTGGAAGAAAGAAGCCTCCATCTCACACTGAATCCTCTCTGAGAGAAAATTCAAATGAGACAGTCAAATGTGCAAGGGAGAAATCAATTCAGAAATGCATCGACCCAATGGAAATCTGTTTTTGAATGCCGACGTCTGGCAAACGAGGGTGTGGAGGCAAATTTTAGGGGGGGGGGGAGGAAGAGAGAAACAGACTAGCGCCTCTTCCAGAGTCTCTTTTCTCATCGACCAAGTCTTTGAAGTCGTCAAATTCTCCTTCACAGTTTACGTCAGAGGATTATCTTCACACGGGCTGGAGCAAAAGAGGTGACTATTGAGTGGATCGATGGCCGCCACAGGTTGGGAGCAGATGCCCACTTCACCCTCGCCCCCACCTCCTACCCCGCGGCTCTTTTAGTTTGCAAACATACAAACAATTCTCGCCCAAGAGTGAGCGGCTCGGTGTCAAATTATGCATTTAGTCAGCTCATCTCGGCTCGTCCATCCCCTTTCACACTGTAGATTTGCCATCGGAGAGACTTTTTTTGTGACTCACGCTGCAGGAAGGAAGCAACAAAGTGCTGACGGGCGCTGCAGCAGTCAAGTCTTCTGTGGCGTGTCATATGTTGTTGAGCGGTCTCACCTCGGAGAGCATCTGCACCGCTTGAAGTGTCGTCAGCGCATACGAGCTGTCTGGCTGATGTCTCCTCTCACGTTTGATGGCATCTCAATTCTACCTCACACAACTTCATGGAATCATTTCTCTGGACTCGGTACTGACTCCGGGGGGAATTTTGCAGGGGAAGAGTGCTCAAATGGAGATCCGGGGCTTGGACTTACCTCTCAACTCAGCACCAGACGCAGTGAATCTGCAACCCACGTCAGCGCTACCTTGTCCCACTTTTTGAGACCAGAATTACTGTTCACGATGAAGTTTACACCAGACATGATCGGCTCACTGAGCAAGTATCACTGCCCTCATTGTTGAAGAAAACTGTTCTTCTTTTCGTCCTCCTTGAAGCTATAATAACTTTTAGATCGAGCAGACATTCGCAGTCGCTATAATAATTCTTTTTGTCTTATTCCACACATGGTGCCATTCATCCAGTCTCGTGTTGGGCACAGTGCGCAATTTTTCCCCAGGATGATCTGCATGTGTCTATTGGCAGCGGTTGGTGATGGGTGTTGGCAAAGTGACGTTGTCACTGTGTGTGTGGTGGTGGTGGGGGGGGGGAAGCAACAACAGCAGATGTGTCCCTGCCTCCTCTGGTGGTGCACGACAGTGCCATCATCGCTTGAAAAAGGAGAGAGCGCGATCGTTCGTTCGAGAATTGGTAGCCAATATAATAAGGGGGGATGCGCAAAACTCAGATAGATAGGGGGAGATGAGTGACAGCAGATCGGTCATGCACCCAGTGCCGGCTGTCCCTGGGGATAAAAGGGGTGGCGGAATAAAAATATGGAGGCAGATAGAAAACATGCGACAATGGAAAGTTGTAAAAGTCGACGGGGGTGGATGGGGGGGGGGGGGGAAAGGTGGAGAAACAGAGCTCTTTGTTCTACAGGGTGGTTACAAATTGTGACGTACTTGGGACGTTTTCTTTCTGTTTCACGTCACAATGACGCGGTAAAATGGGGGGTTGTTCTCAAGACACCGGGGGTGTGAATACATTTCTTATCACTTGGGTGAGTTATATGGGGAATGGATTTTTCCACTGTCTAGAATCCCCCATTCGACTCGTCGGATCCGTGTAGTAAATTCCCCCCTCCCCCTGCTTCCCCCTGGTTTAATGGGGACATGAGATTCGTCACACAAACGTCCGAAATGATTTTAGGGACAGCCGACGGCGGTGGCAGCAGCAACGTGGGTGCCAACCCTACTAGGGGTGGCCACTTATTCGCCACTGATGCTTACTCGAATAAGTTGGCACCGTCCAACTCACGGAAAGAAACACTGAATCACTTCCAGTCACCAAGCCTGGTGAGAAACACTGAAACCAGTCACCAAGTACATCAGTTCCTGCATAACCGCGTTGTGCTTTTTCGGCCCGCCAGGCAGACGTCACTCGGAAGAAGATGAAGCCATGCGCATGCTGCACAATCTCTTGTATGAGCAACATCAGCAGCAACGCATCCAATAGAAGCACCAAGTTCCAACAACGCCAATTTCAGAGCCAAGTCTGGTCGAGTACCTAGATTATGCCGTATTTCTATGATGTCACACTCTTTTTGCGTCCGCGACTTTGCACAGCAAATGTCATTCCTGATGGGTCAGGGGCATGACAAAATGTCCTCCGAATGTCATTCGAATAGCAGCACCATCCGTAGCCGGAGTCAGCAGCAGGGACACCCATGAATGTGCAATGAGCACGGCGCCAATTTGATTCGCCCGTCTTCGCAGCAGAGAGAAAATGAAACCGAGCTTGAATCATCGAATTACCGTTGCTCCTCCTTTTCAACGAAGCGATGCCGGACAAATTCTGGGACGACGACGAAGAGGGGGGGGGGGGGAGAGGAGGAAAAAAGTCGACGAGATCTCATTCCTAGATACGAAAAGTCGATCGGACAGCTTTGGCGAAAAGACCGAGCTTCGATCGTCATCTTCTATGGATTACACACACACAGGGAGAGCCTTGAGAACCTGGAATTCCAACGTCCTCGCTAATCCTTCTGCTGCTCCTCTCTCTTTGACATGCGGTGCTGGTGGTCACAGGGGATGTGTGTGTTAGTGTCCAGAGAGCAGTAATCCAGTCAGTCTTTGAACACTTCCAAGAGTGGGGCTTTGCACGTCCAGGAATTGGTCGTGTGGGAGGCTTTTTGGACGATGGCGATGACAAACTTGTCCTTCTGATGTGAAAATGAGGGGTGGGGGAGGAGGAACCAATGTGGAAGACGCTCAACTCGGTTGCTACTGTGTCTTAAGTGGTATCACTGTGCTGACCCTGAGATAAGTTTATCCCCCTCTCGGAATTGTGGGCAAAAAGTCTAAAATGCCCCTTTTGGAGTCCAAAATTTCAAGATTGAAACGGAGCAGAAACCGAGAAACAAGTGTAGCTGGCACTGAAAAACTTGCCTCGGAGGATGAAAGAGTCAGAGAAAAGCTGAGATGCAATATTGGTCACCTAAGTTGCTCAAACTGTTCACCGCAAAATTTGGAGATCTTCTCCTGTCTACAGCAAAGTTGTGTAGCAACAAAATCTCCTGCCTATGAACAGTTGACGGAATGGTGGGAAATCTCCAGAGATCTGTTGGCAGTCAAGGAATGATCATGAAAACTGCATTTGTGCTACCACACTTTGTCTCTGACAGTACAACAGCACTCTGAAAGCCAAATGCACATCAAGCTAAGGAGTCTCGACTGCATTGGGCTGAAAGGTATTCGTGGTGATGTTTTGAGTGTTCTTGCCACTCTGTGTAGCTATCGGTAGACTTCTCTCTCGGCCCCACAATAAGCAGTGACCACTGTGTTGTTGGAGTATCATTAGAAGAAGTTTTTTGTCGATCGTCGCAGGCGTTTGAAGGCAGTCTGTTCTTCTGCCTTGTTGCTCCTTCAAGTATCCGTTAAGGAGGCCTCTGGTGAGCAGAGCCAAATCTTTGCTGACCAAGTTAAACGCGGTGACCGAGCAAGAAAGAGAAGAAAAGAGAATGAAAACGGAGAGAATTGCCTCATCCTTCAGACAAAAATGATCTTGGAGCAGCTTCATTTTTTGCCCTCTCCGGTGATTATGTCTTGTAGTTTACTGGTCTGGCTCAAGAGGCCAGTTAAAGAGAGATTTGTTCCGGACTTGAGGAGGCCATCGTTTGTCACCAGAGGCAGGCAGCTCGGTCAGTTGCTTAATATTCCTGTCTTGTTGCTGGCCCCTCTTCGTTCGTTGGATTGGATTATCTCCAAAAATGGTCATAATGCCCTGGGCCTGAGATGCATTCTAATATCACTCTGACTGCCTCTTCTGCACCGGCCCTAAAAAAAAGTCGGCCCAAGATGGAAATTAATTGGCTCGCCCTCGATTCTTTTGCCTGACGTTTATTCTCTGACTTATTCGCCTCTCCACAAGTGTGCAGAGATAAAACTCTTCAGGGAGAAGCCAACATCATTGAGGGCACATTTTACACCTCCTCCCTTGAAGAAAAAAAAAGTGCACTCACTAACTAACGAAGGACCTGATCAGATGGTTATCGGGACAAACCTGACTGCAAAGTGCAGGCAGAACCATCTCACAGGTCCATCGTTTTGTGTTCGCACTGTATTGCTCGCTGAGGGTGGTGCAGAACGCGATCACCACGACCACCGGGGTCGGTGCAAACCTTACATGGTCCAATTTTATAACCCTCAACGGCCTTAGGTTACCCCCCCTCCCGAATTTGCCCGAAGTAAAAAAAAAGGCATCAGCGCTAAAGGTGTTCACAGTTCAAGGTTGTGCAACAATCATATTTGTTGTAACTTAGAGTTATGTGGGAGTAAGACTGTTGGAGAGGGGAAAACTGCCTTTTTTCGATGCACTGTTCTCTCTAAAGTATTCGTTTAGAATAAGGAAAACCTTCCTGTCAACCCCTCCCCCCTCCCCCTTGTGAGAAGACTGAAAATGTATCCCCCTGAGTTTTTGCCCCGCGGTTGGATCCTACCAGATTTCTCGTGTACCTGTACGGTAGACAGGATTTAGCACTTAAACTCCATCGTCAAGAATTTCTTCTGCGCGCTAAAAGCACCTGAGTCGTATGCAGAAGAGGGGGTAGATTTATTTCGTGGAAAAATGCATCGCGGTGCGATTTTAATAGACAGGTGTGTGCGTGTGTGTGGCTAAATTGGCCCGGCATTCTCCTCCTTACTTTCTTTTCAATAATTTCGGCCCCCAAAAAAGTCTTCACCTTTGCACATTGTCGGAGAAAATTGCTCCAAAGTTGCCACGGGAGAAAATTCGACGCTTTTAAGAGTTGGGGGCTGTGGGTCGTGGGTGACTCAATTTGTGCAGAAGGTGGGTGAAGGAGGTAGAAAGTTATCAAGCCCACTCCAAAGCATTTTGCGTTAAGGAATGTCAGAATCACGCAACTTTCTTCCATCTCCGGTCCTTCAGCTTTTCTCCAGAATATGACATAGGCGTGTGTTAATACTATCGACTCAAGTGACGCACACTTGATCAGTAACTAGCGTCCAAGGGAGGGTCTTGGGGCAACACTTGATAACATTGGCATCTTGGGGTGGATCGCAGCCAGTCCTGATGGCAACCCGGCGCTACGTGTTGTCCAAGGTGAAGTCGAGGTGATTGACGTCAAGTGGCTTGAGACACCTCTTGGGCATTGAAAACTTGTCCCTCCTTGGTCATGATTACTTTTCTCTACTTTTTCATAATGTCGATTCTTTCACATCTCATGGTCAGAGTTGCCAATTGATCCAGGGGAGGCGCTTTAAACACCTGGGACGCTCAATGTGGATCACACTGTACGTGTGTTGTGCATCTGTACGTTATGTCTGCTACACATATGGCTGGAGTCCAAATACCGTAAAGATAAGTAGATCTACAAATTGCATCCGTCCCAAACATTTGCCTCTTCTGGAGCCACTCATAGATCCGCTGAGCATCATCAACATTGAACCACAGCACTGACCAATACATACCACCTTCGTCTGTAGGTGGATCAATCGGTTCCTGACCCCCAATTGAGTCAATGGTCCTCATCTGCACACACACATACACACAGAAACCATTTATCCTTTGAGCGCGTGCATAAGTGTGGTAACTTGCTCAAAAAAAAAAAGACGAGAGTAAACGCTTTGTATTGTGTGTGTAGAGCCCTTGGCAAACACATGTGCACATTGGAAAACACGCACACATACTTGACATGTCCTGGAAAGGACGGGAAATATTGAGGACGCGTTTACACTGGCAGAACAAGGCTGACTCATATAAATGAGACGCAGGTCCCTATGGGAGATTCCCTCGTAATGAACCCAGCCCTTAGTCATTACCAAGGGTACATTAAATGGAAAATGATGCCTAAGTACATATATTGTACATGCCTGGGCAAATTGCTGCATACCCCGACGCTACGCATGCAGCAGAATCAGATTACCAGTACGTGTATTCAGTGCAGCGTCAAGTGCCAACTAGACAAGGTTGAACGAGAAATGAATAGGAATAAGCTCCGGGAATGTTGACTGTTTCAATTAATCGGAGCTTGCAGTCTCCAACGAATATGCCCGTGTGTATGTATTATTTGGTTCAACAAACTTTGCATGAAATTTGCATTTTCCCCACCATATTTCGGGGAATGTTTTAAGGAAATCTCATGAAAGCAAAACAAAAAGCAACAATAGACCGAACCCATGACATTATGTTGGCCCTGTTTAAACTGGCACACTCTTGTAGATGCCCCAGGGCCAACTGCGTGCTGACCATAGCATGAGCTCCATTCTGCCAGTGTAACTGCTCCCTAAACTTAAACAGGCATGAAAGTAAGAGCTATAAATTCATGAGACGACACAAAAGGGTGGAACGGGATAATGGACAACGCCATGGCGGTATCTTCTCATCTAGCAACCCCTTTATATAATCTAACCCCCTCCACACACACACACACACTCTTCTACCCTAATGGAGACATTAGCCCAGCCAATGTTTATTCAAACCCCCGAGCTCATTTCAATTTGAAAGCACTCCACAGATTTGTCATGAGAGAGCGAGAGGAGAGCTCCAACTGACAAACTTTTGTAGCGAGGAAGTAGCGCAAGGTTTCGAACGGCAACGAGCTCAATGAGGAGCTGCAGAGTCAAAGTTGTCGACGCCATCTGCTGTGCAATACGCACGTTGTAGGTCTTTTTGCTCGAGCGGGAGTGAAATAGTCATTGCTCTGCTGGGTTCTATTTCTTAAAAGGATAACTGGCCCTTCTCGCCCCCGTCCACGTCACCGCCGGTGACCCCCACCAGTCCACCAGTCACATGCACTTGGTGACGCACTCAGCCTCACGACCTCGGGGTTCACTGACACAGAAAACCGCACACCAAATATTTGCTTTACCCCGTGAAAAAGTTGTTCAGCTTTAACCTGACGCACAAACCAAATTTGTATCCAATTATTTCGACCAGCAAAATAGTCGATTCGTCCTCTCCGAAGGCGCAGATTTTCTCCTCGGATTCCTGGCAGTCAATGGTGAGGAAAATTGTGGCACCGCCGATCTTTGTTTTTACGTAGCGGCAAAACCCCCCAGTCAAGGATTCTGTCGCGGTCAAGAGCGTTCCAAAAGAGATTTCTTTTTTTCCTTTTCCTCCTCTTCAATCTGGGGTTGAGCTGACATTTTGTAAGTAGGACAGACTTTGGGCAGAAATCGAGGTTGGGTGATACTCAGTCAATGTTTGAGTGCCAGAATGGAAGAGCTGGGGACTCTCTCGTCGAGACTGAAGTTGTCAATTCGCACCAAATGCTTGACCAAGGTCAGAAAGAGGACGTTTCTTCTGTGGATCACACACAGCAAGTTCACTCACTCAGTCCAACTGGTGCAGTCTAGTTTTTCATTATGTGTAATTGGGCGGAGTGGTCACGACGAGAAGAGCTGCGACTTCCCAGAAGTGCCACATATCTGCGGGCGTCATATATTTGCGAGAGAGACATATCTGGCATAATCCTTAGAAGTCAGGACAGTTTGACAAACGTACTACGTGATAGCGACTCGTATGGAGACGATCTACGGAAGGAGAATGTGCTGATGGCCATCGCAATAGATATCAATGCCATGCAGGGCGGCCAACGAATTCGCCAATGTGGTCTTTGGATTTTATTTGAAAAAAATACCCTCCATATTCATGCATACGTTGATCCTCCCCATTCCTGAGGCGTCTCACAATGGCCTCGGATTCATTCAGAGTGACCTCAAGGACACGTTGAAGCCTTTGCAAGAAATCCTCCTACAATTGGCAATTCGTCACCACGGAGGACTACGAGCTGTGGTTCCTCCGCATGCATCGGAGGGATTGAAAAAAACACCATCTCTTATCATTCCACTCAAGTCGGACCATTTCCGTGGTCTGGAAAGTGTCGTTTTCTCGTGTCACCTTTTTTTTTTGCATACCTTCTGCAGTTGACCTTCAAAATTGCATACTTTATAAAAGAAAGATGGAGAGGGGGGATTACTCAAATCGCTGTGTTTCCCCCAGCTGCGATATCTACCGCACTGACCGTCATTCCGGTCACAAAACATCGCGTTCAAAATTTCCCCAAATATATGTCAATATGATGATCACTCATCTCTCATTCCATATTTCCCTTGAACGGAGAAAAAGAGAGACTGGAATTTGCGACATGTCCAGGATTGGGCGTTCACGTTGTTTTCGAGTGAAACTCACACTATTATTAGTATTCAAGAGTCTTCGAAATAGTCACTTCTTACAAATGGCGGCACAGACGCTCTTTTTTCGGCAGAATCTTCGTTGTCCCCCGTACGCATATGATGTCATTAACGTATAATAGAGCCAATTCATTATAGCGGCCGCACCAGAAGCGTCTTATGTAAGGACTACTAAAAAGTGGAATGACATGATCGATATCGTTTAGAGCAGTGACGTTGCTCGAGCGAAGGGATGTCAGGATCATCAAACAGTCTTTTACTGGATACTCCAGCAGCAACTCTGAGTCAGATGTTACAAGCTTTGAAACGTTCTACGTTGTCTGTACTTCATGGCGTGGATGAGCACAGCCTTCACCTGGATTCGTCGTCGATCTCTCTCACATGCTGAGATGCCTCTGGAGAAAAAGTACACGCAGCTTTTGGACTTTCCCCTGTCACTGTTTTTTTTTCCTCCGTGGGTATGCGAGAAGAACGGGACGAACCCGATGTTGTGCAAAATTGTTCAGGTTCTTACTGGGAATGCGCATGTCCGAATTCAAGGCAAAGAAAAATGGAAAAATTTGAACGTTTCTGTCACTTGGAAGTGACTTCGAGACGACAGACATTGAAAATCTGGGAAAAAGTACACAGGCTGGAGGGGGAAGCAAGACTTGCTTTCGACAGAAGAGAGTCCTCTAAGAAGTCCTGACCTTAGCTGAAAGGGGTGAAGGTCAGGTAGCAAGGCAGTCCTGTGCCAAGAAACCCAGTGGAGCAAAATAGATGCATTGTACATCTGTTGATTGGGCAGCTGCGTCTAGCCTTGGCTAGAGGCAGTTTGGGGCCAGCAAAGGGGTTGCATTGTCTAAAATTCACGATCACGTCTACGCCTCTCTCAAAGATTCAGTTGAATCAGTCGTTCTCCAAATAGAAGCAATGTACCTGGAAAACCGGAGGGGGCGTGGAGATTTTCCCCCGCACGCCTGTACTTGGACTGGTACTAGTACTGCAGTACCGAAATTGAGGGCCCCGTATAAATTTGCAGCAGCACGAGTTGATTTTGATCAATAGATTCAGCATCATCATGTTGTGAAGCTTAAGTATGTAAACAGTCATAGCTGACATGGTCTGGAGGAAGCTGACACTGGGGTTGCACTGGACCTCCTTTCCTGGGTTGTCGAAGGAGTCCTTCTGGCCCATGACTTCCGTCGGACAGAATCATTAGACCCATCATGATTCAAAGTAGTGCCGCACAGCCCAGACTACATAATACAGTTTAGTAGGTATCGAATGTGTTATTTGGACAGCAGCACTGGTCAATTTCTCCATCTTTTGTTGCAGGCTCGCTTTGTGTTCAACAGTTCTCGACGGAGCCCAAGTACACCGAGGTCAACCCTAATGCCAACGCTCGTATGGAGTGCGTCGTCGACAACATTGGCGGAGACTGCAGGTGGCAGAAGGACGGAAAGGTAAAATCCCCCGGGAAAGTTCCTGTGCTTTCCGAAGCATCTTTTCACCATTGCGAGAATCCATTTCTGTGCGAGTACACCGTGTTTTGGACCTCAATTGAGGTTAAGTCGGTACCCCCTGCCTTCAGGGAGGGAGGTGTCAAAGCTCTTCCTGCAGGTGGCATCCAACTCCTTAAACTGTTTGGCAGAGAAGGGAAGTTCCTTTTGAAAGTCTCTTTGGAGAGATGATGGTTTAAAAATGACTCTCCTGTACACTGTTGTTTTCTTTCAAGATCATCTCGCAACTTGGTTCTTGACAACGAACCACGAGTACTCTGAAGAAGTTTTATAGCAACACCAATAACACCACAATCACATCTGTGGCAGAGCTCCAACATGAGCTTTCTGCACTCCTCCATTCACAAGCAAGCAAATTATTCTGTTAGGTTGTTCAGTCTGTCCCCGAAGCTCCTGAAGTGGCCAAAACGAATTACGGCCCATCTCATGAGCTGTATCTAAGACTGTACGTGAGCAGTCATGTAGTACGGAGGCAAGGAGAACAACGACTCACTGACGTCTTTAATCTTTTTGTCCACTTCTTTTCTCCATCTTCTCTCTGCTCTCTCTCTCTCTCTCTCTGCTCTCCCTGTGCACTTCCTCCTCTTCGCTGACTTCTCGCCAAAGTCCAACTCTTCTCGCATACGCATACAGAAGCTGATGAAGACTTCAGGGAAAAGCGTTCATGTCGGAGTTCGAGGATCCCCAACCTGACGCTCAGTCATGTCGAAGTATCAAGCACTGTGTTGAAAACCGAGGCTGAGAACTCCTGATCAAGATCATTGTAGTTAGTTGCTACTGGCAAGCAGAAGACTGGTTTCCTTGCCTTTTTTTAGACCAATGATTGGCAGCTTTGGCTGGTTGCGTTGACTCGAAAGTGAGGGAACGGAAACAATTTTACTGACTTCTCTCCAAACAAGAGATCAATGCAAAAAGTAGTCCTACTATAAAAGAGATGAGCTGACAGCCACTGAAAGGTAAGCCTAAGATTAATCAAGAAGGAGAAGAAAGAGAAGTAAACAGAGGCAAAGGCGAAGGCAAAGGCAAAGGCGAAGGAGAAGAAGAAGCGGCCTCGGGCAATGAACGAAGAGAGTGAAATAAGTAGTCAGGACAATGACGGAACAGTGGAGATGGATCCCAGCGTGGAACTGCTGTGGGCCTACTTCTGCTTCTTCGGAGCAATGCTGGTAGGCCTGCTAGGGCTGCTTTGTCGATGGCGGATGCGAGACGTGGCGGCGGTGACGAGGCCTAGCCTCTCCGGACAACACTTCATGCCCACCAGAATGTTCAGTTCCGGGGTGGAGATCGACTCCGACGACGAGGACGGCGAAGCCTCATTCATGTTCGAAGCCACAGACGTTTGACACTCCTTCGCCTCCTTCTCCAGTTGCCAGGTGTGATCGTGGCCAGAGACAGCTTCCAGTGCCGTCGTCGAGGAGGACAGCCAACGTGACGCGTCCGTCGGCTCCGTCTGGGACTAACTTTGGCACGTGCTTCCACGTCTATTGGGGACTCACATACGGTAGATGCATCTACTTAGTGTAGAAGCACTCTGTCATACTTGTTTTCGAACCGTACCGGTCTACGTGAGTGCTTGTACTTAGGAACTGGTACAATATTTACAACTATAGACTGGTCCCCCTGCCTCCTCCTACATTTCGAGCTCCGGCCTTGGGTGTCGAGGGCAATATTGAACTGCTCTCTTGTACGCTAGGGACACGTACACGTTGTGTTCTAACTCTAGTGTTTGGCGAAAGAAAAGGATGCTTCTCTCTAGCAGTAGAAAGCCTGTGGAAAGTATTGTGCGTATAGACAAATTGTGCAACAGGTGTGAGGAGATTGACGTGCTCAAGCCATAATAGAAGGACCCTCAGAAATAACTGTGCCCATCCAGAAAAACTGAAGTTAAAAGAACGCAGATTCTGATCCCCCCCCCCTCCGCCAGTTAAAATTAGATTCGTGGTACCTAACTGAGCCAGAGCTTGCACTTTTGGATCTGGAGGAGTGGTAAAAGAAAAAAGCTGCCCTAACCAAATTTGTCCATGCCGAAATCTCATTGATCTGGGTGCGCCAGATCATGTTGCACACCAGTATGATGGTCATGGACGGATTGGTCTCTGTTGGGCTTGCTAGCCTCTGAGTAAAGGAAAAAGCATCAACTTTGCGGCTAATCTCAGTAGCCGATTACACTTAGTAGATTTCAACTTGATCCAATACGAGGAAGGAAGTTAAACTTAACGGTTCAGGCGCTGACAGCTTAAAAGGGGGGAGGAACCTACTTTGTGCGCACCCAGTAAGCAACCCCCGGAACTTAACCCATAAAAAGTGAAAATCCGGGTGCTGCGTTGGGCAAACGGTTCCGCCAGCTCGGGGTGAGCCCGGTTTAGGTGCCCGAACACGCGTATTCGTCAGGCATTGTTATGCTTTCTCGAAACTAGGGCTGCTCTTTCTTTTTGCCTCAAGCGGTCGAGTAGCACATATTATGCTGCACTATTTTGTAAGCAGTATCCGGAAGAGCAAAAAGGGCCTCCTCTTTCATATCCCGGAAAAACTTCGCGAAAAGACATCACAGGAACAGTTCTCTCTGCTCTCTTCGTCCAAACTTTCTGAGACTGAGCTTATGTCTTGAATTTATGAGAAATTGAGCTTTCGATGTACCACAGCCGGCACATTGGTTAAGCGGAACTTTCTTGTCCATTTCCTCTGAGTTTCGCAAAAATTTGGCATTCCCCAAGCTGCGTAGTCACGTAACTTCATCCGATCTCGGTCACATTTTATCTTTAACATGTCTTTTCCTTTGTCTTGTTGCTCTCGTTTGAGTGCTGTTTTTTGTCTCTCTGCAGCCAATCGGCTTATACATTGGAAAGTACCAATGGTCCGGCAAGACCAGCCTCGGCGACTGCAGTCTCGACATCCTGGCGGTCAACATCACGTTCGACGACGGCCTCTGGCAGTGTCAAGTCACTAGTTCGGACTTCCAGTCGCAAGATGCCCTCGCATCCGCTCCGGCCAGACTCGTCGTCAGAGGTCAGGACGTGCCTATGATTTTAGTCTCTGATGAAACTTTGTAAGTTTCGGTTTGGCAAGAATGACGCTTCTCATTGTTCATTCCAGAGCCGCCCAAGTTCATCGGCGTAATCCAAAATGGCAATAGAATCCCTCAAGGTGGAAACATCACGGTTGTTGACGGACAGGTAAGAGGTGCAGCTGACGCCTTTAACACCATTCGTTATTACATTTGGTGTATCCGCTAGCTAAGAATGTGTTGGTGCTTCGTATTGTACTTGGTGATGTCACGCAGGTCGAGACCTTGGAGTGTGAGAGCCGCCAGAGCAATCCCCCACCGCGACTTCGGTGGTACCTGGCCGACACAGAGCTGTTGGCGGCCTCGCAAACCAACGAGACCGAGGAGGGCGACCACAGGCGCTGGAGGGCCGTGTCCACGCTCAACCACAAGTTCCAGAAGGCCGACTTCGGCAAGCCGCTGCACTGCCGGGTCGAACATCCCGCATACGCCGCCGGATCCCACGATGCTACCGTCACGCTTGACGTGCTGTGTAAGTTGTGATCTTCTTCACAGTAGTAGAATACAGCACAATTGAGAGCACTGACTTAGTAAAGACGCATGGCTCAACTGAGAGAAGAATCTTTTTTTAACGCTCTTGATGGTGTAACTGTTATTCTGTCTTCAAAAGGCCATTGACCTTAAACTGGCCCACAACAATGACTCTGTCCAATAGCCTTTGTTGGACTGAGGACAACCTCTGTCGACAGTAAGCCAACCTCTGTATGTGACACTACTTCAAAGACAGCAGTAACTATAAAGGTAATGCTTTTTCGCGCTGGGTTGCTAAAAAATTACAAGAGTCACAGGCATTGCATAAATAGTGGAAGAGAAACATTACTCCTCACTTAATGCGACATCTCTATAAAATCCCCCACCAGCCATGGAACTGCAGATGAGATGTTTGGTCATTAATCATTGCTCATTCTAAAATGCACATGCAGCAAAAGGGGAAGGATGCAATGAGATTAACAGTGGTCAGTTCAAAATATGGGGCAACTACTGCTTTATCGTGAGGCATCATAAACATATTTTCCATGTTATCCTCCCATCGAAGGATTGATTTCAGCCACATGTGCCACTTGCATCTTCGTGGCCCTGTTGCTAAGCAAGTTTCATGTTCGCGTACGAACTTGTACCGTCACGTGGATAAGAGTAACTTTTGTTTGTAAAAAAAAAAGGTTATTGAAAGCAACGTCGACCTTTATGCATTACGCAAAGACGCTAAACCTATTGTTTTGTGTCTTCTAGGCCTACCCTTGAGCAGAGCAAGGTGGAAAATATGTTGGCAAGTCAGAATTGTCAAATGCTGTTCCCTAACTGTCAGTCCAGAATGACTATTTCCTTTGCGAATATGTTATGTAATACATTTCAAAACTAAGAGTAAAGATTTGTTCCTTGTTTCCTACAGACTGACACTCATGTGTCATCCGACATCTCTTAGGGTAAAGTTCAGATTCTTACACAACTACATGCACTTTACAGGCATACGGGAAAGTTGGACTGTGTTAAATTGGCAATGTCTCCTCTGAAAAGGCAGGAGAACATGTGCCGTCCATCACCTCCCCACCTTTTGCTTGCCCGATTTCATCGTAGCCGTGACCACCGCTGTATTGAACATGACCACTTTCCTCATGGTCGTGACCACCTCCCTCCTGACGTTCTTTTACCCATCAACATTCAGTCTCCTCACCGACTTTTTTGGAACTCACACGGTACATGTGTGCATGTGTACCTGCGTCCTAACGATGGCTTTCTACCACTGAGAAGGACATGGGGATCCTTCACAAGCCTTTGTTTTGAGAATTTGCCCACCGACATGATGGACTTGTTTGCAGACAAGCCCGAGGTGTCTATCAGCCGCCTGTCCGACGACGTGCTGGAGGAGGACCACGGCTCCGTGACTCTCCGCTGCCTGTCCGACTCCAACCCTCGGGGCAGGGTGTTCTGGAGAAAGTACGGAGGGGGCGGCCACAATCCCGACGACGGCGATGCTAGGCAGTACGTGGAGACTCTGGAGTTTGCCCCAGTCCGCAGGAAGGACTCGGGCACGTACATCTGTCAGGCGGAGAACACTATCGGGCTGAGCAATGAGAAGGCCACGGAACTGGACGTGCTGTGTGAGTATCACCTACAGAAACCTCTCTGCTTCCGAGGAAGGTCTCACGAAAAATACACTAATGCCACATGTCATAACTTTTAAAGCGTGAGCAACAGATTCACCCCTTAGTCAGTACGGCAGAAAGCCCGATCTTTTGAAGTAGGCGTATGCTAAATCCTTGTTCAGTCCGGGTACAAAGTTGACACGTTATTAGTTTAATGATGGGCCCTTAGATAGGCCACTTGCCTTTAGTGAAGTTTTCTCACAAAAACGCCGGTGGGCCTACTGGGCCAGCTGAATTTCTTCCAGTCATTCCTTGTTCCATCATTTAATATAAAATCTTCCTAGCGTTGGACATAACATTTTGTACATCGTGCCAAGAAAGGCTCAAAAGTGACCAAAGAAAAACTGTCTATAAGTTATACCAAGCTGTGGTTCTTGCACGTGCGCTTTAAGCTGTAGTCGTACGTCTGTCTGTCTCTGTAAATGACGTTTGAGCGCAAAAAACTTGTTGGTGGAGTAGAGGGGCTTGGAGCTTTTAAAGGGAAGATTACGCAATAAATTGCTATCTTATTCTCGCTCGAATTTTACAGACCCACCCAAGGTCCTGCGGGTCACTCCGTCGGGCGGAGCCACGGTCTGGGCGCACAATCGTACGGTGCTGACGTGCGCCGCTGAGGGGAACCCGCCACCCAAGTTCCAGTGGCTGCAAAAGCTCCCTTCGCAACAGGTATTCACTGCGACAACGCATCAAATGCAACTGTTTCATTTCTTCCTGAAGCTTCTTTACTATTCTCGTTGGGCTTCCTCAAAGAGGGCCACTCCTCACACCCTTGGTCGCACACACACCCCTTGTTTCCCCTTTCACCTCCTCCGTACGAGGTCACATCGTACAAGATTATGCAATTACCCGTTTGTCGGCATTATGAAGCGGAAAAATTGAGCATTGACGCATAAATTGCATGAAAATCACTAGGTCTTGAAGAGGGGCCATGAGGACAGATTGATTCTTGAGGACACGACCTACGACCACCAGGGAGACTACGTTTGTGAGGCCATCAACGACATCGGAGGAGAAAGAAAGATCGTCCAAAGTGACCCCGTGCACATTGAAGTCAGAGGTACTATTTATTGTTACGTATAAAACCTATTTAGTTGTTATTACGTATAAGACCTATTTAGTTATCATTACGTAAAAGGCCTATTTAGTTATTTTTTTTGTTCGATAGTCTCACTTCTACTTTGCATTCTCCAGCAATCCACCATATCCACTCTTCCTCATCATTCTTCATAGCAACATGCATTTTTTTCATCTAGACTTCTCATCTGCCTGCCCTGGCCATCTATAGTACGCAATAGAACATTGACCCTCCGTCCGAATGGTTGTGAGCAGTGCACGTTATCAAAGCTATAATAGGGCAAATAATTTTCCATCACATTATAGACTACGGCTAAAAACCAGTTGAATTTTGATTGTTGGGAAAATTTTGTCTGCAAATTCAGACCCTTACGTTAGAAAGCCTCTATTTTCAATAGCTGTCAGTTATCATGGAGCCTCGAGTAACATGGTCAAAAACGTGACTTAAGTTACGTATGTTTCGTGTAGCACACGAATCAAAAGCCTTTTCTTTCCGAGGCAGTCTGGACTTGGACACCATAGAAAGTAATCTCTTGTGCAACTGTCAAGTCGACTTACGATCAACTTTTGTCTCCACTCACTTCAAGTGTCTTTCTGTGCAATGTTGTTATGGGAAATGTGATGTAACTGATGCAAGTTCCCGCTTTCATTGCATGGCAAAGTTAAAAATTTGTCGTCATCTGCCACGCTTGGAAAACTTGGGAAAGATAAGAATTGAGTGCAAGGAGAAGTGTTTGGAGCGAGACGACGGGGGACAACCTGTTGGCCGCAGAAACAAAAGAGAGCTCAAAGTTCTCTCCGGCTTTAAGAGAAAAAAAAAACACGATCAAAGGTCTTTCCATCGTCTAAACAATGATATCAGGATTGCTGGTGGATGTCTCAATGTTACGTATGAGGTGCAGCAAACGCGTCTCTAGGGAGCGTCACTTTCGGGCAGTCGGTGGATAGGGCCAAAGCTACAGGGTGGACTTGGGAGATGGAATGATTTGGAACGCTGCCGTGCCACCCTGTACATGCAGCTGCAATTCTTGAAGCACCTCCTGTATCAGATCAGTTCGACGGACACTCCGAACGATGCTTCAATCACTCGCCTTAATTTTTGTCGTGTTTTTATCCAGGTGCCCCGCAGGTTCTACGCTACGCGGTGGCCAAAGAAGTCGAGGCCATCAGCGGCCGCGACGTCAGGCTGGAGATGGAGGTTTGCTCGGACCCCATCCCCAGCAGGACAACGTGGGACATGGGCGTGCTGAGAGTGGAGGCTGGACAGGAGGATGCACAAGGAAGGTCAGTTCTCAGGCCAAGTTCTTACTGTACTCTCAACGCCATTCATGCGCCTCGACAATGTACCATGAATGAACTATGCAGCATCCTTACGTAAGCCTGACAGAACTGTTGGGAGTTTGAGGTCGAGTTCGAGTTTCGGGAGGCAAAAAGGAACTCGAAATTCGGCCAAATTTTCGCTTGACGAATTTCGAGTCCTCGTCACACTACCATTTTTGTGAGTTTGCTTATTTTCATGCAACAAAATATCAACCGTGTGAATTTGACGAAAACCGAAGCTCGAATATTCATGGAAATCTAAAAGCAATAGATCTTCAATTGTCTGCGTTATATATTGCTACCTAAAGCCAACTATACCACGCTAGTCTCTCAATAACTCGCATGCAGACTTGCACAATCATTGCACATTTTCTGGCAAGACTTTTAAGTGGTCTCATTTGCCCTCACATCAGAAATGTGTAATTTTACAACTTGAACTTGAGGCTTCAGTGTGCTGACATTCCTGAATGTCCTGCCTTTCAGTTCCTCTTCCCAAACAGCAAGCTCAGAGGCCAATAAAGTAGACAAGTAAAAGAGTGCTTCTTCAGACATGAAAATGCCTCGTTTCTAAATATTATATTCTCAATGGTGGATTCTGAGAAGAAAACGGTAAATGCTATTTTTGGTATCCTTACTAACATTGTGCCCTATGAGGAGACATATTGAGGGCTACAGCAGCATCCAGATATAGTGATTTGACCTGCGCATAAGAGACCCTGGTCTTTGCTACATCGAATAAAAAAATGGAACCCCTCCCCCCCCAAAAAAAATTTTGTTTTACCGCTCCCAAATTGTGCGCCACCTGTCAAATAGTCCCTTACAAGTACATTTTTCAATGTTTCTATATATAATTTTCTCAAAAAAAACCTGCCAGAAGCCATGAAAATTTAAAAACCGTATTAGCGAATGACATTACATTAACCTTTAACTTTACTTTATTGGTCTTCATAAGTTCACACGGAATAAGGCATTAACCGTGGTCTCCTTCAGGCTCTGGGTGGCTTGCACGTGGATCTCCTTCTTCACCTGCATGGGCGGGTGGATGGAGGAGTTCCTTCGCCCCAGCTTAGCGATTTAGCAGTCCTTTCCTATCCTCCAAGCTCACCCTTTGGCTCAAGATTGTCGATGTCGTCGACGCTTTGTGGCCGCGCGTGTAGCCGACCTTGCTCAGGGCCTTTCGAAGGCCTCTTGGGCTTGCCGACGACCATGGACTTCTTCTTGTCCTCGCCACTCACGTCTATGCGTAGCATCATGGTCACTCTGGTCCTCTAGGGACGTGCTTCAGGCTCCTCCGTGAGCCATTGGTTGCCCTTCTTTTCCAGCTGGGGATAGTTGTTCCCTTATCACTTCGGGAGGTCCAGGTGGAGGATGTTTCCGAGGCCGGGCTGGCCGGTGATGACATCTTGGCCACTTCAGCTCTTCTTCCCTGTTTTGTTTTGCTTTTGCGCGTATGAAGTGAAACATTGTTATGCTATGAGCCAAGACGTTTCCTGTAGATGTCGCGAACAGCAGTTCATCCATCGCCATCAGTTCCTAGATTTGTTGCAAGAATACATTTGAAGACCTTCTCATCAAATGGAATACAAAAATGATGACTTTTTGGGTCACCTCTCTGCCTTTGAAGTTTTTTGACGCAGGGCATAAAAACGTTAGAGCAACAATACAAATTTGATGTGGACCTGCTTAGTTACTTTCTAGATGCCAAGCTAAAGCTCTGCAGTCAAATGAAACAAAAATAAAGTGTTTACAGCTTTGTCACAGGGCTGTCAAATCTGAGCACCTTATGAGGTACTGAACTGATGTAGTAAAACCACATTGCCGTGAAGGTGGGTAAAAAACAGGGTTTTTTGAAAACTTTGACTACATCTTTGCCAGTTGGCCTTAGGTAGCAAACCTCAGATGCACTCAGTCAAATTCCAAAATTTTCATTTTTTGACCTTGTCTAATATAACGTTATATATCACTCTCTTGCGTGTATAGGAACGGTACAGCATTTGGGTACCAGAACGACCTCTTATAGCAATTCACATATACTTATGAAGCTAATTTTTTGTCGGAATGTGTTGTAAATGTGTAGCAGCGGATCAAGGACACTACTCTTGTTTACAACTTTACATTCCTGTTAACTACATTGCGTACGCATGTCCAAGGCGACCCTGAAGGCACCACATTCGGGGTGTTGCCCCCTCTTTTTCGCACATTTTTTGCAACATTCTATGCTTCTTTGCAGATACCTGGCCGAGCAAATGGTTGAGCATCCCGAGAGAGAAGACTGCTACATAGCCCGCCTGCTCGTGAAGAAGGTGGGCCCCGAGGACTCCAGGAGGTTCTACCTGGACGTGGAGAACGCGCACGGGATCGACAGATACTCGGTCGGGCTCACCGTGAAAGGTATGGGCGAAAGGAACCGCAGAATCCTAAGCTCTGTTTTCATCCAGCACTTTCCGTGCCCACGCGTCGGAAATGCGAAAAACAACTCCGTTGCTACAACCTGTCAGGTTCTTTTTTAGACCCCGTGTCCATGGCTTCGGTGATTGGCGTGGTCATAGCGTTGCTCGCCATCTTCGTCATCATGGTCGTGGTCCTGCTGTACGCCTACAAGAGACAGAAGATGTGCTTCAAAGGTAAGATTGGGGTGACCATTTTCTTTCTTTGTTTTCCCTACTGCGCAGTTGCAGCAGAACCAAGGTTAATAGAGCGTATGTTCAGTACATACGTGTCAAGTAAGTGTGTATCATGCCCGTAAACCAGTTTCCTCCCTTGAGTGCGTGCACTTGTGCCCATTTTTTCGAAGAAGTCTGCGCCGTCAGACTCTGCTGGGGTCTGACGGCCTTTACACATGCTCATATCCATATAGGAAATGTGTTTTGAGGTCTTTGTGGCGCTGTTGTTGCAGTCGCTAAACTGACTGTTCATCCTTCGTACTACGAAGACTACGATGCAATGTGTGTTATTTGCAGAGAGTACTGAATGAATCTTTTACTCTGTCAGAAAATTTCTGCGATATCGTCAGTTTTCAAAATTGCTTTGGTGATCCGCCCAGTGTGAGTTACAAAAAGAGTGTCCGGACAGGGAAGGTCAACTGGGGCAGGGTTCAAGGTAGTCCCAGTGCGTTGAGCCTCGGTCAATTGAGCCTCGTTCTAGTCATCATGTGGGACAGTGAAGACTTCGAGGATGCTAAAAATCATCCTCGTTGCAAAGACAATGGGGCAATTGACTCCTGAGTGGTAACAAGTCAGTCTCTTAAACCCATGGCTCACGACGCTCATGGGTGCCTGCGATGACGATCTTTAGGCTGCCGTCACACATGTCACATGTGTTTTTTTCCCCTACTGATGACGCTGCGCAATACTCGTGGGTAGAGAGATATTTTGGCCTGAAATTGCAAACCTCCGAGGTAGAATGGAAAGGGTGCAAAAGTAGAGAGCTCCTCTATTTTTTCACTCCTGTCGTCTAACCTTGGAGGTTTTGTTATTTTAGGTAAAAATACCTCCACCTCTGAGTATTGCGCAGCGTCATCGGTTGGGAAAAAACACATGTGTGACGGCAGCCTAACGGATTTCAGTTGCAGAGCATAACAAAACAATCACTGTTTCTCTCGCTTTTGGGTGGCTCAAATATCGGGGAGGCTAAAAATTGCCCGGGTCTCAACTATGAGGGTTAAAAAACTTGTAAGAAGAGTGTGCTCCAGACACTTTTTTTAAACTCACAGAACGGTCGAAACCTCATGGAATGCGGCATAATAACATTTTCACTTCTGCCTTTAGCATAATCCTATCCTAATTTAACGTTCTGCTTGCCAGAGGCTTAAGACAGTGCTATTGCTATCAATAGAATGCAGACAGAATAGCATGATCAGCTGTTGCCTTCCTAAGACTTACTTCAAGATGTTTGGAGAGCTTCTCGCAGTCCTCCATGGTCAGCGAGGTCAACTCGAGCAGTGTCAGACTTGGTTCCCTCCTTTGCTTTTGACTCGAGTCTTTTACTCGACTTGAAGTGCTCAACATTGAACTTTCCTCCCTTGCAAAGAATTCGCACATCTTAGCTCTAAAGTGGGATCCTCAATCACTGCTTTCAGCAAAAAGGCGAACCAACAGAGGAGTGTAACATATTCGACACTTTGTCTATTAATCTGTCCCAACGGTTTCAAGAGAAAAAGTAGCAGAGTTTGAACAGCCGTTTTATACTACATGCGCAGCCTCGAGTGTTCTCCATTGGTGTTGACCTCAACTCAGGCATGCCTCTTCCCTCATTGAGCATGGTTGTTGTTTGACTGTTGCAAACCCACCCGTTTTGTCCCCAGGAACGAGGATGTGCCAGGCCAGAGCAGCTGCATGCTTTCCCGTTCTCTTTTCAGCCGGCCGGAAAACCATCATCTATCCAATTCACGGTTAAGACAACTACAACGCCAACTTAGATGTCAGCAATGTGACCTTGCTTTTCCCAAACATGCACGACTTTAGGTCAAGCCTAGATCTGTCTATCCACTTCTGTACTCACCTTGTAAAGTTTCCCCCCAAAAACATAGGGCTCAACGTTGCATTTCCTTGCATGCTTTCAGATGTCGTCTACCTCCCTCTACCTGCTAAGCGCGTATAACCATGACATTCTATGCATAGGAAGCCCTGAAAAAAGTTTTCACAGGCCTTCGTCTTACTCATTTCCCTGCCAAGAAAAGACCATTTTTTAATGAACGACCTAGGATGAGTTAACCAAATTGTGTCATGTATAAAGCACCTCATACACAATTCATACTTAAAAAGCACATACGCGTGCGTAGATTCCATCATGCGCGTTTAAAGTTACACACTTCCTTGCCAATTTAAGTCGGAGGTTCAGCAAATGTTGCTGCCGAAGGCGGTTGTATTGTTATTAGCTCTTTCATATGTGTGATCAACTGCACACAACATGCGTATATTCTCAATGAAATTAAAAGATATCATGGCAGATCGAGGTGCATAAGTGTGTAATTTTAATCGGGCATACCTGCTCACTCTGGCATACCAGGTGTTAGGATGTTCAGCTATCAGGGATGTAGTTTCCTCATGACATTTTTCAATGAAGTTTCAAAGTCAGTCCCAAGGTTGAAAGAAGTTGCATGAAGTACTCAGATAATCATGATGTCCGCAGTAGTACTATACAACTTTGCGCTACATAAGCTTTTTCGATTTATCAGTAAAGTTTCAGACTTTATGTACTGCGGTGCAATGACACAAGAAGAGGGTCTCCGTAAAGAAAAAACCCCCAAACTTTTGCCATAGCGTAAATGTCAACCTCATGAGGACCTCATGCAAATTCGTTCAAGCCCGAGATTCTCCTTCAAACTCCACTCAAAGGTGCCACGAGGAAGCTAAATCCATGATAGCTGAACATCCCCACAACCGGTCCACAGTACAGTTATTAGCTGCAGCGTCCTTGGCGTTAGTGAAGTCCGCAGGGGAAAATGGGGCAAATACGCGCAGAATCAACTTCTGGAGTGCAATCTGCGCCTGACATCGGTCGTTCACACACAAGTCAAGATCAAGAAGCTTGATGTACTTCGTCACAGCCCATCTTGACGATCGAGCGCTTGTAGTGCGGCGACTCCTTCAGGACGTCGCTCCGCTGGGACGGATTCTTCACCTTTCCCTATGTTTGGGTGCTTCATCTTTAATGAAATTGGCCCAAATTTTCTCAGTCTCTTCCCTCCGTCCAATGAGGGGGTCCCCCCGCCCCCTCCCCCCTGGATCCCTCCGGGGCCCGCTATACAAACCTTTGGTTCGATCCTGGCAGTGCTTGCCTGATGCTTTCAGCGCACGGCAAAAGAAAGGACTAAGAAGAATCGACCTGAATTAACAGCGCGAGGACAAGAACTATTTCACTTGAAATTGTTTCCTCATGTCGGTTTCGTGCAAAGCGAGTGAAAAATCAGGCCCAGCAGTGTGATGTGGAAGTAGTCGCACTTTGAGCCTCAAATTGGGCTGTCCCAAAGTGGATGAGGTCACTTGACCTGACGCCAGAGTGTCTTAATGACCGATATCACGCCGAAACTCCGATCCAGAGCGTGTCAGTTGTCCCCTCACGTGCATCAAGGACTGTGCATCCATAACAAACTGTCTGAAGCTGGCGAAAGAAAGAAAAGGGGACTTCCAGGAAGAAAGACTCGTGCCCAATACAGCATCACTCATTCTCCCAGTTAGCAGGAGTCTTGTTTTGATCAAGTTTCGTCCACATAAATCTTCTTCCTCCTCATGGCTTCAGCCCCGCACGTGCCATGATGTAAACTTTTTTTGGGGTCGCACGATATCTATCCTATGTAGTAGCAAATTTATGGCTTAAGAAGCAGCATATTTTCCGCTGTGTCTAGTGTGTAGTTGTACCCACTTCTGTTCTTTCCTCTCTTGCTTTTAATCAGCTGATGCTTCCACTTCCGCCAAAGTCGTCAATAGGAGCTCAGTCTCACCTGAGTCCAGGCGTCAAGACTCACCTCATCGAAAGCAAGATAGCGGCGAGGAAAAGCGACCGAGGTCGGTCAGAAATGAGAGCGACAACGGCGACTTAGCCAATCACAAGAGCAAAGCTGAACTGCCAGAAGTGTAACAAAGAAAGCGAACGAAAAAGGCATTTCCAGTATAGATTTGACAGCCTCGTGTGCCAGAAGTACTTGAGTGTGTGTATCCAGTGAGGGGTGGAAAAGACAGGGGGAACAAAAAAAAAACCCGATCGACAAGTTGAATGAACAGCAACACCTTATGAGACACTTGAAGAAATGAAGGCTGCTTCTCCGCTGTGATACCGAACGTCATGTCAAACCTTTCCAACTTTGCTCCCCAACCTTTGGTGGTGGCGTCACTCTCCTCTCTCTCACCCATGTACAGCAGCAAAGCAGATCTTCTGCTGGGTGTCCTGTAGGAGCAAAGCGTCTCCTCTGACGTAGTGCTCAGTGCAGCATCAGTATTGTAGGACTGTGAACCTTACAGTTGAGGGTGCGACTTATTTAGCTTCAGCACAGCTTCACTGGCCTGCTGCAGGACCAGGGGAACCAATGGAGAAGAGTCCAAAGCGTTCGTATCATCCCTGACAAGTCCCATGGGTGGGATCTGCCGCAGAGGGACACTTTCACCACGCCTTTGCACAGTGGCCGGGTGAACGAAAACCGGGCGGGGCGGCGCATGTGGGTCTGACCTTGGTCATCTCGGTGATGATAAACACGGGCTTGGCAGCAAAAAGTTGACTACGCTTTTTGTCGTTGTTTTGATGCTGTTCAGAAAGATTTGGGCTGAGCTCAAGCCAGTGGCTCTGGAACGCCACCATCTGACCGATACAGGGCAAGAAGACCCCGACTGTGGCGAAAATAAATCGCACCCTCTACCTTGATTGACCTACGCGAAATTGGTGCTTCACGGCCGAGTTTTATTCTACGATTTGGGATTCCATGTGACACTTTAAATTCTCAAATATGGACTTTACACTTCATTTCCCAGGAAAAAAAGCGTGAAGTCCAGTTTTTTTTGCACTGTGGTGTCCTAAAGAACTGTTCTACTGCACTAAGAATCTTAAACGAGAATCTTATCTTGTAGGAAATGGAAAGCAACAATTTCGCGTAAAGTCACAAACTATAATGTGGACTATTGTTCATACTTTATAATATGGTGCTGCAATACAATGGGAGTATATAGAAAAGTATCACCGTTCACGCGCAGTGATACATTTTTGATCCACTGGACTGCCAGCTTGTGTGCCACTCTCATTACCCCAACAATTGAATGCTTGTTGAGTGTCTGTTGGAGACTCGATCGACAGCTCGACACATGAATGTCACACAGTACAAACTGATGTATGTGCATCTGGCACTATTTTGGTTGTGTACATAGAGAATAAACGTTATCCCTCCCCCCTCCGCCCACCCCTTGTGAGATCACCAAGGGTACTTTGCATTCATTCATTCACCTGAAAAGTGCCTGCATCCAAAATAGAGAAAGATCTCTAACTGACTAAAGCTGCGCGACGAAAATCCAAGATCGAATAGGTGAGCCCAATATCTGTGTGTTATCACGCACGATCTCGAGTGAGTCCTTTTTGGTTTGCTGGCTAGTGGCGCACTTTCTCCCACCTTGGTTCCAATGAAGGCATTTTTAGTACGCACAAAGCTACGCATTCATGTTCGACGTCCACCGGTGTTTTAACGGCTCCTTCTACCTTTGTTTTGCAGATGGATCCAAGCTGGACGACAAAGGCATTGACAGGTAAATTGAGACATCATTGCTCGTCAAAAATCCTTTTTTTTAGGGTGAGAGAGAGAGAGAGAGAGAGAGAGACTTCCTTGTCGTTAGGAAGATAATATCGACATTGTGTTTTGAACCTAATCAGCACTATTTGTGTTGCTTGGCATGGCTGGCATAGGCAAAGCTGAAATTCCTTCTTTGTTATTGCATGCGGCTCAAGCGTGCAAGGGCACGTGTTTCACATTCCAGTACTGCGTATGCAGTTAGTGTCTAGTGTCAGAAGTCACGTGGAATCTTCTTCTCTCGCAGCCAAGAGCGTCACATGGCCGGGCTCGACCCGGAAAAGTCCACGGTGGCAGCCGCCACGACCAACGGTCGTTCGGCCACCGCACTCAACGGCAATAACGGCGTCCTCCCGCTGCCACCCGACGGCATGTACCACGTGTCGGACATGTCCTACGGCGCCTCGACAGCGGGGATGCTGGACCCGCACGGCGACAAGGTGAGCTCCTCAGCCGCCTCCTCCTCCTCCACAGCCTCCGTCAACTGGGAAGACCATCATATGATGCCTGGGCTGCCCAGGAGGCTGCCTGCGTCGACATGCGTCTAGAGAATGCAAGCATCCCCCCCACGTCTGTCTTCCTCCTCCTCACTACTTCTGCAACATACTTCCAGCGCACAGAAATGCAAAAATGCAAAAAAGAAAGAAAACGTACGAAAAGATTGTGTGTGATATAACTCTGTTTCTCTCTCTGATTTGCTCACCGACTAATGTTCTTGATTGCTACTGTTCTATTTTCGCACAGATAGCACTGCAGTGTCACACACACACACACACACACACACACACACACACTTTTACCGACTGTAGATGGGCCTCAGCCCCTGTTCCTGTATAAAGCAAACAGTTTCCTCATACACTCTGATCACACTCTCTGGTGCTGATCTGTTGTCGTTGCTTGTGCAGTGCTTGAAGCGTACGGACGTACAGACGCACGGACGGGCGTAGTTGAGAAAACTGACTAACTTACTCCTAATGCGCGTCAACACCAGTGACTGAACTCCTCAGATCTACAACAGCGCTCTCTTCCCTCTTTTTCATGCAGCTCTAACACATTCGGAAAAGCACTTTAACATCATCGCTAGGGCGGACTGCTGCTACTACTACTCCCACTACTACCACTACTACTTCTGTATATACTCGATTAATCCACGACGAACTCGGCGTGGTCACGGTAATGCGTGCGCGTGATGTAGATTACAAGTGCAAGTAGTCGTAGCTCGTGAAGGAGGTCAACGGAGCTTGAGTTGGCATGTAGTGCATGGTTCTTCAAGTACGTTTATTTGTATATTCCTGGGACAGCTAGATTGTTCGTCCATTTGTTGATTGGTTTTTTTTCATTTACCTTCCTTTACTGTACAGTAAACACATTGTTACACAGTGACGTGCTCTAATGTGAGACAGCTTTCGTTTTTTTCTGTTTTTTACCTATGCTTTTTTTTCTTTGTTCTAGTACACAACACACCTATGTTTCTTGACTTATGTATTAACTTCTTGTCATTCTGCAGCTCTGGCCCGAGAATGCCGGCTATCAGGTGTACATCCCCGGCTACCATCACCACTCACTTCTCCACCCCCAGCCCTCCTACTCACTGAGTCACGCCCCCTCGGCCGGCGCCCTCAACACGTCCTTCTCCAACCAACCGGGCGGAGGGATGCATATAACTCAACCCCGCGCCCGCTCGGTTTCCCCCACGGCTGCTGCCAATGGTGGCGCATTCAACCCGTCTCCAGGCGGCGGCGCCGCCGCCAGCGGCGGCCGCGACCCGCGACTGCTGTACGCCGAGCTGCAGTTCCCCGTCACGTCAAACTACGGCAGCATGAAGAAGAAGGGCGGACACCGACGAAGCAGCGGCTCGCAGCACACCGGATCGACGGCCGTGTTGACGTCGTCGTCGGGTGAGCCCTCGCCGCCGGTGTCGGCAGACGATAACCACGTGCTCTACTCGCAAGATTTCGTGGCCGTCAGCAGCAGGAAGACGGCGGTGTGAACATGTGCTAGTCATGCCTGAACAAGCGAACGAACCTCGCTTAGCAGAAAAAGGACTGCTCGATAGTTTGAGTGACAGAGAGATAGAGAGAGATAAGAGAGAGAGAGTAAAAGAGACATTTGTGGATGCTATTACGAGTTAGGTGTTTCCCCCTTACTACTTTTTGTGAATGTGCATGTATGAAAAAGACGAAAGAATCTCTTGTGTGAAGCTGGGCTGTTCTTGCCATCACCCTCGACGATTACGCGTGCTATACATATAGGTCGTTTCCCCCTCTACTAGCATCTGTACGTGCTATCATATTGTACAATGTTCCCACGTGCTTGTTTATGTAGTACGTATAAGCCAAAGAAGATTTTCTAAAACATTAACGTACTTGTACTATACTAAATACGGTTGCCACTTGTCATTGTGTACTGCGAATGTTGTATGTTAGTTGGTTCGTGCAGTTACCTACATGTAAAGTCTTGTAGAAAGTTGCCACGTAAATGACTCATCGATTTTGTAAAATTTCGAGCACCATTAATAATAAACTCGTCCGAATTAGTCATCTGCAGTTGCTCCATTGTTGTCCAGGAGGGCAGTCACATTTCACTCGCTCCAGAATGTCTAGCGAAGATGCTGCGAACAACTCCGCAAATGCAGTTCATACCAGAATTTGCCCTCAACACCATACTGTGCGCACAATGCCGGTACGAGTAGTAAAATTCTCTATGTATATGTTGACCGGCAGTAGAACAGTGCTCCAGCGAGGAGGCATGCTCGTTGCATGTGTCCACATCATGTCTTGATGGATACAGTGGGCGCCGGTTACAACCACCACTATGGAACCAGAGCCCTGGGTCGGTATAAGCGGTGGGACGCTGTATCCCACTTCTATACTCAGCCACTGACAACAGGGATGCAGACTTAAGCAAAAGGGCTCTTTCACAGGTGACAATCGCAAAATTTAACAAGTTGACATCGGTCAACAGTACAGAGACAAAGAGGCTTTTACAAGTCCCAAAATGCAAGCTACCGCAGCTGAATTCTGACGGGCGGGAAATTTAAGTTACAAGAATTGTAAAATCCTTCATTATATCTGAAGTAATGAGACAGTTGTTATGCTATGAATATTTCGTTACATATGTGAGTACCAGACCAAACGCGGCTATCGGCCTTCCACTGTACATCTATTTCTCCCAACATAATTGACGTATCGTATGTAAGTATGGCTGTCCTGGACAGTACAGTCGTCACGTCAGTTGTGATGTGACGCGGAGAGTGCCACATCTGACCAAGCATTGTCACCATCACCAATGTGCAGCAGCGCTGTAACTTCGTTGTGCCCTCGAGGGGTAACTCTCCCACCTCCTGGCCACCTACCTTCCAGGCCTGCGCCCAAAGAGCAAACTTTACTGCATGCCTTTACGTACAAACAAGGGGGGGGGGCAGACACCCCATGAACCGTCCTGACTAAGCAAGATTATGAGGATCCTTCATATGTGCGACAGCTTATGCACTCATGAAGGGTACTGACACAGTGGACACGTGAGCGTGGATGAGGGCACTTTTTTCCGTATTAA
>JAAUXU010033651.1_pt1 | contig 30812 bp, 28 predicted proteins | sample 7278151 | NCBI WGS metagenome assembly JAAUXU01 (sample SAMN14350113, study PRJNA611818) | marine sediment metagenome | isolation source: surface marine sediment (1.8m) | place: French Polynesia: Moorea | collected 2018-08 | reverse complement strand
GAATCCTTCAGTTCGGTAGACCCTGAGAATAATCCTCAGAATTGGATTCATTTCTTACACAAGGCATCCAATTCTCAGGGTCATTCACCGGGTCTACCTAACTGAAGGACTCGGCTTATGTGACCAGTTACGGCTAGAAGTGATTTAGCGTATTGCGAAAATAGCGGCAAAGATGTGTTACAGGTAACTTATGCCTACGGAAAACCTTTACTCGAAGTTCAGACACCCTTTCTGAAGCATATTTGCAAACTGGCTGGCAGTGCCATCAGCCAAAAGAGAGAGCTGTTTTTCATGATTGGGCCAGTTCAACTGAAGACCCTTTCATAGCGTAACAGATGTTCCTGGCAACAAAAAACACCAAAAAATTTCAGGCGAGCTTGAAGATTGGTGGAAATGCAGCCTTGTCCTCAAGGTTCCACCAGGAAGTAGGATCCAAATTTCTTTCTCTTCTCTTCAGTGCAGAGTATCTGCCGAGTTCTAGTGCACTCCGGGAATGGTCAGATACAGATTCTTTTCCTCACGTCCTTGTCGAAGGCTGCCCAAAGAGTGTCAAGGGACCAGGCTGGTTGTGAGCTAGTCTTTTCCTGGTTGGGCACAACTAGCCTTTCAAGCGCATCTATAGGTCTTCTCAGCTTCGTCGGGCCTAGAGAATTGGAACCTTGGGACCAGGAAGGTGGCAAGATCAAGCTTCTTGACATCTTCAATGGGATGGAACCATTTGTTAAGCAGCTTTCAAGCAATCCATAAGCTTTCTTCCAGTTGTTGAAGACTTGTTCTGTCTCTCCAGAGCATACGTTGCCCTCACCAAGGAATGAATCAAACGAATGAATGAATTATGATGCTGTGGCGAACCGGTCACGACTTAGCTCCACTGTAGCTGGTTAAAGTTAGGGGGGTTTAATTGCAGCAGGAATGGGTGCACATTCTGACTCATCGAGGAAGAAGTCACAATATTTGCGGCTGATGCAGAGAATAATAAGTGGCTTCCTTTTTTTGAGAATTGACCCCACCTTTTGTGAACTTCAGGGTCGGCTGTGGACACAAAAGGTAGGCCTATCTTCTCTCTGGCGAGCTCAGTTTGTAAGAGTGAGAGCAAGTTCAAAACTCGATCATGGAACGTGTTTTTCCATCACAAGGGTAAAATATGTCCGACGTATTGAGATTGTGCGTTATAGTTATGACGACTTCGCACCGGGCAAACCCAGCTCTGGGCCGAGTTTTTTTGACTTTCGGGCCAGCAATAGCCCGAAAGGAGATGAACTGAGTTCGGGCTTGAAATGTAGCTTTAATTTGCCAATAAATGAAGTTTTTGTTCCAAATGGTTCACTTATTTTGAAACAGAGGGAGTATCAAGTCACCATTCAAGGCACTGCGCCTCCCCAGAAGGAATCAAAACCAAGGAGAAGGACATTTTTTTGCACACTTTTGCCAAGTTCGGTAAGGTATCCTTGCATCATAACAAGTCATTTCCAGCCAGTCAACTCCTTTAGCATAAGGCATTGTTCTCCCCTGAGAGATCCTTCTCAACGTCTTTGCCCACTTATCTTGTCTGTTTGTCGAAGGTTGTGATACAAAGCTTTGTTACACAAAATAAAATGGTAAAAAGGGAAGCTTTGAATCTCCACTTTAGCGCCGTAACCAGTTTGGAGGCTTTGGGGTAGAAGGAGTGTGCATTTGCAACTCAATTCGACTTTAGGAAATGTTTATCTATGCTTTCCAGTGCTCCACGACCTTGTCTTTCCGATCCAAAATTTCATGGGACTTTCTGCTTCGTATAATGGCAGTCGGTACCAGCCAAATGCTATTGATCAAGGGTGACAACTTACTGACGCATGACGACAATTATAACAACACATGATGTGAGAAAGGTGCATTTCCTTAGACAAGTGCCAGACAACCGCACTTCTTGTTCCAGGCACAGTGACCATGTCAAAGGCAAGAGGTTCAGCTGCGAGCTGAATTGCAGTCGACGTTTTGCCGATGGTAAACTTTTCTTGAGGGTTTTTTGTCAGTGGTGTCTTCTGAGCTCCAGATGATTAAGCTCAACTTGATCAGTCAAACGTTCTTGAGGCATCCTAACATTGAACATCATTGTTTAATCATTCCTTAAGCTTTTTTCCCTCCAACATCAATCGAGGTGCATTCCTTGCACAAAAGTGAACATCATTGTCATGACTACAATGACTGTAAGATGAAGCCTCCATGAGTAAGCAGCAACACAATTTCTGTTCAAGAGTGAGCATCAGCAGTCTAGGACAGCTCGAGTACAGCAGAATCCAGGTGTGCCAAAATACGTGATCACGGATGACTCGAGACGCGCAGCTGCTTCCAGGTGTTGCCTGCACCTCCTCTGTCTCCCTCTCTCCCCTCTTTCCTTGCCCGGCCAAGCACAAGAGACCGGATCGGGATGACCAGGGATTCGTCAGAATCGAGCCCGAGGAAGATAATATTGAGGGGGGGGGGTGTCAAAAGCAAATCTCTGCTAGGGCTGCTTAGCTTTACTCCTGACTAGAGAGCGAAAAACATAGTTTCTCAGAAAATACACTTTCACTTAGTGTCCCATGCGTAACCAAGACGCATATATTGGCGGAATCAAAGCCCAAAGTTGTATTGCATTAACTGCATCAACAAGCACGTGATGGAAATTACGGACTTTGGGGCAGAAATTGCATTCTTCACGCCTTAGGTACACTAATCTAAGCTTAACCCAGATTAAGTTAGGGCTAAGCTTTGCTATCATTATATTGACACATTGATCAACTGTTAGAAAAGTACAGGTTTCCTTATCGTGGCCCGAGACGCGGGCCTGGCTTGGCACTCCGGATTGTCCAGCTCAGCCCTAAGGTAGAAGAAACACTTCTTTTCTTTTCAGGGGCTGCGCCAGCAGAGACAAACGATCAAAATGGCGGCGAAGACGGCGCAAAAACAAGAAATTAGGACCAACAGCAAAATTTTGACCCAATCCGGAGTCAATTTGACAAAATTTTGATCCATCGAAAGAGAAAAAAAAGTCAAACAAATCGTCATGGAAGCTTCTGAAGACGGTAAGAGTCCACCCAAAAAACAAGACGGTGAAAAAAAATTTAAAAAAAAAATTAAGAAGAAAGAATCAAAAACGCTACACGGTCTCGTTTTTAGCTTACTACCCAGGTCCCGCGGAGTCCTCGCGAGCCCGGGTCGTCACGCCTGGATCCTCCGCCCTGACTTGCTTCTGTCTGGGCCATTGTCCGGATCACGCGCCCAACGGTACCTGCGTAGCAAAGGAGGGTAAGACTAAAGGAGAGAGCCTTTTCTCCGGGTCAGTTGACCAGGACGAATTTGGGGTGTGGGGCCCACGTCGTCAGCACCCGTTGGGTCACCTGGGACCGGTCCTTTTTTATACAACGTTAAGGAAATCAATGTTTGACGAAGATGAAGGAAAGAAAGGAATACCATGAGATTGTGTATCGTTCACATAGATTGATACGCAGCCCTGGATATGACATGTTTTTTGGTGATGAATGCATGGCGAGACATCCCGAGGAAGCGATCCGTAAATGTAGCGAAGGATGCATCCAAACACCCCCTTGCAGGTCACTGTACAGTGAAGTTGGATTCATGAGTTGTGGGTGCACGAAGGTTTGGGTAGATTTTTGTTGTGGACAAATCGATAAAGTCACAGTTGCTTTATTCATTGAAAGAGAAACATTTTTCCACTCCCGCCCATCCGTCTCCCCCCATTCGACTCGTCAGACGTGGGGTCCGCTGTGCATCATGGACTTTTATGTGGAACCAAGTACTTGGATGAGTCCAGCCAACTCAGTCGTCTGGATCTTCGTGGACGAGACCCACGAAATGTCACTGGATTATGCCATGACGTAAACGTCCCTCACGTTTCCCTCTGGAAAAACTGAGCAAAGGGTGTTTCTGGAGATGTGGTTGCCCGTGGGGTGCACAAGGACACCAGTTAAACAGTTCGTAGTCTCAGCTGAAGCTGGCACCATTATATGATGACCAATGTTTAAGGCATACAAACCATACCATACCACCGCTGCTGGTGCATACTGAACAGTGGAACCTCTCCCTAACCCTCCTATGAGTACATGAATTGGCCATCTTTACCCTACGAGGTAAAGAATAAAGGTTCCCAAGCTGATACCCATGGGGAGTTTGCACTGTTCAGCTAAGCCATGACCCAGATCTATCCCGAGTCGCACGGGTCCGCAGGACTTTGCACTTGGAATACATTGATCTCCAGATCATCAGTTTGTCCAGAATGAAAATGTACCTAAGCCATCGCACACTCACGTCTATATATGGTAGGTTTTCTTAACTTGTGTCAGTCTACAGTGTTAAGTTTCATTCGCATGGCCACATTTAGCACTATATTTTGCAGTCTTGACCGAGGTCATCTGCCAGAGGTCTTGAGTATACTTTTGTACGCCAAAAGAACCACCGCGTGTGACAATCGCTTGTTTCCGTTGAAGGTGCGAAATGCTTCGCCGCCGTGGAAGAGGTCCTTGACCCGGATACCGGCCTCCTGGTGCCGGAGCGAACCTACGGGTGCCTCCCCCCAGACGGACGGGGAATGTTGATGGTAAAGTTTGCTCTCGCTTGTTTTCAAGTAGCCTACTTAAAAAGGTCAACCCATGCTTCTCTCCAAGAGGGGGACAACCTAAACTGGGAGGGGGGTCTTCATGTTTCCTTAAATGGGGTTGCCACACAAGCAAAGTTATCGCTCTCTCACATAACCTTGCGATTATATGTATGTATAAATAAGTGTCGTATGAGTCTGACGCGGACCGATTGCCAATGGATTGTCAACTCCGGCTCACGTCAATCTTTTGAAACTTATAGACCTCTTTTTTTATGAGGAGAGAATATAAAATAAAACTTACGAGGAGCTGTTGAAGGGGTGATGAACAGAGTTGGCACCTCCATTTTGGCACCGCAACCTTAGTGTTTTGTCACGAATGGCATTCGCGAAGTTGCGAATGGCTATGATTTTTTTCTTTCCCCGTCCCCTCCAGTGCAAGGCTCACCTCGTGCCTCACCTGAACCCGACGTCAATCGCGTGCTGCTCGGACGAGGACCTGTGTAATCAGCGTCTTTCGCCTACCTACGACCCCACGCCCCCAGCGGCTTCCGCGGGTGGCTCCTCCACCCTGGGGTCCATGCTCGACCATAGGACCTCGCTCGCCTTGCTCATCTCGCTCACTGTGTGCCTCAGTAAGGGATTGAAGTGATCAGCTGTGACCAGACTTGTGACCAGTTGCGCATGTTTGTTCGTTCCAGTATTGTTCATCGTTCTGATCGCATATGCGTATCTGCGCTACAAACGCCGGGAAGATCAACGCCAAAAGTATGTTCTCACCGCCCGGACGGACCCCGACGGATTCGTCCGGGATCACCCGGGGACCCTCAGCCAACTAATAGACCAGTCCTCGGGTTCAGGATCCGGACTGCCTTTGCTGGTAAGCTCAATGACAACATTGAAGGAGGTCAGACCAGACTCAGCAGCTATGAATGGAGCTCTCAAAGCGCTTTCGGGAGAGTTTCTGCAGTGAAAAGAAAGTCTGTGTGCATGGCCCTTAATGCAAACTCACAGTGGCTGCCACCAGCCTCGAGGCAGCCCTTTTATTTGTTCCGTCAGGGTTACAGCGTCCGTACAGGGTGGGGCAGCGGACATTGTACTGACAATCTCTTGGTTTAAGTCGCACTTGAAGTCACAAAAAGTAAACGGGCGGGGGGAGGAGGAAAAAGGTATTTGATCAGCTCATACGCAGAGGAATTTGGCTTGAAACGGGTCGGTACAAATTGTGGTTGAACAACTTGGCCTTAAGGGTAGTAGATCTGCACGAGCAGCGGGAGGAGCAACGTCTGACTCGATTCCAGCGTAATCGTCATCGTCGCGGTCCTCTGGTGAGGCGCGCCATTGCAGAGGTCCTCGGGGCAGAGGCACCTCGGGTATTTGATGCCGTCGATCTCTTCCTCCTTGCAGAAGTCGGCAGCGCCGTCGGTGAAGCGTGCGCACCCGTAGTAGGCAGAATAGGAAGGGTACTCTAAATAAGGCGTGACTTATAAAAGTTTTTTTTTTTTTGATTCCACGCATGAATTCATGTGTACACGTACATTGCCATATGGAAAATTACGCGTGTGTATACATATAAGCGCATACATATATTGTTCTTGCCGATATGGTTAGAAAAGGCTACAGATGCCAGGGAAAAATGCGTAACGTTATTTGAGGAGCAAACTGTGTATTCACACACGCGAGGAGGCACTACCGAAGATTCGAATACATTTGCTTTACCAAGGATCAAGTTATATGATGTTCTGACACTTTTAACCCTGAAATCCTATCCATGGGTCCCTACCGGGTGCAGTAGCAGATCTGCTGAATGAACTGGTGATGAAAAGAATTTCACAACTTGAAGGCTGAATGTTTAACCTTGTGAAATCGCAAGATATAGTTCAATAATATATATTTTTACTTGAGTTAGCGCGGTCAACATGAAGTCTTTCTCATGCTCACCAATGACGCTCTTCTCACAGCTAAGTGTCCCCTTGCGGCACTCCTTCTGGCCCACCGGCCTCAGGTCCTCGTCCTCGATGAAGTCGTCATAGCACCGAATTGACATGCCTTGAACATAACTGTACCTTTAGCCTTTGATTTTATGTAATGCATTAACCGTTAACAAACCAATAACGTGACCTTATTAAGATTTCCTGTTTGAATGATGAGTTTCTCGAATTATTACCTGGAGGGATCAGGAGTAAGAGGAGTAAAATGCCCATTTTAAATCGCGCCACCCAAAATGACTACAGGTTCACCCAGAGTAACTCCATCATGTTGAGGTGACAGAGAAGTCACTGAGGATGAGCTAGTCCTTGTACAGGGTGGGCACTAACATTGAAACCATTACCTTACGGTGAATGATACCACCTGAAACTGTTACCTTTGGGAGAGAAATGTATAGTACCGATACCATAAATGTTGACAATGACACACACTTGGTTTTCACGAACTCTGGGAAAGCAGGGTTGCCACGTTGACTTCTGAGGCACTAGCGGCTTTTGAAAGGGTTTCAGTGCTTGTGCCCACCCTGTAGCAGCAGCACCTTATCTAGGTGACTGTCATTTACCTGCATATCCGTTTAAGCTGCGGCTAAACGTACATATTTTTGGTCGCCTTTTTCGGCAGCTTTTACGTTTTGACTTGGTACCTCCACTGACATCACACAGCCTCCATGGCCTTTATTTTCTGATGCTGGCCTTTTTTTCGATCGGTGAGTGGAAAAAAAGGCAAGAAGGCCCAGAAAAAATGTACGTCCAGCCGCAGCCTTAGACAGTCAAATGTCCCTATATCTTCTCCATCAGCGTATGGATGGAGAGACGTTATCAGGGGCACACAGGTCCTTAAGGGTCAAGTTACACTTACGCATTTTTTTCATTATTTTATCAGGTTCAGCGGACAATTGCGAAGCAAATTGTCATGGAGAGATCCATTGGCAAGGGCAGGTTCGGCGAGGTTTGGCTGGCCAAGTGGAGGGACGACAACGTCGCGGTCAAGGTGTTTTTCACGAGCGACGAGGCGTCGTGGTTCCGCGAGACCGAGATCTACCAAACAGTGCTCATGAGGCATGAGAACATCTTGGGCTTCATTGCGGCGGATATTAAAGGTTGGCCACTATCGTTGTTTCTGTGATGACTTGAACGGGCCTCGGAACATAAAGTGGAAAGAAGCTTGCATTTTGTGCTTTTTTCTAGTCTTGTCGCATTCTTGTCTCCTGGATATGTTTAACACGTCTAAAGATTCCATTTCTGTAGCACTTTTTTTGACTTGTTAACGTTTTGTTTCAAATGTTTTTGGCCCGAATTTTAGAGTGTTTATTTTTTCTTTTGCTCTCCAGGAACTGGAGGTTGGACTCGATTACTCCTGCTGACCGAGTACCACGAGCACGGATCGCTCTACGACTTTTTGCGCACGCACACGCTCCACTCGCAGGAGATGGTCAGTCACCACTCGATTAGCCGCGCTGATCTGGAACGTAATGTTATTCTTGTTGCAGTTGCGTATGTGTCACTCGATCATGTGCGGCCTCACGCACTTGCACACGGAATTCCACGGGATACGTGGCAACCCCGCCATCGCTCACAGAGACATCAAGTCCAGGAACATCCTGGTCAAGGCCGACGGAACCTGCGCGATCGCCGACTTCGGGCTCGCCGTCAGATATGACAGCGAGCAAAATAAGGTAGACATGGGTGCGGACAACCCCCGGGTGGGCACCGTCCGCTACATGGCGCCCGAGGTCCTCGATCAGACGCTCGACACCAAGTCGTTCGCGGCTTTTCTCCAGGCCGACATCTACAGCGTGGGGCTTGTGTTGTGGGAGATTGCTCGGAGGACGGCGACGGGCGAGGACAAAGTGGTGAGAAAAAAAAGAAGTGTGTGGGAATTTTGCATGCAAATTTGGATGGACCTGTTTTCTTTGCTCAGATGGTCTGTGACGACTACCAGTTGCCCTACTTCGAATACGTCACCTCGGACCCGTCCTTTGAGGAGATGCACACTGTCGTCTGCATGAAAGTAAGTTAACCCTTTCTGTCGACTCCAATGACCTCGAGAGCGCTTCAGTGACCTCCCGAGGTTTTCGAGACCAGTAAAAGTGTCTGTTTAGCAACTTTTTGAGCAGAAACTCACGGTTACTAGCCAGCTGGGTTGACCTGGAGGAGCCGGGCTTTTTAAGGTGGTTGGGCTTTTCGTAGGGGCTGACGCGGAGGGCCGACTCCGTCAGGAGGGACACCGAAACGATAGCTGGCTTCACGAAATATTATTATTTTGCAGGAGATTCGTCCAATGCAGAACGACCGCTGGCTGCAGCATGACTCGTTGAAGCAGTTGTGGAAGATGATGAGGGAATGCTGGGACGCGAACCCGAGCGCGAGGCTCTCCGCACTCAGGATCAAGAAAGACCTGTCCAACCTCTTGGCCACTGAGCTAGATGGACCCGGCGGGAGCAACAGCATCAAGATCGTGTGACGACATGGATGGGTGTGTGACCAGAAAGATCGAGAGAGTTGTGACCTCCTTGATTGCTGACCAAGACTGACTATTGAAACAGGAAAACCACAAAAAAATAGAAGCCTCCCAAGTGCCTGAAAGTGTCAGCAAAGCAGTGGTCACTCAGGTCACAGGTGGCCACTGCTCCTGGTCACTCAGGTCACAAGTGGCCAATGCTTCTGGTTACTCACGGAAGCACACAGTATACAGAGCATGAAAAAGAACTGAAAACCCCATACTTTGAAGTGACTTGTACCTAGCAATAAGCATGAGCAATAAGCATGGTGATAAGTACTATATACTGACCGAGGCATCACCTTAAGAAACTCCGAAGAAATGTGCCAAGGACGAACATCTTTCCCCACAAGAAATGGGCTTAAACAACCATGGGCAACAAAAATGCAAACAAGACCATACAAGACTCTCCACTCAGAAGTAACTAAAAGCCTTTATAAATAAGGCAGACTTGCCTTAACATGCGTGAGCAAAGCCTCAAAAATGTCAATGATGCAAACAAAAAAAAGTCTGTGTGCCATAAAGAGCGCGTATTTATAGAACTTTCCAACAGCCAACTTTTCTTTTGCTACAAACGTCATCGTCGTTATTGCTTGCACAAGTTTTGTTGCTGTGTGTATGTGTGTACGTATGTGTATGTGTGTGCTCATATACTATGACATGGGAATTCTGCACGCCGAGTGCAGATTTGCAAGGCAATTTCTCTGCGTCGTGCAAGCGCTTTGTCGGTGAGTTGGTAGCGTCTTATCGAAATAAAACTCGTATTCAACATGTCCTCTCTCGTCTCGTCCCTCTGCGAAGTCTCGCACTTTTTTTAACCTAATATTCAGGGAATATTTTTAGGCCTAGCCAGCCAGGTGACCTAAGGCCTGATACAATTCAAATTTTTTGTGGCCGCAAGACGTAGACGAAAGTTACGTCAGATTTCGTACTTTCCAGACAGACTTTTTTAACTGCTGCAGTGCCAGAGACTCCCATACAATGATACAATGCATCCACAAGAGCGTTAAATGAAAGAAGACGCCTAATTATTAGGTCACATCAATTTCAAGGTCAAGTGGACTGAAGAAAGGATCTGACATCGCCTTGTGCCTAGTCTACAACTACCACTAATGTTAGAGCATAGAGACTCTCACAGCAACGGGGGTCTAAAAACTTTCTGTCAAAGAACATTTCATGACTCCTTATCCATTTGGTATGAGGTAATAGACCTAAGATGCACTCTGACAAATACCATAATTTTCATTTTTCTCACCTATCCTACCAATTTTATACCAGGGTGTGTGTTATTAGGCATCCCAAGCCAATACAGCAAGTCCTGACTAAAGCAAACTTCGGATAGACAAGTAGTGTATTTAACTTAGTAATGAGAACGCAAGGAAACAGCGCCAACACCAAGTGAGAGTTTTTTCACCACCTAAGAAATATCGTGTGTGCTAATATAATGGCGGATTAATCTTCAACCCTAGTGGGAGGTGGCGGATTACTAGCGGTTGGCCGACCATCAGAGTATGAGTGGTGTATTCATAGCATTGAGTTATCAAGCATCGCTGGAAGCACCAGAAAAAGCCAAGCAAGGTTTCGTTGGCGAAAGATTCCACTGTGCGAGCAGAGGAAACAGAGCTCCGACACCCTGGTTCCTCACCAGGTGCCAACCTGACAGGGGTGGACGAGGACTACAGCGACTTGGGGGAATCAGAGTCAGAACTCATGACCAAAAGTGGCTTCTCCCAATGCAATACTTGGCCGACCGACGTCATTCACAACTTTGGCCAGGATTGAGCTACAGGGATGGTTCTCCCCTCTATGGACAGCTGAGACTCTGACACCACATCTATATGCACTTCTGCTCCGGAATCACTGAACTTTCGCAATATTGACATTTCCCAAGTGTTGCCTCTGAACACTTGAGTGCGCAATGTACGTGCACTTTGGATGCACTTTTGGATGCCTCGGACGCCTCCTGCATTTTGGATCCACATGCTTTGTCATCATATTCATATTTTGATCCGTATGACATTCCAAGGCAGATATTTTTATACTGTATGACTGTCTAATCTTAGTCTTCACCGCTCTGCCATTTCTCCGCAATCACTTTCATGACGCAAAATTCTCCGTGCAAATATAAGATTCGACTCTTCTCTCTCCAACGAGCCGCGTTACGCACTTGACGGTCTCAAGCGGCTGCCTCAGCAATCGACTTCTAGTTATATCGGGTTGCTTTCGGTCCACCCTGTATTGATGGGGTAAAAGGACAATAGGAAAGACCGCACATCTTTGAAAGCGTCGCCCGCGTGCGCGCATTTCTTGGTGACTTTCCAAAGCACTTTTTCTTTCCCTGGACTTTCGTGGATTTAAGCCGGGCTCTCGAGCGCACTTTTTGACTCGTGCTATAGCTTGACAACGAGGCTGTCTCGTTCTAGGAGATGCTTGAAGTAGTATCAAGTGGCGAAGTGAAAGTTGCAATGGTAAAAGGCGCCTTAACTTCGTAAGAAGATTCTTTTTTTCACTTTTTTACTCCTCCTGCTCATTTGTGTCAGTCTGCTCCCGCAATCGCTCCCCAAGCAGGAGTGAGTCAAGACCGTGATGGCCGTGCTCGGGGAACAGACGTTCTACCAATACTGCAAGGTGCTCAAATTGTCCGGGCAGACGGCCTCGGACCCGGACAAGCGACAGATCGAGCGAGCCTTCAGGAAATGCGCACTCAAGACCCACCCGGACAAGGTTTGACCCTGATTGCCTCTGATTCAGAGACACGTGTAACAGACACTTCCCCCCCCCCCCCACGAACCCCCTAGGGAGGAAACCCCCGGGAGTTCCGGCGCATCAACGAGGCCTACAACCGGCTGCTGGCCCACGCGGCTGCCCTAGAGGCCATCGACGTCGAGGCCGAGTTCTCACAGGCAAGAGCAATGACAAGTTGTATCATGTGTCAACGTTGTCTTCTTCTCAGCTGCGCTTTCTCATGTGTCAGGTGTCTGTGATCATTGAGGTATCGAAACAGTCGGTGCCGAACTGGTCGGACAGGCTGAGGATGGCCTACGGGAGGCCCAGGACATCCAACATCAGGAATCCAATCTTTGAAGTATTCATAACGATCTATTTTCCGTTTCTTTATGCTAAATAAAGCACCCTCGCGGTGCACAATAGGGTCCGGCCATGCAATTCCGAGGCCATGGAGGCCACACAGGGCCCATCACTCTGGTCCTCTACACAGACCCCGAGGATGGAGTGCCCAAAATTCACTGCAGGTGGCCCATCAAGCAAATAACTGTGGCCGCTTCAACGTACATCTTATGACATTTTTTCTGTACCAGATGTGATAACTACATGGCCTGGATCCAGGAGCAGAACCTCCCGCTTCACCTCCACGTGAACAAAGACAAGAAGATCATGTTTGACCAGGCAAGTCAATGCTAAAGACGTGGGGAAGTCCACACCTCGTCAATTTGTGGCATTGTGGGCATTCCAAACAGAGCCAAATGGGTCGAAACTATGCATTTTGACTATGCAGCCATTCCACACTCACCCTCTTCTTGTCATGTAGTGGAGGATCATGAGCATGGCGGAGTTCGCCTTCTGCAAGGTCGGCCGGGGGCAGTCGGCCAGACACGACTGGAAGGAGTCCAACGAGGAAAGTATCAGGAAGAGGAAAGAACAGGAGGAGAAGGAGGAAGAAGAGGAGAGAAGAAAGAAGAAAGAGGAAAGAGATAGAAGAGAGAAGAAGGAAAGAGAGGAAAGAGAAGAGAGAGAAAGAAGAAAGAGAGAAGAAGAAGAGGCGACAAAGAAGAGGACGAGAGAGCCAGACAGGCCCTGGTGGAGCAGGCACATAGGAGGATGCAGGTCAGCTCATACATACTCACAGTACGCCATCCCCAAGAACTTCTTGTAAAAGAAAGGATCCCTCACCATAGGGACTTTGCAATGAGTGAGACGACGCCTCCTCCAGACGACCTCTTCCCCAAGGAAAGTGTCTGATAAAACTCATGGAAGTTGCAGACCAAAAGAACAATCAGTTTTTTCCACTTTTTTTTCATCGCTGCACGCCTTTTGACACACAAAAATTTAACAAATAACAAGTGGAGTCCCGAAAAATGAGGGGAACGAATGTCAGACACAGGTCAAATTTGAGGAAATCTGACGCGCTCATGTAAAGAGTGCGCTTCATTTAGCGTCAGTCAGTTCTCGTGGCCTTTGCCTGTCCCACATTTAAAGGTTGCTGGACCTTCGACCAGATCTCCATGAACAGCATCAAAGCGGAGAATGGTCGACCTATTGGCACCAAGCCCATCCTTGTCATCAAGGCTATAAAAGTCGAACTCAAGCCTGACGGTCAGCCTGTTCTTGGACGCGCTGGAGAAGGTATGTCAAACATGTCCACCAGGAGCGAGTCCACACGGGGGACCTTCGAGACCTTCTCATGGACATCTTGTACCAGTGACTCCCCAGTGAGTAAGAGCCTGCGATCAATCAACTATCGATTTTTTTATTCAATTTTTCATGAAAACCGACTTTCAATTCGGTATCGATATCAATCGCCCTGGGCAGAAGCACCGAGAGCATCCAAGTGTCGACTCAGGGGTTGGTTTGCTCGTTCATCAGCAGTGCACAGCAAATGATAAACCTCTGGCTGGAACCAGATGCGCCAGAGCACACAGTGGAAGATTGCTTACGTGAGCCAAAGTCTGCTTTTGGTTTAGCTTTAATAAAGTTTGGTCCAGTCCAAGCTGGATTATTTGTCGCTCTCTCAACCACTGTGACCAACTTTAAAAAACGAATGCGCAGTGATTTGACATATTTTAGATAATCGCATTCCTTTTAGATAATCGCAGGTTCTTACCAGTGAGTCCCTTGAGCACCCCTACATGTATCACATCAGCAAAGCTACAGAAAGTGGGTGACAGCCCCAAACTAGCAGCTTCATGACATCGACTGTAGAGCAATGCTTTTCATCCTGGTTTTTGGGTGAAGGTGGGGGGGAATCACGTAGCAACTCTGCTTCAACTTCCGCGTGTCAGACCTGCGATTGAACCCTGCGTGGATTTAACAAAAAAGGTCTTCAACCTGACGGCCAAGGACTACAAGCAGGGAGGGGTTGCCAGAGAACAACAGCATCATGACCCTCTTCAGTATGAGTCAGATCATCCTCCGTGTGAACACTGTGATTATGGTGTTAATAGTGAACATGTCCTAGATGGAGATGATGTTGAAGCCCAAACCCGGCCAGACAACACAGGTGCAGCTGCATGCCTCTTTTAGTTCTTAAGAAGTAGAACGTAGGTACCGTATTAAAACTTCTACTAAAGCCCTTAAACCCCCAAAATATGTGTAATGTGTGGCGGGCAGACTTAAAAGTGATCCCTTAAAATGCTTTTTAACATATTTTGGGCCGAAAATATGGAGAAAAAATCACTTTCCTCTCAATTTTTCATGAGTCAGAGGTAGAGGTGGCCTTCATGGCCGCACAAGGACCTGGGGTGGAGATCCTGAAAAAGGTTGGATGCTACATGCTTAAGAGTGCAGGGCAAGCCCGACCTGCTGGTGTTGGACCTGGCGAGGTAGCCCAGCCCAAGTACTATGCCTGTATGGAGAGAGAATTAGAACTTTTGTCCTTGTTCTGTAGCACCCACAACAATGTTCTTTCTGACACACCTGAGGATATCTCAAACGAAAATCTTGCCAAGGTAATGGTGTGTCACTGTCAGTACAACGGTCCTTATCAATGAAGGGTGATGCCACTTGGAAATGTCACTTTTTTAATTCTTCTTGCCTTTTTCATCACTGGTTTTTTCATCGCTTTTTTTTCACTGGTTTTGGCTTTTTCACCAATTTTTCCATCACTGCCTTTTGTCTTTTTCATCACTCTTTACCCATCACCTCTAGGTACTTTTTGCACCTCAACTTCTCACTTTCAAATCCGCCCCTACGAATGTATCATTAATCCTTTTATTCATATGGCATAAAAAAATTCTGTATAAAAAGGCTTGAAAAGGCCTGAATTTTTTGGTCAATGGAGGCAAATTTTTTGCACTCTGGAATGTTTTCAGGACAGAAAAATGTGTGCGCTTCTTGCCTTGAGTAATGTTCGCATGCGAACACACAGAAGCCAATTAACTCTCTCTCTCTCGTGCAGAGTTCTGAAATCCTGCCAAGAAATTTTTTGCTGTCGTTTGGTTTTTTGCTCACCAGTCAATGTTGCTCCTCTTTTTTTCATTTTTTTTTCAACTTCTATTGTTTGTCTTGAAAAAGATCCTTGCAATCATAACACGTGACGCATGATGTTGACCTCATTAACTCATTGAGATTAAGAAATTAAACATTACAAACTATTGTCTGTTGGCTGGAGACCCCAGTGCGGTTGCTGTCACACTTCAAATCTGTATTTTTAGATATCAACACTTGCAAGACGTCATATTCGGAAGAGCTGATTGATGAACTGCCTGAGATCAAAGAACAAGACTTTTGTGTTGTTCAGGGCAAAGAATTGCTTAGAAAATACTACAGTCCAGAGACACTTGACCTGATCAATGAGGCTAGCAAAGTGTCGAAGACCGTTGCTGACAGTGACAAAGTCTGTGATGATGAAGTACGAGAGACACATGAAGGTGATGAGATTTCAGGGGTGCTAGAAGTTGTCACCGATAATGGCAGATCCACAGACGATGTTGCTGTCGTACAGGAGATACTAAATGCTGCCTCTGTTGAGCAACCTGAAAGAAGGAACAAGGGTTCTTCATCAAAAGTCTCCGAGAAGAATCACAACTTGGATCAGCCAGAGCTTGGTAAGACAGTCAAGGTTGAATCCAGTGAAGGAAAATCCATCATCAGGGGCGGAAAGAAGAGTGGGAAGAAAAAGTACAGGAATCGCATCCAGAAGAACATTGTCCGGATCTGCTTGCCAAATGGAGGAACTGACTGCAACACCAACGAAGCTGCCAAGGACGTGTCGGAAGATTCAGCCCCAAGCAGATCCGTGAAAAACCAGACCACCAGCGACGACGTCGTCTTGAGGCTCTCGGGCAGAACTAAGCTGAGACGTTCCAAAAGTGAGGTCTTTGCTAAGCGAGCGTCTGTATTTGAAGCCATGGACGAAGCCAATGCCGAGCATCCCAGACATCGCCAAGGTGTCTTGACCAAGGTGAAGAAGAAAGACTTGAATGCGTCTGACGGCTTCAAGAGCTTGACCTCCAGGATCGCCAATAAAATCAGCACGGTCGGATCAAGTTTTGAAAGAAGTAGGAGCAGCGATGACAGCGTCGTTAGAGATGGTCGAAGCGATGTCGCTGTTGAGCACGTGCATAAAAGAGACTCCCGTATTGACGTTCCCTCATCAAGCAAGACCCCAGCCCCGACCTTGGACTCAAATCAAGCCAGACTCAGCTCTCCAAGAGGTGATGCTAATCCAGCTGCTACGAGACAAGCAGAACGTGAACCTGAAGAAATGCCTCTGGATTTGTTGGCTGCACAAAGTTGTGTCAGGGTGGCGGACACCAACACTTCGGATGAAGCACTGAGTGCCCTCCAGGAAGCCATTCCAGTGGTCACAGTTGGTGCAGACGACACTCAAGTCCTAAATGTTGTTGAGGTGAACGCACTTGGGGGGGTCAGTCGGTCAACACTCTCGGGGGACAACACAGACAAAGGCTCAAACAAGTCTGAAGAGTCTACTCCCAATGCTATCATCAAGAACGACTTTGGCACCCGTGTGATCAGATCTCCCGAGTTGACAAGGAGGAAGAAGAAGAGGAAGCCGCTGACAAGAAAGATGAATGTGACGAAATCCTCTCTAGAAGAAGAAGTTGAGAATGCAGAAGCAGGAGGTGATGATGAAAACAAAGAGTCTCGAGGTCAGGTCGGGGATGAGATGACACGAAGAGTGCGACAGCTACTTAGTTTTTCCCCGGAGGAAAGAGAAGCACACAAAGGTTCCCCCAACTTCTTGGCCTTGCTCATCCTGGATGAGATTCTGCTCGACGTTATTGCGCTGATTGACGCAGCCGGCGATGAGACCCCCAGACTTGGAAACAAAGTTTCTGCTAATGCCCCGCACGAAAAAGAACAGGCGGAAAATGCTCACGAGAGCGCTGACGTCAGCGAAAGTGAAGATGAAAAATGCCCCGGACGAAACGAGAAAGTTGACACTTGCCTTGGGAGACTTGACCCCGGGGAGGAAAAGATGTCAATCCTCGAACAAGAAGAATGTGCAGAGACGAAGCTGTCGAAAAACGCCAAGAAAATCGACGAAGTCGTCAGAGGTCTAGAAAGGCTGCTCAGTGCCAAACGGGGAGAAGTTTCGGCGTTTGGAGGCGATGCCAAGCTGATCCTGGACGACGCGATTGTTGCCAGAGATTCTTTGCTGGAAGGAGATTCCGACTTAGACGAGAGAGGAGCCCAAAGAGAAGCTGAAGTAGACCCGGACCCGGACTGTAACAGTTCAAAGGTGCCGACCAGAGCGTCACCGTCACAGTCCAAGGACACAAGTATTACTACTGCCACAGAGGCAGTCAGTGCCAAATTTGGTCGTCAACGTAGCCCAAGGGAGAGCCAGGAGGGAAAGAAGCTGCCGAGAAACACCGGGAAAGTCCGATTACACCGGTCCAGATCCCTGCACTTGTGTCAATTCAGTAACAGGGGGGCTGAAGACGTTGCTGATGATCGCGTCCGGAGCTGCCAGTCCAGAAGAAGAGACCGCCTGAAAAGCTTAGAAAGAAGCTCCAGCGTCTGGGAACTCCGGGAGAAGTTCATGGCACCTGGATCAGTGCCAAGATCTGACCATCTGGAAGCCTCCTGCCGAGACAGGCTTACGGCAGAGCTACCAGGAAGACTCTCTCGGCCAGGCTTGCACCGATCCGAATCACCGGATTCGTGCCTGCTGACTGCCAAAGAAGACTTCATGGTCGCTGGCAACAACACCCAGGACTGCAACTCTACCACTGTGGGTAACAGGCGGAGGACCGGGGAATACCTCTACAGGCTGAGAGGAGCTGCCAGCGTTGGCGAGCTCAGGGAGAAGTTCACCGCCAGACCAGTGGATCAGAATGAAGAATGTAGCACAAAATTTTGAGAAGCAGGAAAATACACCCTCGTTCTGGCAAACATAGTTTTTCATTTATTTTCAAAAGTGCCTACACTCGCTTTGTCAAAACAACAACGATGCCTTTATTTAAACATCTTGACTCACAAACACGAAAAATATTAGGCCAAGATGATGTTTGAAGAGAGAAAGAAATGCTGAACCTCAATGCTGACTTACCCCTAAACATTTCGCTGGATGGTCTTACTCTTCTTTGTAGACAGACAGATGGTACGAAGTTGGAGCATTTTTCACTCTTCAAAAGAACAGCTTGGGCTAGTATTCTTTTTCCTTACCGTAGACAGCAGAAGAAGTGCGTAAATTTATTCTTTATAAGAACACAGTTTCTTGAGCATCACAGAAAAGTAAAGAAATCCAGGATTTCGTCCACTAGTCTAGGCAGACCGGAGTGCTTTTCGAAATGCTCTTTTCCCAGTTTTTGTTGTAGCTTAGTCAAATTCCTCAAAGCACAACACAAGGCCCGGTGGGAGTTTTTGTCTTTTTTCGGGAGTCATTATATAATATTAAAATCTGAAAATTTTAGGAAAAAACAAAGGAAAAATGAAATGGACCTAACTGGGTCAACATAAATAGAAGTGTCTTATGGGAATGGAAATAGGGGGATGAAGAACGATGTCCCAACGACTTCAAAACTCTTTTAAGGAAAAAGTTATTTTTGGATCTCCCAACCAGGGCAAGAGAGAGAAAAATCCTCCTTGTATAAAGCCTTGCAGATCAGCGGGGGCAGAGGCGAGGGAGAAACAGTGAAAAGAAAGATTTTTTTTTAAATGTCACAAAAATCCCCCAATTTTTACACTTTATTTTGTAAATCCGTTTAAACGTCCGTCAGCCTCGTGATTTGGACGTATGCGGATTTCCCCTAGGAATTTTGCAGGGGAGGGGGGAGAGAGGGGGTTAAAGGGGTAGAGATTGAGGTTGAGGGGGGAAATCCGCTCCAAAATCGGCCTCCGCAGATCTGTGGTCACGCCTAGAAAAGGGTTTACTTCGGTGACAAGACGCATTTTCGTGGTGGATGTTTTTTCTTTACGGTACGTACGATACAACAAATAGGGGCTTTCCTAACGTCATTTCGTCCTCGAGGATACCTACAGGGTATTCCTGTGTCATTTTAGACCAAAAGAGCTATAGCTTTGTGTATAGACTACATAGAATTCCTTTGATTGAGCGGAATTCCATTAAGAACGGGGAAAAATTCCAATCTTGACAGCAAGTAAGGAAAGAGAGAGAAAAAAGTCGCGCGACCACGAAAGTTCCACAGGAATTCCTTCGCAGCTTACAGAGCCGTACAGTTTTTTTGAATTCTGCTTTTTTTGTAATCTGGTTTTTCTTAGAGCTTCAGTTGCTTGGGGTTCTCCCAGGTGAAGATGGACCTGCCGAAGTGTCCGTAGGTGGACGTCTGCTGGAAGATGGGCGTCTTCAGATTCAGGTCCTTCACAATCCGACCTAAGAGCATCGCATATGTCAAAAACACATACTTTGTGTGCCAAGAGAATGGGACCCGTTGTCCGGGTCTCTCCGGTGGCTCTCTTATGTCCACAAGTGGGCACCAACAACGGAGCACTTTCCTTTTTTACCTTTGATAACTCAGTAATCAACGTGGCAACCCTGATTTCGTTTCTACACGAAGTTTGTTTTTAGGTAGAAAAGGTATCATTTACCCCAGGTGAGGGTCTTACTATTGGTGCCCACCCTGTGCGCCCGGCATTGCTTATGGCTCACACTGTATAAGCAGAGTTAACTCTTTCCCGAGGCTAAAAATCGTCTCTTGTCATGTGCATTTACCGGGTCTAAGGTCAAAGTTCTTTTTGACGATCTCGGTAAGCTCCTCGTTGGACTTCTCCGAGGTGCCGTAGTCCATCACGGTGATAGAGAGCGGCTCAGCAACCCCGATAGCGTAGGAGACCTAGCAGAAGATGAACAAGCGACTGAGCAACTGCGGAATTATTTGGGGGAAAACCTGAGGAAATCTCACCTGCACGAGGCACCTCCTACAGAGTCCGGCCTTGACCAGGGACTTGGCGACCCAACGAGCGGCGTAGGCGGCGCTGCGATCGACCTTGGTGTAGTCTTTGCCACTGAAGGCGCCGCCGCCGTGGGCACCCCAACCGCCATAGGTGTCCACGATGATCTTGCGGCCTGCAAAAAACACATGGTTGCCGCTAAAACATTCAAGTACGCCTTTAACAGAGTTGTGGGCCTCAATTACAGGTACACAATTTTACCTGTGAGTCCTGCGTCTCCCATTGGCCCTCCAATGACGAAGTTTCCACACGGGTTGATGTGGTATTTGGTGTTGCCGTCCAAGTACCGGGACGGGATCACCGTCTTGACGACCTTCTCCATAATGTCCGCGCGCAGCGACTCCAGGCTCACTTTTTCGCTGTGCTGCACCGACACCACGACCGTGTGCACCCTGACGGGGATGCAGGCGCCCTTGTCGAAGTAGTACTCACAGGTGACCTGGGTCTTGGAGTCCGGCCGAGCCCACCAGAGGGTCCCGTCGCGGCGGAGTTCTGCGATCTTCCGATTCAGGGCGTGCGACAACACCACGGTCAAGGGCATGCACTCCTCGGTTTCGTCAGTGGCGTAACCGAACATCAGGCCCTGAACGACGGAAAGGAGGGTAGCGAATGAGTGGAAAGTTAATTTCCAGTGCTATCTTTGTTCACCCACCCAATCTACGGAGTCTGCTTTGCTCTCCCTCATGCCCTCCCTGATCACCTCCTCCTACCTGTTGACCTTCCTGACCTCACACTTCCCTGGATCTTCTTTGGGTACATCTTACCAGGCAAGCTGATACGTATGGTTCCACTTAGCTTTCCATCGAACCCTAACACTACAGGTTGTCCCACTCAATTGGAAACTTTTTTCTAACATACCCTTTAAAAACAAGTTTTGATCCATTTGGCATCAAGCGTTGCCATTGCATATGGCAGCAATTCATGAAATGCTTTCAACGAGAAGTCTGAAGTCGTCAACCCGGACGGCCGAGGGTGAACTTGGTGAAGATATTGTCCTTGCAGGTGTTGCCCAAGGCCTGCACCCTGCCCCATGCGATCAGGAGAAGATGGTCATTTTGGCTTCATCTTTCCTCAAACATGGACCTCTTGAAGGTCATTTTATCAGGAACAGAATAGTTCTTTGACGAACTATCATCTGTCATGGCGTCGCTCTGCTCTGTCAATCTGTCGCAGCAGACGCACTTGCTATGATCTTGTGGACTTCGTTTGCAAGCAGAAGCCAAAGACCACCAAGGGGCTGAAGGAGGTCGTCAAGCATGGGCACACCACCTGAACCGCGCTTTACTCTGCCATGGCTGCATCAGCCCCTTTTGTGTTGCACGTAGAGCAACACAGAGCGAAACTTCGGGCTTTGCATGCTCCAAGTAGCGCCTGCTGCTCAAAATTGCACTGTGACTGACAACTCCATAAGTAGATCATTCTTGAGTATCACTCATGGCCCAGACAAATGGGATGTAATTATCATCCCAAATAACCATCTCTTCCTCATCTCAAGGTACAATTGATGCTCACAGTGTTATGAAATGAACAATATACAGGGTGAATTGTAAAGTTTAACTCGTCTTTTAAGCACCCGAAGACCTGATTTCAGCATCGTTAGAAAGCTGTGAATTGAGGACTTAATAGAACAACTCTTTTGGCCCACAACGACGACCTCAACCAGTGGCCATCTTGAACGGTATAAAGCATTTTCTGTCGGAAGGTCAGTCTCTTCATCTTCGGGAACATGACGGACGTCAAAGTGTTGTAGGCCTCGGAGCAGACGAGGTTAGGCCTGAGGCCCCAGGATGCACCACACGGCACGTTTCAGCCTGTTCGCCACGGTGGACTCGGTGTCATTTTTCTCACGTAACTTTGATCTTGGTCTTGAGAACTTCAGAGCTTTCAAATGGCGCAGGAATCAGGTCTCGATGTGCTCCACAGCAGGAGTTGTAGCATTTACCAAACTTTTGAGTTCACCCTGTTCTTTGGCCGCGATTCACAGTATTTCATCACCAATCTTGGGGTTGGCGTTTGGCGCAGCAACTGCATAAGCGTAAGAACAGCCTGAACTGAGACAACCTGTAGAGTTTGCTACCAATGAAACAAATGCATCCCAGTTGTTTTGTTTCATGCAACCAGACAAGGACAACACTCATCAGACCCTTTCCCAGAGCTACAAGTTTACGTTGCCCACGTAGTTGTACAGGAAAATGTTTTTCGACCGCAGAAGACGCCCAAAAGCTTTAAAACCTGCCTGATCTCCGGCGCCGAGGTTGTCTGGATCGTGGTCCATCCAGACCCCGTGGGCGATGTCCGAGCTCTGCTCGTCCAAGGACAGCATCAGCGACATCGTCTTGTAATCAAAGCCTGTGCGTGTGTGTGGGGAAAGAACAAGCGATATGTATGGACAGACGAACAAAAAATATACATCTCCATTTACACGTGACTCTTGTTATAGCCATTAATCCCGGTAGACATCTTTATGGAAATTAGTTAATATTGGACAGGATACTCTGAGAGGATTTCCGTTGCAGCGTAAGAGTGTTAGTTGTGCATCCCTTGTTGTTATATGTATGAAGCTCTTCATACATACACCCAACTACGTACGTGCTCCTACGGGGTAGCGCGATTTATTTAGCTTCGGTCAATGTTTTGGCCTCAAATTGCTCTGTGCACATTTGAAAGGTTTCGTTTGCATTAGACACATGGAATCTTCAGGAACAGCAGCAAGAGAGAAAAGGGCCGACTGTTGCGCCCAAGACCACGTGCATCATCAAGACTCACAAGTTCAAGCCCGTGTGCACCGTTTTTGACCCAGCAAGAGGACTTGGAAAGAAAGGGGGTCGAGCATGTCCAACTGCGTCAGGTCCACTCAGGGAACTTTCCAGAACCCTTCCAGACATACTTGACTCTTGTCCAGCAGGTCTCTTTGCATGTAGTAAATCAATGAAGCCAAATAACTCGTGCCGCGTGCATGAGTTAGTCATCCTTCCCGGTTTTTTGTGTTTTTCTTTTCTTTTCTTTTCTACGCCCCTAAGCTTTTGTCCCTTCTTCCCCTCTTATTTTTTCCGACCTGGTCCCCCGCGCCAGTATCATCCTCAGATCGCTCGATGTGCACGCCGCCGGCGATGTCCGGGCTCTGCTGCTCGATCGCGATCAACAAGTTCAAGGTCTTGTGGTCGAAACCTGGGCAATATTTTGGGGGCCCGTCATTTTGGGGGACAAACTTGGGTTTTTCTGGTGCATTCTGTTCTCTCTCTCTCTCTCAGTCACATAAACACACATACACACCCTTGGAGCTGTCGTCGTATCCTATGTGCTTCACGGTGTCTCTCACCACCTTCTGGTAGTCGACCTTGGCCTTGGAGGTGATCTCGCCGCAGATCATGATCATGCCGGTCTTGGTTACGGTCTCGCAGGCCACCTGAAGGTACAGCATAATTCTCTGTGCAAACTTTCTTAAAAAGACTGAGCATACAAACCTTGCAATCAGGGTCTTCCCTAAGGTGAGCGTCCAGGACAGCGTCAGAGATTTGGTCGCACATTTTGTCTGCAAAAACAATTTAGTCTCTGTGGCACAAACTGTCCTGTTGTCCTTTGCAGGTTGTTTTCACCGTCATCACCTGGGTGCCCCTCCCCGACAGACTCGGACGTGAAGAGGAACTTGTCCCCGGCCCGGGTCTCCACGACGCCATCGCCGCTGCCGCCGCCGCCGCCGCCGCCGCCACCACCACCACCACCGCCGCCGCCGGCTCCGTCACCCGCTGCTGCACCCGGTGAGGCTGCTCCGTTCTGGGCTTGGGCAGGCATGCTTTCGAAGGGAGAAAAAATGGTCAAGAACTTGGTATTGATACTTTAGTCCCTCAGTCCGAAAATGTCATTCCACTTTTGCTTGGCAGCTTCCAGGAGCCACAAGATGTGCGACGCAAGGGAGACTCAGAACCCGCAGAACTGGCTGGAGGTGCTTTTCCAGTTCAAGGAACTGTCCCTGACGAGAAGCCCCTGGAAGCGGGACCTCAGGTTGCTCCTTGACCGACACTTGCTCCCTCAGAACATGGACACAGCCTTGCAGTGCAACGTGACGTCTGACGACAGAAGGACCTCGACCTCTTGGCCGAGTAGAGAGCAAATGGGACAGAAATTTGCTTCTCGAAGAAGACTTCAGCGCATTTGGAGATGCTGCCAAGAATGTTTTGTGGTTGAAAATGAACATTATTGAAGTTGCTTAAGTGCCCTGGATTTTCCTACCATAACTTGTTCCTGAAGTGATTCGTCTACTTCATTAACATAGCTTAAAAGTGGACTTACATCGCCGGACGGAGGGAGTTTTTCTCTTTTTCCGGCAAGCTCCGATCAAGTTGAGTCAATGAGACAATATGAGTGGCCCGAGTACCTCAGCTTGAAGGCTCGGACTGCAAGTTTGATCAACTGGAGGCCATGACCGCGACGGCAGCTCAGAAGTTCGCGACCAAGCATTCGCACATTGGTTGTGTCTCGCCGAGCTCCTCTCCGGGCCAGCGATGTTGATAAGTTGGTAAACAACTTTTGGAGCCAGAGCAAGAGAGCGAGAGCGAGAGACCGGAGCTTTCCTCACGCAAACGTTGGCGGGAAATTTGAGCTGTTTGACTGTCAAGGTACAACATTAGGAGTCCGACTGACTTGAACGGGGAAATGGGAGCAGACTCAACTTCATCAAGAGCGATACATTGTTTATCATACTGCAATACAATGTGGAGGATCTTGATGTGGTCGATCAAGGAGTCCACTCCCCGCCCCTGAACTGAGGAAGATTCGACTCCTCTCCCGGGGCGCGGGCAGAGGTAATTGAGGCTGATGATCTCCGAGCTGTCACACTCGTTCTGAGGCTGGCTTTTCCCCCAGTCTGACTACTTGTGCCTGTCTATATAGGGCTCCGGGTGCCCCCCCCCTCCCCGGGCCTCTTTGTGTAAGACTGTGTATAAACTTACTTGGGATAACGTTGAAAAATCAATCGGACTCTTAATGGTAGTACTATTAGCTGACGAAGTTATCAAGGCGACCAGGTCAGCAGGTCCGGACATGGTGAGGAACAACAACGTGTGCGAGTTCAGAGAGTGCACAGGAGTTTTCCCCCTTCACTCACACGCGTCCACGTCACGCACTGCGTACTGCACGTGCGTACTCACACACACACACCGAGAGAGGGAGAGAGAGAGAGAGAGAAAAGCAATGATTGAAGTGACTTAACAATCGCAATCACGATGATTCTGCGTTGCAACTAGTTTAAGTTTAATACCTCAAGCTTATACGTGTCCTCTTAAGCACAAAATGAGCAAAACCTGGCCTGATAGGGACGACTGCTTGTAGAATACGTCAAGAGCAAACATCTTTAATGAATGCATCACGCATTAGAGATGTCATTCATCCAACATTCGAGATTTAACCAAGTCTGGCCTTGTGGAGAGAATGGAGGCTGCCAGTGGAAAGTTTCTGGACAAATAGTTTGGCAAATTTGCCACTGTCTGGCAGTGAGAAAAGCCTGGAAGAAGACGATCCGGACTTCATGGTCAATCCTGGCCACCCCTTTCCTACCAGTGACCAGTCTTTCAAGCAGGCCTGGATTGGACCAGGATTTGTGATGGACGTTGGATACAACTTGAATTGAATCTGGATTGTGACATGTGCAGCATTGTCTACATCTCTATTTCGTACACAAGTCCCTGATAAGATTGACACAAGATCATGACTTCGACCCGATCTTTCTTTCTTCATCAGCTAGTCAATCGCTGAATTCGACGAACACACTTAGTTGATACTTTACGCAATTGCATTTTAGGAGTCATTTAAAGGAACTCTTTTTTCCCTTGACTTAATTCTTTTTTTTATGAATTATATGCACCCCTTCGGCACAAAATTACTCAATCTACGTAAAGCAAAGTCATTGCTGAAGTTATTGCCAGGAAACAGTCCACAACTTGGAACGGGTGATTGATAAAGTTACGCACACATTTGACGAGTGCTGGAAGTGAGATGCAAGTGCTGAACAAATAGATACGATAGAAAATGCACACATGAACTGCAATAAACCTATATGAAATGCGACCTCAGTTGCATTCATCCATAAACGGACGTTGGCTTCACGGTCAAGCTCGTTATTCACACTCTGACGAACTTTCGTTATTACACGTGGACCCAAAAATTGCCAAGGGCTATGATAAATTTTTGTGACACAAACTTCCTGGAATTCTGCACGTACAAACATGAGACGAGTTTTTCCAGAACTTTGTCTTCTTTGCAACTCAGGAAAGGAAGCGAAAACTCGTTTTTTTTTGTTTCCCGCCCTCTTAAGGCGTGTCCACACTTGCCAATTTTTTTTCCTTGGCTACGCAGCTAACTGTGAGAGGAAGTTTCGCTGTCATCACCCATTCTGAAAGTGCTGTTACAATTGACTTCCCAGAAGTATGTTAATCTTTGTTTACGTTACAGCGTGAGCCAAACAAAAAAAAATGTACGATGCGTTTCTGGCTGACGACGAGGAGCTCGTTGCCTCTTGTCACAACATCCTTTCCCCACTGTTGACTCCCCTCAGCAATGTTCCTCTGTACATAAGGTACGAGCGCAGATAAAGTAGAACGCAAAACGTCAACAACTAATTTACTTTCCACCAATATGTATTGATTTTGTAGCGAAATCATCAGCGTCTTATGAGAGTTTGAGTTCCTTTCGGCTGTTGGGACACAGCCTTTGCACTTTTTTACATCCCCCGGGAGTGTTGGCCCACCCAACCCTCTTTTCTTGGCGCACGCTTTCACCACCAGCTGCAACACTAAAATAAGTCGCCCAATTTTGTTTTCAATCTATGTCAAGGAAAGCACTTCTGGCGTTAGCTGACGGTTAGGGATGAGTCAATTCTAATTCGACCACCACAGGAGTGGATCAATCAGCAACGTTGAATGAAGAAACCACCAAAGAATTGCAGCAGAGGAAAGATGGAGGCAAATTTGGCCTATGTTTAGTGGCGGCCCGAGAATCAAGTCACATCCCCAATGGGTCGAGCCCAAAATGAGCTTGCTAAATGTCGACCTCTGCATGGACGTCAGTGGTGTCCAGACGCTTCTCCGATTGTCGCCTGGATGTCCGGCCACAACTAACGACCAAGTTGTCCGCACTCAAGGTCCGGCCAGTCCGGTCCTTGGGGTTCACCCACCTTGGGACAGTGCAGACGGGGTTTCTGCCCCCGACTGCACTGCCTCCCCCTTCCTCTCCTCAGCCACCCCAAATGCCCACCGCTCACCTCTTCAGTTGCTGGTGTTGTTGTCTACGTCCGTCTGTCTGTGTGTGTCCGTCTGTACGTACGTCCGCCCCCTCACTGGCGCTGCTTTCCCCTGGGAGGTTGAGGGAGGTTCACTTGAGGGAGGTTCTGGGGGGGAAAAGAAGAGGAGGAAGAAGGAGGACTAGGATTTTCCAGCGTTGTTTCTCAGTCGGCAGCTGAGTAGGAAAAGAGGACGAGATCCAAGAAGCGACTCCTTTTAAAAAGCTCTCTCGCTCTCTCTGTTTTGGCCGCGCGCGTGCGTGCGCGCAGCCGCGTGTGCGGCGTGCGCGTACTGAGCGAGTGAGAGAGAGAGAGAGAGGCAGAGACATCTGGTGGGAGAAGAGAAACTCCGGGTTCTTCTGTCCGGGTCGATGAGCCCGGATAAACCCGGTCTGGGTCGAGGAGGAACTCATATCTCCAGCTTCCTGGAAGTGTGTTCGACCTCGATGATTTCAGTCAGATTCACCTTTCTGTGGTGCTCGTTTTCACTGGCAGATTTTCTTCGCTTTCCCCCCTACCCACTTCAAAATTCCGCCAGTGCAAACGCCTGTGAGTGTTTCTTAACAGCAAGGTAACTTCCGACTCGCGTTTTTTGAGCAACGTCAGCAAAGCTTGTTCGAATTTCAAAAAGATGCCGCATCTTCTAAGATTGAAAACTAAAAACTTGTTGTCGACGTCTTGAGATACACGAAGTACAAGTTAAAACCGATGAATTATTTAACCAGCACAATCGCCTCTCTTTCTTGGTCTTCTAGTTGGCGAGCGGCACCTTGGCGGCATCACGGAAGTGGATGTTGTCGGGCTTCTCGCTGCTGCCCATGTCCCAGAGGTGCAGTGCGCAGCTCCTGACGTTGTCGCTGACGTTGTCGAAGTGAACGTAGGGGATGTCTTTTTCCTGGCAGAACTGCCTGACGATGGGCGCGATGAGCGGGTAGTACGTGTGGTTCACGCGGGGGAACAGGTGGTGCTCGATCTGGTAGTTGAGACCGCCGTTCAGGTGGCAGAGCCACCAGCCGCCAACGTTGGAGGACGAAACAACCTTGAACGGGACGTGGACGAAACAGTTTGGGTCGCTGTGTGATAGAACTGGTGGGGCGTCGGTTGTCACCCGTGAAGTTGGGGATGAACAACCACATGAGGTATGTCAGGTTCGACGCGCTAATCACGTATGGGTGGGAGGTGCTCAAAAACTGGGCAATCACTATTGAGCATCCCCTACTCAAGATGTAACATGCCTACGACATCCGGTGGGTCATGCTGATTCGGACTACGAATAAATGGTGGAGAGGAGTGATTTCAATGTTAAGAAACTTTCATACAGCTGTGCAATTATACGCTGTACATACTGATGTAGACAGACATTTCGTGAAGTGCATGGGGAGTAGATGCGTCGACACCTGTACAATAGACTGGCCGGGGGAGGGGGGACACAAGCACAGAAATCTTTTTTTAAGTGACTCATCCGTGGTTAGAGATCCTGTTTTCAGGCATCACTGATTTTTTATCATCTTTCATTATTGCTTTTTACGTAATACACTTTATGCTGCACATGACAGTTTTAGACAGCATCACCTAGATGCGTATCATTTGCCTAAACTGGTGGTGGGATTCAAGTGTTCGGTGCCCACCCTATGTGCTGACAACAATGAGCTGTTAGAGAAGACTCGAGTGGCGTCTTTGCTCTTGCCCGGACTGTGGCCAGGGGGATGACGGAGGGAGGGACAAAATCAGCTGGAATAATGGTGCGCTCGCTGTGTTGCCAACTGGCATTTATTCAGCCTCATCTTAGCAGCCGCGCTGGCTTTGTCTGAAACACTTTGGCTTTGAAATACTTGAAGTTTGTTATGTGTTTGCCTTCCTTTCAGGCTGAACTTTTACTGCATAAATGACAAATGGCTTCATTTTTTAATCTCCACATTTCTGTGTGGCTCTTTCCTGGATCGATTTGGCCTTGAACGACTAAAAACCCTGGCAACATTGATATGCGGTAAGAGGTCAGAGCAAGACTTCATTCTCTCCATGCATTGACCTCTTACCACTCAGATATCTAATGTTCCGGGACCATGCGCCAACACGCCACTCTCGTGTCCTAGACTGACTGACAGTGTGCAACAAAAAGAGTGACAAAAGTTCACTTTTCCTCTTCGTTTCAACTTATTCACATCCTTGAACCACTGAAACCAGTCAGGAATGACGCAAGGTTAGGGGGACTGAGAGGCAGCGTTGCCATATTAATTTGCGTCTGAAATTTTGGAGGCAGGAAATGACGAATAGCTGTTAACAAAAAATAGCAAGTAATGATTAACGAATACCTATATCCTTGAAAAATCCCTCTTCAGACAGGCAGTGCTGTCTGACATCAGAAAGGTGAGAGTGCTTTTTGGTCATAAAATTTCCAGGTACAAAGAAGACCGTCCAGTTATACACTGGTGGGAGGCACAGACAGAAAAGCATCTTTAAGTAGGTCGACCATGCTTAGCGGCTTCTCTGTCGACTAGAACCAGAGCAATTTCTTCCTTCACTATGTCACTCTTTGCTGTAGGCCTGACAGTCTACTTTTTCTTTTAACAGTTACCATGACTGCTACTGGACTGACCTTCAGTGGCCTTCTCAATGGATCGCTTGATCCTTTCAAGAGTTCCCAACTTGAAGAATATTTCACCAAATGTTACCCAAAGTAACAAAACAGCGAACAATCCCTACGAATATTCGCTAAGAACTAATATCAACATCATCATCATTTGTTGCAATCGCTAGTACAGTAGTAACGCAGCACTGTGGGAAGCTCTGCATTTCCACAGCTAAATGCATTTCTGACGCTGCATGCTACGTCCGCATGTTGACTCTGCATTTCCATGCAGTGAGAGGCCATGGACTGAAAGAAGTAGCCCTGCTCAATTGGCGGACTGGAGGCTGGGCCTAGAGCAGGGCCTAGAGCAGGGCCTAGAGCAGGGCCCACACAAGTGATGGAGTAAGTAGGGAAAAATTAGCCTACTGTGAAAGCAATGATCTTTTCCCACCAAGGCCCGGGAGGAATTCATCGATCTGGCTGTTTTGATGGATTCTGCAGTCCACAGCATTTCTTTCCAGATGATGGCAACTTGGACATACGGAAAGAAGCTTCAGCCACACTGAATGATGAATACAGCTTACACGTTTACAATTGAACATTTTACAAGACTTTTTAACATGAAATACTTAAAAATAAAAAGTGTTCCGGAAGGCAATTGATTCCCGCCAATATGCTGAGAGGACAATGACAGAGAGAAGTCTGGCTCCCTGGACAACAACACTGGTTTGCCATAAGGAATGATACAAGGCCCATCCGAAGATCCGACGATGTTGCCGCCAAAGCCTACCTCG
>JAAUXU010081202.1_pt1 | contig 30822 bp, 31 predicted proteins | sample 7278151 | NCBI WGS metagenome assembly JAAUXU01 (sample SAMN14350113, study PRJNA611818) | marine sediment metagenome | isolation source: surface marine sediment (1.8m) | place: French Polynesia: Moorea | collected 2018-08 | reverse complement strand
GCTCTTCCATTGCACTCCGGTTGGGCTGACCCCTGCGATTACCCCAAATGTGGGTAACTCGGGTGCGTAATTTTTGTTAGTGGGAGATCTGCGTTCGCGCTAATCTCCTTATATTGATAACGATCATGTATGGATAGTGACAAAATACGGCTAGGGGTATTGTGGCGAAGGTGGCTTGGGACTGAAGGTGCATGGTTGAAGTCTGTCAGTGAAGGTAGGGGAGGTCCGTGTCATATCGGCTGCGGAGGTTGGGGCTGCAGGTCTCAGCCAGTGTGACCGAAGGGACCATCATGTAGAGAGATGTGGGATGAGGCTGTGGGAAGTTCCCGATAGTTCCACCCACGTATCACACCAAAGGTTAGGACAGTCTCAAGAATAGGAATTGAAATATATTGAACTCGGTCACTGCACTAACAGCCACTGTGTTCTGCACTGACCGGGTGGGTGGGTGAAAGTCCTCCCCCCCTCCTTCCGTCAGTAGTAGTAGTACGTACAGTGGCGACCCAGAGCCCTGTCAAAAAAAGGAAAACTTTATTTTTAGGAACCTACGCTCGAGACAAGAGCTAAACCCCTAAGACTATGCACATTCTAAATAAGAGTGATGAGGAGCAGGCTTTAGGACCTAACTTGAGGTCTGGGTCTGAGTCCGGGTATAAGCGTCGGAGCAGGAGGGGCCTTACCAACACATGGCTTCACGAAGTCCCGATTCAAAACTGGGTGTTTCTTAAATGCAAAACTTCTATAGTTTATCACTGGTCAGAGAATTGCTTAGTTCAAAAGTAAAAAAAAGAACTGCGAAGCCTATGTCAGTTTTAGTTCAGTCTTTCTAACCCGAATGGCACAGGATACCTCTGCAATTGCTCTGTAAGAGCTACATAAACAGTTGCTACATCTATGGTGACGACAGTTAAGTCTTACGGCAGAACCCGTGACCTGATGTCAGGGCTGCTGGCAGGCAGGGCACTGGGCAGAACAGACAGTTCTGGTTTGAATGTCTAATGCAGGCATGGAGGAGAAATAAGTCAGCCAACACTTTCTCCTTTTTTTCCTTAGGCCCTCAGGCTCGGATATCGGGCTTCGGGCTTTTGGCGCTTTCCGAAAGTCGGACTTACTTTTACCGGGCTTTCGAGCTCGTGCCCGACCTGTTCCTATCCCTCATTGGTGTAGACGTGTGTCGGATCCATGAATCCGAAAGTTCGTGCGCATCCGAAAAAAGCTTGATCGACCGCTGGAAATCTTTGATTTCAATTAAAAATACCGTGTTATATTGTATGTTCATCAAGTCATTGTGGATTTTTTCAGTTATATTGAGCCTGTAGCTGTGTCGAGCCAGCTGGATTCAGGCTCGATTTTTTTTTGTTTAGTAAAGGTAAAGACTGCAAATGAAAAAGTGTGATGGTTTTTAATAGGATATTTTAATAGAGCTGCTTGAGGGATAATTTCTGCCATGGATTTTCATTTGAGACTAGGACGCGAAAAGCTCGAGTTTGAGGCAAACAGGGTTTAGTTTGGCGAATTTTTATCCTTCGAGCCACGAGCCTAACCGAATTGAGCCTATGTTCGATACAGCTCTACTACTACTTGGAGATGGTGGATTGTTAGTGGCTGGTCGATCATTATGACTGGGCACACATGCTTTGGAACTGCTCACCTTCAAACATACCGCATTTTTCACTGGGCACCGTGGTAATATGCGGACTTGCCACTCAGCTGCAATTTGGCCTTGGATTTAGGGCAATTCTTGAACAAACTTAGAACATTTCGAGTCTACTTTTTGACGTGCTTTCCTCCTTACACTCAAGTGGAACATCAAAAATGTAGTCACATGAACCAAGTTAGCAGCAAAAGCTAACTTGGTTCATGTACAGACATTACTCGACCCTTATGACTGCACTCACTTCCAAGTAGCTCATACATTGTTCTCTTATGTTAAGCCATTGGTTCTGCCGTAATTGAGCACCATTACTGTGCACAACGGAGAACAAAAAGGTTCTTATCTTATGATCTTATGATTTAGCCCCATACGTAGGCAAGCCTGCCCTGGTTAACTCGTGCGGTACAGAGTTGCGAGACAGCGGCTGAATTTGGTGGTTTTCTCATCAAATTCTATGACTTGGCAGATGGTCACAACCTCGTCAACAACACATATGGAGCTCCTCCGTCGCAAGATCATGAGAAGGTTTTCCTCAGTTACGAGCATATTGTTTGACTGTGGCTTGCATTTGAGTGGGGGTGGAAGTGGGCCGCTTTTTTCCAGCCCCGCCGGACTGGAAGCCCACCCCACCGGCTTGCCTCCATCCCTACTCTGGAGTAAGGTCGTAAGTTGGGGGCCTCACCCAAGTTACAAGATGAGATTAGCCAAGTTCCTGTTTACTTGAGTCAAAGAGAGAAAGACAGCCCTGTATCACCTGTTACCGTATGTCGCAGTGTTGTAGGCAGCTTGAGAATGTTAATGCCAAGAGTGCGGCACGTCCAGACCGACCGGGCCGTGCTGTGCGTTGCGTCAAGTAGCGCCAGGTTCGCCACTTGATTGATGCGTGGCTGCAGATAGCAAAAGTTTTGCGTTTGCTGTGCGATCTGTTCAGTTTTGCAACAACAACAACTCTATACTTAGCAGAAGGCTTGAAGTACTGTAGCTTTCTGCTATATTCACTGTGTGTGTCTACTTTTCACGTGTGAACCATTAAGCCCCATTAATAACATATCCACGTGTGTTGTGAATCAGCATCAACTTTATCCATGTTATGAATGCTCAACAACTGGATGCAACCGCCGTTTTGGTACATGAGTCTGGGGAATGTCTATTTGTGGCATCTTTGCTGCTAAGTAAATAATTCCAGGATTTCTTGTCGCAATGAGTCTTTGAGAGACATTATTAAGGCACGTGTTATTTTGTACGAGAAATTGCTGGAATTCTTTCCTCCTCTCTTTTAATGTGGCGCCACCAACCTTTCAATACTAAATAAAAGTGGGAGGGGGGGGGGGAATTTTAAGGCACGTTTGGAATGTTTCAGCCAAAAATTCTAGATTGACCTTGAGTCGTCGAGATTATTCATCTCAAACATAATTTCATTGAACCGAATGATCCTCGGGCATCGCCCGTGACTGCCAGTTTTTTGAAATGAAGTATATTAATATAAAACACACCATAGGCCAAAAGTCACGACAAACTTCAGGTCGAGCGTTCTGGGCCTGCGGGTGGTTTCTTACTTAAGAACGCGAGATGAAAGCTGCCTATCCAGGTACGACATCCGAAAAAATTCCGTTTTTCACTCATGACGAAGCTCCACTTTTTAACCATTTGTCTGGTAGAGACCGCACAGCAGTGACCCACACTCATTTTAGTACCATCATAGCTGACTTTCCAGATGTGCGTAAGCACACAGTATGACTACAGCGGACGGACCCTTCACCAGACAGTCGGCAGCTTGGAGGGAATACAGATGGGCCCGTTATGCAGTGTCTCTACAGGGTGCGTCAGAGTTAGAGTCCCACAGTCCTGTTGTTATTTCAAGGCACGATACGACCAGATTTGTTATTTGAACATGATATGTCATTTCTGAAGAGGCCAACAGCCATTTTTGTGTATTTATCTCCCGTCATTTCTCCGACAGAGAGAGGAGCAGAGCCTTGACCAGGGTGTCCAGACGCGTGAATATCTTCCGCCCAGTGACCAAGACAGCATTGAATAGTGCCATTCTGGGCTGACAACGCACTGTCATTGGTATTAGTGCTGCGATATCTCTTGAGCAGGCTGAAGTGTGAGAGGGGCCCTTCGCCTGTCGCCCACTTTCCACCAGGGACAACAGTTGTGACGCACCCTGTAGTGAGACAGTCGAGTGTCATGTTATTTCAGACATTTTCGCCGATGGCCGCCGCTTTTTCACCAGACTAATCCCAGCCACTTCTAAGAGGCCACCGACGTCTCCACCATGCGAATTATTAGCCTCCTCGTCTGCCAAATTGAGTTAGTGTTTCAAGCCCCTCTCTCCTCCTCGCCTCCGTCCCACACCCGCTGACGTGAGTAGGAAGAAATGTCTTCTCTCTCCTCAGACATTTCATTTCTCCAACTTTTGCCCACTTTGTCACGTTGCAGTCCCGCTGTTGGTGGTGCGGTCGCTGCCCAGGGAGAAGTGGAGTCGTCGGGGTTGCTTTGGCGCTCCAGCCAGCAGCGAGAGAGCGAGCACTCGCGGCCGCCGCCGCCGCCTCCGGACTCAAAGACCGAGAGAGCGAGAGAGGAGGAGTTCGTTCCTCACCACCCTCGTCGTCGTCGTCGTCGTCGTCGTCGTCGTCGTCCTCCTCCTCCTCCTCCTCCTCCTCCTCCTCGTCAGTGGGCGACGGAGACCGGAGGAGAGAGGAACGACTTCTCTGCTCCTTCCTCACACGCGCCTTTCCTACTCGAACTCTTATGCATACGTGAATATATTTTTCTTACGAGGAAGACGTCATGTGTTGCGACGTCGGCGAAGTGACCTGACGAAAAAAGTTGGTGGACGAAACTTCTCCCTATGGGCCCCAATAAAAGAAAGTCCGAGGGAGGCGCAAGGCAAGTAGGCCTCGGCCTCGGCCTCAGCGTCAGCCTCACGCTGCTTCTGCTGTTGACAGGTAGGGAGTAAGGGGGACACATGCATACATGAGGGACGAAGTACGAGGAAATGGTGCACTTGTTTGCTAAGGCTTTCTTCTTCTCCCTCTCCTTTCGACGAAGGGTAATTACTTGTACGCGCACCACGCTCTGTACGGGTACAACAGTGAAGTGCGTGTACCAGGTCACCCTCCGCTATGTGCTGCATAATGCATAAGCTTAAAATTCCCCTCCTAACTGTGCTAATGGCGCGAGAGACCCCCTGTTTGTTGGTTGACTGAGTTCACAGTGAGGCAGTCCAAGTCAGGCGACGAACGTGCTGTGCGTGTCTGGCACGTCCATGTAGGTAGAGCAGGTCATCACACCCCGGGTCTCCGGGGTGCTGCGGAAAGCCGACTCTCGGGGTCAGGGATTGGAAGAGACAGCTTCGCAGCATTTCGTATGCATCATATGCGCCATCCTGTTCCCCGGTACGTCGTTCTCACAGAGAAGTTCGTTCAGAGAGGCCCGACAAAGTGAGTACTGAGTACACATCTATGCGAGCCTCTCGAGAATCCGATCCACTCTGATTTCTCTCCATATCCCAATGCTTGGCTTGAAGTTTTCTTTCACTCTCCACTCTGCGGGTGCACGCAATATTTCTCTGTTCTTTCTGGCCTTTCTTTCCGGCAGCCACAAGGGATTTCTGAAATGATAAGAGTTCTCCAGGCTTGTGGCTGGGGGACTGCGGAGGAAAGGTCCCTGCAATCAATTCACGCATGACCAGGATTCTACACACGAAGAATTAATGCAGCTGTTGCAGCTCAGTCCCACTTTGCTGTACCATTGTTTAATTTGCAGTGTTCATAGGCGACCCTATCTACCTGGGTACGTGCGTGGAGGCAGCCCCGACATCTCCAATATTCCCTTATCCTTCCAGCCTTTCTCTCTCTCTGTCTTCCTTTGGTATTCAAGCCTTGTGCAAGGCATTTCCTCTCTACCCTCTCTCCCTCTCTGGCCTCTTCCCATGTGAATGAAAAGTCTTCCAGCTTCTTTCTCTCTCACTCACACACACACCTACGCCTTGAAAAGAGCGAGGCAGTCTTTGAAAACAGCCAGCAACAAATTTTTTCTGAGGTTTCCCCGGGCAATTTCCAGGCCACGAAGATACAGATGCCACGAGATTATGAGAAGATGGCAAACATATGGCCCTTCTTTCTGTGCTTGCTCTATCCCTTTTCTACGATCCAAAACCCTGGCTGGCTCTGTACATACATGTTTCTTCTCCTTCCAACTAAGCTTTCCACATCCTTGCAATATTTGCTATAGTATACACTTGTACTTATGTACTCATTTTTTTGGTCGTGCGTATGTACGTAGGTACTTTTTCTACTGCCAAGATATTTTATGCCTCTCTGTCTCCTCTTTTTGTGTGTCTACGCCAGTGGGCCCTCGTCTGAGAAAGGCCAGCGGAAGTAAGTAGTCTTTTTCCCGTTTTTGCCCACCCAGAAGCTTTTTCGGGCTTTTAAGGAAAATAAAGGACTCTTTCTCGTACTTCAATTTCTCTCAGTACCAACGAGGGGGAAAAAAAGCTAAAGACGTTAACACGTTCCAGGCCAATTACGCGGTGTGTGTGTGTGTGTATGCAGTATCTTCCTGGAGTTGGTGTCCAGCAAGAGCTGTCGGCGCCTGCTCTGAGATCACGGAGGAACCGTTTCATGCCGGATACTCTAGGATGAGGTTCTGAAACTCCTCAAGCTCATCATGTCTTCTTATGAAGTTGACGACAACGAATCGATGATGAAGGCTTCCTTTGCCTGCCTTTGAAGTTTCCTTTGAATTTTTTCCCAGCGTCCTTTGTGTTTAGACCGCTGAAAGACAATGGGCAGCCCCAGCCCGGCGGTCGCGGCGTTGTAGGTGGTCCCACTCTCTCACCCGCCGATGGAAGCCTCTTAACTGATCGAAAAATAGATAATCCAATCAAGATAAATAGCGGCAACGGCATGCCAATTTCGAAACAAAGTGTTGCTAAAGAGGCATAAAAGATAAAGGGCTTTCAGCCATTCACTCCGGGGGAAAAAATGGCTCTCGGTTACTTTCCAGTGTGTTGCATCAAGTTGCATTTACTGCAGAGCATCATTTTCAGCAATGCGTGTTGCTGCTGCACTGACACATGTACGTACAACATGCAGTACGGCCAGAGCACTGCAGCAATAACATGGAGCACAGAGGCTCTGCAATGACCGCGCTTGACTGGGGCCTGTGGTTCCACTCAATATTGCGTCCTAGACTCCCATTGGGCGCGTCACGCGATTATTTGGCGACAAATAGGGGATACAGTTTTCTTGGGTTCCACTGTGACACCCTGTTGTGTGCGCGTTTCCTGCGCAATCGGGGCGTAATGAAACAGCGATAAAGTGCACCTCTCTCTCCGTGACGCAGGCATGCAAACTTCTCCTGATTCGAGAATTCCGCCTTGTTGGGCGTCAAGAAAACAGGCGCGACTTTACGAGACACTCAAAAGTTTAAAGGTCCTTCGGCAAAGTGCAACTGCGGGACTTCTCATTGCGTCGTGCGGCCTCCAGACCCACTGATCCAGACGAGCAGAGCGAGGCCGATTAGGAGAGACCTGAGAATTTCTCAGTCCTCTTCTTGGCTACCTCAGAGCAACTTTTAATGGGTGTGGTGGACAGGCCTGCCTAATGGGCCTTTCCCTCTCAAGCAGCCGTCGCTGGCGGCTTCACTTTTGTCACGCCCACGACACAAAGTGTCATGACAGCAACAGTCTTCTCTGCCGCCTCAATTAATAGAGACGGAGGCCCTTTCTTTTAACGCTGAGACTTTGAGCAGGTCGAGTGCAGGCACGCTTTGAACGTGCACGCCCGGGAGAAGTTGCACGATTGTGCGTGGGGTCCAAAAATCGTCTGAGAACCTGCCGAGAAGCACTTTTCTTCAGGGAGGTTTGGTTAGGTAGAGTTAGGTTGGGCAATCATGAACGAGTCTCGAGGTCTGCTTGACATTTGAGGAGCAAAATTTTACAGGCCTCCCCAGTCTGACGCAAAAAATTTGCACCATTAAACGTGGAGATTGTGCTTCATGCGGAAAGAAGTTGTGGTATTTTGGCAATGCGAGTTGCCCGATGAAGCGCGTTCGGTCACATTGACATTTGCTCCCTAAATCAATGGCGGAGTGAGCAAGAAAAGAAGCCGTCCATTTTAACAACGTCTCTATTTTGACAGCGCTAACCACTTTTTCTTCGCCTGCCATAACGAAACTTAACGAAGGACTCTCCAAATGGGGACTTGACCTGTCTGCATGTTCTGCTCTTGTCAACTCGAGCATGCCGAGGACTTTTTTCTTCTGCGCACAAAGAAGCTTGCCTGTAGCACGTACCTAACAGCTCAAAGCTTTGCGCAGGTGAAAAATAACTTCATCAGCATAAAACAACCTGTCCACCTGGCGGGTGCTAGAGGAAAGAAGGCACTGGAGAAAAGAAAAAAAAGTGCTCATCCTACGACTGTTCTGTGCAGCACAACTTCCAAGGAAGCAACCGCGCTTACGACCTGTTTACTGCAGTCGTTACCAGCCAGAGATGAATCAGGCCTGGCGGACACGAGTCCTCAAACTTTTTTCTTCACCCCGCTCTATCTCTCGACAGTTTCGGAAAACTGACGACCTGTCCTCGAGCTCCTGCCGAACGCCAAAGTGACATCTTTCCTGCCTGATTTAATCTATGGAACAAGGCTGCACCCGTATAACTTGAATGCGTCTGGAAGTGCAGCTAAGTACTGCACGACAGGAGCTCTCAGTTCGGCAAAGAAAGGCTATTCATCAGGCGTCTTTCTTAGAATTCCTCAGCTGTACGCACACAGACGTAAAGTTATGGAGGCGCGCCTCTTTTTTCTACTACATACGGGCTGCATGTCTGTACGGGGAGGTAGGTACTGGGGAGTGTTTTCTTCTCACGCCTCATCTGTTCGACGCGCGCATAAATTTCTGGCAGTGCAAACTGAGCAAAGTGGGGGGTCTCTCAGAAATGGGTTCCCCCCCCCCCTATCATTTCGCGCTCTCAGGTGCTTCCTGCTGCACGGAAAAAAAGAGAAAGAAAGACATAACAGTCAGGGTTGCTCGCAATTGCACCGCACTTGGCAACCCTGCGCAGCGCCTGCGCAGTGCGCCACGGAGGAGGCTTTCGTCACTGCATGCAGGGGACCGATGAACGTATGCTGGTCCTTCCACGACGCTGGCCCAAAGGCGCTGAAGAACTTGAAGCCGCTCTCGCTGTGTCTCCACTGGGCAGTTCCACAAGCAGGAGGCGCAGTGGCAACTCTGCTGCTCTTGGCTGAGGGGGAAAGACAATTAACGCCTCCAAATTACAGGGCGAGAGAGCGAACTTTTCCTCTCCAACCCTCCTCGACTCGAGGGAAGAAAAATGTCTGCTGCGCTTGAAAGAGCCATTCTTTATCGCCATCCCCCTGCAGAGACTCGCGCGCAGCATTTAATGTCGGGTCATGCAGCAGTTTGTGTCGCTCGAGTTCGCCGATATCGTCATCATCGTCAGTAGGACCAAACTCTGGACTGGGCGCTGAATCATTCATCTCAATCTGGATAATGACGTTGGAAAAAAGAAGCATTGATTTCGCCCCCTTCCCTCTTGGGACAAGCGAACTTGTACCAACTTTGACGATCTCAGGAGGTCATTATTCTTCTCCCTCTTAATCAGATACAGTCCTGACAATTTAGAGTCTGAACTGTGTTAAAAGTCCCCAGGACATGTTTCTGCTCCTCAGACGGCTCGGCACTGCCACCTACATACTGTACCCACGTAGTCAGCACTGTTTTATCTGTTCCTGACACGCATTCCGACTAAAACGAGGCATTGGGAGAAAATGAGACGACAAATTGCTATCCGACCGATCAGAAACACGCGAAAAAGAAACAAATCTCCCCATCCCTAATCACCGCTTTGTGTCAAGTACACCCAAAGAAAGAGCAGCCCACTATAAACCAGTACAAGAGAAAGGGATGCTTTCGGATCAAGTCTACGTGTAAACTACACTTTTCCTCCTAGATATGCATCTGGATGTGTGACTCGCCAGAGCCCAATTCGTAAGTGCCCCCCTCAGATAGCACCGGCTAAATGGACCAGCTCCTTTAAAGGCAAAACCTCGTAAAACTTCTCCAAGCAACTCCAAAGTTACCTCTCTTCCCAGTAGAGAAGTTTGTAAAGTGGCTGTGACAGTTACGACTGCTGAATACGTGCACCACATATCCTAATTTCTAATTTTCAAACCTACCGGGAGGGGGAGGGGGGGGGAGGGGTGAGATTTCAGGTTGGCACGTAAAGCAGATTCAAGCAATTAAGCTCGAATGCACGCTAATGGAGATTGATTGACAGGAGTCGCATATCAAGTCTTCCCATTCATGACCAATTTTCTGAAGCACAAGCACAGCACACACACGAGGAAGAAGGAACAGGATCTCGACTTCTTTTGGAGCTCGCTCGACAAATCTTTATGCACAAAGAGGACTGCGCAAGCTGCGTCTTCTTCGGAGACCGCTGGACCGATCGATCGCCACCGACCATACTTGGCATGTTGATAGAGGGACCCCCAGGGGGGATCATTACAGGGGGATAGGACCCACCCCCCGTCGTAGAGGTCCAAAAATGACTTTGACTTGTGTAGTAAGACTTGCTCTTTGGGTTAAGTGGTTACCAGACTTCATCATGTTCCGTCAAACAAATGGGCGGTTGCACTTGCTTAGTACTTGTGCCTAGTCCTATACGATCTACCTATGTAAGGGGCAAAGTGCGTGTGTGTCTACAAGAGTAAAGGGTTAGAATTATTCACGGCTTCTCTCCTTTTTTCATTGGCTCCCTGGGTGCCCAACACTTCTTTTCGGACCAGATTTATGGGGTACGAACGAAGGAGAGTGAGGGTGGTTAACTTGGACTGGTCGTCCTGGCAGCACAGATTTTTTTTTTCGGCAGGAGGCCAAAGTTATCGCCGTTGGTGCTTCACGTCGTCTTTGAATGGTCCAGTGCATCGACGGATATCCAATAAAGTCCTATTTTTACCGAAGCCCTTCTATTTCTCTTCTTGGCACTGCTTTTTTTTCTCGCCGTCTGCTGCGTATGAAACCCATTATTTTCACTTTTCAGTCCAGAGATTTACTGCTCCCAGAGAACATTCATAACAAGCAACGCTTGCATGAAATCGCGCAGTCCTCCCGGGCATCCTATTATGCGTTCCCTTGAATATGTAATACATTGGTTACATCGTAAGAGTTCTTTGCTCCAAAAAGACACTCCGAGGCCTGGAACGCTCGCACTCACGCACCGAAGTAACAGGGAAAGGGTGGAGTTTCAACCATCTGGAGTAGATTTAATCTAACAACCAAATTAGAATGAGAAATGGGAGCTGGCACACGCGGGTTTCGCCTCTTCCCCCCATGGAACCCCCCCAAAATTGCTTGCGATGGCCTCCTCAACGTCTAGTTTTAGGGCATGTGAATGAGGAAAGGAATCCGCACGACGGCCTGAATAAGAAAATGCTTAGGGGGAAAAAATGAGGTCTTCTTGACGTCTCAAAGGCAGCGCCGGCAGCTCCGACCGTCGTCGTCATTTGGTTTATCTGTTCTGTGGATTCTACTGTGCCATTCACTGCCAGGTTTTTACAGCATCGCTAACAAGGCCTCACTACAGAAAGTATGACCGTGAGCTCTCTGGCATCATAAAGTAATCTGGGTACCTTGTCGAAGGAGATTTTTACGATGTCAATCTAGGCGAGAGCTCGCGCAGCCACGCAGCAACTACATAGGACAGCACATGCGAGGGGCAGTGCGGATTGTTGCACTGCACAGTGTCGTGAGTGAGGCTGCAGCTATCCTTCATGAGCAGATTTCTAGCTCGATGCCACCCATTCTGGAGCTGATGTCAGGAAAGTCTCATTGCGCAGTTGCTGCATTCGTCCTCGAGAAGGTGTCGCCTCTTCATCGTCGACTTGGTCGGGAAGAAAAACAGCAGACCAGTGAGACAGAGAAAGGGCTGAGCTGGAATTTCAAAGAAGATGTAGAGATTTCAGATGGTATCTTGAGGAATGGTCTTTTGCTCTGCTCCAGGTTCTGGCTGCTCACTGCGCCTGCGCTGGCGGCTGCCGAACCAATTGGCCAGCTCATGTACGTACGTTCGTTGGTTCGTTCGCAGGTACAGTAGCATGCAGCTAGTGTGTAGACACTTGAGAATTGGCAACAACACTCTTCTCTCTCCCTCTCCCAACAAAGGGTCCCCAACACTGACTGCATAATAGGAGATAACACAGAGAGTAAAAAGTCAACAGAGTTTGCTTCAGGCCGTAGAATCTGCTGTACACACATTGCTTGGTGAGCGTCATCCACTTGGCTGGAGGACAGCAGCAAGTGTGTGCAGAGTTTTTTTGCTCGCACGTGTCGGCATGAAGTCATGCCTAATGTGCCAATTTTTTTTTGCGCACTCCAATGACACCCACTATTCACTCCCTACGGGCATTTTGATCGATGCTTCATGACGAGGACCTCCTTCCCTGCAGCCGTCTTTTTGCTCTGAGGAACCCTTTAAAAAATACGTAGGAAGGTGATGGATTAGGATTAATGTGAAGAAGAGGTGATGAGAAGAAGAGTCTTTCTCCAAGGGACGAAAGAGAGAGATATTTCTGCCAAGTCTTCCTTCATAAGAAAGGAACCATCAAGCGTTATCACAACCTCACCAGTCTTTGTGACTGGTGGGAAAATTCTCCAGCCCCAAGAGCGTTTGTACAACATTGTAAAGGCTTTTTCATGGACTCATGTCACATCATTGTGTGAGCACGCGAAGCTCCTACATCATGCTTTCTGCCTTGTCATACTTTGCCACAAATTCAAATGTAATCTCAGTTATACACACTTGCATATTTTTTGTTGTAGTGACAACGTAAGAGCTTCATCAAAGCGTATTGTCTCTCTGTCATCGATAGACGCAGGGTAAACATGCAACTTTCCCAACTTTCTGGAACAGGGAGGAAAACACCAACCTTCCTGTCAGCATTTGTGTATTTACTGTGGTTATTGTGCTGCAGAGGAGCATATTCGTGTACCCTTCTGTGTCCTTTCGTCGGCACTGAGTAGACGCAGTACTCGTTTAAGTAGAAGACATCAGCCATTCCACCGACTCCCGCCACATTCCCAGTACAGCAGCTCTCGCGTACAGCGTTGCGACAGGAGTCAGTGTAAAGGCTCCTGCCTCAGTGACCTTGCGGTCTTCAGCCTCGTCCAGACCGCGATTCTTCCTGCTGTACAAGCGAAAGCAGCGTCAGAACAGCGGAAAGTCCCCCCCCCCTCCCCCTTCTCGCCCCTAGTTGTGGTTTTCGATTAGACAATTTGTTCTGCACCGAATAGTGTTATTAGGCCCGAACAATACAATTTTCTGTCCCTCTCATACATAGGGGGCTTTCTCCCCTTCTCCCCTAAAAAAGGTGGGGCTGAAGGGGAGGAATTTGTTGCTATCAAGCAAGTTCCAGGCGATGTGGTCTTATAGTGCTAGGTCTTCTTCTCCCCCCTCCATTCCCTTCTCGTTAGAATGATCCAATTTCCTGCCCTGCCTCACCGCGCACCCCTTTCCATGCCTTTTGGTGGCTTCCTCACTAACGTTCACTACATATGCGCTATCATCAACCACACCCGTTGCTGCTTCTGTTCATTCACTGGCTGGAGGAAGACTTACTTGGAAAGTTCTAAAGCCGCAAGGAAAAGTTCCCACTATTGTTTCGGAGTATAAAATCAGGTCTGTTCTCACCAAATTCACTGACTTACACATTGCTATAAAAGCTGGAAGCAACTACCGAGAAGGAGTGGGAACGACTACTCACTGACAATCAAATCGTCTTCTCTTCGGCTAGTGCGCATCGGATTTTCCCTCTTTTTTTTTTTAAGAAATCCACTATTGGAATCTTATGCTGGGGCCTTTTTGTGCCCCCTCCCCCTCCCCAGATATTTTTATAATGCACTGGGCGTGAAAGGAGGATGGAACATAAACTTTTTTCTGCCGCTGAGCCATAGCACTACTGACGCCACCAGCTGGTGCCTGAAACGTGAAGAAAAAGGGAGCCCCTTTTCTGTGTCCGCATCATGTTTCCAAAGCTTCAATATGTGGAAGAAGCTTCGTGTGTGCGCAACCGGAGGCATTTCTGCAGAAACGAATCCCTCACCGTCGAGTGGCAAAAGTGTGGGAGGCGCTGGTGCCACCCGACAGGGCCACATAAGTGACTCGTCTGACTTTTGAGAGCGCTGCGCTCGCTGTCGCAGGCACTTGGGACGAATCATTAACTAATTGTTGCACTGGAGAGAACAGGGATCGCATTTCCTCCTTTCATTGAGGCCATTCGTGAGGTTTTACTCTGTCGTCCCAGCCTTCTTAATGCCGGCGTTTACGCTGTGGAAGCTGAGGAGAATTTCTGCCAGCTTGCAAGTGGAAGAGGGTAACAAAGCCGACAAACTGAGAAAGGATGAAGGCTTTTCTTCCTCTCTCTGTGTGTGTGTGTGCGTGTGTGTTCGGGCTTTGGCGCTTTCATGTTGCTTCTTACGTACTTAGGTGGCTTTCTCGCCGTCACCTTCCTTTCTCCTCCAAGAAGGCTGCAGCCCAAAGAGTTGAGAGTCAGGAGAAGAGAAGGGAGCTTGCGATCAATGAGATTAAGGCCTGAAGGGAGGAAGGATTGAACGTCATTTACTTCGATAAATGCGATAGGATGGGCCTTTAGGCCGACTGGAGGCCCATCATAATACGCTGATGGTCCATATGCAGTCGTGCGAGAGGACCTGCCGAGATTTGGGTGGAGGCCATTCATCGGCTCTCGGTGGAGCCACCACCCAAAGGTGACAGACATTCCGCCATCCAGCATCCTGCTACCACCAGCGCGGAAAACTTTTTACCTCCGCCGAGAATTTCTCAGTTGCGTGCGCTTCTCGTCGCAGTGGCAAAAGCCTTAGTAGCTGAGAGAGAGGCGGAAGGATGACTTGAGGAAGGGTTGGCTGAACTCCTTTTCTTCTGCTACAAAGCGCATTACTCACTCACTCACTCACTCCGGGCGGAAAGTAGGGAGACAGGAAGAATATGTCGAGTTATCGACAGCTCCCCCTAAAATTCTAAGCCATGCTCCCTTCTTGCCCCCGCCACCCTTCCCAAAGTTAGTCACGAAACACCGCACACTCCCTGCACATACATACACGTCATGCTACAGGGGGAGGGGGGGGAGAATGAGACCTCAACAGGGTCATTGTCTAGACCCCGACAAATATTATAGTTCCCTACTCAAATCCTGGAGAAACATGAGCAGGCATGAAAGGGGGACCTCCTGTCCCTCCCCTTTTTTCGGGGAAAAAAACTGCATGATAAGCGTAACTTTACATTCCGCCCAGATTGAGCTGATATCAGGACAAAAACAGGCCAAATGGCCAGACAAAAGAGGGAGAGGGCGCAAATTAGTGACGCTATCACAAAGCCCCATCGATTCAAAATTCTTCTAAATCTAACTGAAGTGCGAGCGTCGTATCTGTCCAATGCCCTGAAACGGCCAGATCACCTGACACAACAACGTGACGAGGTAACCGAGATGGACGTTGTCCAACGCCTGCCCTGCCTCATTGCACATTTACTATGTTCAAGTAGGCGTTGGCGGTCAGAGGCAGCGCTGAAATCATCCGCATGCTGATTCACCAGATCCTCCTGACGAAAAGTGACAAGACTTTGATCGCACGCACACAGTGAGTGTTGCTCGCTCAAGTTGCTCATACGCAAACGTATCTACTGTATGCTCTGGGCCCCAAACACCCCTCATTTCCATACTCAAAAAGTCTCTTAATCTTTTCCAGGTAACACATTTGGCTAGCGGCGAAGACGACGACCACTTGTGAGTGAATGGGGGCGCCCCTCGAAATCGGGTCTCAAAGGGGGCGGACAACAGAAAAGAGCAGCAATGCCTCTCCTCCATCCCGCCTCTTCCAAAGAGTCAATTCAACGCTCAAAGGAATTCGGCTGCTCCAGAACGAACAATATGCACGGTTGTTGTAGACCGAAACATCTGTCGGGTGGTGCAAAAGTCGTCGTCGCTACTCTTCCACCAGCACCCAGTGCACTTCCAAAATTGACCTAGCCAGTGGTCTCTGGTCGTTAGGGAGCTTGCACAGTTTGTATCGTTTGCCTCCCAAGTAGCAACTCAGGCATATAAACTTGGGGACGAAAAAGGATTTTCCGCAAATTTCCCGAAAAAAAAAAGGACTTTTCGTCATTCTCGACTCGCAAAAAATTGAAAGAAAAAGAGAAGAGAGCTTTTGGAGCTGCGGGTCCTCGTCCAATGAACCTCAATTTAAAATTTAATTCGCCAAACCAAGAGGACTCTGAAAATAAGAGACTAGAAAGTAACTCTTCCTTGGGTTCAAAATGAACTTATGAAGTCCAACCCCAGCTCCAGCAGCTCTCTCCTCTGAGCTGCCTTCGAAAGGTAGGAAGAAGGAAGTGCAGTCAAAGAAGTATTTGACTGGGGCTCCATCTTACATCAAGACCCACGTAGACATCGATGTCACCGGTGCATTTTCAAAACTTGCCGAAAATCAGAGCTCTTACTGTGGGTGCCTGACCTCCTCTGGCTACCGCGCTTGAGAGTAGAGTAAAAAAGTCTGAACAAGTTGTGGTGTTTGTAGTTGCTGCTGATTCAAACATTTTTCTAAGAACGGCTTTGCCGTCCATATGGCTGGAATAATACAGTGCTGCTCACCTGCAGCACTGTGCAATGATGCAAACTTTGCTGTTGCAAAGCAAGTGCGACTGAGGACAGGCATGACCACACACATACTGTAGTTAAATTATGCTTCTTGTGCACGTGAGCAGCACTGGGGGATCGAGGGACTGACATGAAGACACCGCAGTGACTTCATTGACAGCTCAGAGACAGGGGCAAAGTTGCCGGAGAGGGAGGACGAGACGCAGAGGTCGGAGTGAGTCGTTGTTGCACTTTTGTCCGTCCTCAGCTTTGCTGCTTTGCTGTCTTCTCCGGGGAAATCCAATTTAGCGGACTGTGTAGCCATCGCTCAAGCGGCCTCCTGAATCAAGCCGGCCTAAGCAATAAATCTCTATTTCGGCAGCCTCTGCTTGCGAAAACTTTCTTGGGCAAAGTGCTTTTCTCTTTTCCTGCAGCCTAAGTATTATGTTTGTCGGTAGGATAGAGGCAGTGGCTGTCAGGACGCCTCATCCGAAAGCACTCGTTGTTGTTCTTCCCCAGGGGAATGCAAAATGAGCACACGAGGAGATAGCTTAACAAGAGGGACACGGCATATCAGGGTCCATCTCGGGCTGCATTTTTTCCTAGTCACAACAGTATCGAGTTCGTTATGGAGGGCAGAGAAGTGAAACAAAGTGCGCATTCTCACTCAAAACTTGCCCGCGGACAAGAGAGATTTGCGCTTGAACATTTCATCCTTCCAAGATTGCTTTCCAGGTCACGACTCAAACGGCCATAACAGCCAGATAACGCAGAGTGCAGATTAGTGACGGCCCCGCAACGCCCAGCGATCTAGGATTGTTCGATCTGTCTTGGGAGCAGAGAGCAGCGCATGCGAAACGACTTCTCCACATTGATCTGGCACCCGCACCCTAATGCTCGTCGTCTCGTAGCTTAAGCTCTAGCGTAATTGTGGAAGCTGCTGCGTTGGCGGCGAGCTGCAATTTGTAGGCAAACAAATCTGTTGTGTGCTGCGGTAGACCAAGTTCGACGTTCGCCTGATCCCGGCCAGGGACAATATTTTCGTCCCTCCCCAGTTCGGCTGCGGCGGCATCAGGGTGAGGACGATGGAGAGAAGAGAAAATAATGAACTGTCGAGCCCATTTGGCGCTGTGGCTGCTTCTCGAAGAGTTGCCAAAACGAGTCTCCGATAAATCTGTCACGGCCAGCGGCCCAAATAACACCAGCACCGTAAATAAAGTAGAATTCCTGTATGCACATCAAGGTCTGATTGAACCCCCTCCTGATATATTTTTAGGTCATAGTGCCCATGCCACTCTCGCAGCATGGGCGTTATGGCTGTCCCAAGAGCCAAGAGGTGCTTTTTGCCCTCTTTTTTTTTTGCCACCCACTAGATGGTGATTTTTGGCAATGCTCCTCCGCTAATGTTCCCCCTGCGGTCGACGTTACGATGATGGTGTCCGCATCCTCCCTCATCCATTTGCGCTGTCCCTGTGCAAAATCGCTCATGGACCAACAACTCTCTCTGCCTCAACTGCAACTGATTGGAAAGGGAGAAGAACGCACTGTGAGCCACAATAAATCCCTGCTGCCAAAAGTTGCCAAAGGACACAATCTAATCTCCTCCATCCACGCGTGAAAAGAGACCGAGGCCTTCGCAGTCCGCGTAAGCGTGATGACGCACTCCTCCATTCCTGAGAGGCTGAACTATCCACGTCGGGCCTGATTTTCGCCAGCCAGTGCAGCTCCTCGGGAGGGAACGGGGACAAATTGTAACACCCCGAAGAGTTTTTTTGCTACATACGGCACTTTCTTGTGTTCCCCCGCTGTTAGCGATTGACGAGAGCCCGAGCGATTGAGTGATCGAGCTTTTGTCCTACTGCTAACGTGCAGTACAGAGTAGTGAGAGACGGAAAAACCATTGTTGGAGCGGCGCTTTTTTTCTTCTTTTTACTCCATTGCCTGCTTGATGGCGCGTCCATGGCCGCAGAAAAGTCTTTTTCCGGCCAAAGTCAGCCAGGAGGGCAGCATTGTCGTCCTCTCATGCAAAATGGCTGAAATTGAAGCCGAAGCTTTGCTCCGGTTGTCGGTCTTATCCCCGATGGAGCGTGCGCTTGGCAAACGTGACCACGAAGCAGAGGCGACGCCTTCGTCTCGGTCTTCTCCGCGTTCTTCCGCCTGCCCGCCTGCCTGCCTCTCGCCCCAAATATCCATCATTTGTCGGACATGAAGCAAAAAAAAGCGAGGTGGGAAGCACAACATGACGATGAGGCGTGGTTGCATCATCTTTTGTCTTCTTTAACAGCCGTCTCACATCAGGGTACTTTTTAACCCTCATCCGTGCAGAAGCCGAGGACGACACGAACGTATTTATTATGATAATGTGGACTTTTTGTTGCCCCTCTCTTTCTCTCATTTATCACCCCACCTGTCGCTCCCGTCAACCCGGCGATCGGTGGTCGACCGGGACTGCAAAGGGATCGAGGCGAGCGCTCGACAAAAGCAGAATTTTTGGCTGTCACTCGATATTGTAGGTTGTTGCTGCAGTAGCAACGGCGGTGGCTCAGGGCGGATGGAAGAAAAGGGTTATCAGATATCTCTAAATCTCCGATGATCACAAGAATTTTCTTGGGGGATAAATGAAGATTTGGAGAGGGAGACGCAGTTGCTGTTGGATTATGGAATAAGAACTCTAGTTTTTACGACTGATAGTCCGATCACTTGGGGAAGATATTCGATTGGATCCGCTGTAAGACTGCGGGGGGGCGATGGTGGAAGCTGTGTTCTCCATGAAGTGCGGACAAGAGCTAGATCACTGCTTGTGGACGGCCATAACAGGTGACCGAGAAGCTGCAGCTACAGGGAGTAGACGCTACTTCCTGAGTCATTAGGTGGAGCCGAACCCTCCGGACCTCCGGACTCAGCCAGGGACGCATCCATAAACAACTCCTTCCTTTGTCCTGCATGGTCCAATGTGTACTCGCATTCACAGAACACCACCGAGCGGTCTGATAATTATCGGGACAAAATTAGTTTTTGCTGCAAAACAGCTGCAACCACTTTGCATTTCCCTGCGTTGCGCTGAGCGTCATCCTTCTTCCTGTAGTTCATGGAGACTTCGTGATAGGATTTCTCTCAGTTCTCCACCTGCTTGACACGACACAGCTAGAAGACGCTTGGACGCGGACGCATCCTGAATTCCTGAACGGCTTGTCAAGGGTTGCCGACTGGCAAGTGGCTTTGGCATCTTTCGGGCACCATCTCCGGACTCATTTGGGCCAAACTTGGGCTATGATGGTAGCGATCAGCTGGGCCCACTTTTTTATCTCTCTGGGCGCGCTTGTTTTGTTGACAGTCTCTCTCTCTCTCTCTCTCTCTCTCTCTCTCTCTCTGATTCCATTCCAGTCAAATGGACTGAAGAAATCATCAGTTTGGGGGCCCCCTTCTCATCCTTTTGTATATACTACTACAGCTCTCATTCGGCAATGTCGTTACGTAGCACTGGAGGAGGAGCGAATATGTGAAAATGGGGGTCAAGCAGATTTCCGTCCAAAAACCTTTTGACCACGTCATCTCTTTTTGGGTAACGTTAGGTAACAAAGTTAAAAAGCACTCAGTCAGCTTCCAGGATTTCCATTTTTCTTTTCCCCGGCCTAGTAGCCATGAGTCACGCACATGCACTCCCTGCTCTAACCAATGGGCAAAGCACTTTCTTCATTAGGTAAACCTTGTGCGGTTAAAGTTACTAAGACTTTTTCCTGGAGGTTTCCCGGCACATTATCTTTATAGTTTCCCCTTCAGAATTACCTCAACAGTTTGTGGTATACAACGAGGTGTAGCCGCACCATTATGCTTTTCCTGCATCTTGTTCATGGGCTTTGCTATCTTCCACAATATTTCAACAAGCCGGCACCAGAGCGGACCGGGCGTAATTTCCACTACATAATTTTTCATCCCTTTGGATGTTTAGAGAGAGGAGGATGGCTGGCGACGAAGAATGGAGCTGTCAGAAGCCCTTAGATGAGGTACCAAGAACGTTCACACTCCTCACGTGCTGAATGGGGAGCTGCATTACCAGAAATGACTGGCTTCTCAGGCATATCCAATGTTGAGTCGAAAGACCCATTCGACGCCATTGGCTGTGGGCATAATAATTGAGTAATTTTTTCTCTCTTCTTTCTCTCTCTCTTCTTTCTTTCTCTCTTCGTGGGTGGCAACGCTCTCAAAACACTGACGGGGTGAGACCGAAGACACGGTCACGAAGAAGAACGAGGAGGGGGAGGAAATGAGGCACAAAGAAAGTGCAGCCTCTGGGCAAAAAGTGTCACTCAAAAGGTAATGTGTATGCGTTGCAGAATAACTCAAGCTGAAAAGCGCCTCAAGAGTTGCTGCACGTATTCCAGGGGAGGCAGAGTTACATTGTTTTGCTCTTGACTTAATGGTGCCGCTACTTTTAGAGGAAAATATGCAGTCACGTCGAACTGAGTGCCAGTTCTGGGAGGCGATAAATTATGCTAATGTTCTGACCGCTCTTGCTCATGACGATAAAAGACTGCGCCTGCCTGGAGGACGCGCGCTCGGTGCACTCCTTCGTGGCATTGTGATACGCGTGTCTGCCGTGCACAATTTCGTGAAGGTGGGTGTTTCTCCAATCATTCTTAGGCTGAGCTCACATTCTCTCTCGTTCACTCTGACTCGGTCGCTCCTTCATCTCATGCGTGACTTGGATCGAATCCCAACAAAAGGGTTGGCATGAGAGGCTAAATTTAATGTGTCACGCCTCGATCGTTCGTTAAAAATACATGGCACTATTGCCCACCTTAAATTACCTGCCCAAAAGTGGCCCCGCCGACTCAAAAATTGGGCATAAAATTCACCTTTTGTCACGGCGGCGAGTCACCTATGCACGTATATTGATACGTGCAGTGCAGTACTAGAACGCAGTACCTTGGGCAGAGGTGCATGCATGCGTACGCAGTACAGTCAGTACACAGCACGTCTGTCGGCCTCCTCAAGATGCGCTTCGCTCTTGGCCTTTGGAAACTCTCTAGTAGGTTAAGAGCAGTCTTAGTACACAGATCCTCTTCACCCTCCTGTCAGAAGCAAAGAGTTGCACACACTCTCTACTTTGGATTGCTTACAGTGTAAACACGGCCGAGATCTTATTGCCCCAGCTATCTGCCGTGCGCACGATGATTTTGATGGATGCCAAAAGTTTGGGAAAAAGTTGCGCTCTAATCCTCCCAAATAATGCTGCTACAAACGTGCTTGCTACATTGACTTGAAACATAAGTTTCAACCATTAAGACGTAGTGACCACTTGAAATTATGCAAGCAGCTGATGCCGCCGCCTCGAGCTCCGCCGCCTCAACTAAGGTTCCATAGGCGGGTTCACCCCAACCCGGGGTACCCGACACAGCAATTGAGACACAGCTACCTGAGACCCGTGTTTGCGTCCGCTTCTCGAGTCCGATCACTGGGCAGTGCGGTGCAGTGCCCACGACGATCACCGTGCGTCACACAGACGTACACGCGAGCAAACTACTCATGGAAACGTTATGAGGGGATTAAGTGCGACTTTCGTGGCTCTCTCATTGTACTGATAAATAAGCACTCAGCTTGTGACCGAGGTTCATATGGTAGCGTCACCTCTCTCCTGGCCGTGGGTGGGCGAGGAACAAACATGGCTGACATGGCTGGAGACCTGTTTATTTCGCCAGAACGAACTTCTTTGCATTCCAGCGCTAAACGTCTCTTCTGTCACAGAGATTTGGAAGCCTCAGCTGGCGTCTTCTTCCTCCCCAATCAGCAAGCAAATATTGACTCGACGTACGGATAAAAGGAGAGAAATTCCGTTTGCGCGCGCTGTTTTTCTTACTTGGAAACTTTTCCACTTTTTCCGCTTGGCCAGGGATTACACGAGGCAGATACACGATATGCTCTAGTACGAACAATGCGGTTTCGTCTTGACGTAATCACGTAGGTCCAGTGCGGTTTGCACGCACCGGTCGAGCAAGAAGCTTTGTTTTCTCTGCTGTGCACCGTCATGTTCAGCAATGCCAAGGCAAAAGAGGACAATTGAAGTACTTAGCATTCTTAAGGGTCAGACGACATTGAGACATGAACAACGTTGGAGTCTTTTTCCTCCTCACCGCATGCAAAGCGTTGGCCTCACCTCGCCCGTGCGTAGAAATACAACGCTCCAAAGCTACCTGCTTATAATGCGTGTTCGTACGTCGTTCTTGTCCAGGGTCCACCTCATACGTGGATTCTCATCCAAAGTAATTTTGGGCTTGCGGCGGAACCCTTTTCATTCGCTTGACAGCAGAACAATACCTTCACTTTTATCTACTACTGTACACGCTCGGGACCTCTGCGGGTGGATACGTACTTAAAAACCCAACTATCCAAAAACGCTTCCTGTGATATCGCGGGCCAAGAAGTAACAACTCGCCACATGTGCGAACAGGGTGCGTGCAAATGAGTGGCACCTTTTGAAAGATTAAAAATGTTCAGTGGCCCGGGGAAAAAGCGAAGTTTACTCACGCACAAGGGAAGAGTGAGACACCTGGTGTGTGTGTGTGTGTGTGTTGAGTTCGAGGCGTCTGCCTTATTTTCATCGGTCATTTTGTGTCTTTGGCTGGCGCTTTGAAGCGCCGCTATCGTCTCAACATCAACGTGCGTGATTGCGTTTCTTTTTAAAAATGGCTTGTTGAGTAAAACGCCAATTTTTAACTATCCGTGGGGATGACTGGTTTAGTGAACACGACCAATGTTGGCGGACGAACTTAACACAGTCAGCATTTTCAGTAGTATTATGAGTATTGTATATGCGTATTCTATTCCGTCTTTTCTTCTTGTGTTTATGAATTTCACTTATCCTGCATCTACCTTCGTTTGTTTCGTCTTACTCTTTTGTGTAGCAACGTTATGTGCATACATTCTACTGTATATGTATTAGCCAATCATTATTAACTGTGACAGTAGATTATGAAAATGTATTTCATACCAAAAAGAGAAAAATTATAAATCTCATTTTCCGATGAGCACTCATATAAGCCATTTCCAAGAACCTTTATGGGGTGGTGCTCATTTACACGCACCCTGTCCTTAAAAGGTGCCTGCTGTTCTTGTTCCGTGGGCACAACTGTGAGTGCGTTCGCACTAGTACTTAGGTGTTTGTCCACTGCCGGGAAGCAGAAGATGATTCACTGTTGAGCCTCCAAGCTTCAGAGGAAAACTCATTCCGATTCTGCTTGTTATCGCCTACCCACATGTGATTCATTTCGACCATGTTTGTTCCTGGTTTCCGACGAGTACAAGACTAAAGGAGAAAAGTGTATCTTTGTACGAGTGCGCACATTCCTTTTGGACATTCCACGACAAAGTTTCGTTCTGCGCATTCATTCACGGATTCTGGCCTCTGAGACCGTCAAAAAGTCATTGCAACTTGCATTCACTGTGTTCCTCGAGGTCACAGCCTCAACCTCGCTCTCTCTTGCTTAGTGTGTATGTGCAGTATGTATGAGACTCTCGCTGTGAGAGAATCGAACCTTGTCCCTCTCTTCCAGCCACTGAGATTTCTCAGTGCAACATTTTTGGACATTCTAGTTCTTTTGGCATCTGGTGACGAGAATGCCAGACAAAATAAATACCGCTTTCCTGCCCATGGTGGACAGTGGGAAACATGAGCGCAGGGAATTTGTTCACTGAATTCAATGAGATGAAAACGAACACGAAAAGGAAACAGCTTGGGCGTCTACCAAAGTACTGCGTTCCACACAACGGCTTAAAACTTTCCCCCAAATGTCGCCCAGTTAGGGAAGTCCAAACAAGAGCGCCCATTAACTGCCAAGTACTTGCTTGAAGTACGCCTGTTTTTTGAGCGTCAGATCCACTCTACTAACGTAGCAGAGCCGGCTGAAGGGATGCAGTCGTCCAAGAGATACGGCTACTACACCCTGAAAGAAACGAGAGCTGAGAAGCTACGTCCTTACGAGTACTCTCACCCGCTAGCTCGCTCGCCATCCCTGGCTGGACCAGTGATCAGCTCCCTAACTCTGTCTACCAGGAAATTATGGCAGTCCCATAATGCTATGGGAGGCAATTTCTCTCGTGTCCAATTTCCATGAAGAAAGAAAGTATCACTTGCAATGCTGTGCACAGTACACGCAGTTCCAGAATTCCTGTCACGTTTAGGCCCTCCCTGCGCGTGCCCCTAGTACATCCCAACTCTCCATAGAGGAAACGAACCAATCAAAAGGAGAAGAGTTAGGAAAGGCAAACTTTGGGGCACATAAGAACTTCTTTCCAACCACGGAACCTTGTGCATCACCAAAGTTTGAGGCGCCGCGAACCTCATCTCTTGCAGTAATTAGAGCTGTGTATGTCGGAGAGTGAAAGTCGAGATTGTATAGTATGCTTTTTTATGAATATTTCACCTCTTGCAGGAGGAAGCACAACTTTTGCTTTGGATGTGGGCTTCAGCGACCCGTCGGCCGCCTTCTTCATCCGCCAGCGCCCGTTGCAAGTGACTTCAGCAGCTGCACCCGAGGGAGGCCTAACGGAAGAGGCCTCGGCCACCACCTCCATCATCCTCGGGGGATTGAGAGAGTCGCACACGGCGAAAGGAAAGGGAGAAAAGAAATCGACCGAAAAAGAAACTATACACTCAGAGAGGTGAGGGATCTTTACTAATGCCGAGCTCGTCGGCAATAGTAACATGGTGCGGCTTCTACTTATAGGTTCGCCGTGCTGAGGCCGTCGCCTTCCCTGTCCGTGGTCGCATCTTATGGGCCTTTCCGCACCAGTCAGACTGTTCCGTTTGCGCATGCGCGCGGCGGACACCCGGAAGCATCTGGCGGTTTCACCGCCCATCTTGTCACCAAAGAGGTGATGATGGATTGGCTTTTGAGCTTCTCTCTATCGAATTATACATCATAGGAGTCTTCTCTCCACAGATACCCAAAGACAAGCCAGTCCTGCGTGTTCTGTTCCACTCGGGCAGTAGCGGTCTGGGCGGCGGCAGACAACTTTGCGTCAGAGTTATTGCTCGCGGCGGCGGCGGAGATGACCTCAGAGGGTGGAACGCGTCGCGTCTCACCTTCGGGTGCTCTCCGGGCGGCCGCGATTCCACCTGTCTGGCAGAGGCGACGTTGCCAAGTGGATGGTGGCCGCCAATCACTGGTGGTGGCGGAAAAGGCACAACTGGAACCGCTACGAAGCGACCCAAGGTGACCGTGAGCGTGGCTTACGAGGCCTACTACGCAAACGAAGGCGGCCAGTGCGGGAAAGTCGTGGACGATGAAGGTGAGTGATGGAGCTGCAGACAACGTTAGAGACTTGCTCACGCAAAAGCCTCGTGACGGCATTGGATGGTAGGCCTGTAGTGCGCACATAGGAAGAGAGGCCTGGACAATAAAACGTTGTATAGGACAATGGGAATGTCAGCATAGCTAGTGTTTGATCTGGATAATGCAGCATGGCACGCACATGTTGTAAATCGTACTGCTGTCCGTGGTACGTTGCTCCTTCCTCAGTTTGTTACTGCAAGTAGTACTTGGCTTGAACATTTCCCGCCGCGGCAACGAAGAACAATGATCCCAAATATATCACAAATCAGGTTACAAACATCACATTCCTTGCCTTGTGTCCCCACTCTTGTAACGTAAATAAATGGACAAAGCTCTGAGTGCTGGACTCGCTGGAAAACGAGAAGCTACCGTACTGATGACCTGAGATACGTAGAATCCTCCATACCTTCCAACGTTTCTGTGCGCTGTGCAATAGCTAGAGTGATGCAGAAGGCTTAGCGCCTGCATTACAAGTGCTGTACACGACTTCTATGAAGAGATGCTCTTTTATATAGAGAGCGATACAATTGAGATAATTATATAAGTGTAGCAAGAGGTGATAGGCACTGAGTGATGCAGTTTGTGTTCACATTTAAAAGTGTGTTTTTGTAACATATCTGAGCGTCAGTCTTACCCGCCTTGATGAGGCCCGTAATCTTCTTGAGCCTTGTCTCATCATCTATGGTTTTGGTGTTGTTGTTTTGATGATAGGGAAGTGATGCCGCAAAATCTTACGTTCATGTCAACGTATCACTCACTGCTTATGGGCCGTACGGAGGTGCAAGAGAATACGTACGTTCTGCGTAATACCGGGCTCACACTCGTTATCGGGGAAAATACCGTATATATTACTGACAAATGTCCCTTGACTATTCCAGCTCCACGTATAGTTCAAGAGACGAAGCTGGGCCTTGTTCCTCTGGTTGCTCCCAGACATGGCTACCGCCAGCTTGGTCATGATGACATCGTCCACATGTTGATCACTCAGGCCTCCATATTCCCGAACTCCAAGCTCTTCGTGCCGGTCTTTGTCCAGCTGCCTCCAGATGAAACACCCGAGGACGAACTCGTGGCCATCAAAATCAAGTACGTTGTACAAGGCTCATGTGATAGCCACTGTCGATATGTCATGTTTCTAATAGGAAGTACAGTACCGGTACCTATGACACAATAGTTGCAGCAACAGCAAGATACCTTTTAAAACGTGCGCAGAGCAAGTTGCTTCAATAATACAAGAGTTGTCACTGTCGTGATCGTGTGACTTCAACTTTGAGCATCAGAAAGGGTGAACTCTGAGCAAGATGGAATCTATCTTCAATAATATCTCGACGCTAGCGAGACTTTTATGCGCAGTTCACGCCAAAAAGCACTTTTCCATTCAGCTGCCTATTGCGGTACTTTTGTGCGCGTATGAAAAGAGCTTCCGAAGTTCAAGGAGAGAAAAGAAAGACATCCTGAGCTCTGTCTCTTGCTTGTGGGCCTTTCCTTTTCTCCTATTGAGCTCCTATTCCCAAGGTTCTCTTTACGCCCGAGAACACTTTCATCCGCATTATGCTTACTTACTCGCACAACGAACAATCGTGCACAGCTACAGAACAGTGAATGGGGTCTCCTTGGCACAAAGTCGTTTTTCTTTTTTTTTAATAATATCGCATCCATGAGCCCCTTGATACATCCACTTCCTCCTTGCTAAGTCCCCTTGTATTGAACGTACGTGCTGTACGCACCTTCATAATATCCAAAAATGTGTCCTAAAAGTACCCTTGGGCTTGTGTAGGTGTCGCTCTCGGTCTGGTATTCGCCTCCTCAGCATCGAGTCTACGTCTGACTTGTGGGATGTCTCCGTCGAGATGAACCTAAGAGGAACACGCTCAGAAGTGAATATCGTCAAAAGAGAGGACGCTAATCATCAAGAAGGGTGAGCTTGCACATGAAGTACTGACAACATACCCACTCTTCAGTTTGGAGAGTACCATCTCCTCAGCCCATGGAAAAATCCAGACTTCTTGTCTTACCCCAAGTGAATAGGGTCTTGTCTAGACGTCCCTTTCAGTTGAGTTATTGAGACTAAGGCGATTAAGTCTTCTCTGACTTGAGTCTCCTACCCCAATCACGACACGAGCTCCTGCGTCGGAAAAAAAGCCGAGGAAGGAGATTGTTCGCTTGACTGAAGGTGGGGAAAGCGAGTTCGTCCCTGTGAACGTTGGAGTCCACTGTTCATGGGTTCATTAGTATTAGTGGCCGTGGACCGGACCAGACACGCGCCATTGAGCTGTGTACTACAGGTCGGCAGGGAATTCATGTCCGTGTTGCACAGCTGAGGAAAAGTCCGTTGGCAAAGAATATAAATGTTCGTCTTAGCGTATAAGTTCGACATATAATAAATCTTGGCAATTTGGTGCCTCCTAGAGAGAATGACGTCGGCCCTCAACAGGGCCACCACCAGCTGCAACCACACGCACAGTCTGTGCTGGAATCTGCCGAGGGAAATGAATTTCGTGCCAAACTGAATGCGTGTGTGTGTGGGGGGGGGAGGAGAAAGGGAGGGTAAAACATTATTTCTCGTACGTGACACCAGAAGCTGAAGTACGTGAGTAGGCATATGTCACACGTAACAACCGTAATCAGACACTTTGGGTAATGGCTGAGCCAACACTGAAGCGGTTAAAGTTTTCGTGGTTACTCAGCTGAGAGCAGCAGGAAACCACGCTCCATGTTCGTGTGCTGTACTTTAGCAATACTTTAAGGCCTTCGAAGTCTTGTCCTCGGAAGACTTATTGGTCGTGAACTGTAACTCTTCAAGAATTATTGTTTAAGTCAGCTCTTCTGGAGTTACAATGCATTGTTCCATTAGATGGAGAGTTGCCACCAATAATAATAACAATTTCATGTCAGAAATGTTGTGTCAACATTTACTGTTGCTAGCTGAAGTTACGCGTTCGCAATTACTGATCAAGGCTTAGTTGCAAGTATTGTACCGAACGTAGAGTGCACTTTTTGACAAGAGATGTCACAATGAGCTTAACAAGCCAACAAGCTCAGACGTACCGTAGAACAAACGAGAACTGACTGACAAATGACGAAACTACGTATTTGTTGGGTAGGATGTTGATCTGGACGTTCTAGAACAAGGTACGTAAGTGAATTGAGACATTAGTGCAGTAAGTGCAAAGAAATTGAAGAGAGAGCTTCCTTTCCTTCTTTGGCGCGATCAGTGATTGATTTTCCTCCTCGCTCAGAACTCCACGAAAGCCAGCTTGCATGTACGCGAGCACTTGGTGGCCTTGGTTTCTTTTTCTCACTCTTTTGCTACTCTTGGCAGTGATTTCCGTCGTTGTACATTGGAAAAAGAAGGGCTTTCTTGGCACCACTGCTGTACCGTACAGACTGCCCAAGTTCCAGTACTGGTTCTTACAGTACTTGCGCACGTGTGCGTAGACGCTAAAGCGAAAGTGCGCGTAGAACTAAGCGTTGTGGCCCCCTACAGAACTCACTAATCAGGTTGGTAAAGCTTTCCTCTGCTGCTGCATTAATTATTCAAAAAGAGCCTAGAGATTTTGTTGACGCCAGTCAGCCAACGCAGACCCCTTCCATCATATGCTGATGCTTTGCAGGCCTGAAGAGCTCTTCAACTGGCTTTTTTCTGTCGACGACCGCGAATACGAGACATGGACGCAGGGCAAGCTCACCTTCCACGTGAGTTACGAGCGAAGGAAGCACAGCACCAGCAGCGGCGGCGGCGGCGGCGGCGGCAACGTCACCCAAAACGACGAAAACGCTTCGAGGTTGGACCACTATAAGCTGCGGGCCAGGGTGGACGTCAAGAAGGACGACGCGCAAATGGTCGTTCCAATAGCCAGGGTGAGCACGCATACAAACGACCTCTGGGAGTGGTAAAATGCAAATGTGCAAGACAAAATACAGCAATGCTTGAGGACATAAATAAAAAAGTTCTATTGGTTCCCCTCGTTTTTTCTCCTTGTGAGCCAGCTCTCATTTGCTCTGCTGAAGACGATATTGGATTGTCTTCATTTATATTCCCCTTGCTTCGGCCCGCCAATGACACAATCTGCGTTGTTGTGGATATACGTAAATGATGGTTCTCGTAGCATGATTGACGCATTCGATTTTTCGTCTTTCTTCCAGCAATCGGAGCTGATAAACCTCGCGGTGCTGAACGGTCGCCAGGTGTCGCAGCCCCTCAAGGTCTTTATCGTAAGTGAGGCCGGACAGATCGCCGACGTCACCTTGCACAGCTCCTGCTCAAGCAAAGACGACTCCGCTTTGAAGGTGGGTAACATGCTGTACGAGGAGGCTGATGGCGTTGCCGTCAACCAGTGAGGTTACCAACCAGTCCTAAAATGTGGTGACAAGTAACGTATGAACCTGCACCGCAATAAAGAGTAGAAATATTGTACTTGTGCACGTCTATTAGGTTATTTTACGCGCAAAAAACAACTGCTGCCTCATATCGAGAACTTCTATGGAGAACCACTCACCTCCATCATTCGTTAGATGGGACCCAATATAGCTAATGGGGGGCAATATTTCTGGACAGTACAAATAGTCCGCTAATGGTGAAATGATTGCTGTTTTTCTTCAAACAGGTCTCTTCTTCATGCACGTCCGTTTACGTCGACGGTTCCGAAGCCCGCGGTGCTCTGGATGCCGAAGTTGTCGTCAAGTATGGACAAGTTGTCTGATCAGTCTGAATCGATCATGTTGACCATGACGATTTTATACGTTCAGGTACGGTTCCCAGGAGGGCGTGGCACGCGTGACCGTCTGGATGCCCGAGCTTCCACTCACTGTCGAGCTAAGTGACAAGCGGCTCTCTCAGGTCAAGGGCTGGAGAGCTCTTAGGACGACAGAGCAGTCGAAGTAAGGATATCTGCATAACCAATGTAAAACACTCCAAAAGCATCGAATAAATAATTCATTGCTTCAGGTCACTTCCGAAGAAGAGAGATGTTACATCAGAGTCAAAGTCTGTCCCTCAGGGAGATGCAGTTCAGTGCAGGTGAGTGAGACTTCAATGCCGTACTGTACATACGATGTGCACCATATTTGACTTCCCAACAACGCCCACAACTTCAGCTACTTGCGGCATTGATGAAGCGTGTACGAATGCAGCCAGAACAACTTCAGTAGCAGGTAG
>JAAUXU010082965.1_pt1 | contig 30828 bp, 22 predicted proteins | sample 7278151 | NCBI WGS metagenome assembly JAAUXU01 (sample SAMN14350113, study PRJNA611818) | marine sediment metagenome | isolation source: surface marine sediment (1.8m) | place: French Polynesia: Moorea | collected 2018-08 | reverse complement strand
CTTGTTTTGTTCTGTTTCTGACTGACTGTACAAGGTAGCTCCCGTGAAAAATTCTAGCATGCCTGATTTTCCCATGGCACTACCCTTTTCCATTGCACAGTACTTCCCTCTCTCCACTACAGTTCAGTGCTCCATGGGAACCAATTTTGCTCAACCTCAGCTGGGGATTTTGATGACAGTTCAGCGGGGGTATCCGCCATCCATGAATATTTACGTCCGTGACCGTCAACCTCAGCGTCCAGATCAATATCCGATTGAACTTCTATTTAGTAACTTTCACTGCTTATGCCACCAGGCAAAGCCGCTTATACCACCAGAGATTTGCCATCATTCCATTTAATATGCCTACATTTGAGTCATTCAAAGTTTGAAATTGGTTTGCTCATTGTTATTGATATGCAAAATCAGTGCTTCGCTGCTGAAACAACAATACAAAGTGAACTTCATGGTCAATGGTGGATGACACTTGGACGACACTGATGACAGGATGGCCAAATTAGCCTTGCTATCACCTTTTCTCTCTCCGGCATGCTCCACTTCACAAGTGCCCCGGTGGGCTGCATCAGAAGTGCTGCATCTGTCTCTAAAACAGTCTACAATTAATAGATGCTTTGGGAATGCATAATAAGCCCAAGCTATTCTTCACATTAGCAGGTCTAAAATGCAACTTTAGTATGAATCGGCTATACCACTAGGCCGCTTATAACGCCAGATTGGTCTTGACCAAAGGGTGGTATAAGCAGCGCCTACGGGATATTAGTCAAGTCTATTAACCATGGATTGGAACACAGGGTTAGTCTAGATTCTTTTAAATTTCTAAAAAACTGCTATATACGAACAGGGAGACCACAAAACCCAAGGCTGACACCAACACTAGAGTGGGCTCTAAAAGTTGAAAGTCTGATTTTTAAAACTGGCACCCTCTGAAGGGATGATACTGCTCATAAGAAACTCTGCTAGTCAAATAGTTTTGGCCGGCTCCTCAGCAGCTAAGCCCTACAGGGCCAAAACTGTCCATGTCAACAGGGTGCTTCTGTAGCTTTTGCTGATGATGAAAGAGCTTCAAAATGAAATTATATTATTGAATTTTTATTTTTAGTAGTATACGACCCCTACAACACTACACGGTGGCCAAAGCCGCCGCCTCCGCTGCCGCCGTCATACCACCCTAGGATGCAAGATAGCCCCTGTCTGTTCATCTCGACCACGCTTCCTGTAGGTCTCTAACCTCTTTGGCATAAGTGACAACTCACGATTGACATCGATTCCTGGTGCGTCACCGGCCGCTCACAACTCACACCCAGAGTTGGGACGCATCATACATTTTTCCTTTTTTTTTGCTGACCACGATTGCAACCCTGTTCAATAAGTGATACCCAGTTCGCCTGAAATCACCAAAACTCAACCAATGCATTTCCATGTTAAGAGCAAGCAGTCCTGCACCTTCTTTAAATTTCTGGTATGGGGCCTAAAAGACTAAACCGCATCCATTGTTCATCGTGCAATGATTTTATGAAACAGATCTCCATTGACTGAGAGAAACTGAGCACAAGCTACGTGACCAACCACTGTTCATATAGCATTGCCACAACTGAGGAAGAACACTTGTACTTGAATTATGCCTCTGGGCCTTCTCTCCCCCAGGCCTGAGCTTTCACTTTACCGTAGCAAGAGGCAACAGCCGGGGACCTCTTATCCACGAACATTGGTTCGTGCATTGGGATCTGTTGTGAAAAATAGGCTTCTGAGTAACCAAGTGTCTCCTTTTTTTTTAGGTGTCTAAAGAGGATTTTTTACATCCAGCTCGTACCTGCTGTAACGAGTAGATTGTCACCAAAACAACAGGGTCGATAAAAAACAATTTCTCTGTACAAGAGATTTCGTGAGTGGAAAAAAAGCTACCCTCGCATAGATGTGCAAGGGTCGAGTACACGAGAGCTGAGGCCCTCGTGTACTCTGACGTGGGTAATGTGGACGTGAGTTATTTGATGCAGCCTATTAATAATTCAGTCGTTCACGTGTAGGCCCGGAAGACCTGCAGATTTCACCCACAAAAACTGTTGAATGAGAGAACAAAACACGTTCACGTGGTATTCAACACCAGCTTTTTTTTAATGCTGCACCAAAATACATACGAAACACACGCAAACAATGTACATTTAGTCAAGTGAACACGAACTTCGAGCTTTGACATCAGCGAAGATGCTGACGACATCGGAAGACGGTTTCGGGCAGCCATTTTTTGCAGCCAGAGCAATGCTTTTTCGATGGATCAACCTTGCCTCTGCTGCTGCCATTTTACATGTCTGATGTAACCTGAGCAATCCAAACGTAACCAAGGTATAAACTCATTCCGCAAAATCAGGAACACGCTCCGTTCCTCCAGCCTCGACCCTCTAGTCGTTCCGTTCCCGTTCCTATTCTTGGGGGGCACTGAATTGACTTCTTTCCTTAAGAAAGGAAGGGCTGCGGATCCTGGCTGGTTGATGGACCCTGGGCAGTCAGCAAACGCGTCCTCCGTGTCAGCAGATGAGTAGGCTGCAAGGAACACCATCAGTCCTTGAGCTTGAGACTACAGGAATGCGTTCAGTGTCTGCTTTGCCACGCTTTCCTTTCCTTTAGTGCTGCGACAGCTCCAACTCAGGAGTTGACTTGAGTCTGCATGGTGTAATAGGTGAAATGTGTTGTTTGAACCCACATAATTCATTGGACATAACAGGGATATCTCTATTCAAATTAGTACTTCAGTTGACTATTCCGTGCAATTTGGCTTGGGAATCCACAGTCACTCCTCATTCCGACACCAGTACGAATCAAGCTGGAACGACTGAGGAACAACCTCTAAGAACAAGTCGTTCCCATTCCCGTTCCTCACCTTCCTCGTTGTGTTCCTTGTTCCTCAAAATCAGGAATGTGTTCAGGAACGCGTTCTTGTAGGAACAACACCTTGAACGTAGCATTATGTTATCATTGGAAAAATTGAACTCATTTTTCGGACGAAGTTGGGACTGACATCTTTATTCATCATGTAGCCTTTTGGATTCATGAAGGTCAGACTTTTTAATATCTTTCTGTATGCAATATTTAACTCCTGTTTCAATCTTGCGCGATAACACCTGTTGGGATCTCCTCTCAGCTTCCTGCACTCACAGCTAAAGCTTTTCTTTATCAAAATGTTTGCCTAGTAGTACTGTTGGATACACAGGACCAGAACTTGGTATGCTTTTGACCCCAAATTAAAAAGAAAGTAAGAAAGTGATTATGTAAGAAGTGAGCTGCAAAAGTGGTTCACCTCTCGATGGAATTTTTATACTCCCCCCTGAGACAAAGTGATGCGCGCTTTTGCTCTAGAGCAATTCAATTATTCACACTGCCTTCTGACATTTCGCCTGCGGGCTGCTTTCAATCCGTCCACTTTTACCACCAGCTTTTATTTCAGCACCGTTTCTTGAGAAATAGAAAAGCGAATGACTTTATAATATTTTCGAAAGAGGAGGACAAAGGCTGGTAATAGAGAAGCAGCAGTGATGCCTGCGTGAATCAGCTTCAGATTGTAGATTTTCACGTTATAATAATGTACCACTGAAGTTTACATATACCTCATCATCTTTGCCTGCTTGAACCCATTTATATTTGGGACTGAACAACTGTTTAGGATCAGACAATATAGATTTCGTCTGCATCTGTATACAGGTTTATTTTACAGTGCCTATCTATGTACGTACAGTATACTATGGCAGGAAAGGAAAAAGCATTTGGACTTTGGTGTGTGCCTTGCTGCATGTAGGCTGATGTACGCTGGTGTCCCCTAGGACAAGTCTCTGGTCATCAGCGAGAGGCATCTGTGCTTCTTGGCCAGCTCGGGGAAGATGATCCCATTCGAGTCGGTGTAGGAGGAGTAGGGGTACTCAGCCAGGACCCTCAGCCCAACGTTCTCAGCCACCCGGCGGGAATAGTCATCTGGAATAATCATGTGGGTGAGAGTATTTATATTTTAAGCAGTGTATCATAGATTGTCGCATGGAATGGAAAGTCCAGCAAGTTTCGCACACTGCACAGTAGATACTTATCAGTATCAAGGTGGCAGCAGTTCATCATGAACAAGGAGGAGGTGGACTTGGTGGAGTCCACCAAGTCCACCTCCACCGTTTTGTACCGAAGGATACCTCAAATATGAGGAACTCATCCAAAATGTTGTACAAATAAAAAGTAGCTCTATGGCAGTCTCGAGTCTCATGCTGCTTAGCCTAGTGAAGGGACCAGGGAAGAGGGAAGTCATTCTGAAAGGCTCCGCAGCATCACTGTCAACGAATCGCTGCCGTATTTGTTGAAGTGCAACCCTGTCTGTTCATTGGCAACCTCTAGTCCTGAGTAGAACTTACTTGTGGCTTCGCACTTGACGCGCTTGAAGCCCCTCTTCTGCGCGTCGGTCACGGCGCTTCTCACTAAGTGCGTGGCGACTCCTTCTTGTCTCACCGATCGATCCGTAGACAGTAGCTTCATGTCGTAGATCTCAGAGAAGGTGTCCTGCGGCAGTCCGTCAAAGACAGACTCGCCCGCGACCTCGTTCACGTTGTGCAGCAATGCTATGAGGTGGCGGAAGTTGAAGTCCATGATGTCGGCCAACTTGACCGATAGGGGGATGTTGTGGTCAGCTCGGCTCACGACCCCGCTAATTATCACGCCTGCACAGAGGTTATTTTTAAGTAATGTATCAACCCTATTAACCTTAACAATTTTTATGGGCCGAAGTTACACTGAAAGTGGTGTTTACACGAGACACCCATAGCAAATACTATTGAGACATTTTCAGCACTAAACTATTAGTAACTAACTACTTCTGTATTGATCTACAAGGGCTACATGGTTACATTGTCGGTTCAAGTTTTTAGGGCAACACCTCGTTAGAATTTGACCTTATTTAGATGGTTATTCGTTCAGGAAAACAAGAAAAAACCACCAGGGCTAAGACATGGTAGCGCCAAGCTGTGAAGTAACTAAACATCCTTGTTTTGGGCTGTGGGGCTGCAGGGGACGATTTTGCAATGCTAACCATCAACTGTCTGCAAATATAGGAATACTATTTTTTCAGGAATTCTTACCTAGTATCTTGCCAGTCTCATTGTCCATGGCCACCATGGTGAGGCCCTCCGCCATGCCAGCCACCACAAAGTCCTCCAAGAAGAACTTTTCTGTGTGCAATTTCAGCGCTTGGTTAATCGGTTCATCGTATAAGAAGTTACACATCAGCATGTCCACGACTTTGGGCACCATTGACATGTCGGCATTCTGGTAAGACAGCTGCAAGGGCCTGAAAAGAAATTGTGGATGAATCAGTTTAAAGGGGAAAACTGTGATATGATAGGTGACATATGACATATACTTATTATTAGGCACCGACCGGCGTTTCATGCAGTTGCATAAAATATGCATTTATTGCATATTCAGGGATTTCGACCCACAACTGCATATTTTAGAAAAGTTGCCAAATTTCGCACATTTCGGCCCCGCAGTGGTTACAGTACTATACCTATGACCAATTAATTGTTCACAATACGGTCAAATTTTTACGTAGCAAGCTCTGCTACAGTGCTTAACTTCGACACCACATTGTGAAAAGATGAGCCAGTCTGGTTTTTGACCAGACTGACTTTTTTAGCTTTCCATAGCGGGGCAAATCAATGCTGTAGCTCAAGTCAAAGTTATGGCTGAAAAGAGAAACGTCTGCTGCACTTACTATAGACAATGTGCGATAAAGCTTTGAGTTACAATTGTATTTTATGTACTCTGTTCAGAGGGAAATAAACGGAGGTCCTGAGTAATGGGGAAAAGGGCTTTATGAAGTCCATGAAGTCCTTCTCCCCAGCACAAGGGACCTCTGTTTAATTCCTGCAGAACAGAATACATACGATATTTTCTTTATCATTGGTGAGTGCGAGCGGGAGCGTAAAACTGGAGTGTCTCGTACATATCTGGCACCTCTAGTCACGTGATGTGAGCTTTACAAAAGGAGGCAAAACAATCGAGTACTGAGGTGGCGTAATGAGTGAGAAGATGACGAGTGAGTACGTAGAAGTTTCGCTCGAGGAAATTTTTTTATATCCCTAGGGATTTAATAGTTTATTTTCCCCTCGCACTGGTCTCATAGTACACCGGACAGGTCACTTTTACGCTCCCGCTCGCACTCACCAGCGGTAAAGAAATGCAGATAGTGCTCTTGATCCTGAATAAAAACAGGGTTCTAATGCAATCTTAATATTTGGGTCGAAGGCCAAAAAAAACGGCCAAGAAAATATCATTTCCAAAAAAGAGTACCTGGTGGAACTTAGTTAATGTGTGTAAACTTAAAACAATTCGAATTGAAAATTTCACTAGTCCTTCTCTCTGTGGCGCATCAGATCTGTGGGAAGTACGTTTCGAGAAATTCCATCCTGTGATGCATAGCACGAGTGTGTTCTAGCAACTTCAGCCAGTCACAATGAGAAAGGATCGACATGAGGTGATTCCGTCTGTCCACGTGGGCAATTGTGGCCGTGAAGTGGTGTCACTCAACCTACACCTTGAACACAGGGATTCCGCCTCAAGTTACAGTCTTTGTGCAGACCAAGACCAGTCAGTGTGAGCAGACACTGAACACTTTTTTCCTGTACCAGACAGAAGTACCATTTTAAAGTATGTCTCAGCATCTGTGCCCATCTTGTTGACCCATGTTCATAGAAGAACGTCGTTTCTCCTACTACCAGGAGTGGCGGAGGAGAAAGAGCTGTTTTATAAGCGGGGTGTGCAACAACAAAGGCTTGGCTAGTGATCACTAGACATTTCTCGGAAAAAAGGGGGGGGAAAAACTGGCACTGTTAGGGTGCTGCGCCCCAGCGACTAGACGCATCTGATGACGAAGACGACGCGGTCTGGTCCGACTGTGGCCTCAAGTACGTCAACACGTGGACTACGAGGACAATCACGAGAGCATCTCAGTGATGCGCAGTCTCTCTGAAGTTTCCCGAGAACTTGACGTGCTGACAACCCCACTTTTTGCACTGCATTCTTGCCAACTCCCGCCCACCATGCACGCTCTCTCACTCACACACCCTTGCACACATACGGGAAGTTACATACCTTGTCACTGCGTGTCGAGCTTGTGCATTTAATAAGTGCATTTTAGGTGATACAAGACATTATAACAACAAATATAAGTGACCCAGACAGGCCGGGAAATGCAGTTGTACGCGGTCAATGCATCGTTGTTAGGACAGTCTGCTTGTGGGAGAGCACAAGTCGTTCTACTGGGCGTTCATTGAGTTTGTTTTTTTTTATCCGTTTATTTATGTACAATTATGCATTTATAATTAAGTACTGCAGAAATTTGCACATTCGAGATTCTTGTGAAATACAGTTGCAAACCAAACAGGCGATTGGTTAAACCCTCAATGTCGCTTTATGTCAAGCAGAAGACCAAAAGGAATCCCCCTAGAAAACATTACCAAGATGGCTGGTAAGGCATATGTGAGCCATAGCAACACGCAACGTCTTGTGACGAAGGATCTCAACCTGGTCCCCAGGGTTGTTGGTGTACACAGCCATTGTTGGGTGCACACAGGAGGGGGCAAGGCAAGTGGTGCCAGATAGTGCTATTTTTTTTAATCCAGGTCAAGGTATCTTTTTCCTGATGAAAACAAATGCAACTGCAAAAAGTTTGCAAACTGCAGGAACGTGGTATACCGTGCAACCCCCCTGAGAATTTGACCCTTCTGTCTGCCGTGTTGCAAAAGAGCAAACGCCCTGCAAAGGCCTTGTCATTGATGCCAACTTCAACAGCAAAAATGCTCCAGTGATGGGGTAAGTCCAGCTCTGAACGACAACTATGGGGTCAGCAACAGGATGGTAGCACCAATTACACCAGCAACGTCACCCAGTACTCTCTGAAGAACACGGGGGTCCAAGGGTTGTGATCTGGCCACCAAACTCACCTGAATTGAACCCCTTGTACCGCTAAATGTGGATGTACAGTCAGGAAAGGGTGAGCAAGGATGGAAGCAGCAGCATTGCCATTCTCAAAGAGTGTCAAGAATCAATAGGGTCAGATGTCCACTAATGGCCCCGTTTGTGCAGTCAAGGGCTTTCACGGCTACCTTGAGAAACAAATTTGTGATACATATTCTTAAGAGAAATATTAAATGAACATTATCCTATGACTTCTTTCGTCAATGTAGACCTTATTGAAGTTCTATTTAAAAGTGAACCAGGTCAAGTGACAAACCTTCAATATCTCTCCGCACTTAGTTGCCTGTTAAACTTTTTTCCTCGACTTCTTGCATTCTTCCGAGTAAACTTTATCACTTGGGTTTCGCACCCAAAAGTCCGAGGTCTAATTATCAGTGCCCATCGCGTGAGCAAGATGCACCCCACTATGTCCCCACAACGAGGCGTCCACTGTAGACGCCATTCATTGAGTCAGACCCATACTCATGCCAAAAAAGAAAGGGAACTATGAATGAGCCTGCGTACGCACACACACTTTTAACACTTCTCCCCCAAAAATACCTGACAAACGTGTTTCTTTTCTATGCTGTCACTGACCAAAGGGGGAAGAAACGACAAAATGCTGGTACTTTTTTGGGTATTATTATGGCTTCCAGTTTAGGGTTTCGTCTCGTTGTGCTTCATTTTTTGTTAATTATGTTAAACAGCTGTCAGCTGAGACATTGACCCTTCCTCATGATGATTCATGATGTACATGTACTCAGGGAAGAATCTTTAGAAAAGTCGTCACTTTAAGCATGTGGGCTTTTTTTACCAAAAATATTATGCGCTCGTGTCTGTTCTTTGAGGAAGAAGCTCCGATGTAGGTGTTTTTGCCCCATTGCTTCCTCCTTTTTGTCTTAAAGATGGATACAATAGTACCAAGATTTGAATGAAGAAAGAAAAGAGAGAAAGTCATGACCCACATCTCTTTTTATTTCCTACCTGTCTAACCCAGTCTGCTTGGGCTTCGGCCTCCTCAGTGCAGCTCTCGGGAGGCTCGGGGACAACCTGACCGGAAGCGGATTCGCGCCACCGGAAGTGGCGGCGCAGCTCGAAGACGAAGGCGCGAGGAGCAGTGAAGACAACGCTCGTTTCATCTTTCTCCTCAAGTCGATTTTTCCCTGAAGAATGGCTTCCACGGGACGAGGCAACCGGCCTTTTATACGCGTGATCGCCGAGAGGTCGGGGACGCAAGACCGAAAAACATCAGACGTGCGCAAGTCCGAAAAAGAAAACATGTGCGAAATTTGCTGAGGCTTATGCGTTAGAGACGTGAAAAACATGTCATTCTTTTGGGCAATTTATGCTTCTTGCTCGTCACAGAGCGGTCTTATGAAATGTTTTGACAATTTCCCCCACTTCTTGGGTTGCTCTACAGGGTGCATGAAAACTTATTCTAGCAATACTTTGTCCATGCATGCATATTTTTCCTTCCTCTCTGACAGTGTTTTGTCCTTACTCGGTGAGGCAACCAGCAAGGTACACTCGGTGTCAACATTTTGGCAACCCCAGCCAGTGGAACATTATTCTTGGAGAGAGGAGATCAATTTTGTCACACCCTGTGCAAGATGCACAATGAGAGGAACAAAGTGCAGTGTTGAGAAGTGACCCCAGGCAGAACATGACACTTATTTGGTTACTTCTACCACTTTTTTCTTACCATGCAATTTACTTAGATACAGTTTACATCACTACATCTTCGGTGACAAGTGCAGAAAGTCAACTTTACTTCTCTTCAGACAGTCAGACGCCGCTAAAAGGACACAGCAACGGGTAATACCCCCGTTTCGCTTTGCAGGATCCACAATTATTCATTGTCTTCCGGAAGATTTAGCTCATTTGGCATCATTTGCTACGGAATATTACCCGACTACTTTGGCATTCCCGTTGTTTTGGAGGAGGATTAACGCGACGCGACCGCACGTAGTCGTAGTGGGGGGTGACGTAATGAGAAAAATTGACTTTAGTAGATGAGTGTAGAAAGTGGCGCAAGAAGCGCAGTTTGAGAAAAATTCGGCCCTTCCGACCTTTCTTGATCGCGGGGTTGAACATTCACCAATCAGACGGGTCAAAACAGTGACGCAGAAAAGCTACGAGGGAAGAATGCGACAGACTGCAGTAACCCCCTTTCCCTCCCCCCACGCCCTTGCAGAGTGGTATGAGAATTTTGCACTCGTGCTAGCATTGTGGCAACGCTGGTGGGAGGAGGAGGAAAAATGAAGGAAAATGGAGTTCAAAGGAAGTTGTGGCATGGGGGAAATGACATAGATACAGGGTGGTCAGTAAATCCTGCTTCGTGTTCGGTTGATCATATCTCACGATATAAGTTTCATAACCACCTTGATTCAAAGCGACCCCCCCGAGGCCTTCATGGGTCAAATGCTCATTAAAGGCATTGCGGGACTTGGTGGGGTCCAACTTCGTCACCAGGGAAAGCTTTAGGGTAGTACCGGCTGAAGAAGACTTTTATTTCGGATCCGGGTTCTTGGATTGCTGATCCAGATCGATCCGGACCGGAGCTAACTTTGCTCTGTTTGCTCTGGATCGAATCGCATCTTCGGATTGGGACGCAAAATGCGACAGCCAGCGTTAAATAAGCAGTGCTTAGTCGTGTGATCACGCTGGTCACACGTCTGATGCAATACAACTTCATACACAGTGAAGGAACTGTTTCTTTAAAGTTGCTTGCGAGACTCCATCATCTCCGCATTCTCTTCAGACAACCTGTTTCACTGCTTTGAGATGGGGTTTCCAACATAGAGATGCATATGGATAGTCCATGGATCCGACTCATTTGACAGATCTGTCAGTGATTGAAAAGGCGATTAGATCCGGATCCCATTCGAAGTGATCTGATTCCTAACAGACATTTTTATAAGCATCCAAGCTGGAGTGCGGCATTGCCTGAGATGCCTACGAACGAGTAGGTTGAGAACACAAATTATCCCTAATCAACGTTTATGTGGTGGAGACAGGTACGTAATGTGGCACACACAGTCTTTCCTTGACAAGGTGCAGTTGAGATAAGAGTTATAGATAGTGGATAAGTACTACGGCTTGCAAAGACCCTGCTTCGTCTTAAGTTTTTACGGTTTTTAACTTTTAAAAGTTTTTAACTTTAGAAGGTAACTTGTCCTCTTAATAATTTTTTTTATATTTGCCATCCACACATGTGGATGAGTTACAATTTCATTCCAGTCTCGAAAGCAGGACAGGATCATCTAATGTACGAAGGATTGAGGACTGAAGTACAGTCGTGCCAATATTTAAAAATATGACCTTTTTTTCCCTTTCAGTCTGATATGACTTGTTAGTGTTGATCATTTTAGGTGTTACTCCTACTATTAAAGACACCCAATGCACTGGAAAAAATAACCGCAACACCCAGCTTTGGTGTAGTATAGCAAAAGCACTTTAGGTAAAGTTCGATGTGACAATTTCAACGTTGACCCGGTATAACACTTCGAACCCTCTTAAACTGCGCAACTCACAAACAGTCGTGTCAAACAGACGGCTAAAGGTGTTCTCTCAGCCTTGTTGCAACACACAAATGTCAAACAACCAAAGTACCCCCTAACACGTAACAGAATCCAGTCATGGAGATTTGTCTTCGCGGGAGCGAATAAATGTAAAGAATCCTAGACATTATTAAAGTTGCATTGCCCAATTTGACCGATATGTTTAGGACTCAGCCATAAGAAGCAAGAAAATCTAACACTCGCAAATGTCTTCACAAAACCAGTGTCCTTAAACTTTACATGACACTCTAAGGTACACGCTGGAAATTTTGCAAGAGGTTTCTTTTTACTACTTTCGTTCGAATTGATCACCTTTTTCTTCAACTGGCTTTTTGAGTCGGCGGCATAACTGCCTTGTGATGACTCGGACCCACTGCTGTCAGCATGACATACAGCCCTTCATTTCCTTCGGATCCTTAATTGAAGCCTCCTCATTGACTTTGCAGATCCCCTGCCTCTTCTCTGGCCATTACAGCATTGCTCAATCACGCCATCCAGCCAGGAACCATCATTTTGGACCGCTAACTTCACCAAAGCCCTATATAGTGCTAGCACTTTTCTACTCTATCTGTTTTCTTCAAATACCCACTTTCATCAATCTAGTTGCTCTCATTTTTTCGTTCGCATAACGCAACGTTTGAATATGGCAATCTCAAGAATGACCAGGCAATAGTTAAATGTTTAAGTTACGTGTTTTGACAAGTCTCATCACCCCATAAGAGAAATTGGTGATTTCTTTGTGACAGACTTCTGACCATCTCGGTACAAGTTTTCCTAAGGAAAGATTTTAAGTATGCAACATGATCTCGGCGAGATATGTCGCAAAACATAAACATATGACCTCTTCCTGTTCTTCTTCTTTCTCTGGTCTCAAGGTCTTCCGGGTACGCTGAGAAAGTAAGGAGAAGACAAGAATGATCATGGAAGAAGTCACTGACATCACTGAAGACGTGAAAACAAAGAAACAAAATCTTTTTTTTTTTTTTAAAAAAAAGGAAGGCTCTACCTCATCAAGGACACGTCAATGATAACTTTGGCATCGGCACTCATAGTAGGACTGTCTAAGAGACTTTGCAAAACCTACTGGACAACTTACCAAAAACTCTCTTAGAACACCTATGGACACCTGAACACCTAACGGGTGAACAATACTTTTCTGGGCGATTTAACTTCAGCTGAAAAACAAAGCTGCAGACATGTATAGAGCACAATGCAGAACCATGATTAATTTTAAATTCCTTCAAGCAGACCAACTTCAATCTCTGCACAAATAACAAATGAAAACAGCCTTTGGCACATCAAGCCCCAATTCTGATGCGTTTGCTTTCAGCTTTTCTCCAACACAGCATTGCTCAAGGCAGCTCATGAGTCTTCAGTGGGTCGGAGCCGTCGCCATTTGGGAGGATTTTGCTGATTTGGGAATGTACTTATTGTTATGCTTCTCGAACAGCTCGACGGCGGCAGCAAAGTCTGGGCAAAAGTGCCATCACTGTGGTGCTCCAGCAGAGAGGGTGAAAGATGATCGTTGACGATCTTCAGGTAGTTTGGACTATTGGCAGACACTCTCTAAGGACAAAAAGCAGGGTGAGAAATACCCATTGCAAGGATTGTGACCCAGACCATCAGTTCGTCAGCATCCTTTGTCTGAGTCTTAAAGTGCCACCTCTTGTGGAGTATCTGTTGCCGGAGCAAAAAAAGCACTGATAAACCAAAGCTTTTATAAACCAAAACAGACACTATACATATTTCTTTCGGAGCAGTAAATATTCAGCGGCTCTGTAGTTTTGAAACTTTACGTTCAGTACTGTTTCTTGTCATTCGTGGTGTTCCTCATTGGAATAAATCACGGTAAGAGACTAATGTGGCCTTGGTTCAGAAGCATGAGCATCTCGTGAGCTTCTTTCTACGTGAACAGCTCATGGCGGGAAAAAAACAGAAAGTAAGAAAAACAAAAATGATGACTGAGGTCTACTTTATTGGGGAGCCTCTTTGCCTGGAGGCAGCCCCCGAGCCTAGTTGGCGATGACGCATTGGCTCCTGCTGAAGATCTTCCTTCCCAGACCCGAACTGCACAGGCAGCAGAATTGGAAACAAGGCACATAAGACCATTGACATTGAACTCTCTGTCGAAATGCCGAGAAAGAAAGTTCTGGTCAGCTCTAGAACGAACCAAGAAAACAATGCCGAAGCAATCACAGGTAAATGGAACCTTATTGCATGTGCTAGAACACACCACTCACACACAATCCTTAAGTACTCCTGTGGCACCATTCAAGTAGCCAGACTAGCCCTTCACAACATGAGCAGTGATGCAGATCACGGATGATATGGCTGGTCTTCTTTCCACGCCAGAAGTATGTCAAGTTGACATTTTGATACATCTCTGGTCTCTTCTCCTTCAGTATGCACTTCTTCTTGAAGCTTCATCGGCCTTCGGAAGAGTCGTCACGTCAATCAGAACTGCTTCTCCCATGTTCTTCATGAAGGTCACACCCATGCGTAGTTGACCTGCCTCAGAAGCAATTTTGGTCCAGATCTCTGGACTAAAATCTTGACCACTTCCACATCCTTCTGGAAGGTCATCTCTGAATCACGACTAGACAGCAGCCCAGATTCACCATACACCAGCGTGCGTGTGTGAAATATGTGTGGAGCCAGAGAAGATGAGACATGAATTATAAACAAGTTTACATGTGGGACATCAAACTCGACTTATGTGTTGACGGCATTTTTTCTCTTGTCGCCAAAGTTTTCGCTTATTCAACATTAATTCATCCTCTTGAGAGATTCTGGACCTCTTCCTTACATGTTTTTGAGGTGAGGGCAACAGCATTCGTCAGCTGCAAGATAAATGATATTTCATCAGTCAGTGACCACTTTCTGCGATATGATGTAAAACCTCATACGATCGTGCAACAATTCTTTCATCTCACATGAAAGTGGTCATGGCACGCTCACTCAAAATGCCAGCCTTGACATTGGTAGCATGCCTTGATGAGATGCCATAAATCAAAATTCAACAAAAAGGTTTTACTCGCCCCAGTCATATATAAGTAGTTGCTCAAGAGTCACAAGTACCTACATAGGAACTGAAACAACACTACTGCAGTCGTCCCATTGTTTTCTGCACATATCTTAGGACTTGTTCTCTTTTGCCAGCTGCCACCCTGTACCAGACCGTATAAGATAAACTGGTGGTCATTTACGATGAATGGAAAGTGTAATGTCAGATACAGGAGCAACAGACTTCTGGCATATCTGACTAAGCACTAGGTGTTGACGAGACTCTGTTGGATGCGGACTACAATATTCGTTACAGTGACGGTGGAAGATAAGGCCAGAATGTTGATTGTTGCAATTACTCAAACCTTCCTGTTCTCAAGGAATGGACTCATGATGGGATCTGGGGTTTGGTACATGGGGTCCAAAGATGAAGATGTAGTCAAATACTTTGAAAAAAAATTGTGTTTACCTATGCCCAACTTGATTTGAAATTTATGTTCTAAGCTACTGTAGTAAATTGGCAGTGAAAGTAGATTTCAGCTCTGGTGGCTGTCAGAAGCTGCCAAACTGGGTGAAAATCACTGACCCAAATGCTGACTTGCTCCAGTTTGTCAGAAAAATATTTTACAGCAAGTCCTGAAGAAAAAAAATTCCACCTATTTTACAGTATTACTCAAGTTTAAATGCATTTGAGCATAGCTAAAACTCCTTTTTTCCCTTTCATTTTACTACAAAGTCTTCAAATGGTAGGTGGTGACAAATTCTGGACACCCACAGGGAATCCCAATTTTCAACCTAGCCTAGTATATACGTATGTATTGCAGGCCAGACCAAATTCTTTGATCTCATGCAGGATACTATATTTGTTGCATGATCTCATTTGAAGACGTTTTCTTGAAAAAAAGAATGAAGAACCAATCATTTTTGGGTCCCCTCTCTGTCTTCAAAGTTTAACAGACACACTACAAAAGAATGTTAAGGGAAATTAGACCTGTTTAGTTATCTTGCAGAATTTAGCTTTACCCCGCAACCTTCCAAATTTGAACACCTTGTTATTTTCTGAACTTACATGTTAAAACCAACTTTTTTGTAAACACTTGACTACGTCTTCTCCATTCGCTATTACATAACAAGCCTTAGATGCACTCAACAACATTCCAATATTTTCAATTCAGTCTTTTCGATATGCTTTTTCGCAGGATGTCTGCACTGTAAAATGATTTAAGCAGCACTTTATGACTAGAGAAATTGATCCTTGTAACAAAGCCTCTTATCCCGTTATCCGTCAATTGGACCACTGAGTTGGTGACAATGCAGCCCAACTGTTATGTAGTGAAGTCTCCTAAAGTACATAACTCTGCTCCCATGTTGGGAAATGAGTGGTCCAAGAGCAAAGGTGCATATCAGTTCGGTTTTAGACGAGCCCCTTAGCTTTCCATAGAAGGGGGGACCACTTTCTGTAGCTCAGTCCAGTCGAAAGATATGGCTGAAAAAAGATGTGTGCATAATACTGACAGCATATGTATGCTATAAAACTTTGAGTGACATTTTCATGTGGGAAAACTCTTTTTTTCGAAACATGAGACTTGTATCACCAGCTAAAACGGTGTTTAACGCCAATTTCGCACCTCCTTCCCCCCACCCCAAAAATTACCAGTTCTGAGCGATCCTCGTGTATGCATTATGGAAATGTGCGGTACTTACAGTGCACATCAGTCTGGCGTGACCCTGTCCTTGATGCAGTTCCCATTTATGGCGGCCCCAACCTTTAGTACGCCCGAGTGCAGATGCACGGAAGCGGATGAGGACAGGTTGGGTTGGGTTGCCAAGACTTCGGGTTAATGTGAAGCACCAGTGGGGGGGACAAGACGTATGTTACACCTATTAGTAGGCCTGTACTACGTAGTACGTAGCACACGTACGTCTGTCTCAGTCGCAGCTTTCTCCGAACGTACTAAAGCTGTGAAACGCTGGCCTCAGGACGCGGTTTGTCTGCACACTGGGCACTGATCCATGGCTGGCCTTTGAGTGGGTGTCACAGAAACCTGCCAATGCAAACTCGACCCTGGCGACTGGGGGCAAAGCCCCTCAAAATTATTCCTGGATAGAACTTTCGTTGCCTATCTAGTCTGCACACAGGTTACGCAACAACAATGCTGCATCAAACGTATATTAGAAATTGTCACTTTCCTGCCCGTTTTCACTGGACCGTCCGAATACTGTGTTTCGAAAATCAATAGATTCAGTTGCGCCCAAAGTTATAGGCACTCCTACCCCTCGAAAGAAAAATTGAATTTCAATGTATCTGTCTTTATTTGTACAGTGCATTCAAGATCTCCTGCCTCTTTCAATCGCTCACAGGGCGGCCACCAGGAACAGTTGGACAATTGCAAAGGCACGAAGATAATCGCGAAAAAGAATATTTCTTTGAGCAATCAAAAATCCCGGATCGCCATTCAACCGGGCAGAGGTTCTTCCCAATCACTTCTGTGCTTCCTAGGAAAGAAATAGCTTCACGGAAGACGAATTTTGTCGGGGAGGGGTGTGGGAGAAAATGAGTCGATAGGATAAGTTGCTCATGATTGTCACTCAGAGGGGCTCCGAGGACTTCACAAGGCTGAAAGGCTATCTCCACCCCTCCTGCTTCTGTATATGCAGTCGGGAACTTCCTGAAGAAGGTCAAGGATTGCTATCATGCTGTGGCTCACATCTAGGACAGGAACAGGCAGCCAAAGATCTCCCGGCAGTTGGTGCACAAGCTCAAGCAGCTCGTCCAAGTCAGCCCCTCACTTATGTCCAAGTACAAGGAACTATATTTTTAAAAACCAAGACGAATGAAATGTTCAGTAACTGAAATGTACAGTATCATACAGTGTGCGCCGCTTATTGCGAACTCGGATCTAACGAATTTCCGCGTATACCGAATGGATGACTAGGAACGAAATATTCACCTCATAGGACGCTCCTCTCGTACCGAATTTTCTCCGCTTGTATAGAAGAATGGCATGGGCGATAATATCATTTGAAAAATGACTCATCTAGGTCGATCAACAAAATCAAACAAGCATTTCACTGCTCATATTATCGACAGTTGTAGCCTATGCTAAACCTTTCCAACTTGGGAGGCAAATGAAAGGGCGGGTGAAATGCAGAAAAATTGGCTCTGCTGGAGTGATTTCATGCATTTCCCAAGACCCTGACACAACTCAGTCGAGTTGTGTCATAGCCCGAATCGCCATGCATCGAATCTCCGTTTATACTGAATGTTTGCTTCTGAACCGGCACATTTGATGCAAGCGGCGCACACTGTACTGAAAAGCGTTTCAATATAAAAAGAAGCCAAGGAGGTTTTTTTCTTGCCCTTTTTCTCGAGCACTGTGCACAACACGTGACGGATCCTTGGATTGATAAAGTGGACATCGGCATATCATAAAATTGTCCTCGGGCTCTCGCTCTCTCATCCCAACCAGCTCTCTACCAATGAAAGACCCCTGACAGCTCGAAGCACACGTAGGTCAGAACTCGGAAAATACAGTGGCTGCCTTGAGGTCACGCTATATAAACTTCATATTGCGGCACTTGCATGAATGCTGTCTACAACGCAGTGATTTGGCACAACTTGAACAGCCGAAGAATAATGAATGAAGCACCGAGAATGAATGGACCTGGAGGAGATAATTGCGCTTCACCTGCAAAGCATGGTGACGTCGTTGACGCCTGGCGAGATCAAGCAGTCACTTTACTTGAAGTGACCGATAATCATCCTCCATGTGAGTGGGGAGGGAGAAAAGACCTCACCTTCAACATCCGTATGCACTGAAGCGGTTTTTTTCTAGCATTTTCGGAGAAAGAAAGGAAGGAAGAGAACAAAGACTCTGCAGAGCAAGCAAAAATGAAAGTCCGGCCATACAGTCTGGCCATGACGATGACATCATCAGCCGTGGGTTGATCATGATCGTTCTCGTTTGGTGCGTAATAGCTCGTTTCTTGTTGTTGCGCTGTTAAGCTGTTGTATAAATGACGTCTTCCCTCGCCCACAGCTTCGCAATAAGGAAAGAAATGAGCCATGAGAAAAGGCTAAGGAGTTGGGAGGAAATTACCGGGCTTTTTCATGGCTAAAGACGCTCCGTCACCCCGACATCGCTCACGTCCTTATCGGGTACGTCCGCCGTCGACGGTGCCCATGGCCTCGTCGACACAGGGGCTTCAGGTCTTACTCTACATCGAGCACGCTCTGATCACATTGCAGTTTTGCTTGTTTTCTCATTGCCAAGTCTCCAAGTAGGGGTTGATTTTGACCCTTCGAAAAGTAGTCACAAAACAACTAGTTGCAGTACAAAGACCGCTTTGTCACTGCACTGCTTGTGTACGTGTCTGTGCTATACATGTGTGTGATTGGTACTGCAGACAAATTGGCACAGTGTAGCAGCATTAATATAGAACACTTATCTACTCACCTTCATGATTAACTTAGGATCAAATATGTGCATCCATATCAATAACGTCACATCTCAAAATGTTGACTCTAAGCAGTTGGGGTAGGTCTCAAATTTATGACAGCTTTGATGCTGTTTAATATTTATTATTAGCTTTATTGTTATAATTAAACATTATGGCTCAAACTCTATGATGCATGTCTCAAAGTATTGATGTTGATACGGTGCGATCCGTGATTAATTTCGTGGTGCCCACAACAAAAATTGCAGTTCAAAACTTCACAGGCCATATGTGGCATGCAATGGGCTGCCGTGATTGTTGCAACAACTTCTCAAAACTACTACTGCTATGCTCTGCAAGAGCTCACGAAGTGTGAAACCCATCTGCCCCAGTGTGTGTTTATGAACTCACAAATCACCACTCGCCTTGCTCTCACAGCCGCAGCTGCGCTTGCATGTGGATTTGTCTACTTGTTGCGCACCTCTCGCCGTGCTCGCCTCCAATCATCATGGGGCACACAAGGAAGATCTCACCCACAGATTTTATGACCAGCAGGAACTAAATCATGAGGAGGCTCCTGGGACTGGGGAAACTCACAGACAAGGAGGTGGCACATTTCTCTCATGTGAACTAACATCACATCTTCAACTTGAAGAAGCAGTTTAGCTAAGGCCACACTCATGCCATCTTTCTACCAGGGACACCCAAGAGCCCAGCGATGTTGACTGCCATCTGCTCATTTAGGACCAAGACTCATGCAGATCCCCACAGACGCATTGCAGATATGACTTGAGAGGGTGGTGTGAGCAGGACTCTGGACAAGAGGGTGGTCACTGGGGATGCTGGGATGAGGAGCTGGACCCAAAAGAGGAGACAAAAACTGATGAGACAAGACAAGGACAGGTGCCAGTTGAGGTGCAGAGGAGACTCGTGAACATTCTTAGAAAGGGAGGGAGCCTGCACATTTTTGTTGATGGGACTAGATTTGACCAGCAACCATACCAGAACTTCAGGTTTGACAGAATTATTGAGGCCAATGACCATGATGCTGGTGACGTGAGGGCCAGGTTGAGTATGATGATGATAGTGGATGGCTTTTGGGTCAGAGGTGGGAGCAGGTTCCTTGTTGTCCTGCCTGAGAACATTGAAGTTAACCAGGTGACTTACTCCAACAACATCTGCGAGCACATCTTCAGATGGTTTTAGGGGCACTACAATAAGGAGGAGCATGCTGGATCTGTATTTTTCCAAGGCTTGGTAACCCCACACAGTGCCTATGACACAGCACTACCCGATGGCTAAGATCGTGGTGGAGCTTTGGTGATCAGCTCATCACCAAGGACCAATGGCCAAACCACAGTTCAGACCTGATGTCCCTCGACTATGCAGCCTGGGACTCACTCACACGGACGGACTAGAGTGGGAGGGCCATCTGAAGCGGAACCTGCACAGGAAGTGGCGGTCTTGCTGGTCAGATGACGCTGTCAGTCCTCGTTGGGACATTCATTCTAGGCTGGAAAGGGTGGTCGCCGATGGAGGTGGGTATATTGAGGGACCCAGCCATGATCGTTGAGTGTAGCACCTCCTCAGTGTGCTACAGCACCAAATCGTGGTGGAGTAACCACATTTTCCATCCTGGTACAACCGCACACAGTTTTTTGAAGCTTTGGTTTCCTTTGCCCTTCCAAACAAGCATGCTGCAAAAATTATCACTTCACGCCACTTTTTCTGAGGAACAGAGTACTGGGCCACAGCAAATAAATTGTAAACCGCGTCTGCCCACCTCCATTGTACTGCTTTGGCCATTACAAGAACTCGAAAATTGATCACCGACCATACTTTTCTCGCCACTGACGAATCAGTATCACAACCCCAAAACTTGAGCATATACAGACTAAACCAAAACGGCCTGTGACCTCCACACGTCTTGAGTTTTCTCTCTCGTCTGCTTTGACAGCTGTCCACGGCAACGCAAGAATAAGGTGAGGTTGACCTTTTTCGTTATAGCTTCCTTGTGCCTATTTTTGCGTGAAAGTAAACATGGTATCATTGCCATTACAATGTAACTTAAATCAAGGATGAAGTAAAAGGCCAAGCTGATAGGCCGAATGAGTGTCCACGAATTGAGCTAGTGACAGTATCAGCACGTGACATGTTGACATGAAAGTTTAAGATGCTGACTAGACTAGTTGCAGACCTTTAGTCTATGCATTGACATGCTGCAACTTCATGCGCCGTGCACCCAAAAAAAAGAACAGAAACGATCCAGATGCATTTGCGGGAAACGAGCCAAAAAACCAAGCATCGGGGAACTGACGCATGCAAGAGCAGAGTAACAGCTCTTCATGGATAGCTCGAATTGCAAAGTCGTCTTGGCTGGCGCACCTATGTACTACGAATTCTTATGAGAGAACTTTGCCAAAAAGAAAGAAGGAAGGAAAGTGTCTCACACCTCCCGAGTGAAAATGTTCAGCAATGCTGAGTTCATGTCCATATTCCTGATGTCTCAAGTGACACAGGGAAGTGAGGCTACGCCAGCGCCAGTGCCAGAGCCAGTGCCAGTGCCAGTGCCAGTGCCAGCGCCAGTGCCAGCGCCAGCGATAAGGGGTTGAGGCGCGGGGGGCAGACACGCAGGTGGACTAGTTTCAAGGACAGGCGGGTTCAAACTCGTACAGCACATTTCGCCATTGTATCAATGAGGACTTTTATTATAAAAGTGCCAAAACAAAATGCACGCGTACTTATCTAACTGGGTGGATTGATTTGAAGCAGCAGGTTTTGATTGATTGTAGCAATCCCCTTCATTCCTCCTTATTGCTGTTCGTGCAATCCACATCTAACACTGTCCTGTTGTCACCTGATGCTCTGTCAGGCTTGCTGGAAATCTGTTTCTCGTGCATTGAGTTTCAGTATCTAATATTGCACTAAACTATACGATTTGGCATCATATTCTATTGAGAGCAATAAATTAAGGGCACCTAACAAATGTGTATGTTGTACATACTCATAAAATCGCCATAAATAGCAGCCCTTGAACGTTCAACGACTTCTTGGCGCTCATTTAGGACTACGCTCTTCTATTCCAGGACATCCATTCCATCTTATATTCACAAGGTCTTAAACCTTCCTCCATATTGCTTGAGAACGACGGCAGTATCAACCTGCAACTTGAACATCAGGCCATGCTCCTTGCATTCAGTTCTCCACAGCAACTATCAGATCAAGGAGAATCAGGGTATGGCCGCGATTGCCAATGACTGCCTTGATGTGGTCCAAGACTTGTTTATAAGAGTTCTCCTGCCTGTTGTGCATGACTGCATGCATGCATGCACTCACGCAATCACATTACCATGGAAAAGTGCATGACTGATCAGTAACTTCAAAATTGCCTTGGAGCCATCCTAAAGGTAGCATTGACGACCCACTCTTACACTTGGGCGAGGGCTTGAAGTTTTGTGTCAGTGCCAAATATAATTCCCCTGTGATGAGTCTCTTCCTCCAGGTTTTCCTTATCAAGTACATCTTCACACTGCTCTAGAGGACTGTCATGAATCAATCACGGTCATGGTAGCTGATTCTTCTGATGATGCTGACCCCTTCATTCCCATTTGTTAGATATCAAGTTGACTGTCTCCAGTTGACTCTCCCAACCTTGACAGCAAGGAGAAACTACGGCTCAGAGCCAGCATGTGCTCGGAGGAGCTTAAAGATGATGTAAGCCTTTGGCACTGGCTTTGAGACTCATGAGCATTTGATGTTTTTCTATGACTGCCTTGACCCTGCTGCCAAGGGTCTCAGAACAGAAGTCAAAAACTGAAACCTTAAGTCAAGTTCCTGCTCACAATGATGAAACTGGGACTGAACAAAAATGGTGAAAAATTTGCTTTATTCAATCAGGTCAGCAAAGGTGGCCAGACAGGCGGTATTGAGCATATTCAACATAAACAACAAGAACTATTTTTTCTTTTTTTGCTGTGGTTCTGTGTGTAAGGGCATACGAAAGATGGTAAGATTTTGGAGAAAATCCCCTAATTTTGTAATTTTGTTGTTTTTGTTCTGTAATAGAGTTTTGATTTTTGGCCTTGTCATTAGGCATTCCAGATCCCGCAGAGCAGAGCACAATGGCATCTGACTATGAAGAGGATGAGGACATGCTCGTGAGTCCGGCCCTCTCCATTGATACCAATTTCTCTTCTGGAGAGGGGAACTGAGACATTGCCAAAGAGACGGGATCTTTTCAATTCTGAAGCAACAACCTCTGGCTCAAGATCACGCTCATGACGCTCTTCTGGAAATTCAGCTACATGCAACAAGTGTCATCAGACGTATAAAATCACAAGGTGTTCATAGTTTTCTCTCTAGTGCCACACTTTAAAAGTACATGGCGGCTCCCTCGCCTCAGAAGGTACTGGTGGAGCTCTGCTTTTGGACCAACTGAAGCAGTTTAATGATCTTTTTCACATACTCCCTGCCTTGGACATTCCAGGAAGAAGCACGAACTCGATAATGCCTCGGGAGCAGATGATAGCCCAAGACTGTGGACCCATTTCCATTGTTGAGAATTCTGGGTTTAAGAAATGGAGGGAAAACTTTACCAATCCTACATCCTCCCAACCAGGAATGCTCTGTAAGACAAGATTCTCTTCAGCCTACTCAAGGAAAGGAAAGAAAACTTGGCTTAGTCTTGGAGTCCTGGACCAATTCTTGGCATCATTGATGATAACAAAAAGAAGCCTGCAGTGATCAAAGCTTATGATTACATCAAAGGAGGAGTAGACGTCATCGACCAAAGAATGAACGACTGCTTTACTCGAACAAAGAGCAGAAAATGGACAACGACAACTCTTTTTTTCATCCTCGACACTGCGAGGGAAAGTTCTCGGTCAATCTGGTCCTTGAACCATGGGCAATGGGTCAAGAAAGAAAACTCGCACTAATTTGGGTTGACCTTGGCTCAACTACTTGTTCAGTCTTTGGTGCGACGTTGGTCTTTGGTTGGCCTTCATTTGGATGCCAAGAAGGTCTCTCTCATTTTGGGCTGGCCTGTAGAATCAGCTCCAATAGCAAGAGTTTTTGCTACGCCATTTGTTCCACCTGCTACAGCTCCCACGAATATTGCGAAGTCTGCAGTGATCAAGCTGTAGATTCGGAAGCAAGAAATCATTTGTTATCATCTTCCATTCACTGCAACACTTATACCAAACTAATTGGTGAAAAAGCAACGTTTGTCTATACGTGCTGATTGTGAAATACAGTGATCCCCGCTTACAGTGATCTCTTTTATAGTCATAATTGGGTTACAGTCATCGCTTTCTTTGGTCCCGAATTTTCAGTATACAAATCTGGCACAATCTGATCGGTTATAGTTATCAAATATCGGTTATAAGAATCAGTGGTGACCGGCTAAAGATGACGATCATCAAGAATTTTCGAGAAAAAGCACAAACTTTTGACAAGACATTTGGAGCAGCCAAAAATCGCCTCTTTCCTGAGTAAATAACTTGCGCTGCCTGAGAAGAACATCCCGCAATGTAGACGAAGCTTTTTTTGGTGCGTTATTGCCGAAATTAGGGAAATTTTTTGATGTATCGGATCTAGGAATAAATTGGTTTCATTCAACAAAAATGTCTGGATGAGCCGGAATCACTGTGTAAAAGAACCTGAGAGTGACAAGTTAAAGACAGCATTTTGGGTTACTTTGATCATCATTGTTTGTGTTTGCAGAACCGTGCGATTTTTCTACGGACGTTGAAGGTCATGTGTGTAAGTAAGACCACGAAGGGAATAGGGCAAACAGACGGTTCTACCCTGATGGTGATGTCAAAGAGCTTGCTCTGGCAGCCTTAGTGGAGCAGCCCGTTCAACAAAGAGGATTCCCCAGGCCTGACAAAGGTGAGAAGGCCTATTGCTGTGCAAGAGATGCGCTTGAAAAGCAAGGAGAAGACTAGCTCACAACCACCCCTGTTCCTTGACACCCTTTGGGCTGCCTTTGACAATGAAGTTGAGAAAAGAGCTCGTCCAATCTCGGAGTGCCCTGGAACTTGGCAGATACCTCGCACCCAGAACGAAATTTGGATCCAGTCTCCTGGTCGAACCTTGAGGGCAAGGATGTATATCCAGCAATCTTTCAAGAGTCGGGCTGAGTTGAAGCCTCCCTAAAGCCCAATTTTGAGCTACTCCTTGCCTCACACTCCACTCAGGGTTCCCAAACATTTTTTTTAGGTCTTGTCCTTTCAGCCCCATTATGAACCTGAAAAATTGTTGGCCATCGTGACGTTACAGTTGCTCTTCGAGAAGATGTTGGCTCTCGTCGTAGGCTGACGACGCGCGGGTATCACGTTGACGTGATCTGGCTAGCTGTGGGCACCTGACTTGTCGACGAACGGCTCGGAGGCGGCGGAACAGAGGTCAGTTGGCAGTTTGCACGAGCTGATTTCTCCCCCTCTTCTGGGAGGCATTTGCATGCCCTTTTGTGCCATGCGACTTTGTCACATGCTCATCTGTGGCACAGCTTTTTCTCCCCGAACTGGTGAAGAGCGTTTATATTTAAAAGGCGTTTTTGCCCTAAAGTGGCTACAAAAGTGAAGAGAAGTTTTCCACCCGAACAACTTTCTCGTCAAAAGCATTGTTTTTTAGTCTGCGCCCACCAGTGCCCCATTGTGCGTGCGTGCGTGCGTGCGTGCGTGTGTGTTTGTAATCCCAAATTCCATTCCCGCTCACCCTAAGGCAAACGTTTTCGAAATGAGCCAGTGGTAGCACGAGAAGGACGCGGCCACCTCGTGTCTCTTACCCACCTTTTTGTTCCCGCTTACAGTCTAAAACGCCCTTGAACGGGGTGATCCGGAGGGGGAGGGGTTAATAACCCTAATTGAGGCACGTTTTTTTGGTAACTATTACTAACTGTGCATTGTGAATATGCATTTTATGAAAAGATTGAAAATCCTACTCATCCGCCTCCCTTGTGAGTAAGATTGTCTTCACCCATATCGCTTTTATCGTCTGTGCCAAGATAATCTCTTGTTTATCTCGCTTCTAGTGAAAGTTGGGTAAACGGACGAGAATTTTCAATGAGTGGTGCTAGCTGGGCCCTTATGGCGGCAGCCAAAATTGCCAACTTTGTCTAAGCAGTAGTCACAAAAAATATGGTCTTTTTTGGCTTAGTTTTTGTCGGGAGAAGGGGGGAATGCAAAATTTAGAAGAAAAATTAGTCTCGAGCTCGGTGATTTGCGAGTAGTTTGAGGCGTTTTTCGTCCGCTTTGTTACAATCCATTTGTGTCTGGCGGAGTTCGTCAGTTGCTTCAGGCGTGCGCGTGCGCACGTGCGTGCCTTCTAGAGCAGAAAGAAGACTCGACAGACAGAAGAAATCGCGATTTCTTCTTCTGCCCTCCAACAGCGATTTTAACAGATTTATCGTCGTCAACCTGTGTTCGTCCAAGTGCGATCACGTAATGGCCGACTCACCAGAGGCAGTTCGGGCCTCAGACGCAGTCAAGTCTCGATCCAGCCTTCTGGTATTGCAGTATTTTCGTGACCCCCGTAAATAACTTTTGTTGTTCTTGGACAGAGGCTTTGTCCCCTTAAGAACTTACTTAGAGGTATATTGAGGCCATGCGCGTTGAGGAGCCTCGAGGAATAAATCGGAGTTATTGGACAAAAACGGCTAAAATCTTTGTAGTGACGTCATCACCGTGTCCCACAACGGTTCTTCTTTGTTAAGTCGAGACTTTATCTGTGCACACTAACCAGGAGTTGACAAACAAGGCTCGGACAAAGAGGACTATTTCACCAAGACCTCGGCTGATGGAGTCAAAACTTCGAAATGGACAGAGCTTGAACTGATGCCTTCCACCCATCTGGCACATTTTGCATAACGGTAGAACAGGAATCGTTTTCTTCTGCAGGTGATTGAGAGAGAGAAATTAATGGGCCCAAACGTCATTTGACATACAGAGAAACATCTGCGTCTATGAGTTTATCATATGCTACTTTCACGCAGATGTTTTTACTTTTTTTCAACAATCATTGCAAAAAAAAACATTAGCGAGATCATCTCAGTACTTTCCAAGTCTGTCCTCTGCACCTCTTCCCCCCCCCCCCCGTGTGAAATCGAAAATTGACCCTTTAAATGCGACAAAGAAAGTTAAATATTTTTGGGAAAGTTAACGCTGCTAGAACAAAACTGCAGCCGCATCATTTACTGCACCGTGTGAGCTTCGAAGAAGCAAACAGATCCATTTTTCGCCACTCCCCACAGAAGAGTGCGCTCTTTTATCACTTTGGCCAGCATCGATGAAAAAGGTTTCGCAAGAGCGAACTCCACTTTTAATTATTTAGCATTTCCCGTTTTTCCCCCCTCTCCCCTGTTCTCGCCCGCTCTTGTTCGACGTCGAATTTTTGTTTTCTGCCACCTGAGAGTTTCTCTCTCGTCCTCAGTCGCGTCGGCGCTCTCAAGGTGTGCAGATTTCTCCTCCAACTCGTGCTTAGGAGTAAGGAAGAAGCGGAAAATAGGGGAAATATGACAAGAGTTGGGGGTTTTTTCTTTGGGGGTGGGGTGTGTGGGGGTTACTTCACTTGTGCAAGAGTAAGGGCAAAAGTTATCACTGTGTCTGTGCCTCAAAATGGTTCTTCTGGGTCGTCTTCACTTGTCGCACTCTCGCTTTCATAGCTTGACTTGTGCTTTTGGTAGGATTCGCTACGAAGTGTTTAGCGACAAAGTCATTGCCTCACGAGGCCATTTTTTTTGCACACCTCTGCTTCTCTCTTCAGGAGGAGAAAACATGCGAGAAATTATTTGCAGAACCTGTGACAGAAGATATCACCGCGCTACAAGAGGTGAGCAGAGAAGACGACAAACGTGAGTGAAAACAGGGTGCGTAGGACGGGGGGTACCAAGGGGGTGGAACCCAATTGGTTCAATTGGTTGGTTGGCGTGACAGTGGATTGACCATTAAGCGTGTGGTACTTCTTCTAGCGGCGCTCAGTGACCGCATTAACTAATATTAAGAAAAGTTTCGGTTCATGTACATGGCAACACTAGAATGTTCACCATAGGCAATGGAGACAAGTTAGCCGGTGTTTGTCATCTCCACAATGACAACGACATAACGTATGGTAGAATTTCGGTTATCACATATCATGGTTCATGGAGTCATGGACCTTTTTTGAAGGCTTCAACTGTACGTACGTCTAGAGCTTGGCAACCTCAGCCCCCCCCTACACCCTCCCCTGTGGTTACTCACTTATTTCTCGGAGAAAAAGTGCTTATGTGAGAATGTCTACATGAAGAACTGCCTCTACCTGTCGTACGCCTGAGGGAGATCGTTAAGCTGTGCTTTTTCTTCAGTCAAACTTTAAGGGGGAAAAGATGTGAAGCTAATTCTGTTGACGAATGCGGAACCAAGAATCATAACAAGATAACGCAGATGCCACTCGGCAATACAGGCGAAGACAAGATGGCAACACTGCTGTGAGAGAAAGTAAGAACTGCGTCAGTGCATGATATAATGTACTACCTTAAGAAACCTCTTCTCTGTCATCTGGCGTCAGAAACAATTTCAAGATGGAGAAGAAAATGTTGTACTTCTTGGGCCTCCTCCTCGTGGCCCAAAGCTGTTTGGGCGAGAGCGGCCACTCCTCGTTCTTCGGAGCAAGAGTGGGCAGGGGGAAGAGACGAGGGAGCCAAGACGAGTCCCCGGGAGAGAGGAACACCGCGGTGGTCAAGTCCAGGAGCATCGGGAGAACACGCCTCCCACCTGGCGTCGTCATTAGGCCAGGTAAGAGATATTTCTGGCGAAATTCGAAGGAATTTACTCCGCAGACAAATAAATATATGGAACAGGCGTCAGCATGGGCATAAACACGCTTGGATTTCCCAAGTATCTTAACTCCACTGGAGGAGCCCAGGAGGGGCTCCTGGAAGCCATGGGCCTGCCATTCAACAAGCAGCTGATCTCAGCAATTGGAGAGGGTTTGGTGCCAAAAGGTGCGTTCTTCTAGTTCTTACACACTCTGTTCACTTTCTTGATGATTTTCTCATTTCACTAGGCGAGACCATGGACGCCATAGAGGAGAAGGTGTCGGACTTGCTGTTTGGCCAGAAGCTCGAGGAGGAGGACATTGGGTCAGTCACCTGTCAGAAGTATAAAGAGCTAATGAAACTGAGCTTCTTCAGTCCACGAACCACCAGAGGCATCCCTCCCTGCACAACCCCCCACCTTTATGAACCCCACCTCTATTTGCGTGGCAGCAGATGAGGGCAGACTTCAAAGCAGAATAGCCTTTTGAGAACCTATGGAAATCGCTTGGTGAACCACAAGAGGTTTTGCCACCTGCATATTGAACACCCTGGACTCCTTGTTTCTTTTGCCTCATTGAGTAACTTGCTAGAGTGGAACATTGATAACTTTGTGGTTCACTTAAAACTTAGGTTGGGAAAAGGCATGATTTAACTCATTTCTCTTTTTCAGGTCAAAGGCTTCAGGTTCTTCACCCGTAGAACAAAACAAGAGGAGAAAATGGAGAAAGCAGAAAGGTGGGTGGATGACAGAAACTTTTTGAGGCTGCTCTGCAATGCGAGTCATGCACATGTCCAACGTCTCTTACCCATGAGCTACTCTCTCACAAGTCATCTTCCAACCTCCTTTCCTAGCATGCACTTCGTTAAGACTCACACGTCGAGGACAACTCAATCACTAATATTGATTGTTATTTTACAGTGAAGGAAGTCTCTGCTAGCAACGAGAATCTCACGACACCAGGAGGAACGTTCAACACCTCCATTCTCTCTGGAGATAGAGGACCAGCCTATGAAGACTACGATTACAAGTGAGTCACGTCCCTACCTATTTCATAGGTCCACATTTTAGGCACTGGGTATAGAACTAATGAAGTATACTCACTCCTTTTCATTTTCATATTTTATTGAGATTAAGATGTTTTCATTTTTTATTTTAGGGATTATGACATGTATTCCACGGAGCGAAAGAGCAACGCCGCGACCGCCGACAGTAGCAACAACGACGAGGAGATAAACGAAGACAACAATGAGAACGCCTTCAAGTCTTCGATCATGACTCCTGTGGCGGTCAGTTCCATTCAGTTTCTTTCTGTTGAGTTCTTCTTCCTACAACGTAACAAGTCACAGCCTTGTATTCAGTTTCTTTTGCTCCTTTTCCTTTCCTTCTTACTTCATGCCCACTAATGGAAATGCAGATGCGTGAACGAAAGAAAACTGCAGTTCAAACATGCGTCATAGTATTTCTGAGATTAGAGGGGAAAATGCTTAAGATTTCACTTTTTTTTCGCCTAAAATGCCATTTTGCACCTATTTTTCAACTTTCCACGTAAAGTTTTTCAAAACCTTTGGAAGGCTATGAAATTTCACGTTCGGCAGAGGCGGGCGTGGGCTGAACGGGCCAAGCCAAGGACGCTGACTGAACAAGCATCAGGGCGTTTTTATTGCATTATAAGAAAGTCAATGACAAATTCGATACATGGTTTTTGAGAACTAAATGGAGACAAAAGGTGCAATCCTGACAGACCTTGAGCAGCCACCGGACCTGATCATGGAGGTCACGAACACCAGTGTTTGTTAGTGCAACTGCTCCTACTCATATTCCTTGTTAGGAAGTAAAACGTACTTACTGCTCGTAAATTTAACCTTCACTGTAGAGCTTCATCTGAAAATAACTTTTCAGGTGACTTTGAAGTCACCTAAACAATTGCCTGAAGCACCTGCACAACTCACATTGGCGGGGGGGGGGGGGGGGGGGGGGGGGGGGGGGGGGGGGGGGGGGGGGGGGGGGGGGGGGCGGGGGGGGGGGGGGGGGGGGGGGGGGGGGGGGGGGGG
>JAAUXU010090938.1_pt1 | contig 30837 bp, 28 predicted proteins | sample 7278151 | NCBI WGS metagenome assembly JAAUXU01 (sample SAMN14350113, study PRJNA611818) | marine sediment metagenome | isolation source: surface marine sediment (1.8m) | place: French Polynesia: Moorea | collected 2018-08 | reverse complement strand
TCCCAACAGCGCCGGGAGTCTAAAGATTGTCAGTAGATGCTTGGTGAGAAGAGACCAGCTCAAATCGGTGCAGTGCAGTCACTGGACGGATCAAACTGTCGCTTGCGACACCCTGTATCTACAGTCCATTCAAGTGTCCCCTGCCTGCCATGCTTTCTGGTCCGCAACCAGCAAGAGCTGGGCAGTATTTTTTCAATTAAAAATGTCGACTGTTTATGAGTATTTTGGTGCCTTAAAAGTTGTCCAACTCATTCTGGTTGCTAAACAGAAAGTGTTTAAAACAGGCGGGGGGCTCTTAAACGTACGGTGCAACGTAGAAGTATAGTATATATTAGGCTGCTTTTAATATGTCAAATTTGTTTTTTGAGGGGGAGATTGGCGTTAGACACTGTTTTAGCTGGTCCACGTCTCATTCGTGGTGGTTTTTTTTTGTTTGTTTGTTTGTTTTTTGAAAAAAGTGTCCTTGGACTGTCGTTCATCCGTTATTTTTATACTTGATTGAGCTACAGAAGAGGTTCACCCCTCTCTGGAAAGCTCAGAAGCTCCTCCAAAAACTACACTACTATGCACTTTTGCCCTGGGACTATTTGTAATGCTCCAGTTGCTGCAAAGGATTCCACTGCAATCGACATCTTGCACTGCTGAGCCTGAAGAAGGTGGTCCAAGTTTGATTAGGTCATCTTCCCAATCAGTAGTTCAGTTTGACGAGTTGCAAGGTGAAAGGGAAGCTTTTGACTGAAGCGTAGGCATCTGGGTACACAGACATGGGCGCGTCGCACTGGTACAGGTTGAAGTACGACCACTGCAGCGTCCGGGCAGTGAGGATGACGGTGATGATAACTCCTGTTCTGCTTCCAGACACTGCGTACGCAAAGAATAAGGACGACAACAACTGGTACTACTACGACGACTCAAACGTGTCCCCGGCGTCCAAGAACTCCGTTGTCGTAAGTGTTCCACAGTTTAAGGAAGTACGGGGTGTGTGAGTGATCTGATCTAGTGAAAACACTCGAGAAATTTTCGTCCCAACTTTGTCAAGTGGACAAGAAAACATCAACGTTGTAGGACTAATTTTTTTTTCACATCGACAATTTCGGCCTCCCAGAGCCTCAACGCGGCCTCGGGAGGCTCTACCCTGCTGTATTTTGGACGAGTCTCACTGCACAAGATCTCTCACTTCTCACTCCTGTACGTACTTGAATGGGGACTAAACGAGATGCAATTGATTCTCAGAGCAAGGCTGCGTACGTGCTGTTCTACCAGCGTCGCGACTTGGCCACTGCCTCGGCCGCCTCCGTCACCTCGGCCGCCGCCACCGCCACCTCCTCCTCTCACATCCAATCTACTGCTGTGTGCAACGGTCAGAAGATCAACGGAGAATCTTCCTCCATCGAAGACATGGACACAAATTGAGAAAAGAACAAGGAAGATGACACCGAAAGAAAGAGCAAGAAAAAGAAAAATCCGAAGTGATACCATAGCTATCAAGGTTGAAAAAGAGAGACTAACTAAAGCTGTTGTTGAGCCAGCTGCAGTTGAGGCAATTGCCCGAGTAGAAGAAATCCGCCAGCGGCGCCCAGCAGTCAGGCTGTTTTCCTGTGTTGCGTTCACATCTCAGTTGCCACCCAACCCCCGACCCTCCTCCCTGGACGGACCCCCAACTGGCCTAAATCTCCCTCCCCTCTAGTCAAGCCAATGCGATGAGACTTCACAGTAAAAGTTTGGGCTTGAGGTTTTTAGATCCTTATCTACAGCTGAACCACAAGATCGTATCCTGTCACGTTGTCACGAGGAAGGTTTTTTTTTTTTTTTTTTTGTAAATACAAAGACCAGCGTGGTGACGAGCGAGCCCTGGGTTGCCAGGCTTGAACGCATTCCAGGAGAGCCTCCCAAAGATCGGCAACCCCACTGGAGTGAGATTGGGCTGCTCTGCTGAGATCAACAGCCAGCCCAACTTTTACCACATGTATGTTGAACTAAATAAAGGCTGGTTTCTCTCTTTTTTGTTGCATTATAGAATGGGAGGAGTGGGTACAAGCCCCTCACCACAACAGCCCTTCATGGGGGGGGGGGGGGTTTCTCCCTGCTCTCACCATGTGCTCTCCCTTAAGATGTCGATCGTCATGGACATGTCGGCCCTGTTGGAATCCTCCTGCTTGACGTCAGACCTCACCAATTCCCCTCCCTTCCCTCCTGGTCTGGTGTTGCATTCTTATCAGTGTCTTCAACCTCATTTCGTTCTTTATTGTTACTGACAAGAACATCAGCCAAGCTACACATAGATATATCGGGAGCATTAATGGCGGTTGCTGTAGTAATAATTATAATAATAACACTTAAAAACGCGTCGGCAGATACGTTCACGACTGCTTTCACCTCGCTCTTGCCGCACACTTAAAAAGACAGTACGGTGTACACGTACAACTACATAAAACAGGTAACTGATTGATCAAACAAGGGGGGGGGTTGCATTGTGATCCGACAATAACTTCTTGTTCTTCATCGCCGAGGGCAAATAGGAGTGAGAAAGCAAGGCGGCGACCATGGCGAAGCTGATCAACGTGGGCAAGGTCATGCCCTTGGGGGAACAAAAAAAGAGCACGGTGCAAAAAAAAACACCAAAAACGGAGCCATCCAGGACAGAAGGGATGATAATTATAATAACAACACCACTGACCAATGATAGCAAATCTGGTTGTACGCACGCTTCACTACGCACTCTTCATGTTACTACTAAGTTACTACTGTACGGAGAGGAAAACACCTTTGTCCAGAGTCTTATAAGTTATAGTGAGTAGCATCAACGCTGTGTGGAAGAATCTTTGTCCTGGGGTGTTTTGGGGTGTCAGAGGGACAGGATTGGGGTTGGAGGTCCCGGGTCGGTCGGGTTGGGCGACAGGGGAAAGACCATAGTCGTTAATAGCTCCGTGAGGTGGAAGAGCTCGTTTGTCCTCATCCTATTGCTCCCAATGCAGTAAGACTTGTTTACGTGTACTTGGTTAACAAGTGAATGTTTTCACTGAAACTGAAGTCTGTGGTTTGTCCATGGCAGAAATCGTGCATGCGACTCCCGTGAGGAAGAGCGACTATATCGCCATCATCGTCGTCGCCATCGCCGCCAACTACGACCACTAGAAGTATGGCGACTGAGAGTACGGCGACTGCGAGTATGGCGACGGGTATGGGTAGCTCGGATTGGGCATGTGGATGCCGTGCGGCGAGTAGGGTGATGGACCGAAGCCGCCACCGCCGTAGGCGTTTGGGTACTGACCGTAGTAGGACATGGCGCCCATGGCTCCCATGTGACCCATGGCGGCGCCGGCGGCACCCATCGGATGGCCGGCTGGAAAGGACCCTGTCCCGCTTAGGAATCCACCAGCACCAAAGGACGACGACGACGGATGGAACATGTTGTAGGGATTCCCGCCGTGCAACCCAGGATACTTGCTGGCCATGGAGGAAGACTCGCTCGTCAAGCTGGAAACGGAGAAGGGGTCGGCGGCCGCGGCGGCGGCGGCTGGACTTTCGGCGACTGTCACGGCCGCCGGAGCTGATGCAGTCGAGCCGCCGCTAGAATTGTGCACTAACGAGTTGACGGAAAAGTCTGTCGGCGTGCAGTTTGCGGCTGTCGCCACTGGCGCCGCCGGGGGGTAATTTGTACTTTCCAGAGAGTCCGAGGTACTTGGCACATAGGGGGAGGTGCCGAAGGCGGAAGCAGCGGCGGCGGGAGAATGAAATGACGACTGGAATTGCTGTGCGGCCGCGGCCGCCGCGGCCGCCGCTGCCACAGACGGCGCCGGACTGTACGGCCCCACGGAGCGCGGCGTGTTGGGGTGGCTTCCGGCGCCTGATCCCGAAAACACACCACTATCGTTCTCTGCCATGGTGGGGATCTGATCGACTAGGCTCTCCAGGCCGGTGATGCTCTTAGTTGTGACATCCTCGGCCTTACTTTGCTGCGGCTGCGGCTGCGGCTGCGGCTGCGGCTGCGGCTGCGGCTGTGGCTGCGGCTGCGGCTGCTGCGGTGGCGGCTGCTGCGCAGGTGGCGGAGGAGGGGGGGGCGGCGGTGGCGCGGCCGCGGGCGAGTTGTACGGCGGATAGTGAGGTGAACTTGACTGACCACTACCGCTCGGAGGATAACTGGCCTTGTAATGTTGATATCCCGTATTGCCGGCGCCGCCGCCGCCGCTGCCACCACCACTTGTGGAGTAGTCTTCAGGTTGGCACTGAGCTTCTGAGCCGTACTGGTTACACAAGTTGGGCGGTGGCTGCTCTAGTAGTCTCTGAGAGCCTCCGCTAGAGTCTTCCAAGTGATGAGACCCGTTGAAATTGCCACCGCGATGAATTGGGTCACCGTAGGACTTGTGATTCTTCAGGTCGACCGGTTTGTCGTCATCCTCGGCGGTCGCACGGTTGGAGCCGAAGTGCGGGGAGAAGGGCGGTAGAGGAGGAACAATTTTTGCAGGCTTGTTGTTTATCGACGTCACGCCGTCGGACGAGAGCTGGGCCGCTAGTATTGACGAAGAGGGGTCGTGTTGTGCGGCCGCAGCCGTCGCGGCCTCTTTTGCCTTTTTGCTCTGCCGCTTAGAGGTCGATGCAGCGGCCGCTCCCGGAGGGAGGTCCGATTTCTTGGGCCTACCACGTTTCTTTTTTCCCGTTAGCGGGTCGATGGGGTTGCTGCCGCGGGGAATCGGGTTTCCGTCGGCGTCGACGGCTCGCCTCTTAGGTGGTGGCAGCGTTCCGTCGGGCCGTGGCTTGGGCGGCCGACCTCGCCTCTTCTTGCCGGTCAGTGGGTCGATGCGGATGTCGATTGGTGCGGCCGCCGTGAGATCCCCACCTCCGCCGCCGCCACCTTCAGCACCGTAGGCTTCACCGCCACCACCATGCACCTTGAACTCTGAGTTCATTGAATCGGAACTATCTCCAGCGGCCGCCGCTGCCGCCGCCGATGCTAGTGCAACCGCCGCCGCGGCAGCCGCTGCCTTCTTCTGTGGACTTCCTTCGTTGAAGTTCTTTAGTTTCACGTTGCTGAACACGAGCTCGCTGTCATCGAGCTGCTCGCCGTTGCCCTTGAGGTAGTCGCGAAACTTTCTGAGCGCCTCGTAGAAGGGAACCTTGTCTACTGCGCGAGGAAGCTGCGCGCATCGTGCGCTTGAGTTGGGCATAACCCACACATGCTGGAAAGAAAGATGAGAACTCTGAACATGGCCGAGGAAGACGTCGTCGACGACGACGCGAAGGATTCCGAACGTGTGCTCGAGCTGCTGGACATCCAGATCCTGGAGCTCCTACCACTCTATATACGATCGTGTGCACCTTCTACAGGGTCTGCCATAAAAATTGAGTCGGCTACAAGCTGCATCATGACCTACAAGGGGAGAAAGTCAACACTGCTGCCAATGCCTTCAGGAAGCGTCTGGAGGCTGTCCTCAGTGCCATAACTGGTCAGACAGAAGATATTATCATTAGGAATCAATCCTAAATAAGCAACAATGTTCTACGTGGGCTCGCTCTGCGTCTGGAGGCAAATTTAGCTGACGGACCCTGTACATAAGAATCTCGAGAGATGTTTCTGTCTGGAAAACTGCTTGAACTACCGTGTTTGTTCCTTCAACGAGGTCGGGTTGTTTGCCAAAGTGGAAGTCCTTCTTTCCGCTGAAGACCTCGTAGATGCCCTTGCCATTGAACACAGCGATTTTGGGTCTGAACGTCCGGATCTTCTCCAGCAGGGCTTGGGTGCCTTTGGACGAAGCAGTGGTATACTTCTTGCTACTTTTGTCGCTATGCTTTAATTCCTGGTTTTTCTTACCGACGACGATTTCCTTTCTGGAGATGTTGGCGCTGCCCTTGGTGGCCCTCTCGACGACATTGGTGAAGCCGATACCGTGGTCTAGCAGGCGATGGTCATCGTCCGCGGACATCGGGCGGGGGATGAGGCCAGATAAGAACATGCATTTCCCTAAGAAAGATTTTGATGATCATCAGGGTACACTTCAACATGTTGCTGGCGTCTGTGTACGCATGCACGCAGCGTAGAAGCCGCCCGTTGGTGCACCGGCTTCACAACAAACAGATGACCAGAGGCATGACCACAACAGGTGACAATTGTTGATGGTGGTGAAGTGAGTACAAGTGAAGAACATTCAAGACTACTTACAAAAGTGGTTCCCGGGACCGGCGTAGTGATGTCCCTTGAAGGCTGCGTACATGCCAGGATTGATGCCGATCTGCAATGAGGAGAACAAGGAAGTTGCTGATCTCACTTGACACATGACCTTGGCGTCCGCGCACACACGAGAGGAAGTAAAGCAGCTTTGACAATGCTGGAGACAGCAGGAACATTCAATTTCTGTCCAAGACCGTCAAGGTTTTCTCTCCTTTGGCCCTTTAAGGGACAGGAGATGCCAAACACTTTCAGGCTAAGGTTCTTCCACGACCGTACATAAACATGCTGTTTTGACTCATGACTCACGATAAGGATGTCGAGGTCTTTGACAAGCAGGTCAGGTAGGAGTTTTTTCGCCACCTCCTCCTCGGACATCCCGTTAAAGCGGTTGTGTTTCCGCCTCTGCTTCCGCGGCTTCTGCTCCTCGCCATTGCTTTCCTGCTTCACCGGCTGTTGCTGTTGTTGCTGTTGTTGTTGCTGCTGCTGCTGTTCGTCCTCATTGATGACTAGTCGATCGTCGTCGAAGGAGTCGTCCAACTTAGGCAGGAGCTCACCGGTGCGGCTGAAAAGGGGCGGATGTTGAGACAGACACGCAGACAAGTGCTGCACTTAATAAATCACTGGGGGAGACTCCTGCGACCCGTGCGACGCCTGCGACGCCACCGACGCCGCTGCAGTCGTCCACGTGTCTCCTCTTTTTGAAAGGCTACACCGATTATTTTGACACACCGCTCAGGTTACTACTACGTTGCTGCTGCTGCTGTTGTGCAACGAGACACCTCTCCTCACCTGTCTAGTTGCATGCCTTCGTCTTCTTCCTCCTCTTCTTCCTCCTCTTCTTCACCCAATTCCTCCACCTCCGCCTTGATCTGTCCCAAGGCTGAGTCGCTGACACTGGCGTCCCCAACGGTGGCAGCAGCGACCTCGCAGTCGGGCTTGGCGGCGTGGATGCACCCAGCAATGACAGCATGCAACGACTCTTGGTGGCCTCGCTTGCTCGTCGCTGGGGCTTTCAGAGGGCGGTTGTCGTCTTCGTCACAGAAGCTGTATGGATCCTCATCCTCATCCTCTTCATTGGAGCCGTTTACCACAGCCTTCTCCACGTCGTCATCTTCTTCGTCATCGCCGTCGCCTTCGTCGTCCTTCTGACTCTCCGGCTTCTTGCCCTTGTTCTTGGCCAGCTTTTGACTCTGGCGCTGCTTGTTTTTCTGCTTGTTGTCGCTGACATTGGACGCCCGCCTGCATCGACGAGCAGTTGCAGTCTTGGAGTTCTCACCACCTTCATCACCTGCTTCTGTCTTCACAGAAAGCGTTGCTTTTGCATTGTCTCTTGCTTGGCACTTGTCTCCGGATGTCGTAGCGGCGTCTTGCACTTCACCGGACTCTGTGACTTCTCTTCCTCTTCCACCACCAACAGCAGACGCAGCAGCACCTTTGCCTGCATCCAGGATGTCATCCCGACAAGAGGAGGAGGCTGAAGAAGCAGAAGAGGAAGATGCTTCCTCTCTTGCTGCGGCACTGTCGGGATTCTCTGGACCGTCATCATTGGAGTCTTTCTTGTCAAAAGATTCTTCTTGCTCTTTGGTCCTGGTGCATAACTGATTGGTAGATTCTTGAGCAGATTCTCCTCCTGAGTTCAGATGAGAGGGCTCAGCTTTGGCTTTGACGGCTGCCTCCTCGCCCACCACCTCATGAGTATTCATTGCTCTGCAAGCAAAAGACACGTGCACAGCGTGAGTCAGGACAGGGGCGCGTGCGTCAGGGCCGCGACGGGCGCGAGGTGTGTGGGTGTGTCGGGGCTGGACTTACTTGCTTTGTATGTCTCTGCAGTCCCTCTCCTCCTTCGTCTGGGCGGGTTCATTTCCCTCCTGAGCGTCTTTAATCATGTCCTCCTCCATGACGTGCGTGCATCCGTCCAAGAAGAGCTACACCATATCGTTCGCCTAGAAGAGGGTGGGGGAAGGGGGAGGTAGAGGAGTTTTCCTAGTGCAAATTGTCGCGTACACCAGCTCGCCACGAAAGGACACTCAAACTCTCTCTCTATGTACATCCGAAGACACTTGATCACTTGACCACCCGACTACTGCAGGGGGCAGCTCTAGCTCACGTTGCCCGAAGGATATTTGTCTTGCTCGCTTGTTTGTCCCCACCGCCGGTCGAGGCCACGTCGGTGTCGCAACCGAGAATGCATAATTCAGCGGCCTCGACAGACGGAGGACCGAGGACGCGGGCATACGCGGCAAGTAAACTTAACGCAACACAGTTGTGTTTGTTCTTCTTCTGCGTTTGCCTCTGCTTCTTAGGCGACGTTGACGCTTTTAGCGCGCGCCCCTCGACGAGACGAGGCCGGGACGTACCTGGCGGCCTCGTGGCCGCCGTCGGAGGCCTCGGCGGCCACGGAGGACGGCGAAAATGGCTCCTTCGGACCGACGCAGGTCTTCTCCGTCGTCAACGACGAGACGAGGAGGAGGGAGGCGGTGGCGGCCATCTACAGCGGCCGCTGCTTTCTCATACCTCGCTGCTGCTCGACTACTCTTCTAACACTATATAAGTGCATAGCGAGCGCGGGGTTGCTATTGCTGCTGCTGCTGCCGCCTCCGCCGCCTCCGTCGACACCGTCGTCGTCGTCACTGCTGCTGCTTGCCTAGGATGGGTGTAGGAGGGTCGAGAAGATGCGCCCGGGACGGAAACAACTGCTTGGTGGAGGAGGAGCAGGAGGAACTTGTTCGCCTAAGCCGCCTGTCCGGCCTCTCCCGTCCGCCCACAGAGACCCTTGTGTGAGTGAACCTTCTTCTTCCAACATGCATGCATCCCTCGGAGGCGGCGGCGGCGGCGGCGGCAACGGCGGCGGCAACATCATAATGCTGTTGCCTTTCTTCCTCCTCTTCTGCTTCTTCTGCTTCTTCTGCTTCTGCTTCTTGTGCTTCTGCTTCTGCTTCTCCTCTGTCGGCGGATCGATGGTGCTCGCGTCCACGCGGCTGCCTCGGCCCAAAACGGCCGAGGAGACTTTGGTCGGCCCCAAGGCGAACTCGCCCTAAGCAGTGAGCACACACACATACACACACAAAGAGAGAGAGAGAGAGAGAGAGAGAGAAAGAGAGCACGTCAATCAAAGTTGATGCTGCCGACGACGACCCCTGAAGACACTTCACGGGGCGTCCGCGCCGCCGCCGCCGCCGTCGTCCTCCTCCTCGTCGTCGTAGCAGTCGGAGCAGTCGGAATGATTGAGAGAGTGCACCAGCATCGACTTCTTCCCACCCGTCATCCGTCAAGTGCTTCCAACATGCAGACCACGGCTACACAAAAAAGTTGCATGCATGCGCGGATAGATGTACTCGGACGAGTTCGTGGACCACCGCCAATGGCTGAGGGAGGGGGGGCATTCTGTGCATGGGACCGCTCTTGTCTTGAGACTGTTCTTGTTCTCCTTGGTGTTCTTCTCCGTCCTCTTCTCCTCGTCCAAGGCGTTCCTGCTGCTGCCGACGCCGCTGCCGCCGTCGCCTTTTCTTCGTCTTGAGCTGCCTTTGAGCAGAAAAAAGACCCGAGCACACACGGAAGAGACGACTTTCTCAAAAAATGGCGAGAGGCAAATGCAAATCTTAGCTCAAGCTGTTACCCCTCCTCTCCCCCCCCCCCTTGCAGTCAGCAAGAGCACTGGGGGCATGAACTCGAGGGATGAGAAGAAGACATAGTGGAAAGCTTTGAGGGGGGGCCTCCTTCGAACTGATTTGAAATCTGATCGGAAAGCTTCTGACGAAAGCGCAGCAACCTCGAACGCCTTGTTCCTATTATCATCCTGGAGAGAGAGAAAGAAAGAAGCTGATTTTGTAATTTACATTTCAGCGCCCCCCAGCTCCGTGTCTCCTCCGAGCACCTGGAGTTGCTTCGGACAAGAATTACTCGGGCCTCGAGCGAGCAGGGCCCAGGAGTTTAGGCCTCTGACTGCGAGCCGGGCCTAGACTCGGAACAGCTCCAATGGAAGGAGTGATCACAGGACTCTGAGCTCACGGGTGCTGAAAAAAGTCAACTAAAGAGAGAGAAGTCCTTTATGAGAAAAGCTGTGCTGCCATGTGAATGGGTTCTCAGTTGTTCGAGACCCCCACTTCCCGGGGGAGGAGTTATCCTTGATCATCGTCAAAGGGCAGCTCTTGGGGCACACGTGAACAATGACGGTGAAGGAGATCATATCGAATCCCTTTGTGGCAGCTCCGACACACATGATTAGTGCGTTTGACGTCAAAGCGACCATTGGCGGGGGCGTTAAGTTGGCGAAGCGGTCCGAGCTCTGTGGCTGGCGGTTGCACGCTCGGGACCGTGGACGCCAACTCGTTCAGATGCTACGACTGCGACGCCTGTGCTTCGGGCTCACGTCAGGGGGATAGTGTAGAGTCTTGGAGGAGCGACTGAGAATCGCCAATGTTTGTGTCTCCTGGAGGTTTCCTCTATGGGCTCTTCTTGTGCTTCTCGGCATGCAGTTCCAAGTAGAACGACAGTGCCGACCTGAGCACCTGCATCAGGATTAGGAACAACAGCGAGAACAGCAGCAACACCAGCAATCGGCTGTGCTCCAGGATAAGCATGTCAAACTTGCGCACGCACGAGTACATGGGAGCGTATTGTTGAGGTTCTCGCACTCTGAGAGGCTGACGGACACCAGCAACTTTGTCCACTCGCAGCAGTGGGACCACAGGCTGCTCGACCGTTGCTGTCAAGTCAGTTGCACCGTGCACGTCCCCGTCGTCGCAGTCACGACCGAGGCCGTGCACATCGCTGGCAACGCCTCCCTGTCCGTCATTCGAGAGCCCAGAGATCTCGCAGGGCCTGAGGTGACCCCATTGGGCGACTTTTCGCGGATGGCGCACCTTTAAATGCGTCTCAAGTCCAGGGTCAAATAAACATGATCATAAAGTCACTGACGATATTATGTAAGACTCGTAAGGGCCGGACAAATGAAGGCAGCAGCTCAGGAGTAATCCAGGCTTGGAAAGTCTCAAGCCAGACTGGCAGTTCGTCGCAGTCCTTTGAGAACAACCGGGACCTTTTTGTCGTGTAAGATCGCCCAAGCCGTAGCAAGTGTCTTAAACCTTCTCCTTCGACTCGGCCGTGAACGTGATGGCTATATCGTCGCCCTTGTGGTCGATCTCTGGTGGTTTCTGACGCCCGCCTTCTGGTCACTTACAAGGCAGGCTTCTCCTTCGCTGATTGCCACTTGTGAGCTAAGCTCGAGAGCGCGCCTCCCTAGTGGCCACGGAGGATTTCGTTCTCCGCGTCTCTGGAGTAGCACTCCAAGGAGCAGGAGAGAGTCACAGACGTCAGCCTCATGGTCGCCAGGGTTCGTCCGGACGAACAGTGCCTGGGCCTCGTCGGGCCCGGAGAAAACTTCTCCCGAATGATATAGATCGCGGCCTCAGGCGGCCGCCCCGGACCGCTTTGACCCTTCGTCTACCTCGAGCGATGCCCTGATGATGAAGAAGACGATGGCCTGCAGGGCCCAGCGTCTCCTGCGCGTCGGACTCTACGAGCTGGACCGCGTGCTGGGCAAGGGTAACTTCGCGCTCGTTCGGCTAGGGGTTCACAAGCTCACCAAAACCAAGGTGGCCGTCAAGATTGTCGACAAGAACGACCTGGATGACGAAAACCAAAGAAAGATCTTTCGCGAGATCGAGATCATGAGGAAGTTGTCGCATCCAAATATCATCCACCTTTACCAGGTAGGTCATTATGTGCAGGAGGCGCCCGAACTGAAACTGATTTCCTCTCGGCGCTCTCTCGTTCAAGGTCATGGAGACGGAGAGCATGATCTACATTGTCACCGAATTCGCACCAAACGGAGAGATCTTCGACTTTCTGGTGGCCAACGGGCGAATGAGAGAGGAGGAGGCCTGCCGTGTCTTTGCACAAATACTGGCAGCAATCAGCTACTGCCATGCCCACGGGGTCGTCCATCGAGACCTGAAGGCGGAAAATCTCCTCCTCGACGCTGACAACAACATCAAGTTGGCAGACTTCGGCTTCAGCAACTACTTTTCCTCTGGAAGCCTTCTCAGCACTTGGTGCGGCAGCCCGCCTTATGCTGCCCCCGAACTCTTCGAAGGGAAGCAGTACGTGGGGCCCAAAGCCGACATCTGGTCCCTGGGTGTCGTCCTCTACGTGCTCGTCAGCGGCTCGCTGCCCTTCGACGGCGCCACGTTACAAGAGCTTCGCTCCAGAGTCGTGGGATGTCAGTACAGAGTCCCCTACTTCCTGTCCAACGAATGTGAGCACTTGCTCAAAGGACTTCTCGTAATTGAGCCCGAGAGACGCTTGAGCCTTGCGCAGATAGCTCGTCACCCTTGGGCACAGGAAGGCGCCGCCAAGCACGCCGCAACGGCCGAGCTGCTGAGGAAGTTGGCGCAGGGTGCTGAAGAGTGTCAGGCGATCGCCAGTGCGGGTGCTGCGGATCCACCCCTAAACGAAGCTGTCGTGGACTACATCATGCGAGTGGCGAACGTGAACCCGGAGTCGGTGATAGAATGCGTCCGGCGCAACAAGTGCGACGACGTTTCCGCTATGTACCACATGCTGAGTCAAAGTCTTCGGGAAGAAGAAGAGCGATCGCAGCGACAGAGGGATCCCCCACCGCTCTCACCAACGTCAATGTCGCCCTTCTTTAGCCCGTGCGGCTCTGATCCACCTTCTCCTCGAACCACTGGACCCACGGAGGTCTTCAACGACGAGTCCTTTGCCGCGTCGCTTGCAGCGGTCGAGCGACGTCAGCGCCAGCAGCTGGAGAGCGAGAAGCTCTTGACTCTGCGGCGTCACACCCTTGGGCCAGGGCAGCAGACCCCTATGTACCTGACTATGCCGGATGTGGACGTCCTGCCGCAAACGAACCTCACCATGAACCTGCCTCTGGTGAGCAACTTGCCCCCGGAGAGCTTCAGCGTGAAGGATCCTCATCTACTGAAACCTCCAGCCGCGTTGCTTGGAGTCACGTACCAGCAGCACGGACGCCGCGCTTCAGATGGTGGCGCCTACTTTGGCCAGTTTCTGACGACTGCGGAGGCCCCCGCATCCATCCCGTCTGGACACTCGTCGGGCGACGGTAGTCAAGATAGGCTGTGTTTACCCAATAACAGTCCGGTGCCAGCAACAACGACCTCCGACCAACAGGAGCTGCGTCCAGAGTCACCCAGTCCCTACGCTGTCCAAGTGGAGCAGCTGCTGAAGCGCGGGGTTGGTATTACCGGTGTCGCCGGTGCCGGCGGCCCGGACAGTCCGCGTAAGCGACGTACCGGGCTTGACACCGTGCTCGAGCCGCCAGAAATAAGCCCTGAACTCGTCCAGGAGGTGGAGATTCGCATGAGAAGTCAGAGCCCCGTGAGCCTCTTGACGGTCGAACAAGCTCCTTCCTCTCAGTCGCCGTCGCCGTCTCTGATGACGCCCCAGTCATCCTTTGCCGCCGCCACCACGCTGTCCCCGATGGCGTCGCCCAGCAAGCCTAACAACGGCAGCAGCGGAGGCGGCGGTAGTGGTGGCGGCGGAACAAGCCTTCGAACAAGAAGGACGGGTCTGTCGAGCCTCTCCACTGTGCTGGAGGTGAGCAAAGCCCTGCCAATTGCTGCCTCGGGTGGCGCCTCCTGTATCGTCACCTCTGCTAATGGATGCTCCTCGTCCTCATACAAAGAGGCCAACTCCTTGCACTTACCCATGGAGCGCTATAGCCCCGAGTCACCGGGATTCCAGCAACAGCAGCGACCAGGCAGCAGTAGCGAGGGGTCTCCGTCGGACATGCGGGCCCTACAGGAGGAGTGCAGGAGGTTGAAGGGCGAGACTTGTCACCAAGAGTCGTCCAACTTCTTGCTAATGCCGCCACTTCCCGGGGATATGCCCAGGCGGTCCTCAGACTCTGGTGTCAGCACAGTCCAAGAGTCCACTCATTCCCTCAGGTCTTCTGCAAGCAGTCACAGCGCCACTAGTGAGCCTCTGCAACAGCTCTACCACGCCATGTACGACTCTGACCCCGCTAAAGGGGTAGGAGGAGTGTCTGGAGGTGGCGCCACCAACAGGCGCTCCTCGTATCCCAACTCTCCCGTGCACGTCTCGTCGCCACAACAGCGACAGCATCATCTGACCCCTCCCCCAAGCGCACGAGTGCCAGTGCTGCAATCAAGTCCGGTGAAGCAGTCGTTGACGCACCACTTGCAGGCGCTCAGCATTCAGCAGAAGATCAGTCAGGACGACTCCACCAACGTCTCCAATGCAAGCAGTGGCGGCAGAGGAAAGTCTCTGCCCGGCCGCTTCAAGGGTTCCATCACCCAGGGCGTTCCTGGACGCACACTGCTCAGTCGAGGTCACTCGCTCAAGACCCACGGAAATCCATCGTCTAAGCATCGCCACCAGCATCAGCAGTTGACGTCTGCTTCGGGCATGCGTCTTGGCAGTGGCAGCAGTCTCTCCTCCTTCCTCGCTCACTCTCGCAGCTTTGACGACACGTTCCCGCCGCCCTCGTTGCTGTCGTCGTCCCTGCATCAACCTGGTGCGTCGTCAGTAGCATCCACATCTGCGTCGGGGTCGGCTGCTGGCGCGGTTACGCTGCCTCCCTGGGGCCGGCATCACTCTGTGTGCGAGGACTTCATCTCGCTGCCGGCTGCCGTAGACACCTTCCAGAACCCAGAGATTTGCGTCACTAATGCCGCGGGTGACGAAACTATGTTAGTCTCGTTTAGCAGCGGCAGCAGCGGCGGTGGCAGCAGCAGCTTCTTTCCCGGCAACAACCTGCGGGAGCAGCAACACCAATTGCAGCAAATTCTGCAGCAACAAGAACAGTTTCAACAGTTCCAGCAACAGCAACAACACCAACAGCAGTTGCTCAAGCAGCAGCCACAGCCCATGGACGAGTCCAGTTGACAGAGCACTGCCTGGGGTTGCGATGATTGAGACGCCGACTCTTCCTCCCTTCCGCAGCAGTATTGATGTGTTATTCTTGTCCCTGGAGAGCGACAAGTACGACGTTGACAAGGTGTGCATGTGTCAGAAGGACAAGGTCTGGCATTATAAGCAGCTTCTTATATAAGCAGGAGGACTCATTCCAAGTAGTTTGGGACGAACGTTGTGATTCTTATGGACCTCTACTAGTACTACTACTATGCTACGACACTTTACCTCCTCTGCAATGTCTTCTTCCTTGCACCCGCCCCCTACTCTCCCCCGCCCACGCCTCTCTTGTGTCTCATCAACTATTCAGAATAAAACAACAGTGCTGAAAGTATTCGCGCTTGCCTCACTGGTGGGATTCCGGACAAAACTGCCTCTTGTCCAGTGAAGGCTACGTTTTTTGCCACGCACAAAGACTTGCTTTGCTACTACTACTTCTATTGCTGCTGCTACTACTGCTGCTACTATTACTACTACTACTGCTACTACTAAAGACACTCTTAAGAAGAAGAACGAACAAAATCATACGGATGTTGGTGGAAAGAAAAACGATGATAGATGTGACTTGAAACTTCTACCTATGATAATAGTGCTACGTATTCCTTCAGAACTTCTCTCTTCCGTTCGCATACGTGTAACAAGTTGCATATACACAAGCTACTACTAGTCCTGCAGCTCTAGTGGAAGAAATCGTCAGGAAAAGTGATTCGGACGCATTTTTCAGTTGCTGTGCAGATGTCGTGAACAAGAGAAAAAAGATAAAGAAAATGACGTGATTCGAGCCAATGAAGGTGCCGATGATGACCTTCTTATAATCAGTTTTGTCCTTCCAATTCCAGGATCACGGCCATGGTGGATCGTGAGAGCAGAGATTGGGCTAAGCATCTGGAGCGGAGTCCGGCCAAGGCCAAGAAGGCGGAGCAGGACCAGCAGGACCAGCGGCGGCGGCACCAGCAGCAACAGCGGCAGGTGCGGAGGCGACGCCAAGGCAACAACAACGTCCTCGCATCTCTCAACGCGCTCGCCATTGCTCAGAGGGAGGAGGAGGACGATGCTCTTGAGTTGAAGAAGGAGAACGACGAGTTCTTGGAGGAGGATGGCGGTGAGAGACTGAAATTAATCGAGTCCAAACTGATTCATGAGACAAGTTGATTAAGTTGAAATGAAGAAGTCACCAGTCCTGAGTCTGGCTATTACAACTTATAAGTTTGTCAAAGTTTTCTTGAGCAGTTCTGCTGTGGAGATTCTGTTTGCTGCGCTGCCATTCTGATGACATTGACTGATGTTCATGGCTTTTTAATATCCAAATTCACTTCATATGACCCAAAAAGTGAGGACTTCGATTCTGGTTTCTGATCCCACTCGGCAAGAATCCAAAGAGGATATTCTCGAGGTCAACGAGCCTCTAGTACGTGATTATCTTTCAAGACATGCTTTGAGTGTTTTCATCCCTAAATAAGGCTACTTGCTTACTCCTTCCTGCCTAGATGTATGTCAGGCAATAAAGAGAATCTGACACGCTGCTCCACATGACTTCCGACTCAAGGATTCAGGTCATGATTTTTAGGAGTTTTTCATCCCGTGACTAGTTGAGGTCTGTCGTATCAAGTGATTCCTCACGGTAGGCCTTGAACTAGGCGCAGACGCAGCAAGACTCCTGTCAATGTTTGTTGCTTGAGCGTTGTGATTCCAGGTCAGAATGCCCACTTCTCTCATTGGGGAACTAAGCATGCGGTGTTCCGACGCATTAGCCTCTTGAATGGGGAGGTGAATCGCATGAGCTTGAGCACGCTGAAGTTGGAGTGCCAACGTCTCGGGCTCGAGAGCAGAGGGAAGCGTGAGGCGGTGAAGAGGAGACTCAAGGAATTCATCAAGAACAGAGAGCTCGAGAACGTTGGGATAGCCAAGCCTATTTCCTCCAAGAGCATCGACTACTTCGTCGTGATCGATTTCGAGGTATTGATGATCATGATTACTTGGACAGACGTTGTCGAGGGAGTGCAACTGGTTGTTGTCGTACAGGCCACCTGCGAGGAACGCAATCCCGTGGGCTATCCTCACGAGATCATTGAGTTTCCTGCCGTGCTCGTGGGCTCGCGACCCTTCCCGCCCAGAATCGTAGGAACGTTCCACTCCTTCGTGCGCCCTGTGCTGAATCCGGTCCTGTCAGAGTTTTGCCGCACCTTGACAGGCATCGAACAGGTAAGATGTGGCCAAGTGAACCAGCTTCGTGTACCTCCGTGTCTTAATCCTAAATCCATTTTTGACTCCTCCAGTCGGTTGTAGACGCTGCCGACACGTTCGACCATGTGCATGCACGCTTCGTCCGCTGGATGTCGGACGAGCACCACCTGGGCGAGGACTTCACCTTCGTGGTGGTGACGGACGGACCGTTCGACATGGGCAGGTTTCTTTACCTGCAGACGAGGCACACTGGCGCGGCATATCCGGAGTACGCCAAGTGCTGGGTCAACCTCCGGAAGGTATTTGCCAACTATTATAGAAGTAAGTGGTCCTTTTACAAGTGCACGTTAATGGCGGGCTTTGTCAACTAAGTGGTGATGATCACTTCCTTAGAGGATCACTACGCTTCATCCTCTGGCGGCTCCACTCCCAACCGACTGCCCGGCCTGCAGGACATGCTGGAGTGCTTGGGCATGGAGTTCGAGGGGCGTGCGCACAGCGGAGCAGACGACGCGAGGAATATCGCCAAGGTGTTGATGCGCCTGCTGGCCGACGGCGCGGTCGTCCGACCCAACGAGCGCATCGACCTCAAGGCGGAGCACAGCAGCCCTGAGACCTCGTATACAGCCAAGCTAAGGTCGGTAGCCAAGATGAACAAGATGGAGGCCGATAACTGGTTCAAGGCGCAGCTCCGGAAGAAGATCGCGAGAGAGGGAGACACTGTTATGCTCAAGGAATCTCTATAGTCAGGTGGAATTTCAGGGTCCCTCTACCACCACTCAAGTCTCTCGTGCTGTGTATTGACTGAATTTATATCCGAGGTTATGGAAAAGAATATTTTTTAGGTGTGTTGTACCCTTAAGAGTGGGATTAGGCACACGATTTAAGTATAATACTACTGTGGAGTGCCTTCTGCCATCCCTTCAACCATATGGAACTGCATTTTTGGAAGAAGCTACACTGCGCTGTGCGCGACTCATGAAGGTGATGTCGACATGAAGTGCAGCGCCATTGGCACAGTGGCCATGGTCTATTGGTAGTAGTACAGTAAGGCGTTGGCACCGTCAGACATTTTACTCGACTCCCTCGCAGTATGTCAGTATAGTCCACCATTTACGTATATTACATGCGAAGGTGGTGATGACGACAATGAAAAAGGCTGTGTTTGCTTTCTCTCTGTCTCTCCTTTTGCAGCATACTATGAAACATGTGCTTGTTCAACTTGACCTTTAGATGATGGAGGCAGCTACAATCTCAGATCTTCCAAGTATCGCCCATGAAAACTACCAGAATACACGATGAAGCATTGGTAAATGTTGTTGCTGCTGGTCATGTTGCTGGTGTTGCTGCTGCCTTTAGTGACAAGTGTTTCGGCAAACACTTGATTCTTCGTCCTGGAAGACCTGGTTCGACACGTTTGCTCGTCATACAAGCTCGACTACAACCTAGTCTCGTCGCCTGCAGAGAAGAGGATCCTGTGCTTGATGGAGTCTTTGGCGTTGCTCGGCTCCTCCCGGATGAAGTCATAGATTGCCGAGGCGTCGTGTCCACTGGTCACGGAGTCATCCTGCCCCGGCTGATGGAGGAGGGCACCCCTGTTACTGTTGTCGAGTCCCTCGCAGTAGTGGCTCGACTCTCCGATTGTTTTATGCAGATACGGCCGACCTTGCTGGACCTTCATCTAGGAGAATTATTTGCTTGCGTTGACAAAATGATATATACTACAATGTACCAATCTACAATATAAATTTATCATCGAACGTAAGCGAAATAGGAAAACCGTCACCTCCTCTTCCGTGAGGTCGATGTTGGGCAGCGTCTCATACGGGGGCTCCTCTTCCGCGATGTCGGTAGCCGCCCGGGTGTACGGGTCATACCCGGTGGAGCGCGAGCTGTTGGTGAGCAGCGTGCGGTTGCTGTACGGAAGCGAGACGACGCTGCCCCGGCCGAGCGTATTGGCAGCAGCAGCAGTCAAGGGAGGGCCGGGCATCCCGTGGCGGCCGGCGAGACCGCCCCCAAGACCACCCCCAACCCCGGGGCCACCACTGGAGCTGCTGCAGAGGGTCTCGCTGCGACTGCGATCCTCCAGCAAGGCACCCTTGCTCACAATCATGCCGTCGACCTAACATGTCGTGGATTTCGTGTTATCATCGAAGCAGACTGGATGTTGCTGGCTCACCTCGACCCATTCGGGGCTCTTGCCGTAGCCGACCTCCTCGAGCCTTTCCTCCGAATCCGAGTTCTTCTTCCGCCTGAGCAGCGAGCCTGTTTTACCCTCTCTTCTCTTGACGCTGCCTAACCTCTCCGCCTGATTCACGGTATCGGGCAGGGCCGTGTACAACGTCTCCGGCAAGGCCAGCGTCAGGAAGCCGGCGACAATAATCAGTACGCCGAACGTCGAGAAGGTTACGAGTTCTGGCGCGTCAGCATGGAGGTATCGGCCCTGCAGACATACGTACTACACAGTGCATTGATCATGACACTAAGGACATGGGGGAGTAATCATCTTACGAGCAAGAGTATCTGCGGAGCAAGGAGAGATCCAACCCTGCCGAAGAACGCGCACGCGCCCACTGCCAACGTCCGGATGACGGTGGGGAAGAGCTCGGAGGAGTAGATGAAGATTGAGCAGAAGCAACTGACGACGGCAGCCTTGCCGATCAGTGCCAGGGCCGTTGACAAGCCAGGAACGTCCACAAAAGACTCTGGAATGCATCGGGCAAGGCAGGGTCACGAGAGGTGGAATCATGCGTACTGAGGCCATCGCCTCATGGTATTGTTGCTGAGTAAGCAGCATTTTTTATATCTCCCATTCCGCTTGTGCACTTCCTCCTGAGGAGGAAGCTTTCTCACTTGCCTGGCACGTATCTCTTGACGGCCACGGTGGCGATGCAGAGCGCCCCACTCAGGAACAGGTAGGCCACTAAGGGGTACTTCCTCCCGAAGGCGTTCAGCAGCACGTAGGCAAGCAGATAGGCCATGAGCTCGATGCCGCCGCCGATCATGAAGTTTAGGTGGCGATCACCGCTCAGGTTGGGGATCGAGTAGGACAGACCGTAGTAGGAGATGGCGACGGAGAACCTAGGTAGGTGATAGCAAATGCTTAGCGTAGGTGGGTGTCTTGGACAGAGACGTGGATGGGCTACTACTGCTCTTAGAGATAACTATACTGTACAGAATCTCTGACTGCTCCATACGTTTTTCTCGCTGGCTTCTGTTAAAAGGGAGGAGATTGGGACCTCTAGGGAAGTTAGGCTACGTTTGGTATGGACCTCTAGAAAAGACTGGTCTAGGTATGGATTTCTAAATCGGGTGAAGACCTCTAAAGAAGCAAGGTAGGTTAGTCTCTATGCTTTTCTTTAGGCCCACATTGGCGTAGACAATGCTTGCTCACCAGACAAAAAACAAAACGAGCGCGTTCCTTCTGATCGTTTGGTGCGTGAAGAGATCCTTTATTCCCGGCGTCTTGTTTGACGCGTTGCTGTTGTCCTCGGCCACCGCCCTGGCCACCTCTGACAGCTCCTCCCTGAGCCAGACCCGATCCAACCTCAGTGAGTTGTAGGACGCGATGCGCACGACGACGTCTTCAGCTCGAGAAAGCTTCCCTCGAGATAGCAACCATCGCACGGACTCGGGTATGATCCTGGAGACGTCGCACTATATGTTGGGCCCGTCCTACTACTTGTACAATGCCAGGGTTGTCCTCTTACCAGATATAGAAGATGGTGGCCAGAGTGGGTATGTTGACCGCCAGCTGGATGTACCTCCAGTGCTGCACGACCTTGGCAATGGCCGCCAGCATGATGATACCAGACGCCCAGAACGCCTCGATCACGCAGCCCGCCAGGGTGCGGTACTGAGGCGAGAACAGTTCCATCACCATGGAGTAAGTGACACACTGAAGACCCTGGAAAAGACGTTAAATGCGGGGTGATCAAGAGATGATGCAAAAAGTAAAATGTCAGTCGCGTTTTTTGGTTTGGGGAAAATACAGTTCTCTGCCATTTTTGAGACTCGCCAGATGCAGGCAGACACTTCAGGTACTGGCTACAAACAGATCTCAACCCGGCAAATGTGACATTGGTGTCACGCAAAAAAATCTGTTGCAATTCTTCTTTTGCTGAAAGTGCAGAGAAATGAATCATTGAAGGATGTGTTTGAACCTCTTGAGCTTTGCCCTCGAGCCCGATGTACAAGTGGTGCTTTCCAGGACCGTTGGGAGCAATTGGAACAGGTCTGGATGAGGGAATCTCCATGAAACAGGGTGAAATCGCTGTGAATGTCAGTCATATTGACAAGGGATCTGCTCATGAAAGCCATCCCAAATGGGCCTCTTAAAAATTTACAGTTTGTTTGGATCGTCCTGTGTTTTATCATAACTAAGGAGCTTTGTTCTGTACCTGAATGAATATTCCCTGGATGAACCTGAGCCCCACGAAGACGATGAGCCTTCTCACGAAGTGAATGGCAATCCCCAAGAGACACTGGGTATACAGACACACGAGCATCATGTTCTTGCGGCCGTAGCGGTCGGAGAGGGAGCCGAAGATGACACCGCCGATCATCACGCCGCAAAAGTAGATGGTAGTCACCAGTGGCGCTAGGAAGGCGCGATCACACACCAGACCCCACTGCAGGAGATTGAATAGTCAGTGTGAGTTCTACTCTCAATGCACATAGTACCCTCCACAAAATATTGACACAATACATTTGAGAGATGTCTTCTTTGTTTTTTGACTCGCACAGTGTCTCCTTTTGGTTACCTCAGCTACGATGTTCCACTCTTTTCCCTCGAAGTGGAACTCGTATCCGTGCACGCACTCGGTCTTCCCCAGGCTGTGGTTGTGGGCGTCCAAGTACATACCACACTCCTCGTACGTCACCCCCGAGTTAGGCATGCCCACGTCCACTTGCTCTTGCTTCAGGGGCAGCCACAAAGATTTGTTGTCCAGGTACACCTCAGGCACCTTTAACAAAGAACATTGGCGCCTTGTTCAAGAAATCCGGAGGGGAAATAGTCGAATGTGACGTCGGCGTCACCTTTGCCAATGCCACACCTGAGGTGTCTCACTCACCCTGCAGTTGTGCGGAGCGGTGACGGCGTAGAAGGCCATGAGCAGGTGATTGACGACGACAGGGATGCAGTTGGAGGCCAGCAGCACCATGATCACGATCTGGAAGCGGCCGGGATCGCCCAGGTGCTTCAGGAAGGAGTCGACTGAGGGCTTTTGCTGGGTGCTCGAAGAGGTCGAGTGAGGAGACCCCGAAGGCGGCAAGTCCAACCTCAGGGAGGTCAACCTGCCCTCGCTCGACGACGGGGAAGGATTCTTCATACTGCTGCGATGAGTAGGATGAGGAAGACAATGAGCAACCTGAATTTTAGGGAGAAAAGGTGAAGATTTGATAGCTGAAAAACTTGCAACTGCAACTTCATGGACCCAGATGTAGAAGTAAAAAAATATTTGCGTGCTTGACTCGACCAGACTTTGTTAGTTGGTGAACCAAAAGCAGCTGAACCCAATTTGTTTGGCCGAGAAAGAACGCAAAGAAATGGATAAAAAGAGTAAAACTCAACAACTTGAGATCGTACCTTTTCGAAAAAGCTGTGAACTACAGTGAGGTGCAGCACAGACTGCAGTAAGAAAGTTTGGCCAATTACGGACACTTCTTCTTCTTCTTCTTCTTGGCATATGAAGCCCCCCCCCCTCCATACACACCAAAGCAGGGGGTCCCCCGGGCCCGACACAAACACCCAAGTTTGATCAATACAAAACAGGCCCCAGCCCTGGCTTTGGTGCCACAGAAAGGCAATGGTTAACCTTGCAAACCGAGAAGAATGAGAATGAAAGCACCAAGATAAGGAAAGAGAGAATCGGATTGCCAACACGCAACGGGGGAGGGCCACGTTGCTGGCGGTGCTGAAGTCGTTGGGGATGGCGCGGGCCGAGAAGACGGCGGGCTTTATATTGGCACTCTCGGGCTCACCTCCAGAGTCTGAGATGGAACAGTCAGACTCGGGATCTTTCAATTTCAGCTCAAGTCAATCCCCCAAACGCACAAGGTAGACTAAAAGTAGCGACTTCGTACTCACCCAACGAAGACGAAGTGACTTCAAATCAAACATCCTAAACTTTTAATGTGGTGAAATTTAACGTTGTTGTCACAACTCGTGATATTGACTGGACAATAAACGTCTCAAGTTACTTCTCGTTCACCCTGAACACTCGACAGCCTGGAGGAAGGGAAGGAGCTCTAGAAAGTCGGGCCCGGGCTCAAAGCTTCGGGCTCGGCTCGATCACATCCCCATCACACGTGTTGTTACAGTTTTCCTCATACTTCTTCAGTACTTTTAACCACTTCCAAGCATAGACCAGTTGCAGGAACAACATTGCTCATCAATGATCAGGGCTTAACAGAATGGGTCGAAAATATAGTCAGGACTCCTGGAAGTATAAAAATTACCATGCTTCTATTAATCCTGCTCTGAAGTCTCTTTCAAGATGAGTGCTATCTTCTGATTTTAACCCACCTTTTTAGAGAACCCAGTTTTTGACCCAATTTCACCCGGACTTTAGAAATACTAAGAAATAATAATTAATTCCCAAAAATCCCCAGGAATTTTCTCGTAAACTAAAAACTGAACGTGCAGATCGCTACTGAATGGTCCAGAAGAGAAGAAAAAGAGAGGTTACCGAGGATTAACCAAACACGCAGCGTGACCTTGTACAGAGTGAGTCAAAAAGTAGGTCAGTCGCAGCCATGTGCAGGGTGAGTGAGAAGATAGGCCAGCCTAAGCCAGAATGCTTTTTGATAGTCTTATGACAATTGATAAGTGTGAACAAATCCTGAGTCTGTTCCCAATGAAAAGGGATAACTGTTAGTGCCCCGTGTAAAAAAATATAAAAATTGTGTTTGGTCCAAGAGGTAGACGATATTCACAAGTTTCAAACTCCAAAAGCTGAGCCCCATCAGATCTTCCACCCTGACTTAAAAGTGGTGATTCAATAAACGAGGTCGGACTCTGGCCTGTCCCGAAATGAATCAGTTTGCTCTCGACGCGTGCGACTTCAACTGCCCCCGGCGTGGCATGTGTGCGACTGCAGCGGGGTCAAGTGGAGCAGCAAGTGGAGCATTTCTCGTATCATACGAGCAGCCGCCAGTTCCTGTGGAGGGTGTGTGCGGACCCACCCACAGTCTGATAACCAGGATATTCAGTGTGTGAATTATGGATGGATGACATCAACAACTGTGAACCACTATATGAATTATGTTACCAGGTACGTAGTGCATGAAAAGTGATGAGGGTGTCATGAAAAGCACAAGGCGCTCATTGCCACAGTCGATTGTGTTCTGTAAATGACACGTCTTACGTCATCCACGTTGCATTTTCCGCATATGACGTTATAATAAAGTCTTTGGCCAGCTTACTGGGCGCGCAGCTTAAGGTTGTTAGGGTTTCAGCAGAGAAAAATGACTTGTCGGAAATATTAATAATAAATATGAACTCCTGGTGACTCCTGGACCTCAGCTCACGAGCAAGTGCATGAGTTATCACAAGAAAAATGCTTCAGCATACAAAAATGAGTCTGTTATAATCATACTTGCTGCCTCTTCTTCTTTTTTATCCGTTCATGCAGCTCGGGCAGACATGTGTGATGTGCACATACCTTATTTATGAAGCTGAAGCTGCTCCTTCCATATGAGGCATGCGGAAATAGCAGCCAAACTTATTCATATCCACTGCAAAGACACTCGCGCAAAAAGACTGCGATCATCGCAGCAAGGCCAGGATCTCCAAGATGGAGGTGTTGGTGGCACCGGCATCAGAAGAAAAAGTGATCTTTTTCGAGTCATTCTGGTGAAACAAAACCTATCAGAAGTGGACCTTGGATTCCCCACCCTGGATTCGTCGAGCAAGTAGAGATGCGTCTTGTCAGGTCGAGCCGGCAGGAATGAGAGCCTTGAGTGGCGAATACAGTATATGAAATACTGTATCGCCACTTAATACACTATTTTATACTGCATTCGCCACTAGAGAGTTTCACCACTATACTTAAGAAAGTTGCGAAACCACCACACATTGTGAACACTCCATTGTAATCCCCTCCATCAGTTGTTGCCCGTGTGCGAACAAAAGCACAGCTACGACTGTCGGGCTGAGCAACTGCGTGGCCGAGACCGGCGTCTCGATCGTGGCGGGGACAGAAGTGACTTTTGAGTCACCCTGGACGTCTTCATGCCGAGACGAAGTAAAAGAAGCGGAAGTAGCTAAAGAGGCCTTCGAAAGTTCGTTTTCGGCTCTCCGGAAAAGTCGCAGCTACACCAGAAGTCTTTGCAAGGAGAAAAGTTACTTACGACTCTGCCCGTGCAAACGCTGCTTCAGTCTCTCAAATATCCCCACAACAAGGAAGCAAATCACTTAGCGCAGCGGATTCCTCTTATACTTGCATCGTGGTGTTCCCAAATCGGCACCAAAGTGTTTCAGTCATCACATTTACGTTTACAAGGATTTGCTCATCCAGAATCACTTTCAATGAATTATAAGTTTCACTCACAGGAAGACAGTTCCGTGTTTCCCGTCACAGCCGCGACAACCCGGTTAAAAAACACTCCGGATACAGTGACCCAAGTGGTGCCTGCAAGCGGAATCCACTGTATTTTTGATGGCAGCAGCGGCAGCAGCGGCTGGTGAATTTGCTGCTGCCCACCCGAAAACTTTTTGGGCCTGCCCATTCTCTGTTCCTCTCTTAATTAAAAATCAATCAGAGTGAAAATGTAGGAGGCTAAGAAACAATCAAGATGATGCAAGTTGGACTGGTGCTGAGTCAGGCACGGGGACCCTCGACTACTACGTGCAGTCCATGTCCCTGGACAGACAGACAGACACTAATCATAATCATTTCGATTTGGCGTTCTTTTCTCCCTTTTTTATTTTAGGGCGTTTGCAACGTTTTATGACTCTTTTCTCTCCGTTGCTGAAAGGCACGTTTTGGCTTCTTTGTGGCTTTTCACATGGCTTTTCCTCTTTTCGTTATTTTTAGCGGTTTTGCAACATTTTTTGGGTCTTTTTGTGCTGACATGCACGTTCCGGAAACTTTTACTTTGACCACTCAATTCGTCTTTAATTTATCCCTTAAAATCACGATTTTAGGGACGCCGCTGCTTAGTTTGAACTTGCTTCTCTAAATGGTGAGAGGCGCTTTTTGGCTCTTCATATTTTGGCCTTGTGTTTACTTACTCCTTTAAAAAAGGACAGTGCACAATTTTTACAATTTTTTAATGTTGCAACATTGAGATTGCACAACATTGAATGATGTTTGAAAAATATCTACCACTGAATGATTAATCTGTGGTCGTAGCCAATTCTCAATTCACTCAAGTATGAGCACAAAATGGACAGAAAACCTCACGTTTACATGAGTGAAAAGATTCAACTCGAACTCCGTTCCAGTATCGAACTGAGCCAACTCACCCTAAACATTAACTAAAAATCTACTTTTACTTCTCATTGCAATAAAGTGATGCGTCTCTCAGTCAGGCCCACGGACAGTGGGGAGGCCCCGTGATGTGGGCCTGAAATGAGATCCCTCAAGGTCATCATTTAACGCCTCTTAGGCCCTCATAAAGAGCCTATTTGGGACGACCTTTTCGAAATTACGACCAATTTATGCCCCAATTTTATGCAAAAACAGAGGGGAAAAAATAGCTACCCCAGTAGGAAAATTTTTTGAGCCAGAATAAGGAATTCATCCTAACGGTGATTCTTTCTCCTTTTTTGCACTGATCACGCAAATCCGTGACTTCATGGTCTGTGTATTGGGCAATGACGGTGGATTTTTGTCACGTGCTAACGTTGATGCATGCCACAAATTGATGCAACCCTTTTTCTCTCTTCTTCAAGCAGTTCCATGAACAGTCACAGTTGCGGTAGCTTTGGCTGGCTGTCAAGGCCAGATGTGGACTTCATGAGCCTTGCAAAATGTGGCCGTGGCCTAATTACAGCTGCCTTGCTCGACCTGACAACATTGGCTTTTTTCCCTTTTCCCCCTCGACCAGACAAAAATGGCTCCCCCTCCCCTCGCCCTGCTCGACCTCCATTCGGCTGTTGACTTGTAGGTGAGTGGACTGCAGCAACGTCAAGTCAGACCAGCACGTGAGCTGCTCCACCTGCATGGTCTCCGCCAGCGAGGCCATAGCCAGACGTTGCAAGGATGAGCAGCATTTGAGCTGCACACGGAGGTGGCCTGAACACAGTCAGTGAAGATGTGCAGTGCGTTTCCCTGCCCGCCACAAGCCTTTGAGGAATGCCTCTTCTTATCCCTTCCCCCTCTTTGCAACTGACCTTGGTGGAGCCTCCGCAGTTTAATTCCTTCCTGCCTCCGTCGCCTCCTCTTTTGCCCGAGGAGTTGAGCTCATGGATGCTTTTGGCCTTCAAGTTTATGCTCAGTGAGTTTGGACTGCCATCAATTAACGTTAGGTAGGCATCATTGACGAAGTGGGTCCAGCAGCCACCAGTGGTCCTCTCCAGCCTCAGGGTCGGAATTGGGCGGTGCAGTCTCCAAAAGTCATCCAGGATCGAAGCTTGTGCACTTAGTGGAGGAGGTCGGACAACAGAGGATCGTGCATACGAGTGGAACTCTGAAGCTGAGACTGTTGCTACTTGAGGTGGGATTCTTTGGCTGGTTCACCTTTTCTTTTTCAAAACTTCTGAAGATTTCGCAGTTTTTCCTCGGTTTTTCAAAATCGACTGCATCTATATGAAGACGAGAAGATTTCCTGTTTGTTATCTCACACTTGTCAATTCCAATGTTAGGCCCCTTTATAGTTCTAGCTCGTGACGATTAAGTTTTCTGTCTAATTCTGTCTCGTAATCGCTAGTGAAGTATCTATAATTGTTTCTTGTGCCCCCCTCACCTGCTGGTTGAGGGATCTGCACTCGCTGACTGAGTATGATTACCATTCTGGCTTGCAACACGCGGACTCGCTGGCCAAGCACACCAAGTCTCTGCACTACCTGCTCTGGACGTCCTCAACCCGCTGCATGATTGAACGCCAAGGAGAAAAAGTTGCTCTGCTGGTGAGAAAACATCTCCTTTGAATGAATTCAGCTTCCGGCCAAGGCCTGAAGCGGCTGAATTGGTCTGAAATGTCAGTGTATCCAGCTCCTCCGTGATCTGTCCAAATTGTTCCTCCCACCTTGCATGAGATTTGCTTCATCAGCCCCCAGAAGAACCCCAGCAGCTGCCTGCCCTCCTTTTCAGGTCACGTCTCTCATACAAAGATGGGCAGGTTGGTTGGGTTATTTCTCCATACCCATTTTCGCAGGGGGCCCCGGGGAAGGAGGAACCGTGGGCGCCCATTCTTTGGGCGCCCCAAAAATGGGCTATTTACTAACTACTACTGCACATTACGGTTACGTCGGTTGGATGGGCCCATTTTTTTCTCTCTTGGCTCGGCATGAAATTCGTCGACCTTCGGCAAGAAAAGAAGAGAAAACAAAGGATCGTTTACTGTGGAGGATTTTCTGCTCCGACACTTTCTGCTCGTGCGAGCGCGCCTTAAGGAGGTTTTAGCGTCAAAGCTCATCACGTTCGGCTTCTCCTTCTGCTTCTTCCGGTCGAACCAATCCGGCTTAAGTCTCAAGTTCATTTCTTTATTTGCTACTGCGGAAGAAGAAAGGTCGGGACCGCGAACGGGTCGGGTGCGCAAGCCCGACCAAAGTAGGCCCCTAGGCCCGAATGTGATGCCAGCCGGGCCGACGGAAAGCGGAAGAAATGGCAGCGCGGCAGCTTTGGCATTTGGCCGCCTCCAATGTGTCATTGTTTGGCACTTTTGTTCTCAACTGTTTGACACTGGCTGCGCAGCTGATGCACGTGATGCTCACGTTGGCTGGTCAGTCTTCAACCTGTCGATTCTGGCTTGTGCTACTTGGTGTCGAACCAACTTGGCAGCTCTGCCTGGTGTCGCACTGACGCAGTAGCTGAAGAACTTTTCACTTCTGGCTGGTGCCACGCGCACAGGGTGGCTAAATTTGCACTGTTCCGGCTGGTGACATCCGGACTTCGTGCTGGTGGACCTCTGCCCTCCCTCCCTCCCGTTGACCTTCCTGTTTCCTATCCTGGCTTTGTCTTCATCGCCCCTTTTTTCCCCTCACCCTGTAGCGCTCAGTAAGGTGAGGTAAGCCTCTGGTTGAGTAGAAACACCATTTTGTTGCATGCAACAATATAGTTTAAGCCCTTCGTCATGGCCCCCCCCCAATTTTTTATGCAAAGCAGAATGTAGTTGATGACCTGCCTGAGGCAGAAAAGTTTTCCTTCTCAGGCAAGGTCAGGGTTAAGTGTGCGCGCTTTTTTTATTTTTTGAATTAAAGAGGAAAGATTTGACAGTACTTTTTTTAACTAATGGAGCCCATTATCCTCTCTCTGTCACATTCTGTTTCACTCCTTATTGCTTAACCATAGGTGAAATTAACTCTCAAGGACTCTTTGTTAGGCCAATTCTTTTTGAAATCGCAGGGAAATCAGTGTATGATGGAAATCTGTAGCTGTTGGGAAAAGAACCTTGCATTGATAACATCTCACTTTCACAGTCAGTAAGGTTCACTGCACAAACCACTGCTTGTTAGGGCAGGAGCAACTAAAAAAGGGCTCACAAAAGCTAATTTTCCGTAAAGAGCAATTATTTCTCACTCTCGTTGTCGGAGTGAGGTTAAACATGTGTAATTCACATCTTTTTGCTTTAAACTTGGGCATTGCTCAGTCATTCCTGAGCCAAGAAGTGCATAGTTGTGCATGATGAACCTGCGTAGTAATGTGCAGAAATGCCACTACATGTGTGCAGTGCACTTATGAAAGAGTGTAGAGAGAAGTGTGCTTCTAATAGCAACGGGGATGCTTTATCATTTCAAATGAACAGAGGCACTAGAGATGCTTGAGGACTTCAATACAGAAGCTCTCTCTCTCCCTCTTCCATGTGCTGCACTTTTCAAGGATGCTGAAAAGCTCAAGAGGCGTCGTCTCTATCATCTTCGATATTGGGCACGTTCAAGTCAACGCTGATTCAATCACTCACGATTTATTGGGCAAGATCTGACCTCGGGATCAGACACTTGGACGGGCAATCCACAGTGGAGAGAGAGACAAAGGGGTTACATCCGGACAGCGTCCTGGATCTCCCCTGCTGGCAACAGTGGAATAAACCTGGCAGCTTTTGCGCTGGTTCTGCCAAATTTGGATTTATCAGCAGGAAGCACCTTTTTTTGTCTGTGCGTGCAGGGAAAACTTTTCCCAACCAAAAGAGCAATAGTAAAAATCGGTTGCGCACGCGTGAATCTTTGTGCAACATTCTTGGCTGCGGATAATTGTTCCCATTTGGGCCCACTGACCCGCTACCTGTCAGGTTTTTCCTGGACACCCTGTGACGAACTCAGCGGTTCGACGAAGTCGCACACTGAGCAACCACGTGTGTGAGTCGCGCCACGTGCCACGTGGAACGTGCTATGCAGCGTGCCATGCAACGTGCTGTGCAACGTGCTGTGCAACGTGCTGTGCAACGTGCTGTGCAACGTGCTG
>JAAUXU010028221.1_pt1 | contig 30838 bp, 18 predicted proteins | sample 7278151 | NCBI WGS metagenome assembly JAAUXU01 (sample SAMN14350113, study PRJNA611818) | marine sediment metagenome | isolation source: surface marine sediment (1.8m) | place: French Polynesia: Moorea | collected 2018-08 | reverse complement strand
CCCTAAACCCATTGAGCCAATCTGACGTGGCCTGACCCTACCCGAAGCCCCACTGAGCCAAACTGACTTGGCCTGACCCTACCCTAAACCCATTGAGCCAATCTGACATGGCCTGACCCTACCCGAAGCCCCACTGAGCCAATCTCACTTGGCCTGACCCTACCCTAAACCCATTGAGCCAATCTGACGTGGCCTGACCCTACCCGAAGCCCCACTGAGCCAAACTGACTTGGCCTGACCCTACCCTAAACCCATTGAGCCAATCTGGCTTGGCCTGGCCCTACCAGAAGCCCCACTGGCCAATCTGACTTGGCCTGACCCCACCCTAAACCCACTGAGCCAATCTCACTTGACCTGACCCTACCCTAAACCCCACTGAGCCAATCTGACTTGGCCTGACCCTACCCTAAGTCCCACTGAGCCAATCTCACTTGGTCTGACCCTACTCTAAACCTCACTAATCTATCCTCACTTCCTCTAACCCAAAACGTGACACTAAGTGTGTGACATAGACTCACCATAACCAGAGTGCAACTTTTTCCATGACTTCTACGTTAATAGGTTTTGCCCGCTGTATCTTCGTTGATGAAAAACTATTCATTGTTGTGATTACGTAAATTTTCAAAATGTCCATGTTAATCTGAAGACATTGACTCGCTGCCAAGAGACAGTGGACGATAGCACTAAACTTACCATCAATGTCGTTATGCTTCGGTGCTTTTAGCCAAATTACACCTCCCTTCAATAGTATTTGCTGCACAAGTAGTCTGCTTCTTGTGCAATACCCTGCAGGGCAATACTATGACAGTCAGCAACAGGCTCAAGTGAATGATGCCAAGTGTTCAGAACCGGCTTTATGGCTTTTGAAAGCAATTTTAGGGGTTTTGAAAGCATTTTTCCCCATTTTGGCTATTTCTTCCTTGGGCCCAAAAGGTAAAAGTGCTTCCACTTCCAGCAACTTCCGAGATTATATTTGTGTCCAGCAAAGGAGTAAATCCAACTAGCGTTCATGTCTAGAATTGAAAGATCCTTTGGGTCAGTAAAGGTTTGCCTTAGCCATCTGGGGCAGTTGCCGGGAAAGCAGGTGCTACGTGTAGAAATGCATTTATGAACTGGTGAAACTTGGTACTTTTCAGGCAAGTTAAAAAGCAGTTATCGTCATTTGTTAAAGCTTAGCCTTGAAGAAATCTGGACCTATATTTAAGCTACGTATATTTGAACACTTGTGAGGCTGAAAGACGTGTGCAGTTTCCAAAATATACCCCTCTGCATTGGTGTCCGTTCGGTTTCAAACATAAGCAGTCGGTCTCGGCCTGGTATCGGTTATTTGGCACCCAAGAAAAAGGTTAAAAAAGGACGAATTTGTTTCTACTCATGTCAAAAGTCTACACTTCAAGTTTTTATCCGTTCGTTCATGTTTTTGTGCATGACAACTCGAGAGGCTTTCACAACAGACTCATTCACTCTTTATATCCACCATCACTTTTTGAGCCCTCTCAGTGGTGGTGAATATTGGAGGTGGATGCATTAATACTCGTTGGCAGATTATTTTGAGAGTTCCCTGCAACAGCCAGCAGCTCCAGCAGCATCAGCAACGCAGTCCACAAGCCCAAGCATCACCTTGAGGCCACAACTGCATCTACTCTTGGTCGAAAACAATTTTTTGACCTTGTCTGATGCACCTTTACAGTTTTAAATTAGGCAAACTGCGCTACAGATGACATCTCCAAATTGACATTTAACGTTTCACTAGCAATTGTCTCATTCTGCCTTTTTAAGGTGTCTTTTTTGAGACTGGGTCAGGACCTGCCAGTGGTGACCCGGAGAGGATTTGAAGCTCATCCCCAACTCAGGGGAGGCAGTTCCCAAGGGCTTGAGCGTGGATAATTTGCTGGTGATTGACTAATTATTGCGGTAATTATGGTATGTTGACTTGTAGCAACCCCTAATTTCATTTTAGTGCGACCTCAGGGTCTGAGCACGATCATTTTACTAAGCATGGACACATTGCTAAGGATGATTACCTTATGAGCGCGGACGCCGAGGTGAAGAATAAGACTGCGAGATCGCGCGTGACTCGTCCATAGGTCACGTACTTGGCGTTGACGAGGGCGACGCTCTTGGGCGACTGGTTGGGGTCCCGCGGCTTGGGTGCGCGGCTGGCGCGGCGAGTCGTGAGCGGGACCTTCGCGTCGTCCTTGGACTTGCCTATCACATTCTGCAGAAACTTATTCATACCTTTGTGAGGTTCCAGTTTCGGACACTTTGCGTTGTTTGGCGCCGCGTTTTTACTCCTCGTCCGCTGCCGCATGTCCGCGGACGCGCTCCGCTCCTTGATGCGCTCGCTCTGGCTGCGCTGGAGCTTTGCGTTCTTCTTCTTCTTGTCATTCTCCTTGTCCTCGTCGTCCTCGTACTTGAAGAGAAAGCTGCGGGCCTCCAGAATGCCCAAGACGATGGCGTCCAGCGGGTTGTCGTCAGCACAGGATATTTCTTCGACCTCTCCCTCGTCATCTTCGTCGTTGTCCTGGTCCTGGCCTACTTGCAAAATTGCATCAGCGCTGAACCTGATGTAATCAAAGACGTCACTGAGGTGTTTCTCTCGCTCGAAGCACTTGAGGAATGTGGCGAACATGTCCAGGAAGGAGTCTCTGTTGGCCATGAGGTAGGCCATGGTAGTCTTACGCTGCGCCAGGAAGGGGAACCTGGCGAAGAGTCCGCGCCTGCCGGTGAGGACGCGATTCTGGTCTCCCTCCATGACGACTTCGTCGATCTGCCTGCTCGCCTTGTCTTTGGCGCTCTGGGTCAGGAGGGTGGTGAACAACATCTGCTTGTAGGTGAGGCTGACGGCGTGGAACTTGGCTACAGTCTTGACGACCATGCGCATGTGGCCTAAGTTTAAAATGTTTGGACTGGTGAGTGGGAAGAAGTCGCGCTCCTCAAGGTTGTCCAAGACTAGCACTGTCTTCTGGAGGTCGGCCGCGTGTGAGGTCTCCTCGAAGATGAACTCAGGGGTCTGGAGAAGGTCTTTGAAGGCGATCCTTGCGCTCTCCATGCGCCCGGCAGCTCTCTGCTTCACCGTGTTATTGAGGTCGCCCATCAGCCTGTGAAAATATTGAGTGTTGAAAGCTCTGAATGGTCCATGCCACAGAAAGAAAGTACGCACGTGTTGCAAAATACATGCATGCATCATGCATACAAACATACATGCATGCAAGAAACATACATGCCTACAACCATACAAACATACATGCATGCAAACATACATACATGCATACAAACATACATACATGCATACACACATACGTACATGCATACGAACATACACGCTCACAAACAATCATACATACGTATACATACGTACATAAACACGTACGTACATACACGCACCCATACGCACGTACATACACCCGTATGTACGTAGTACTTGTCCACTGCACACTGCATGTTAACAGCAGTACAGTGGACCTGCCTCGACATGCTCGGGTTGTTCTGCCTTGACGCGTGCACAACCCACCTCAACGCTGTTGAGGTGGGCCTCGTCGTCAAGGTAGAAGTCGGATGGTTTCGAACTAGAACTCCATTTCGCCGCACGTTATCAAGCTCCTACCTACCTACCTGGCGTAGACCTGTCTCTCGTGTCTGAGGAGCACGTCCGCAGTCTCGCTCACGTCCGACCGCGTCACCTTGATGAGCCACTTGAGCTCGTGCTCCTCGCCCTTCGAGTCCTTGTACACCAGGTTGATCTTGAAGACATCGGTGGAGGAATCGTACGAGCAGATGTTGGTGCGCTTCTTTGGGTTGATCTCAGCCCGCTCCAACTTGCCGCAGATCCTGGCGTGCTTGCAGTAGAACTGGAGTAGGTTGTTCACCCAGTCTCCGTCCCTTCCGCTCACCATCTCCATGGTCACCTTAAAGCGCTTGCACACGTAGATGTAAACCATCTTCGCCCACAACAACTATCTCCACATCTCCTCAGTCAGTCATTTTCCATTTTTCATTGCAGATTTTTCGCGAAAATGTTTCTGCTTCTCCAGTTTCGTCGTCATTTTGCGGTTCTCGGCAATTTCTCTTCTCTCTCCTCTAAATACAGGTTACTTCTCGTGCTGCACTTATTAGTAGGCCCAGACGATGGCATCGGTGCTGCTATGTTTTGCCAAGACTTTCGCTCTCTCATACTACTATAGTAGTGTATACGAATGGCCTAAATAATTAGACGTAACACGCGCTCACTTGTGGCTTTCTTTTTGCCTTCAGCCACAGTCGTGGGCCCACGAAAGGTCAAGGTTCTCCTTGTTCTTCGCGGGGGTGAAGTTCAAGACCCACTCGGTGGCTGACCTCGCCTCAGGGGCCACATCTTTAAGGGCAATTGAGTCAATTCGATGGTATTTGGGGGAAACTTTTACTTGCACACAAACATTCAGAGGCTCATGGATGAATGACAGTCAGATCCTCGTGCCTGATCCTCGTCTGCGGCCAAGAGACATCATTTTCAGACGCATATTTAGCAACCATCATGAGTTTCCACGCTCTGAGGTTCAGTGATCCAGCAGTGACAAGCAGTTCTAGCAGCTGTCGAGGCCGCAGGTCTTTGAGCCGACGCCCGAGCTTGTCCTCATCTTTACTAAGTTAACTGGGAACTTTTTCTCCACGTGCGCATTATTACACGCGACTTTTTGGGCGAGCGAGCGGACGCGGACGAGCGAGTCGTCCATTTGAGCCGCCCATTCGAGCCCCCGGAGCCCCGCGCCAAGCGGGGGTCAAGTTATGCGAGCGCGCCGCGCGCGCCACGAGCGCCACGCGCGCCACGCGCGGCGTGCGCGCACGCCAGCCAGCACCCGGACAGCGGAGAAAATCAAGTGTAACCAATGTCTTGACATCGGCAAATGCTCGTGCCAGCTTTTACCCCCTCGAGCAGTTCATCATGGTTTATTTAGTCCTGAGGAAAGAAAGAAAGAGTACAGCATCGAGGTACTTGTGGGCCCAGGTCCAGCTTTTCTTTTTCCTCATTCAAGTGGGCATGAAATGGGCCTAAAGTTAATCCGCCGCAATTGCATTTTTGCATGTCTCCTGCAAGCCTGTCAAGATGGGCGCACCCCAAGTAGACTTCACCCGGACTTGCCGTGATTCATGGGGCCTGTTTGGGCCGCTGTAATTTGGCAGCCCTGTCATGTGGCCTCAGTGGATGTGTTTTGGCATTCCCTTTTCAAGTATTAGAACCACCACTTTGACAATTTTTAGTTCACTGGAGCTACAGGCAAGAAGAAGGAAGGAAAGAGGAAGGAAGGAAGGAAGGAATAAGGAAGGAAAGAAAGAGAGAGAGAGAGAGAAAGAAAGAAAGAAAAAGGGGGTGTGAAGAAGACGCAGGCCAAAGTTTTCTGAATCTCTTGCTTCAAAGATATTTTGGCACTGCTCCAGTTTTCCCCTCGAGTTCAAGCACCACATCAACGTGACTCATTAACTGGAGAGCAACAGCAACAGCAGCAGCAGCAGCGACGGCCGCGTCGGCCAAGAAGGCTAGGACGTCGTCGACAATTGTAAACAGTTCTTGGACTATTCTTAATTTCTTTATCTCTGCTTCGTACTCGACTGTGCAGGATTCCCGACAATCTGTCTGTCTGTCTGCTTGTCGGTCTGTCCATCTGTGTGTACGCACCGAGAGCTCTTATCTCTTTGTCCATTCTGGGAGTACTCGCGAAAAATGCGCGAAAGCAGGGCAACAATGTATGCCAGAAGGATAATTGCCAAAGAATGCATTACTTGCGATTACGTAACTCATAGAGAGCTTCTTCATTTTCTTTCGTCCTGTTGTCGTGTGCAAAGTATATAAGATCTGATTGATTTTGCATAATCTCTTACGTCTGTCTTGGTTCAGATCGAAGACTTAACAACAACACATTTAACACGAGGCCCTTACTCCTTAGGGCTATTTTTGCTTCAAAGCCATGGGAGACGTTAACGCACCCAGGAAAGAAGCAAAAACGAAAAAAAACCTGACTTTTGGTAACCCTGACTTTAATTAATGATTCTTTATTAATAAAAAAGTGTAATTAGTATTAGCAGAACTCCTTATCAACCTCTACAACGAAGGGTCCGAAATTGTGTTCTCTCCTTCTGAGTCTTTCCGCGCGCTTGAGCCAGAGCTCCTCGACGTACTCGTAGACCTCGTCCGACTCCCCCAGGATGAGGAAGGACTTGCTCCAAGGGATGGCCAGTCCACTGACGAAGCTCTCGGGCAGCGGCGGCCCTTGACGCCAGGACAGACGGTCAAGGTCGAAGATCTCGGAGGCGCGATGGGCGAACGACTCGGCGGAGCTGCCGGCGACCACGATCTCGTGTCGGGGGACTCCCTGGATGGACGCGATTAAGAAATGCTAAGTTTATACATCCTACTGAACGTCAGGCCCTGATAGAATCATCAACTTTCTATGATCTATGGTCAGGGACCAAAAAAAGAAGAAGAAAAAAGTGAAAGGTCACTTGGCCGAAAGTTGGCAAACTTTCTGGTGTGCAAAAACAATTGCCGAAAGGTGCGCGAACCTCTGTGAATCCCCTACTCTCAACGTAACCGCATATTGGCCTCTTATTCCTTCTCCTGGTCATGTCGGGTAGCCTCTTCCAGCCGTCGGCCTCGCTGTAGAGCCAGGCGAACGTGCCTGCGCCGTCGTCGCCGGTGGTGAAGAACCTGTGGTGGTAGCTCCAACTTCCTGCTGTCCTCGTTGTCCAAGTTGAAAACAACATCATGATTCCTTACATGTGAGTTCTATTGACTGACAGCAGGCAGTGTTCCTTGGCTGGGATGGGCAGCTCGAGGCTGGGGGTGAAGGTGCCACTCCCCGGGTCGTAGATCTCCGTGGAGCTGAGCGTCCGCCCCTCCTTGTCCGCTCCACCCGCCACCCACCAGCGGCCGTTAGGCAGTCGCAAGGAGACTGCCTGGTACCTGCAGTCATTCATCTTCACCTGGGACTCGGACCAGGTATCGCTGCTGGACTTGGAGGAGGAGGAAGAGGTGTGAGCGAGCAAGCAGGCCATTATTGCACCCGGACGCTTTCTTTCTTTCTTACGTTGTACAGGAAGCACTTGTCGGTGGTCCTGTAGTGCTTGCTGCCACCGCACACGAGAACGTGGTCCTTGAACGACGCCGCCACCGGGTGGGCCAAGCCGACGTACGGGGACAAGGGGAGGTTCGTACGCTTCCGACAGATGGGACCGACGTATTTACGAAATGCGGGGTTGCGGATCTGAAAGACCTCGACCGACTTGGACGAGGGGATGCCGCCACCGACAAAGAACGTGCCTAACACACGATACAGGAATAGCATGATAATAAGAGATGCATACTGATATATTACTTATGTATTAGGCTAGGCCACTTTCTTAAATCTCTAAAATATCACCTAAAAAATCGTCGCAAGACTCCTAGTCCATTGGAATGAAGAAATGATCATTGCTTGTATCCCCTCTGGTCCTGATGCTGGGACTACGAGAGCTGTTCTTGAGCACCACAGGACTGGAGGACTTAGGAGCTATCATGACAGAGGGGGTGGGTCAAAAATTCTCCTTTTTTTTCAAAAAAATCATTTGATGACGTCTTCACTAATGGGTATGAGGTAACAAACCTGAGATATCCTCAGTCAAATTCCAAAAAAAATCACTGTTTGACCTAGCCTAACATGTGTGCACTGTATTGTGCTGTATTAGCACTCGTGCCAGGTCAAGGTTAAGTCATTTACTCTTGGCTGACTCATGACCAGACCTCAGAATTCAGGTAAAAAAAAACCAAGGAAGCATTTTTAATTCTAAATTTTGGCGGGGAGGGGGGAGGAAAGGGAAAAGGGGGAAAATTGGTAATCAAACTAAAAAATCAGGACAAAGTGTAAATTTTGAGGAGCCATGTTAAGAGCTTCTTGAATTTGGAAAAAAAAGGGAAAGCTTCTTGAAATTGGAAAGAGAAAATTGCCATGAAAAATTAAAACGACTGAAATTCCATATTCGTCACCTGAAATTCCGAGGCCTCCTCATTATTTATCCATGATCGGATCATCTTCTACTGTGATAATTATAATTACATCTGCTAAGAAAGAAATGTCTCGGTCCATCAAGAATTTTTCTCTCTTACTTTCTTTTCCTTCTCCGCCTCAACAACTTATTTATCTACGAATAATTTTCTCGTCGTTTTCTTGTCCTTCACCTATTTCTTTTGCCTCTGAGGTCTCGCATATTCCTTCCTCGACCCTCCTGAGCCTGCGCTCGAACGTGTTGAGGATCTCCTGGACATTCTGGGCTGAGGCTGCTGAGGAGCAACAACACCAGAGGAGTAGGAAGAAGAGAGACCTCATTTTCGGTGTCAAGTTCACTCTTGTCCGCTGTCGATTAAATCCTCGACGGCCTCGGGTGCTCCAGCTCCTAAGGAAGAAGAAAGAGGGCGAAACTGGTTTCAGCTCCTTCTTCCCCCAAAGTCTCAATTGCCTCGGGGTCAGCATTGGGGTCAAGAAGCGTACGGAGCTGACTAAGGAGGACTGACAGAGTCAGACAGAGTCAACGCCTTGTTTTTCATAAGCCTACGCGCGATAGCTTTTTTGGGGGCAATAACGCTTAGTAATGCATACTTATGTAAATATGTCAAGTCTCGATTTAACGCTACTTTCGAGTGGTGAGTGGAGAAACCGTTCAATCGAGTCTGTCACGGTAGAGACGCCGACGTGGTCAGGAGGTTCTACTGCGTCAAGATCAGCATCTCCGATGGGAGATTTCAAACAGTGAAGGCCAAGCAACCATTCAGTTAAACGGAGTCAGCAGCTGCACTTAATTCAGCCGCTGCAGCAAATGTCAATCGAGCGCTCATCCCTAACTTGGGACAGCTGGGGAAGAAACAAACAATGGCCAAGAAAGAAGAGGCCACTTGATGAGAAACTCATTCCATTCTGCATATCCATCCGTCACTTGTATGTATTATGCTGTATAAAGTTTAGAAAGTTTGCTTAAAAAAGAGGGTTGAAGAACTGCAAAGTGCAGAGATCAGTGCAGAGGGAGTCAGTGAAGACACTCACTGGGTGTCTCAGAGGTGTGGGAATGTTTCTCCTGCATTGCCTGGACTTGAGCAGTTCTTTCTTCTCGCCCCATCTGCAGACTCTTGGGTTTTCTATGGTGTCAGCAGGCGTCAGATGAATGGTGGAGTCGTTATAGAAGAGGGAATTTAGAAAGGAATTTGCAAAAGTTGTGCAAAATGGCCTTTTCAGGCAAAGGCAAAATGCTGATGAAGAGAGAGAGAGAATTGAGACCCCCGGAAAACCTGAGGACCCTGAGAAAATCCCCAGAAAAAAAACAGGAGAGAAAGTTTTGGGCTCTTCCCCAGCAGTTTCCTAACAGCGCAAATGTCATGTCAAAGATTTGAGGTCAAAACCACGCACGAGCCTTCGAGGTCACAACTGTATCCAACAGCTCAGCCTCAATATGACGAAGCCAAAGGTTCGCTGAGAGGCAAATAAGTGGAGGTTCAATACTGGAGACGTCCCTTGGACACCCCGCACACAGTGCAACTCCGATTTAGTCAGGTCAGTCTGGAATGGGGCAAGAAATGGACTAAATTGTGGACGACCTCGGAGGATGTCTATTGCTACGCTGCAACTGTTGCCATGAGGGGACCTCCTTGTTCTTCACCGGTTTGCAGCCCAAGACACTGTATCCTTCAGCATGACCGAATCCAAGCTTCGGTGGCCTCTGCTTTGTCATCCATGGAGAGACTTCTGCTTGTCTCTCCTGCCATTTCTGACGTTGATAGCATAAAATCTGCAAGAAAAAAAATTGCTAAATTTTCTGCAGGACTTTCCAACCAGCTATGATTTTTTGAGTACTCAAAACATGGACTCAATCAGAGGTTTTGTTCAAATAAATTGGCTGTGTTTTGACTGAATCGGAGATTTATTTTAACTAAATATGATTTTTTTACTACATCGGAGTTTTACTGTACTATCAAGCTCGGAAAATGACACTTTGCCACATGCAAATGACCGGTAAAAGCATCTCTATGACCGCCAGTGAACCGATTCCATCACGGCGAAACTCATCGAATTGGCACAACCGCACATCCCTAACGCGCGCAAGTAGCGAGGACGAGGTCATGATTTTTTATTCGCTGACTTTTTGTATATGTTCTGAACAGTTTAGCTTTCTTCAGGACCCCAGCAGCAAAAGAAGTCAACTGCCCAAAGTCTTGGGCAGTATATTTTCTGTAGTAGCATCTGAAGTGCCCATTGTTCGGGGGTCCTTCGGAAAGTTACTCACTGGTCCCTTCGGTCTTTTAGGCGAAAAAAAAAGCAATAGACAAATAAACAACCGAATACGTCACCAATGGCACTGAGCGTGATACTCTCCATGTATGCAGTGCATTCATACCACAGACTTGTCCGCGATAACTCTTTCTTCTTGCCGTCGTCCCTTGGTAGTTTTCCGTGCGAAAGCATCGGTCGTTAGCCATTACAGGATTTTTCTTTTGTGTGCAAAACTTGGCCGCATTTTTCGCCAACGCTGGCCCGAGGTCATAAATCAGCGCGAGCAGTTGCCAAGTGGCCAAAAACGTTGCCAAAAGTGCAATTGTGGGCGACGACGACGACGACATCACTTCCAAGGAGGGAGAGAGAGAAGAGAGAAGGATTATCCATGGCACTTTAGCGGGGGATGATTTGTTGCCACCTTATGTCTCAGCTCAGGCAAGGAGTGCTTTGCTGCCATGGGAGGGATTCTTCAAGGGGTCACAGCCTTCCTGGGGGATCAGTGCTGATGACAGCAGATCAGGGGGGATCCTTGGAGAGAGAGAGAGAGATGTTGCACTGGCCAATGCTGATGCAAACAAAAGATGCTCTCTCGTCACTCTGCTCTACAGGGTGTGGCAAAAAAAGGCACCTGTCTGACCGAGCTTTGGTCGGCCAGATTCTGGAGAAACAAATCTGACGGATAAGTGAACACAGGATCAACATTGCTGAAATTTGGTCCAAAATGGCCATGGGAGCAGAGAGAAAGAGCTGGTGTTTGCTGAAGACTCCCTTGTTACTGCATAAAGACCTGGTTGGTGTGACGATTCAAGCCTTGGAAATGACTCCGACGCAGATGTTGATGAAACAGTGAGGCAAAAACTTATTCAAGGAAGCATTGAAACGTTTCTGCCCACCAAATGAACCTAAAATGGGCCCCAAGTCGACTTCTTGACCATCATTTTTGACCCTGCGGCTTAAGTGAATCACACGCTTGGGTGGGTCAAATAACCCAGGTCCCAAGAGGATCCACATTCTACTGTACTGTCACACTCGTAATGATATTGTTTAAGAGCGTGTTTCTTCCGAATATCCAACTGGTGGCACTTTTCACTCTGGATGACGTTGATCTCTCCAAAACTGAGGTCAACAAGCGTCAATGGTCAACTAACTCTTTTCTTCCTGTCAAGCCCATGATTTTTTTCGTCTGATCGAGACTCTCCCCAAGGTCAGACCTGTTTTCGAAGCCACAGGCGCTTGAACGACAAACGTGTCCAACTGCAGCAGGTCCACTCAGGACGGGCGCGCTGGTTTGAACGGGCCCACAAGCTGGACCTGCCAGTGGACGAACCCGGTGCGGTCGGACCTGACTGTCGTCGCAGCCACCTGAGAACGGCAATAACAAGTCCAACTGCAGCAGGAGCATCTTCTTCTGGGCTGCGGCGCGTCGACAAATCGCATTAACCGAGATTTCCCCCCCCCCTCCTCCTGCCATAAGCGCGTCATCTCCACGTTATTTCATCAAGCGTCTCCTCAGAGTTGTCACGTGCAGCATTTGAGATCCATCAGTCTTCTCCTTCTTCTTCTCCTTGTCAATATCAAGCCTTTTCCACCTCGTTCGATTGGAAGCGAAGTCCTCGTCCTTGTCTCGATAGCGCGCGCGTGCGCGCGTGCCAGGCCTGCCTGCCTTTAGGCCTCGATCTCAAACGAGCCCACTAAGATTGTTCAGACGTGTGTGTGCTCAGGCAAGCGGAACCACTCGAGAATATCAGGTGACTTGACAGAGAGGGACTGAAACTGTCACACGAGTAACTTTCCCCGCAAGTCTCTCCTGATCATCGTCATCATGTGATTGCTGAGGAGAGAAGGGGAGGGGGGTACAAGAGGGTAGGGGTAAGGGGAACCCCCCTCAGTCCCCCCCCCCTCAAGGTACAGTGGTGCCCACATTAAATTTGACACTCCTTAGTGTGGATCTTCGGTCCCGGTTGTGCGGAGGCTCTGGAAGCCATCAACATGGGCAATCCCTAACGACGCCGTCGTAAATCGAGTTTTTGACTCGATTTGTAGTCGGATCTGGGCGCTGCTTCCAGCACTCCCGGTCCTGTGTGAGGTTTGACTCGAGTCAAACTCAACTCGAGTCATTTTTTTGGCCTCATTCGACTCGTGTTTCACTCTTCTTCCTGACTCATATTTGACTCTTGACACCTCCTAACTCGTGTTTGACTGTTTCTGACTCGAGTTCGACTGTTTCTCACTCGTGTTTGACTCTTGACTCCTTCTGACTCATATTTGATTCTTGATTCCTTCTGATTCATATTTGACTCTTGACTCCTTCTGACTCATATTTGACTCTTGACTCCTTCTGACTCATATTTGACTCTTGACACTTTCTAACTCATGTTTTTGACTCTCGACACCCCCTAACTCATGTTTTTGACTCTTGACACCCCCTAACTCATGTTTTTGACTGTTTCTGACTCGTGCTTGACTCTTGACTCCTCCTGACTCACTTCAGCACTAGTTTCCAGTCGTGGCAGCTGCCAGGGTGTCAGATTCGCTGAGGACACCCCTGTATGTTTCTTGTCCGACTTTTTTTTTATCTTACTCTTGTTGAAAGAACATTTTCTTTCCTTGCTCTACCAAACAAAGTTAAGTTCTTGCTTGTACTTGGTGGTCAAGTGTGCGTAAGAAACGGCCGTCTCTAAATTCTTTCTTCTCCTTCATTGAAAGCCTTTCTTCCTTACTTTCTTACTTTCCGAGCAGTAAATGTGTGGTAGAATCTTGGCAGGTCTCGCTACTATTACAACTCGTTTGAGTCTTGAAAAGAGATGCCCTGCGCGGAAGAGACTAATTTCCCCAGCCCCAAAAAAAAGTGCGAGGAAAAAACTTTTGCCTCAATCATCCGATTGGAAGAGGAAGAAGAAAAAAAAAACACAGGGAAAAGAAGGAGAAAAATGGGCCGATCAAGAGCTATGATGAATTGCCTCCAACAACGACAACAACGTTGTTATTACGGAGCGATTTTTGCATGCAATTTCTCCAAGGGGGTGCAGACAAGTGTTGGTTGGCTTCTGGCAGGCAGCGCTGAGAGGAAGTTTGGCACTGGCACACACAAATCATCATTTGACGGTCACGGAAATGCATTTGTGGGCTAACCTTTAGGCAAAGTCCTGACCGGTAGCAGCAGAAGATTTGGTAGCATTAAAGCAAGATTTATGAAAGCAAAGACCAATAATTCTTTTTGGTGGAAAAGAGGCAGCACACAAAAGGAGAGAGAGAGAGAGGAGGGTGCGAAATTGCTCAGTGGATGAAAGCAGACTCCTTTTTCCATATATCGTTAGTATAGTACGCAATCACAGATGATAAATGGAGGCTGCTTAGACGAGCATAAAATCGACCAATCGCCATTTTTTTTGCAACCATCTCACTCCTGCTTATCATTAGCTGGAGAGGAAAAGCCCATCAGAGGCAAAGCTAGTTTTCTTTTTGAGTGCCTCTTCTGTGTACAGGGTGATTGGGAGAGGCTGAGCAGATTTGGCCGCTTTAATCCAGGCCCACTCGACTTGGCCAGAGTTGCCACGTCGCTGACCAGAGGGGAAATGGATCAGGACGGGATGCGCTCAATCCCCTTGGTCTTCGCTTCGGGGAAGCGCACGCAGCACTTCTGCGGGACCAGCACGGCCGAGTCCAAGATCATAGAAGATCCAGGGGCAATGCGACTCCTAAAGGCCGGACGGACTCTCCGCTCCATCAATCGAGTCCCAACAAATAGCATCACATGAAGAGTCCGTATGAGTTTGCCCCGAACAAATGAGATCTGCCCACGCAAAGGCCCAGAAATTTACAGTTGGTTCTGAGCACCCTGTATCCCTCTTTTTTTTAAAAAAAAAGATTTTTGTCTACATTGATTCACTTTGCTGGAGGATATTTTGGCACCCAATGAGACCTCGTCCATGGACGTAATGGCTTTTACATGTAAAATGACGCATGAGATTACACCTTTTTCCTCACATTCCGATAAAACATGATGCTCCCATAGGGATGCGTCGAGCCGCAAATTTGCCGGGCTCGATCCTCCCTTAATAACCCGCAAGCTCGGGTCGGCACCTGCTGAACACAGGGTGGCCACAAACAGTGCAGTTGCAGTGCATTTCAATCCTGGCTCGTCATTTGATGTCTGCTGGTCTCAATCCCTCCAGCCATTTGGCTACGTACGTGTGTAACACTCTTTACTCCCTGCTTCTGAAGGGTGATTTCTTCCTGCGCCCAAGTAATATTTGTTAAGCTCGCGCGCGTCCGCCCGCAGGATGGATGGGAACGAACGTTCACGCCTTTCTTGGCTTTAGGAGGCCTCTGAAGGCCTTCACAAGGCCTCGCTTCAGTGCAGTCGACGGCGACGGCTGCAGGGCTCCAAAAGGTGTGCCAACAAAATGTGCTTGGCTGAAGCACTGATGATATTCATTGCTTCATACCTGTTATTATCATCGTCATTATTCGAGCGCTGCTAAGCGATGTCACCGCAGCACCTCCTTCACCTGACGCCCGTCAACAGCTCAGAGCAGCAGAAAAGCATCCTAGGTAAGGTGTTGTCACTCGGAGGCCAAATGTTGGGCATCAGGCCTAGCTAGGATGGGCCTCACAGTAAATGTGGTTCACTGGCGGGTTTTAGCACGCGCTCTGCCAGGAGATGCATGGAATAAATCACATAAAATGACATATTTTGGCGAATAATAGCATCTTTAGGTAGAAAAAAAGGTCCATTCACAATCGCATTAAACGACATGTTTTTGGCCAATAATCACATATTGGACAACATCAACATAATTTCCTCATATTTCGCAGAAATGTACGAGATCCTATAAAATGACATAATTTGCAGTGCTGACATTTCAAAGGGTTGCTTGCTTGTGTGTGTGTGTACTTCAGTCTGTGTGCGTGTTTTTCCTGTGTATGTATAATTGTTGTTTACATTTTTTGCAGGTAAGCCAACAACTTTATAAGCGCCGGTTGATTTCAGCTGGGACTATTCCTTGGTGGTAGAAAGAGAATAGAGGGAGAGAGTACGACAGACAGAAAACAAAAAAACATGTGCATACCTAAAGTTACTTTAAAGAAAGTCTGGTATTAGGTCTCTCTCTCCAAGGACAGAGCAGCACGCACTGCATTGCATGCAAAATATAGCAAGATAGATACAGTAGAGAAGGAAAAAAGACGCGCCAAAGTGGCTCAAAGATGTGTCGCAAAGCTCAAGATACGTGCAGGAAGATGGGTTATTTCGCCCCAAAAGACAAATGCGCAGCTGCAGCGAGAAGGGGGAGTGTGGCACAGTGAACAGACTTGACTTGATCGTCGGGGGGCTGGACAATTTGGTGATTTTCTCGTCAAATTTGGTGAATTGCCTGGTGGTCACAGCTCTTCCCCCCCTCTCTCTCTCTTTGTCTGTGTCTCGTGACAATGCGTATTTGTCGGGTGGGCAAGAAGACAACTGAAAAAAGTTCCCTTTAGAGAGCACTTTTTTTGCGTCGCCTGAAATTGCAAGACTCAAAAATTTTGCTTCACTCAATATGGTTTCTATTCTCTCTCTCCTTTTAGCGTATATCTTGTTCCCTTCACAAAAGAGGCCGCAATTTGTCAGTTAGGCCTTCTAAGGCCTCCTCTCGCCTGCTAAGGACCCGCGGAATGGCTCGAATGGCTCGGCCAGACCTGAAAATGGTGTATGGAAATGACGACGAGGAAGAAAAAAGAGAAGAGTTATGCACTAGAGATCGAACGGACCCATTTCTTTTGGGGAGGCAGGGTTGCCAGCGGATTGAAAGCGAGAGAGAAAAAGGCAACCTTGAACAAAGGTCACAAACTTTTGCATGTTTGGCGCGCATAAATCAGTCAGATACCTGGTACGTACGTGAGCTACGGGGGGAATTTCCGCTCGCCGGCTCGACTTTCATGGTTCCCTACAGGGGGGAAGCACAAGTTTACCCCCAACCTGGCGGCCCCGCGCGTGGGGCCTTAAGGCATCATTGTTGTCATTCTTCATTGTTCTGAGCAGTGGATTTACCCTTTGGGACAGCCAAGATGACTGGTGAGACCACCTGCATTTGCTTTCTTCAACCCTTTTTCTGATCAAGCCCGACTTTAATTAGCGCAGGTGAATAGTGGAAGCGTGGAGAAAAAAGGCGAAAAGGAAACACTTGTGCAGCTTGATCAATTTCGTCCGGAGCAGAAAAGAAGTTTGGTCCAAGTGTGACACAAGCTGAGGCAGAAGCCTCATGAGTAATTTCCTTGGCAAATAGAGTTTCTGCAGGTGCCATCAGTGACAGTCACAGGCAGACAGACGGACGGACAGACAGATTGTGGATAAGTCTTTTGCAGAGGTCGTCGACGTCGACGCCGTCGACGCCGTCGTTCTCCTTGTGTGGCGAGATGAGGATCGCTGTTGTTGGCGCATCACAATTCTCAGCTGTTCAGCCACAGCAGCTACTAATGAGGGAAGGATGCTGAGGTTGGGGAGGGGGAGGGGGTCAAGAGGCCAATCAAGAACCCCCCGATTGGACTGAATGAGACAGACGAGTGGAAATGTCAGCCCCTAAAGGAATATTTACAGGGTGATCCATAATTAGAGTCCAAGATCCTCAAAAGAGGGTCTCTTTTGAAGTCCAAGGAATGTTTTTTTTTTCTTTAGAATTCAGGGTTTTTAGCGTTCAAAGTAGGTCCTTTTTGCAGAGATTAGATGCCATCCCTAGTGAGAAACTAGAGTTGCCAGACTGATGGTCTCCGTACCTGCTGGCAGCTCTGAAGTTGGTCGCAACCCTCTTGCCAACATTGTCAATATGTAGGTCTCATTGTGACAGACTTCGTCTTTCGACTGCTCCTCCGTCAACATGTTTTGCAAATATCTCAGCACTGACGAAGGAACCCTCCAATCTCCTCCTCTCACCCCTTTTTTGCAATCTGCCTGCCACGATTGATTTGCAAATAAGACAAAAGGGCTGAAGAAGGAGAAGAAGAAGCTGCTCATCGTCATCATCCCTTTCACCTAATAAAAGAGAGCTGAACGAGATTGCCTCTCTCTGCCCCACTCGACCAGACACTTTGGTCCGGAACGAGGTTTCGTCCGGTGAAAGTTTCAACGACTTTCAACGACTTGAACGTCGCCGCGCAGCTCGACCTCTGCTGTCTGGTCGAGTCTGGGAGGAGCAGGGGGAGGAATGCAACTAATCACAGAGGTGAGCAATTTATACCTCTCGGAAGATGCTGCCATTAATCTTGGTTTCCCCCTGGAGATCCCTTTTTTCCCCGGGATCGCCGATTAGCCTAGCACGACTTTTCTCCTAAATCGGGTCCTTGAGTGACGTCGCACAAAAGAAAGGGACCCCCCAGAAACCCTTTCTGCGTCGGAAATTTTTCAAAATTTTCTCTCCTGGGCCACGCACAAGTCTGGGGTCATTGGGACGTTGTATCCAGTCCGGGTGGACTCGCAGGTGCAGAAAAAGTTGCTCGCCCTCAGGATTCAATCGGACCTTTGATCGCTGACCTCTTGCATGGCTTCTCCTGCCTCGTGGTCGTCGTCGGAAGTTTGAAAATTTTTGCTTCACGCAAGAAGATCCTTTTCTTCTTCTTTATCTGGCCACTACTGTATGAGCAGCCGTGTGCGTACGTATGAGCACATAGATGAAAAAATTGGCTTTTCCGCCCGCCAGCGACTCATCCATCACCCTCCAGCTTTCAAGACCAAGGACAGGGTTCAATGAGGAAGACTTTGCCATGCCTCTCAGTGCATATTTACGCTCACGTGGAAATTGGGAGCCCCCCCGGTCGGGCCAGTCCTGGCAACCCTGGACGACGCCTTCGGTCGGAGGAGGCTGAGGGACTCTTGGCATTCACCACCAACACTTTTATCAATTAGCTTTTTTTTTCTTCTTTCAGAGGAATATTGATGGCTGACGAGTATTAATGAAGCGTGGTCGACTTCCTGCTTGAAACCTTGCAGGACATCCCAAGGATGTGGCAGCCCTGGATGACAGCACGATTGTCGGGGGTTCTTCCTCTCAAGGGTGGTGTGAGCCACCTCGTTCGTGTGCGTAGGAGAATGACAGAATGCCTATTGAGACAGTCAAGGTCCTCAATGTCAGGACGTTTGATATTTTTACGTGACAATGATGAGGTTTCCACATGAAAGTCAACACTCACACCAGGTACAGAAGTCAGACCAAGTTGACCCTCACAGTAACAAGCAGTTAAAGGTTCTGACGAACAACATTTGAAATCACTCACAACCGTTGCAATGTGCACCAAAAAAACCAGCATTGCAGCGAACGATTTGATGTGGACCCGTGGTCCACATCAGTGGATGTTGTTGAAAGCTGGATCAAAATAGTGGTTATTTTGGCCAGTTTGCAACATAACATAAAGTAATATATGAGTGCAAATTGAAAAACTCCAACACATCTCGAGGCACACCGAACTGGTATAGTGGAGTTCCACAAAGTTTTGTTCCTGCAAAGTCATTCTTGGCCTTTTTTCATTTACGTTTGGTCGTTTCTCTTGTGTTAAGTTAAATATGAAATATGAGCCAACCTCAGCACTGCCCACATTAGGGTGAACGTTTCACTGTCAAAACACGCACTCATTGGTAGCGGTTGCCACTGATGAAGAGAACCCCACCCATCAGGCTGCAGTCGGTCCCTGGAATGTGGCAACCCTGATTTTCTTGGCCATTGGAATACGTTTCGTTAAGTGGCATTAAGTAGGGATTGGCACGAGCCGGATCACGAGCCGGATCTGGGCTCTGACCCGAAATGATCCCGAACGGGTCAGAGTTGAGAGACTTCAGATTTTTAGGTGATTCACACGAAAAATGGAGCAAAACAGACAAAGTTAGTTTACCTTTTCTTTTGCCGAGAAAAGATTTGTCCTTATGGAGAAACTGGCAGGAATAGAAAAGGACACTTCTAAAAAAGCAGAGCAAAAATGCAGAACACTCAGTGTTCACTCTTACTTTCTAGAGAAGCTGGACTTTTTCGACTGCATCGTTCTGCCTCAGGTCTGAGCTTCTCGAGGTTAGGGATGGGCTGAGCTGTTGTGGCCTCGAGCTGGCTCATGAGCTTCATCTCATCACTTTATGGCAGTCAAAGTCTGTCCGCTACATTGAGGCAAAATTATACGTTATGCAGGTCAATTGACTAAAACCTATGCACCCAAAAGTTGGTTACAGAACAATGCCATCAACAGAGCTTAGTGTCATGGGCTATTTCGGGTGCTTTTTCAGTTTTTGGCCAAAAACCTCCAATGGTTGGTATCTTTTTTCATGATTCTTGTGAAGATCGTGTTGTTCGGGGCAAAGAAATGTGCCTCTTAACGTTTTTATGGAAAGTTGCATGAATATTGGCAGAAATCTGTGGAGCTACGTGACTTTTCATGCTTCTCGCACAATTTCTTGTCAAAATACGTGGGACTCGCGCCGTTGCCGCCCCCAAATGAGACGTTTTGTCATCGATTTCACGTGAAAACACGTGTGGATGACATGGATGTCACGCATGACCATGTCACTGTCGACACCGCCACAGCTTCATCCTCAACAGCAGCGTCGGTCAGAGCATGCGCACTAGTCAGGATCCGTGCAAAGCATAGGCACCACTGAAGTTAGGCAAGTGGGATTTTCAATACCGATGCTGCACTAAATCTCAGTCATGTTAGATTCCTGAGGTTTCACTTCTGGAGCACTAAGACTTGATCATTTTTTACTCCGGACAAAAGCAAAACATTCAAAAGATGTCAAATCATTTTTCATTGCCAAACCACAGCTGACTCGGGTCGGGTAGATCAGCCTTATAAAGACTCTCAGTCCCCATCTCTTGCACTTTTTCAGCTCGGATATTAATGTATACATGTATAAGTCAGGATTAGTATCTACTTGTCCATTTGTCTTACAACTTGGTTTTAAGCTGCTGTGGGTGCCAAGAGTCTCCCATGAAAGTGGAACTGCTCTAGTTATATACTAAACTATCGTCAACACATATGACATGTATGTTTTTATACACTTTAAGTGTCATCTTTAAATACTTTTTCGTCGATGGACAGCATCCGTTGACAGGAGTCATTTGAAGCTTGATGTGTCTTTTAGTTTACACGTTTACTACTTGGTCTTTTTAGTTACTATTGTAGACACCAGTTGCTGTTGCCCAATCATTTAGCTTTCATTCAAGCCCAAACGGGACAAATTCGGCTGAAAAATAGCCGAGTTATATTGAAAAAACAGAAAAGTTGCGAGACAACGTGAACAGACTGCAGATCAGGACTGGTGTAAGCATAGGTCATACGTAGAAAAAAAAGGCTGTGCTACGAATGTGGCCTTCTGGTGGTTGGCGTCCACCCTGCAGTGGCAAGAGGTGTTGGGGCTGACAGTGACCTTGGACCCAATGACGATGACTTTATGCTAATGCGGCTAAAGTAGGTGCCAAGCCAATTATCCAGAGAGAGGCTCCACATCTCCCTCCTCAGCCATGACACACATGTTTAGCTGTCCAACCCCTTGAAAAAAAATTCTACTTTTGTCTGTCTGTGTGTGTCTCTCTGAATGTAATACTTAGACAGCATAACTTGGGCTGATAGTGACAAATAATAAATTGCAGCTGTCTGCACAGATCGTTTACGCCCTGCGCTTGAATGCCTCTCTCACACTAAGCATGCATGCTTGATGCTTTGATCCACAGCGGTTTTATACACACACATGTTTAGTTACAACCGACTCCACCAGACACAGCTGCACTTCCTCTTCTTTCCGACTATTTGTTTTGCTCAGAAGAGCTCAAGCTGAGCCTCGATTTTGAAAGGTCCATTACTCCTTGTGCCTTTTTTTTGCTGCAAGTTACCAACATGTTGCAAATATATATTTATGTCAATCACTGCAACGATTGCGCGAGCAGAAAGGTCTCGGAAAGTTCTGGCGGAGAAAGTTACTAATGCCAGGGACACGGATAGATTTCTCTACACCCCTCAACCCTTTTCGAATCGAGCTGACAATGACAAATGAAATCGAGCCTCGTTAACATCCAACATCGCTATAAAGGGTTAAAGGGGCCAAGGTCGTCGTCCTCGGGGAGGAGGGGGGGGGGGGGAGGAGGTCAGGGAGCATTTGACAAATATTAATGGATTCAGTGACCATGACAATGGCGCCTGCTGAAGCTTGACCTACCTATACTGGTAACATCTTTTGACTGCTTCACGTCTTTCGTCCTTATAAGAGCCAACACACGTGAAATGGTCACACATCTGAGGAGGAGGCCTGGCCAGGCCTGAACAGGCCTTGGCCAGGCCCAGGCAGTCATGAGATTAATTACCACTTCCGCAGGAGAGAGAAAGAGAGAGAAGTAAAAAAGTAGGGGAAACCGAAAACCTCCTTCTTTACTCTTTCTCTCCCCACCAAAGGAGAGAGAGAGAGAGAGAGAGAAGCAGAGGAGAAATTTGGTCCGAAGAGAGAAGAAGAAGCAGTTTGGTTTCGACCACGATCGGGAAAACGCCTCCTTCTTCTCTCTCTCTCTCTCTCTCTCTGTCTCTGCCGGGATTTCCCGTAAATAATCTCTCCGCTGTCTCCAGGGTCCCCCCGGGTGGGGCGCCGAACGAACCCGAGCGAACCCGAGCGGGCCGAGCAGTGCAGAAGAAGCTTTTCATGAAGGGCAAGCAGTAAAAAAAAAATGCGGGGGTTGGCGAATTCTGACTTTTGCGGTTTTACCAGTGGATGGACGGATCTTTTTCTGCTGTGAGAGAGGGGGAAAAAAAAGAGAAAGTTTGCCTATTCTCTGGTCAGTCAGTGTTTTTCTTCTTCCTGCTTCTTCTCCTTCCTGTTCTTCTCCCCCACATTTTTGTCACTGCGGAGGAAAGTTCTTCTTGTGCTTGTGCGTGAGGTGGGCCATCAAAAGCCATCACCAGAGGACATAAATATCCATTGAACGAGCTTGTTCCTACACGTTGTAGTTGCCTCAAACGCCTTTGGTGCGTAAAATATATCGCAGGGAGAAAAAAAAAACTTGGGGAGGAAAGCAAAAAAAAGAGGCAAAAAAACGAGTCTCGCTTTGCATTTTCTGGTTTTGATTTGCGACACTTGTGCATTTTTCTCAATTTATTACTGCTTTCCGAAAGTTCTCTGGCCTTTCTTTTTTTTCGGAAAGTCAAGCTGGAAAAATTGTCTTCATACTTGGGCGAAAAAAAAGTGGGCTTTCACATGTGTCGCTCATATGAAGAGGTGGGGAAGGGCCAAATGTTTGTCTACAGAATTGCTTTTCCCTAACTTTCTCATTTGCTGAACAAAGAAGAGTTGTTTAGGTAATTATGCCCTGGCTGGTCCATACGTAAGGGAAAGGGGGGGAGGAACTTTATGACCATTCTGCGTCTGGTAGAGGTGTTTTGTCCCAAGAGAGTAAGCAGATCTACTATACTACAGTCCTTTTTTTTCTTCTCTTCCAGCCATAACCAGTTCAAGCTCTGAGCTGCCATAGCCTCACTGCCAAGATAGAACCTGGTGAGTACAATAATCTTTCTTTAATTTCTTTCTCTTTATGAATAACAACGACACAGAGAGAGAGAGAAAAGCCACAAGGTGTCAGCTTTTTCGGTGTGACTGTCGAGGACAGGGGTCAACACAGTTGTTGGAGAGATTCTGTGTGCACATCCATCAGTTGAGATCTGGCAACTCTGAATTCGTGTGAAATGAGGGAGGGGAAACCAATCATGGCCAAGTTCTTTTTTCCCTCCTCCCCCTCCCCCCAATCCATTGCCAAGAAGGTGCGTCTAAAGCTGACCTCAACCATTGTGTTGACAAAGATGACAACATCAGGAGTGATCAAGCTGTCTTAGCACAGCTGGGATTGTGACTCACACTGTCTGCAGGTGCCAGAAGTGCAGATAATGCAAATGATCGACTAATCTTCTTGCCAAGATCGCACTCATTTTTCTGCACCTCTGATTGTGTGGATAAGAATATGGTGAAAGAGCAGCCTTCTTTCCCTTTTCCTTTTTGGGCACCCACCCATCTTTTTGGGTGTTGTGGGCGCGACAGCAGCGGCCGCAAGAAATCCGTCCAGTCATGAGTCGATCCTAATCAAGCTTTCCAAGCTGCTGGAAAGCTTGTATGGCTTCTGGTGCTTTTTTTTTCCTTCCTGGTATGGAAAATTGATTGGTGGAACCAGGAAAGATTTGGTGGCCATTCAAAAGGGCTTCACAGAGACGGAGAAATCCCCCCTTTACCCCCTCCCCCCGGTTAGATTAGGTGAGATTACGATTGGTTCAATTAGCTTTCTCAGAGTTCATTAACTCTGATGATGACTTTCCAGCAGACAGAGCAAAACGCTCAATCGAAGAACTTTCCACAGCCCCCGGTTTTTTTCCCTCCTCCGTCTGGTGGATGCAGTCTGATAACATAACCCCGACTTCCTTGATTCTTCGGGAAAAATGTGCCCGGATGAACGCGGCCTTAAAAAGCACCTTGGATTCTCTCTCACACTTCAAGTCTCATTCTTCTTCAGAACAAACAGAAGCTGCTTAAATCTTTTTTTGCTCTCTCACTCTCAATCTCCAGAAAGTTTTTCTTGCCGAAATGCAGAAAGTTTTCACACGTCATTGTTATTCAAGGTGACGAAATTAAAAGGCCCCAAGGTAAAAGGCCTCCTTCCCCCAGATTGTTAGCCTCGTTTTCGGGTGGGGGAGAGAAGATGTAGGAAAGTTTCAGGGCTGCCCCATGGAGGAAAGTTCAATCGTCCGAGCAAAACACGCCAGATGATGATGTTCTTTCTACCCCCATCCCATCCCTCCCCTAGCTGCTTTTTTGGGGCGCCCATAATATGGGCATTTAAGTCTGAGAAAGTTCTCTCTGTCGTCGTAAGGCCTGAGGCGCCCGAGATCTACAGTAAAAAAAGTGGTGCTATTAAGGTTCTTCTTAAATAAGCCACTTTATATAACACTTGGGGAAAGTGTGTTGAAACGTTCGAAATGAATTATCTTTTTCTCTCCCCCCCCCCCCCCCGAGGAAAGTGAGAGGAGACAATGATGGAGGACGGTGAGAGCTAAAGAAAGATTCTGATCATTTCCAGCAATATTTCATCTCCTTGACGACAACTCTCTCTGTATTTAAGCTGCTACAATGGGTCCGGACGCTGGTCTTGACCCCTACCCCCAGCCCAGTCAATGGCAACTCTGCTATGCACGCCAGGGAAATGGGCATCCTGAGATTGTTTTCACCTCCAAAAGTGTTGCAAATCCTTTTCCATACTCTGTTTCACTTATCTCCAGGGTTGCTTTGGACGTTTTTCCCTCCCAACTCCTGCTCTGTTCCCCTGACGAGGTGGCTTTCAAAGAGGCCTGAGGCGTTCTCAAAGGACCCCTTTTTTTGCAACTTTCCAGATTCTCCCATCTTCTCGAGTCAGCAACAATTAGCGCGCGAAGCTTCATAGATGGAATCAGTCTCATCAGAAAGTTGGCGATAGAGGGAAAAAGGGGGGAGAGAAGAACATTTTTAGCATAGGAGCTTTCTCAAAGGCAGCACTAATTATTTCCTCAAAGGACGACGCAATAAATAAGGAGGACAAAAGAAATCATTAATTTAACGTTGCCAAACTTTCAGCCATGTATTGTCTCTTCCACGTGAAAAGTGGCTCGGCGTTGACCTTCTTCTCCAAGCACCTGAGCTGCCAGAAAGACACTTTCTGGCACCACTGAAACTTTCTTCGCAATGCAGAACTTGGGCTAATTTCCATTGCATCCCGTAGAGGACTTTCGGTACTTTCACGGGGTGGCGGCGCTTGAGTCGTCCACGTTGACCCGGTGACACAGTCGGGCTCATTTCCGTACACCCTGTGGAGAACTTTCCGCACTTTGGCCAAATATGCTCAGCGTGGAGAGTAGCTCAACCTGTGCCTAGCCTCAGACGGCCCCAAAAATGACACATTTGGACCACTGAAAGTTTGTTTCAAGAGTCCTCGTAGATGACTTTCAATACTTTCCGCTGCTGTGCAGTGTGAGCTGATCGACGCAGCTCAGGACCATGAATACCAGCATTTTCATTGTCGCTCTCCGCCCTGGAAAATATGGAGACTGATGGCAGTCATAAAGATGGGGCGGAGGCTGCAGGGACAACTAGTGCTTTGGGCAGAGAAAATTGTTTCCACTATAGTCCCACTTTAAGAAGAAGAGGAGCCTTTCTTTCAATCTATTCCATAGATCCGCAGGCAGGCAGAGCCTCTTTCGGTCTCTTTTTTCCTTGTCATTGCCATCGTCCTCAGTCCAAAGAGCGAGTGGAAAAGAGGCCAAGGAATGATGTGCCAAAGAAGGAAGGAGGAAGGAAAGAAAGAAAGAAAGAAAGAGAAACAGCGCTCAACTTTACAGACTAAAAAGGTTGAGATAAATCAAAACTAAGAGGTGCTGCTGGGCCCGAGCCTTGAACCAGCTTGCAGCCCGAGCTCAAGCCAATTCTTCTCACTCACTGGGATTGGAAACAACCAAAGTCCGAAACAAACCGAACATCCCTAATTCGTGCCAGGCTAGGGATGTGTCCGACTCGAGTCGGCGACCCGAGTTGAGTTGGCGTCGGCGTCCCCACCCTGTCAGGGTTTTGACATTACAAGAAAAACGTCTTTCACCCTTCTCCGTCATCATTGGCGCATGAAACGTTACTATTCTTTATGAGATAGGTGAACGTTGTATGAGCAAGGCCAAAACTCTCAATATCCTATGCACGAAAGGAAACAGGCCTTGCATGTCTGAAGACGTTCGATCGACCAGAGAGAAGAAACCTTTCTTCTTCTTCTTCTTGGCGATCTAAATGGGAAACAAATGGCGATCGACGTGTAACGTACAGTATAAATTGGAAAGTTGGTGCGTGCTTGGAGAGGATTTTCTTTCCGTAAATTAAGTCTCCCTTTTTGCTCTCTCTCTCACGTGTCTCGATCGTCGGGCGGAGGCCAAAAAATATGGGCCTATAAAGACGTCACGGCAATAAATCTCCCGCGGGGGCATTCAATCTGATCATGCAGGCCTCGCCCGACACCCCTTTTAGCAGCTTGGCACTTGGCACACTGCGCACACGACAAAAAAAGGAGGCGCGAAAAAGATGCACGCGAAGATCCTTTTCTTCAGCAGTCGATCCCAACGCCCGTGATTTATTTCCGCGATCTTACGCACCTCGGAGACGCTGACGCGGGCGGACAAGAGCGGAGGCGGGGCCGCAGGCGTGGGCCAGAGGCAGGAGAAAAGAGTGGTCAAGGTCACCGACACAAGGTCAAGGTCGCCAAAGTTGTGGGCCGAATCAGTAGGGATACTCGAGGGGAGGGGGAGCGGCTCACATTGTTGTAAAGTGCGTTGTTAAATTGTGAGTGCTCAAGTCAACTATTCAGTGAAAGCGCTCAGTAGATGAGGTTACTCTTTCTTCAGTGGGGCGCTTATGATTATAACCGGTTGTCACTTGCATTGACTCCTCAATCTCGTCCAGTGCCTCTTCTCGGTCTGAAGGCTGAGCTGCATCCAGGCTCTGGGCTGGCTGGCAGGACTTTGCAGTGCGGTTATCATTTCCTCAGAGCACCAGCCTCCATTCGAGGTCGGTCGGTTAGTGTTCAGGGACGGAGCGACCTCGCCAGTTCAAGGACGCTTTGACCTCGCCAGTTCACGGTGCGTCACCGTCTGTCGGCTATTTGAGTCGTTCCAGTGGGACATGGACAGGAAGAGGCCACATCCATGCTGAGATGGGACAAATCAGCTGCACAGCATTTCAGCTGTCGTTGTTAGGTTGTGCTGCTGACTTCTCCACCCGTACAAGTCCCTCACTCCACAACACACAACGTGTTGTGGCGGTCTCAGACATCCACTGTGTTCATCCAAATATGCTTTCTAATCACAGAGTGACTACTGACAGAAATTTCAATGCTCCTCATCACCTCTGGACCCCATATATTCTTACAACCAATAGTAGGAAAAATTTTGGAGGGTCTGGGTCATAAAAGTTCATTTTTTTTTAATTTGACTTTAATTGATAAAAGTGCCTCCATTGCATGAAGTAAAGAATTGGGGCCAGGAACAACGATGTCTTTAAGCAGATTACGGCTGCAACCGAGATGACGATACAGTGAAACCCGGCTATAGTGACACAGTTTGGTCGAAGTGAAATTGTCACTATGAGCGGGTTGTCACTATACCCGGGCAATAATCCTACATGCCATCAATAAATGGGTTCTGCACTAATTTGCCACTGTATCCGGATGTCCCTAAACCCGGGGTTCACTGTAACCAGAGATTTGCTCCACCACACCCTGGCAGCGTTTCGCGCCGCGCTGCGTGTCTCGCTCTATGTGCTGTATAACTGGATGACAAAGTCTGAGGTCAGACTAGGGATGATGTGTGTTTGTACACAATGTTTATACACATGTGGATATGGAAGGGGAAGTGTCAGGTTCTTGCAATGAAGAAGCCATTGTCTGGTCCAGACATTGTAACGTGGATTTTGTCTACTTCCTTAAGCTTGAGACCTTCACCTTACATGGAACTGTACAATCATGACTCGAATTAACGTTGTAGATATGACCAGTTTAGTCACAGGCAAAAGCAGCCAGCCAGGCCTGGATGCGGGTCGAGCCTGAGCCCGCAAGCCCCGCAGGCTTGACCCTCGTGTCAGCTACAGCTTTTGAGCCAAGTCAGCCTCAGCCACAGCTGTCTGTGGTTTCTGGTTCCGAGAGAAATAATGTGGTCATGGCAATTCAGCCGAAGGACCAGAATTTGCCGCTTACATGACAAGACCATAAGAATAGCGAACTTTTTGGCCGCTAATCGAGTAGTAGCAGTGCTCAAGCCCCTCCAAGCAACACGTGTACCATGTTTTGCATGGCATGAACTGCACCTCCAGCCAGAAGGTGGTCAAGCCCTGGTCACCACATAGGATTGCCACTTATATTGGGGTATTTCAAATACTCGAATGTGCAAAGATTATTCGAATGATCCCATTGGACAGTGCTCAAAGACTTGTGGAACGAGAAGTCAAGGGTGGCTTGGTTGGTCCGTGCCAACTAAGCATAGAGACAACATTGATGTTGGCACTTTTCGGGGTCGTTGGCAAAGTGAACCAAACATGCATATTATGGTAAAAGCGCAAGAAAAAACCCTCCAACTTCTTGATTTTCGCAATCCTCATTTTGCGGCTGGCTCCAGAAATCTGCTTGCCACACTGTATTTGGCATTTCCATTCCACATTATGCCATTTCCTCAAAACAGCTAGCACGAAATAACGTCAAAAAGCCACGCTCGGGTGGGATTAGTCTCGTTTCTCCCTCCTTTAACGTCGTCAAGAACAACAAGGACGACTCCGCGTCCCGCACTTATGAGGAGTAGAAAGAGCAGAAGGATTTGCAGTCGGATTTGCAGATCTGACACGCCTCTTCCATTCTTAGTAGATCAAGCCAATATTTTCTTGGAAAGACGTGACTTTTCTGAATTGACAGACCTCATTTTTTGAGTGGTTGACATTGAACAGGAATCGTCTCAAGCACCACATCAGAGAGTCCTTTTTTCTCCTTCTCCCAGGACAAATCTCGTTTGCAGCAACACTTTGACTTCTGGTTCGGGTCCGTCTTCTCCTTGTCCTTGTTCTTCTCCTTCTTCTTCTCAGGGCTTGGAGAGTCTCACAAGATCGCATTTATTGCCTTAGGACCCCCTCTTACCCCCCCCCCCCAACGATCTCCTCATGCATGCAAACGTTGGTGTGACAGCAGCATTTGGGGACGAATTTCTTGGTAACAGACTTTCGATTGCGCATCCAAAAATAGATCGTTTAGTTTCCCTCCTTCTCCTTCATGCTCTGAGGAAAAAAAAAATTTTTTCTTCAAGCTTCGACTAAGGTTTTCAAGCTCTATTAATAACTTTTAAAAGAGTTTCTCCACTGGTTCTTTTTCGTACAGGGTGAGTGAAAAAAAGTGTTCGTTTTCGCTACTCTCGACACTCCTTGTTGACTGTCATTATCAGTATTATTATGCAACAATATTTTCTGGTGCCATTTGTATGGACATGAGATTCCGCAGGTAGCACGAGGAAGAACAATGATGGCGACGACGACGTCGGTGATCATGGTGATCTCGATGATGATGATGATGATGATGATCCTTTGCCAACACTCTTTCTTGCTCCCTGCTGAATAATGGCGGACACAGAGAAAGAGTCTCATCCATTCACATAAAGAGTGACTTTTTTTCTGACGTCGAGACTTCTTCACTTCACTTCACACTTTTTTCAATTTGCTTTGTTCCCCCTAAATCAAGCATCTCATTTCCGCTCTCTGCTGCCATAACTTGGTGAAGTTTCCAATCAACAAATGTGCCGGAGGAAGGGAAAAAGCGTCCTCAGACTGAAAAAGGCCACACTGACATCAACCTTGACAAGGGCGACCTCGACGTGACGCTTCCCACAGAGAGACAAGACTACATCAAGAGATTATGGGGAGCAGTCGACGAAAGAAGCTCTTGCCTCGACCATACAGTGCACAACGAGGCACTATGAAAACTTGGCTGGACAGATTTGTTACATCTGCATTGCAGACTCGAGAGCGAGGGACACATTGGACTTCGTTGGACATTGGCTTGACAGCACCATAAGTCTGTACTAGCTGGGACCACAACGGACAAGTCCGTGTTAGTTAGGACCAGAGTGGGCTAGTCTATGCTGGTTAGGGTTAGAGTGGACAAGTCCATGCTAGTTAGGACCAGAGTGGGCTAGTCTATGCTGGTTAAGGTTAGAGTGGACAAGTCCATGCTAGTTAGGACCAGAGTGGGCTACTCTATGCTGGTGAGGAACCAGAGTGGGCTAGTCTGTACTGGTGAGGAACCAGAGTGTACAAGTCCGTGCTAGTTGGGAATAGAGTGGACAAGTCTATGCTAGTTAGGACCAGAGTGGGCTAGTTTATACTGGTTAGGACTAGAGTGGACAAGTCCAGAAAGACTGCAAAGGACTACACTGGACCCAAACCCTCTGTTCGGCACAAATCGGACCACAATCAATGGCGAGGTGCACGCTGGATATGAGGGACGAGTCTGGACAAGGCAGAGCAGAGCTGGCAGAATTTGGCATGTGGCAGTTCGGGGAGGGTTTTTCGGTCGAGTTCTTCTGCCAGTGAGGAGCTACCCAAAAAAGCTGAGCAGTGGGTTTGTGGGGTAGGAAGGCAATAGATGTCTTTTCTTACGTTTTCCACAACCATGTTGTCCATTTTGACGCACCCTGTAGGTATATCTGAATATTTCCTGGAGTTTTCTGTACTCTCCCTCCTATCCATTCTCAGCCTCCAACGTAAGTTCACAAACTTTGCTCCCTGAAAGTATAAACTGCGCCAAAAGTCGAATGACCAAAGTTTTAATGACATTTCATGCTATCGTGCAAGCATGATTTCATCTGCCAGCCAAAAATTTAGATGACCCCATTTACCCACACTATGATGATGATAATGATGGGAGGGAGAAGATGTTATTTGGGACGACGACGACATTTCCAGCATTCACGATGCATGTGAGAGCCATTATCAGATGAGAAAGGGTCAGTCAATGGCCCGGCGTGACCACAGCAGTGTTTGGGGGGGG
>JAAUXU010032500.1_pt1 | contig 30858 bp, 28 predicted proteins | sample 7278151 | NCBI WGS metagenome assembly JAAUXU01 (sample SAMN14350113, study PRJNA611818) | marine sediment metagenome | isolation source: surface marine sediment (1.8m) | place: French Polynesia: Moorea | collected 2018-08 | reverse complement strand
TAGGAGAGATTGAGCACGTAAGGAAGGGGAAATCTTGATCAAGGAGAACAATGGAACTTGTCAGCAACATTGTCAACCAGATCAACGAATTTCCAACTCAATGATTTGTGTAGGGTAATCTGTTTGTGTCACAGGAGAGTAGGTTTTATCTTCGATTACCTGAACTTGTTCTAAATCTGTGCATCTTATATGCACCGGTTTGGGGGCATCTGACATGCAGAGCACCTCCCTTTAGGAGATTGTGCTCCTCCCTAATGTTAAAGATCAACTGACTTGACATCAATAAAAGTTGTTCGGTCTAACGATTATTCAGAAGAAAATCAAGGCTGGAGCTTGTGACTACGAAGAGCAGTCTCGTTTCTGCTTGAACACCCCTGGTATGTACGTCCTGCACTGCAGAGCGGTCCTACTCAGCAGCTTTCCGAGTAATCTACTGCGTATCTCCCCCAGAGGGCGGGCGCCAATTCGACACACAAGGAGATCGAAATACAAGGTGTGAGGGAAGAATCCGAAGCATGGTGAAGTTGTCATCATTACTCAACCTGGACATTGTCCGAACGGCAACGTGAAACTTTCTCATTGCAACTGCATGTTGACTCTCTGCTGCTAACGTCTACGTACGCAGAAACTTGAAGCTGCATCTTGCTCGCCTGAAAGCAGCTCGCCAGCTTCGTACACCAACTTTTCTGCAGGTACGAGAGCCAAGTGCTCATTCCAACCGATCGCGGGTGGTCTGTCTGTTGGTACCAGTTCTCAATTTCCCCCCTTCCCCCACTATCGATCTACCTGAGGTTAATATGATCAATGCGCCCACCCTCATCACAATTTGGTCTTTTGTTTCGTCGCTCTTGATGGATAAGGGCACGGTTACACTGTGGCGATGACTTCCCACACCCGCATAATTGATACCTGGTCTCTTGACGGGACATGTGACAAAACCTGAGCCAGTGAAAGCCCGTCCTAAGTAAGACTGTGCACGGAATCACCTGGCACTCAGGAATGTGGATCATTCATTATTACGACCAAGGGAGAGAGAGATGAGCTCGGTTGCTGGGCTGCTCAGCAGGAGGGGGTTTGTCGGCTCCTTCTCCAATGAAACCAACGAATTTTTCTTTCTCGCCCGGGCTCACTTGGTACTGCCGGCGACTCCAAATAGTGACCACGGTTAAATTTCCATACAGACTTCTAACCTTAGTCTGCATTCAGCTGTACTCGACCGCTCAATAATTGGTCGTAGCAAAACGCATGAGTGAGTGATCAGCTAGGTCGGGTCCGTGACACAACTCACGCATGCTGCCGACGCATGCTTCAGAGACGGATGGCCCGAACGAAATCCATATTGGCCTAAAAATTTAAATCTTGGCCAATAGACGAGGCATTGTCAAGACTCGCGGTAAGCAGGATCAAGGAGGCTCAACACGGTGCTGGTCACGCTGAATGCGTAGTCAGGCATCATCTCCATTAGTACGAGCATCTTGCAGGTATAGGGGACACTTCTGGACTCGATCTACGTATCCATGGTCGCGCTGCAGACGTCACTGCTCCACCAGCATATCTCTATCGCTTCCTGCGCGACCTGCTCACCTTTATCTAACCATCTTAACAACCCCCAATTGGCACTCTAATCTTGCCGAAAACTTTACGGTCAGTCAGGCTGAAGTTGTTGTTTTATAACGTACATGTACTGCATTATCGTCTGCCCCAGAAAGAATAGATCGCTCTTCGACCAGAGTTTTAATCTAGATAGCCATATAGAAAGTCGATGGTGTGCCAGGTTTTATGAATGGCCCAGAGCAAAAACTGGTGATTTTATTAGTGAGGGTTAGGGTGAGAGTGGCAAGTTGATGATGAAGAGCTCTGGAGCTGGAGAAGCGTGCATAAAAACGTTCGCTTTACGTGTTCACCACTGCGCAGAGAGGGGATGAATGACTAAATAAATGCAGCTTGCGGAAGAGATTATTCAGTTGGCAGCGGCTCAACTTTTTGTTCCACCCTCTCTCGACTTCTAGACCACGCTCTTTATGTAAACCTGTGGATGCTCCATTGTGGCAACTTATCTACCCTCATCATGCACACCATTTCCTCCCGCCCGATCTTGGACGCATTCGATTCCTCGCCATTTCGTCCTCAAAAGGACATTCAGTTGTCCATGCACGCATGCACACTCGCTGTCGATACTCGGAGGGTGAAGCCAGACCACTGGCACTGTGTACCAGAACCTCTGTGCCGCGACCCTTTGGCACTGCACACATACTTGATTGACCGGACTGTGCAGCGGCGACTGCGGTAGCATTGTGCACATGCGCAACGAATCTCTTCTGCTCAATCCTGTCCCGCTGACATTAGGTCTGAGCCTCTCTCGGGGAGAAAAAATGAGCTTGACTGTCAACCACAGCAAAAAGGCTTCTTTCCGGAGGAGAAAGAAGGACCTTGAGAATCATGGGGGAAACTACCGGTGAAGGACTTTGTGCCTGGCTCGATAAAAAAGAAAGAAAGACCCAACGACCGTCCCATCTTGTTAGGGAACAGCAATGTTTTCCCTCATCGCATCAGTCAGCATGTTTCTTTTGTCTTAGATGCTCGATGAAGTTGGGAAGGCCGACCCCGTCGGACACTGAACACGTCTCGTCACATGACTCTAACAGGACTCAGTCCTGTCTGAAGGAGGGGCAGACAGTCTTGCCTGGCAGGGAGGCGAACAAAAGATAAATGGAAGGTGTTTAATTGCCTGCAAGTTTCTTTTAGGAAGTGCGGGGAGCTTCGTTGTCGGGGCCGGGCAATTCAAGATGCAGTCTCATAGCAGGGCAAAGCAAAGCACCGCCATTATTTACTCACATTCCTTAAACTTACATTTATCCGAAGCCGATAAATCCTCAGATTGTGCGCAATCAATCTCCAAGACATGCAAACATTAATAACATCACCTCGCGCTCGTGTAGGGTGGGCAAACACAAACATCTTGCGCAAATGTAACCTTCGCGTGAGTGGCCTAAAGTGCAGACAGACAGAGCGAGAGAAGACGTACATCTTGCTCCGGAGTGATTGTTTTGTCCTAATAAATCAGTCCTGGGGCTGCCTTTATTGAGATGTTCGGCTGTGGAATGAGTCCTCCATGTTGAGCATCCGCATGGCAAAGCTGGCTGGCGGAGAAAACCAAGGAAGGGGTCATGAGAGCAGCTGCTCTGCGACAAAAGCTCTTACATACGGTATGGACTATAAAGATATTCTTGGCTGTCATGTGCGTGCAACGTACAGTTCAACATGCAACGTACGAACGTCTCGAGCTGATGCTCTGCTCGCAGCTTTTCTGCTGTATGTACATAGACAGACAATCTCTGCCCCAACTGCATGTCTGTCGCCCTCGCACAGCCGGTGAGAGTCAGAGTACAGCGAGGACCGACACCCTTGTCTCCTTACCCGTTGTAGTCACGTGTAAATTACGAGCATAAGTACTTATTACAAGTTATGTAGGCTTATGTAAGAATTGATACATCTCCAGTAATTCGCTTAGGGCCCAAACTCGCACGTTTCTCTTTGTTGGCTTCCCGCCACCAAAGTTCTCCCTCTCTTTGAACTAGCTCATACGGACGTGACTTCGTCTACCATGATGTGATTATGGACATTGGTGGTGGTGGCCACCAATGACGGCGAGTTTCAGAACAGAATTTGGGGCTCCATCAGAGTTCTCCATGTCATGTATATACAAACTACTGCATTACCTGCTTCATCGTGGCCGCCAGGAAAAGGAATTCCTGTCTATCTCAGGCATTGGCCAGAGCATTCGTGCATGAGGAAAATACACCATTACTCAGAGACAAGAAGCAGCACATATGTGAGGAAGAGAACAAAGGGAGCACACAAGAGTCACTGGCCCGCAGAGCTTGTTACAGCAGTGACAATGAAGTCATGCAGTCACTACGTAGGAGTGACTTTTTACTGCAGAGAGGCTTACAAGCTTCTCTGACTCTTCAAGTCCCATCAGCCCCACGGTCTTGTCTTCCTCACCCGCGCCTGTGCTCGCTTCGCGTCCGTCCATTCTCGGGGAATAATTCCTGATCTCCGTGAGCGAGTGCAATCAAGCTGCTGGGGTCAAGGGAGGGAGAGATTTTTATCGTTGCTCCCTCGCCAATCCACAAAACTCGATCTGTTCCCAATCGCGGTCACTGGAATTTTTCACAACTCAAGGGGTTGGCGGTCACAGCCTTTGTTTGTACGTAGCACTGTGAATAGAGGATTGCGGCCATGGCTGCGTAGGCAGATTTTTCACTCAAAATCATTCATTTCACCAACACAATAGCAGATGCAGCTTTCGGTGGTTGTTCCAGACCGACGAAATCGATCGCATATTTTGTCGGTCAATTTGCCACGACGCCATCGACCTCGACTGCAACCGGGACGTTCAGGAGCAGCGGGAAAACTTGACATAGTTGATATTCTTGTGGCGTCTAGATATTTACCTCCATATGAGGAAATTGGAGTGAATACGAATAACTTGAGCTTGATTCAAGTACTGAAACTTTGGGGTGGGTGGATGGGTTCCGGGGGTCGGACCACTGGTTACCAACAGGGGGTCTTCCTACTTCGGCCCCCAGAGGATCCCCTACCTTGCCAAGTCTGGTCCCAATCGCTCCAGCAATCTCGGAGGTCCCCCTCAGATATGAAGTGCTCCTCTTGATTGGTAACATTATGATCAGTAGGAGAAGAAAAGAAAAGCTTTTCGAGTCCCCCCTCCAAAAAAAAAAGAAGTAACTGCGTGCATAAAGAAGTAACTGCTTCTCTCAACGACTTCACTAGGATTTGTAGTTTTTGCCACAGGCAGCCTAGACTGAATGGCGCACTACTCATGAACGACCCGGTGTTGGCCCCGGCGTGTTTATTGGCGCAGAAAAGCAGCCGTTACAGTGCCAATAGCTACCATTGGAGGAAGTGACCTGGACACGAGCGTCCAGCCTTTTCAATCATAGCAGAATTTGCTTAGTCTCTTCTCTGCTCCCTTCTTGGTGACTTCTCCATTGTCCCAATGGCTGAATCTAGCCAAAGTGCTTCCCATGTATGAGGTACTTACACAAACACATGAGGATAAAGACCATAACAAAGCATTAAAAGTCAGAAAGAAAAAAAACTGGAACGAGAGCTGCTGAGTCAGAGCAAGTAAAAGCCATTGAGCGAACGAATGAGGCGTTCAGAAATGACTCCCTCCATTAGCTTGGGGAGGGGAAAAAAGTTTCATTTGCCGAGGAAGAGTTTGGACTCCTCCAGGAATGATCTACTGTTTGTGCGGAGGTGGCTGTTTCCAATTTGCTCCAAGGCTGCGACAGACGAGGACTCAGAGTGACCTGAAGGTGTTGGAATTCCAAACAATGCTTTTGTTTCGCTCGTCCCTGTCGCTGCCCCAAAAGGAGACTGCGGTAGACCTGAGGAGAGCGCCCAAAAGTGGAGGCGACTCTACTTTGGACAGGATTTGAGTTTTTTGAATGAAGGCGGTCGTTGTCGAGAAGAAAGAACCCCCCGTGAACCGAGTCTTACCCCTGGCATACTCTTCTCTCAAAGATCAGATCATAGCCAAGGGAGAAGAGCACTGGACAGACCTGCGACTGCAAAATAGCAGTGGAACAGTCCAATCCAGCTTCCCGTGTGCACTAAGGAATGCTGGGGCAGTGCGGACCTCTCACCAGGTCGAGTGGAGGAGGCTAAAATGCGCGATTTTCAATCATCTGAACTTTCTTCCGTCTTGTCCGGCGGCAGCTCGAGGATGATAAATGCAGTATCCAATCAGGCCAATTGAGAGCGACGTATTTGACAGTTCTGACATGAAAGAGGTCGAGGCCCCTTCTGAAGTGAAGCTTCATCTAGCTAGTGAGATCATCTCCCAGACGCACAGACGAGAAAATCGCAACACTCACACACTAGGGGAGGTCTCTCGCTACTCCTGTTTACCTTGTTGGCTTCAGTCTTACATGTCCCGTTAACGCAGGACGTTCAGTCCAGTCCAGTACAGCACAATGCAACACAGTTCGCAGTGCAATTCGGTTTAGTGGGAACGCTGCTAGCGCCGTAGTGAACACAGTAGTACGATTGCTGTCCACCAGCTAGCACAGATGCATCCAAGTTGTAGCAAACATAGTTCGGTCAATAACACTGTTCAGAGCCCGCACTCAAGAACTCACAATAAGCAACGTCAAGGATCAAAGAAGTCCAAGTTGGACACGAAGAAACTTATTCATGACACACAATACTCCTCCGTTATTAAACAGAGGGTTCGAGCACAATCAATAACGTACGTACGCAATGTACTGCGCTACCTGCTCGGTTTCTTAATGCCAGGGAGGAGACACAAATAATATCATACGTGCGTGCATACGTACATTATTCTACGTCTGAGTGCGTAGCAGGTATGCTTTTGGGGAGAGAGAACGTATGAAATGTGCTTGTGGGTAGGTCAGATATGACGGCTGCAAGTACTGCAACAAAAAGAGCTCTCCTTATACACACCTACTTGTGTGTAAATGGCAACAGAAGCCATTCCGACTGAAATAATTACCTTACATCATACCCGCCAAAGCCATAAAGAAAATCTAACGCCTGCTTGCATGTGTATAATCACATGTACGTACTATGTGTATGAGTCATATCCTTGGCCAGGACGAATGTTTTACGTCCGTGCCTAGGAAGTGGCGTGAGAGCACGGACACACATCAGCTGGGAAAAGGAAAAAATGCTAGATGACGCCGCCCAAGTCATTTCCCCGACACACACACTCTTTAGTGACACGTAAGTTACGAATGTGCTGGCATCTTGTGTACTGTGTATGCAACACACACGCTGGATATACTCATCCATACGCATATGTGTACATGTACATCAAATGCATGCAGGCGGCCAAACCCCCTTTTATTGCTCCAGTACTTCTTAGTCTCCATCTTCTGTCTAATATGGCTTTGATGCATAAATGTGGGCGTCGACGAGAGCGATGCCTTGAGTTGATTCAAGTCCGTAAAAGTGAGACATTTTGGACAGAGATTTCAACATACGTCGGTGCTAAGCACACTGACGAGGAGGAGCAGGCAGCTCTTTGCAGCTTCCATAGCTACGCCTAACTTACCACGTAAGGACGAACGTCAATGTGTGTTGCAGTAGAGAAGAGTAGTCTGTTCAGCCGCGCATTTATAGCTGTCAGAAAGACTCAAGATCGAAACGATTCCTGCATACCGGATATTATCAGGTCATCCCAAGGGTAATGTCGGTTTTTTGTGGTCAATTTTAAAAAGGTTTAAAACAAAATTGTTAATTCAAGTGTATGTGCACCATCAGAATCAAAGATCAATGGCAGCATTGTGTATATGTGTATGTTCTTAGACAGGGCATCTTTCAAGCTCAAGTCATCTTGTCAAAATTTGAGGAACCATTTGGTGACTGTTGAAAATGCTTCAACGCACTTCTTTTAACGTTAGATTGTCTTTCTTCTGCTCTAGAAACATTCCTGCCTCTTTGGAATTCGTAAGGCATTGAGTCAGCTTCTGATCTATATATATTTTTAGATGATTATTGGAGCCTATAACTTAAAGTAAACACCCACCAATGTTTTGGCTGAGGTCTTCACAACTTTGCTTATGTTGCTATTAAAAAAACTGTCTAGACGCAATGGAAGACGTTTTACCAAGCACCGTGCAAAAAAGACACCGCCAATGTGATGACCCGATACTTTTGACCATCCTGTGAGTGCGCGGGCGCTTTGCGATGTCTCGCATCCCTCTCATTCATTACACAAGCATAGATAATAGTATTTGTTGAGCGCAACTTTGCTACGATTTGTGTCATTTAAAGTGTGTGATGGGTTGATAACCAATTGAAGATCACGGCTGTGTTGCAGACGAAGAAAGAAAAGTCAAGCAATGCTTTGTCCACACGTCGGGTTTCTGCTATTGTACGTGTTCATCGCTGCTGAAAGATGAAATGAGCGAAAATAGTCAGGGTCATGCAATTGAGTCAGGCTCAATTCTTTTCGTGCTCACCTCTTTAGAGGAATGAAAATGGAGCGGACAGCACTCACAGCATGGCCAGTGTGAAACGCAGCGTCAAATTCTTCGGGCAGACAGCCCATTTTTATGCTATTGGGCAAACGTACTCGACTACCATTGCTTCTACTACTTGCAACACTCGTAATGCTTATTTGGAGATTTCTTTTTGCAGAGAATGAGACAGACATCATGTCCAGTTCTGGAAGAGAAGTCGTTTTAGGAGTGCATTGATAGCATCTGATGTCAAAGAACGAAGGCACATTACTCACACTGAGAAGGCAGCTTTAAAGAGTTGACCAATGGGGCAATGGAAGAGGGGGGACGAACTTTAGTCTTTTTATGAGATGACCGAGAAAGAGAGAGGCATTATAATGCCTGTCGATACAAGTCCAACTTCAGGATGCATTAATGCTTGAATGAACACACATGGACGTTCTCGTATAGTAGTAGTAGTAGGGCAAAACAAAACTATGCGAGATCTGAAAAAAAGTAGCTCACCCTCAATGACTTCGAGCAGCACTGCTAGAAGGGCCACGACGAATTGTAGCCTCCTGGGCAAGAGCGACCTCAGTTTCATGGTGACTACTTCAGTGCGTGTGAAAACGAAATGTACGCGTCGATATTAGTCTCTCCCGCTATTCACGACGTCATGCAACTCAGCGTCTCAATCGCAGACTGATTGGGAGAGCAACGTAGCCATGAGCAAGAGCGGGGAAAAAGACCGCGCGACGGCAGATGAGAGCGTGCTCGCCCCTCCTCCACGCGCGCGCCGTCAAAGCTGCCAGAGGTACAGAATAAGCGCTCTACGTTCAACGCTACGTATACCCTGCACATGTACTGTACTGTATACTGAAAAGTACCACTGAAGAATCGACCTACACGTACGAGGTAAGCGCCTATGCAGGGGTGTTCAGATATCATTACATAGCCCTTCTGTACATACAGCCGGTCGCGTTGTCCTGAATTACGTCTACTCACCAACACAAATTGCAAGACTACAGAAAGAGCAACTAGTACGAACATCATTACGAGCTTCCCCCCACCACACAATGCATATATTAGACATATCTTTGGTAAAGTTATAACCGCTATGGATATCATAAAAGCTCGTAGTACAGTGTGAAGTTGCGTATTAAAGAGAAACTGTTGTATAAAAGCAATGAATCACGCCAGCAGGCTCTGATGGATCTTTCTTAGCTCAGATGGACCCACCACGATGGGTACGGCTTCAGACGAAGACCCTGCTGGAAGCCTCAGCCTCCCCACGAGTGAGAGTTCCTTCTCTGCGTAGGCGCGCGCGAACACATTGGAGGGAAACTCGGCACCCAATTCGGTGCTCACACTCCCTCCAGGAGTCCGCGCAGCTCGAAGTCGCGCCACCTCTAGCTGGAGCTCATCTGCTTGTCGCAAGAGCGCTCGCTGTCTTTCAGAACGCAAGGCCAGCTCCGTTTCAGCCGTCAATCCCAGAGGCTGGCGCCGTCGCAGATCCACCACTCCTGGCGATACCAACGCGTTGAAGAGCTGGGCCTGGAGATCCTCAGCTTTTCGCTGGAGGTGCGTCAATTGGACTTTGTCATGTTCCGTCGTGATGGCGGAAGAGATTGGCTTCATCCCTGCCAAGCGCCCACTAAGGGCATGGAACTCTTTTTCGTGAGCGCTCTCCTGTAGAGTCAACAAGGCAGTCTGCATCTCCGAGAGTTGCTGACGAAGCCGAGGGGAGTCCTGAAAGATACTATTCATTGCAAACACCGTACTACTCTTGTGTACGGGGCATGTGGACAAATTACCTTCACCGGCATTGGCAGAGACGGACCCATCGACATTGGGCCCGCTGTCACGGCCGCTACCGCTGCAGCAGACTTCTCATGCAGTTGGTTGAAGAGAGTCTTCTTGGTGATGTCCTTGATTTTATCCTTGAGTTCACCCTTTTCGCCCTCGAGTTGGTCAATGTCAGCCTGCAGGTGCTCCATGGTCACCTCAAAATCTTTTTCTTTTTTCTTCAGGAGGACCTTTGATTGGAGAAAGAGTGCGACATTGACAATAATTCTGCCACAAGTTAAAATCTGTGAAAGATTCTACCTGAAGGTCGTCCACTTTCCTCTGCAACTTCTCCCTCATCAGTTCAGAATCTCTGGTCAGGTCAAGCAACTTCTTTTCGGCCTTGTCTTTGCGAACCTGTAGAAAGACAACGGTGGAACGTTCTTGCCAGCATTCAAGCAGTCGTCTTAGTAGTACTAACCTGTGCCTCAGATAGTTCCTCCGCTTTAGCCCTGATAGCCAACTTCATCTCCTTAACATCTTCATCTTTTTTCTCCAGTCTCAGTCTGAGACTCTCCGCCTCTCGGATTTCGGCCTTATAAGCCTCCGCTCGCTGCGCCACGGGAGCCGTCGGCTTAGGGGGCAGCACATCAACGTCCCACTCGCCATCCAAGAAGGACTTGCTCACCTCGCATACCAGCTTGGAAGCTTTCTCAATGCGCGATCTCATGGTGGCAAGTCCTCCGTCATCAATGCCCCCGTCTGCGTTTAAGGCCACTGCTTGATGAAGCAGTTCCGATAGCTTCGCCGGAGGTAACTTGTCTTCGCCTTGCAGTCCAGCCTGCTGGGCGGCGGAGCGAGCCCATCGATGCACCGCACGCACCACTGGCATCAGCTCGGCTGTGGCCGCTGTCATCTTTGCAGCTGCAGACTCGGGGAAGGTGACGAGAGCTTTTGCGCCGTCATCAGTAGGCATCCGCCGTCGCATGGCTTTCGCTTCGCGTTTTAAGTCCTCCATGCTGATGTCCATGGCCTTGAGGAAGCCACCCATGTCAGAGTCGGTCTCTTTGTCGAGAAGAAGGCGTGCGGTCTCTAGCTGCGGTGTCAGAGCCTCGACAGCCGACGAAAAAATCTTCACGTGATCACGTAGAAAGGATGGGTGGTCGATTGTGACACGTTCCTCCTCGAAGTATAGGCCAAAGATGTGGCCGAAATAATGGATCCCCTTCTCCAAATGCTCGAGGGGGGCACCCTCATCCAACTGACTCTTTTTCACCAGTTCCAAGTAGAAGTCCACTGCCTTCTCGTGTACGGCCATTTCAGGGTAGCACGTCCCCACCCGCAGAAACGTCTCTGGAGAGCAAGTGCACAGTGCAGCCGAAAAGTTTCCCAAGCGGGCAGTTAGCACTTCCACGTGATGCAGCAGATGGACAAGAAAGGCATAGCGTTCCACCTGATGGCCTTTTAGCAGTGACTCAACGTCTATCTTTTCTGGCTTTTCCGCTATTAGGGTCTCGCGAACATGACTAGAGAGGATTCCAGCCTTCCAGATCATTCGCGGCACAAGGAGCAGGACAAGGACCGCTTCGCGGTCCCCGCCACGACGAGAGAATGACTCGCCAAGGTACGAAGAGAGGTACGTTGCATGCTGGCGTGCCTGCTGGGCGTCGCACACACGTAACTCCATGTCAACTGCCCGGGCGTGTGCGCGGTTCTCTTCAAAGGCGGCCTTAAAACTCATCAGTTCCGTCACCGCCGCCGCCGGAGCCAAGGACGACTCCACAGAATGGGCACTTTCCTTCTCTAACGCGGCTCTCAAGTCGCTATTTTGCTCCTGGACGCGGCGTACGTGCTCTCGAAATTGTCGGATGGTCTTCTCGTGGTCACTGATTACCTCGAAGGCAGCCTCTCTCGAACGTACGAGCTCACGCACTTTTCCCTGGGTGATGTCCAGCTCTTCTCTAAGTTGCAACTCCACCTCGCGTGCGTTCTCTTGAAGTTCTTCATTCAAATCGTGCAGCTTCTCCAGATCTTCCTTCTCCTCTACTAGTCCAGCCATTTTATCTTCCATATCAAGACACTTGGCAGTCAGGTTCTCAACCATTTCTTCCGCTCCAAGCGCCGCATCGACTTGTTCCTGCAGGTCTGATATGGTCGCCTCCAGCTCAGCGTTTTGCGTCGATAACTTCTCGCCCTTTTTGATCAAGTCTGAAGACGACGTTGACTTCTCTTCTAGGTCCTTAGCTATCCTAGCGTTCTCAGCCTTCTCGTGTGCTAGCAGATCTCGCATACGTACTAGAGTTTCACGCAGTTTTTCATTCTGTGCCGCCATCTGCTTCGCCTCAAAGTTTGTCAGGCCACCTTCTTTCTTGATAGCCTCAGCGCCGTCGTCCCCCATTTCGGCCTTGATTATGTCCAGGTCTAGTGTAAGCTCCTCGATCCTCTCCTTAGCCGCCTCTAGTTCGATCTGCAAGGCCTCAGCTTTCTCTTCGGCCATCTCCTTATCGAGGGTGGCCATCTCAACGGTTTCTGAAAGGTCTGACATTTCCTCAGCATGCCTCTCCTTGGCCTCAATTGCTTCTCGGGCCTCATGTCGCGCCTTTTGCACGTCTTTCTGAAGTAGTGATTGCGAGTCCATGATACGCGACTTAAATTCCAACAGCTGGTCGTGCTGGATTCGGAGCTTCTCCAGTTCTTTCAGACGCTCCTGATCCTTGGCACGCTTGATCCTGAGTGTCTCTAATTTTTCTTCCAAGTCGCGAACCACTTCACGCGTGTGCAGCAACTCCTGCTGTGCCTGAATGGTCGCCACCTTGTCCTCCATCCGCTCGGTCATGCCTGTGGCAGCGACGGCGGCGGAAGCCACTGCAGGAGAGGCTGCCGCCGCTGCTGCCGCAGACGCAGACGCTGTCGACGCCGGAGATCCTGATTTCCTTTGAGATGACGTCGATGCCGATGCGGCCACTGTTTGTTGAAAGTCCTTTTCGACAAAGGACCTCTCCTTCTTGGGCGCCGGGGTGGCGATTTCTTTGGGCGACTTGGCCGCCTTTAGGTTAGTAAAAGAAGGACTGCGATTTCCCGTGGGTCCACGACCAGGCATAGGGAGTCTGCTGCCAGTGACTGCCCCTGCAGCACCAGGTTTAGGAATGGCAGACTTGGATGTGGGGACTCGTGTTGGAGTAGCGGCTGCGCGTAGGCTGGACGACGAAGTGCTCTCGGTCATCTTAGGGCTGGTATCTTTGGACGTCGAGGCGGCCGAAGGCGGCCTGGAGTCCTCGCTATCCACGTCTCCCTCCACGATAACCAGTTGTGTCTGGCGAACGAACATTCCTACGGAGTGAAAAAAAGTACTGAGGCATGAAACAAATCTAGAAGGACGTGTAAATGACCGTACAATGGCACGGGGAAGATCATCGTGGCACTCTTACCGTGTTTCTCCTTGCACCTGAAGTATTCCTTCCCCTGCACGATGCCATTGTTCTTCCCCTTGGGCTCGTCCAGGACGACCCCAATCCACTTCCCCGCGGCGAATTCGGTCAGCCCCACGTAGACCACCTGACCAAGCAGATCTTTATCTTTGAGCTTCACTCTGGCACCCACCTTGGGAGCGCGATCGGACAGCGACGCCATCGAGGAAAGAGGAGTTATCGAATTCGATGGCTGCTGCTCCCCACCCAAAATTCCGGGCCCTGAATCCTTTTCCTCAGCTCAGCTGAATGTTGACGCAGAGAAGAGATAGTAGGCTTGGGTTCGGGCTGGGGCCGAGAGCCAGCCCCTCCTTCATAACCTGAAATCCGAGTTTTCAAGCCACTGTTGTTAGTGCTAAAAGGGTGTCAACAATGCGGATGGATCTTTTTCATACTCGCATGTGCTAATGCTCATAGCTGCAACCTCAAAGGCCACGTTCATGTGACCTTTAAGGTTGTGTGTTTGAGGCTCGGCTCACCAGAGAAAAGCTACATCCCGTACAGCTGTACTGCACGAGGCAGCTGTTCTGTTGTGTGTCTCTTTAGGGGTTGCCACTTGCCACAAGTGAGAGTGATAAGCAAAACTCTTTCTCACTTTTGCAATAAAGTTTAACGATTTTTGTAAAAAAAAAAAAAAAAAGACTTTAAGAAGCCTTGAAGAGGAAAGTGACATCTTTCTGAGGGGCCCGAGCTTGTTTTGCTCAGACCTCTGGCCAAAGTGTGAGATCTCTTCAAACCTGCCTCTTGTTTACTACACGAAGGGCAAGTGATTCAGTCTAGACCACATGGTCGTTGCAGTGTGATCCAACTCAAAAGTCTTTCGTTCTGTCTCCGTGTCTGCTGAAGTCATCATGGACTCGAGGAGCGACGTGAAGAAGAGGAACAAAAAGAAAAAAAAGAGCTTCTCGCAGAGGGCCAAGAAGCTCGGTCAACTCAGTCGGGGTAACGAAATTGAACGAGACACCTACGACTACTTCCTAGGGGTTGCGGAGACGTTGGAGAGGCAAGACACGACATCGGAGGAGGAGGGTGAGTCTGTGGAAAGACGGACACGTAGCGGTTTTTCTCATTTTCCTTGGCGTGATCTTTATCTTTCAGCCCTTCTTGCCGCCAACGCCTTTCGCCAGACTGAGGGGGAGGAGGTGAGGCTCTGCGGTAATCAACTCACCTCCCGCATTCTAGAGCGGCTCCTTCCCAGATCGACTTACGAGGTGAGAGAGAGGTTCATGTCGGCCCTGGCTGAGGATCTCCGCCTGACCTCCACCGACGCCTTCGCCAGCCATGTTCTCGAGAAGCTCTTATTCATGGCCGCGGGCTTGGACGCCGAGTTAGAAGGGAAGGTTGACGATGGCAACGAAGACGGCTTTGACGCCTTTAAGCACATCTGGTTGCTCAAGGTGTGCAAGTTCGTGGTGAACAACTCGTTGGAATTTGCTCAGGACCGGTACGCCAGTCACGTCTTGAGAACTGCCTACCAGTGTCTGGCAGGGATCCGCCTGAGAGGCGAAGCCGTCAGAAGCAAAAGGTGGAGATCCTCGACGGAGAAAGGTGGACGTGAAAAGACCGAAGAAGTTAAGCTAGAAAAAGCCGACCGTGACTTCTTCCAAGCATTGACTGATGCCGCGAAACTCATAAGGGATTCCGAAGATATCAGTGGTAAGAAACACTTTGCCACGCACGTCTACGTCCGGGGTACCATTTCTCGCCCTCTTTGTTTCAGTACTCTTGGGAGACGACAATTTTGCGGGTGCTGTTCAGGTTCTCCTTGCCGTGCTAGCAAAGGTCCTGCCTGAAGACCACAAGAAAGTGTCCAAGTACTTGCTTCGGATTATTTCTGCTGATGCTCAAGTTAAGCAGAACGAGAGCAATGACGTGGACATCCCAGAGCTGTTTCACTATGAACCCCTCAATAGATTTTTAGAAGTTCTTATTGAAACAAACAAAAACGACGACAAACTGTTCAAGAAGATTGTGGACTCTTTGTTCAGCGGACATCTAGGAAAGCTATCTCTGCACCCGAAAGCAAACTATCCCGTGCAAAAGCTCCTGCACTCATGCTCAGATAAAGAAATGGTCAGTTGAGATGAGAGACAAAGTACTGCACAACAAGATGTTACTCTAGTTACCTTTTTTCTTACTTTCAGTTTGAATCGTGGTATGCTGACGAACTGGACGAAAATATAGAGGAAATCCTCGCTTGCGGGCACACTGGGATCGTTCTGGCTTTGGCTCAGGCATGCAGGAGATTGGAGACAAAACAAGCTCACTTTATAGTGGTAAATCTTCACCTCTAACCACGATAACAAACCACGCAGTACGATAAATGTGCATTTCTTTCATAGAGCTTGGCGAGAAGCTTTCATTGTTATGAAGCCACCTACCAAGACATGCTGGTTCCCCTCTTGCTTCGGATGGTCACAAGAGAAGAGTACACCAACAGCAGTGATGAAATCAATCTGCATGGATCACTGGTTGTTCAAGAAATGCTGAATTTCGCCAAGCCAATCAAAATTGTGAAGTCTATACTGTCATTGAAGATACAAGAGCTGAAGAAAGTGATGAGCGATCCCAAGGGATGTCACGTCGTAGACGCTTTTATGAACAGCAAGACTGTGGGCGAAAAGAGTCGCGAAGGACTCGTCAGAGCTCTCCACGTAAGCGAATTCCTTTTCTCTTTCTGATTCTAGCGTAAAATTGTCTCCACCTTGCAGGGAGAATTGGTATCACTATCTTGTTCGAAGTACGGATCTCGAGCTGTGCAAGCCATGTGGAAAAAGTCCTCCTTGAGAGTGAAGGAGTCCTTGGCCTCGGAGCTGAGCGTGAAAGAACCCATGTTAAAATCCAATCCGTTCGGAAAGTTCGTTTCCTCGCAATGCGCACTCTCAGTGTTTAAGCGTTCCAAGGAGGAGTGGAAGCAGACATTGGAAAGGACATCGAAGAGGAAAGGAGAACTCATGGACTTTTTGGGCGAAATGAACAGAAAGAAGGATGAAGACTCAACAAAACGCGGTCCAGATGTAAGTGAGTCCAAAAGGAGGAAGCCTAATGCGGCAAAATCATATCTAGATGATCTGTAGGTATGTGTGCGAAAGATATACGCATTAGTTCTATGACGCTAGTGATCCAGTTTATTCACTTAAAGGTACTGTTTATTGATACTGCAACACTTACATATAAAAGATCAGAAATAGTTGAGCTCTGGATTTGATTATTTGAGCTCGAGTTCATCAATTTAATTCAGTATTTATAACCAAATCTTCACTTCAGTGCAATGCCTAACCTTTCCTAAGTAGCTACAGTCTAATATTGGCGGTCATCCTAATTAAAATAAGTCATTGGTTTTAAAATTATTTGTCATGGTATCACAGTCAGTTTCTATTCAACTAATGTCCGATTTGACTATACTACTATACAGGGTGAAGCAGATGTTCTTTGACCAACACTGTAAACCACTGAAATCTGGAAAACCCAGCCCAATGATGGTTCTGGCACTCCTATTGGCTTCTCCCTGTAGGGATCTCTTGTAGTCATGCAGATTTTCGATTTGGTTCAAGGTTGAGGGCACTTTCCAGTCCAGTCCAGCCCAGTCGAAAGAAATCGTTAAATGCATTGTTGATATCATCTGTTTAGTTATTGCCAAATTTGGTGTTATCAACTTCTTGTTCACAAGTAGAGGTATTGTTAAATTAACTAGCTTGGGCCAAGTTTCTTGATATTCCTAATTTAATCACCACTGGATAAGAGTATTTCATTTTAGTTAAAAGCTATTTGTCATGAATTGCTAGAAATGACTTCCTGCCCGTATTTGTCGAGAGAAATAGACCCCTAAGCTTGGTCAAAGTAGATCTACCTCCTCCTGTACCTCTAAGCGTACACCTGTTCTTAGAGTCGCATGCTTTTTCTTCTTCCTGGCACTTTCTCCTGTTGAAGGGATTTCGCCACCTCCCTCATCGACGGCCGGAGTCTGGGACTCTGTTGCCAGCACCTTTCGTAGACTCTCTTATAGGGCGTCTGGAGCGGCGCGTTGTTAAATCCTGGCCTTCTCTTCATGGTGACGACCTTGGAGAGTAAGAGAATGACGTAGCTTCACTGATGGTTAGGTTAGGCAGCCTTACCTACCCTAGTCCAGCACGACAAATTTTGACCTAAGCTAATCTCGAAATTAGTAGAAGTTAGGATGAAAATGAATGTTTCACCTAAGCTTGCTGCGTAAAATCGTTTGCCAACGTCTTCTGCACCTTTGCCCGGCATTGTGTACCTGGTAGATGACTGTGTGTGGATGCATGGACTTGAACGGTTGTTCTCTGGCGATCACCTGCCACATGAGCACTCCAAAGGAGTAAGTATCACACTTGACGGTAGGCTGCTGACAGCGCAGGAACTCTGGTGCTTGGTAACCCGACGTGCCCACGAGGATTCCTTCTTGGACGAAGCTGCTTGTAACCTGTCTGGAGCAGCCAAAGTCGCCCAGCTTGGAGCATCCGTCGGAAGTCACAAACACGTTGCCAGGCTTCACGTCCAAATGGAGGATGCCCTGCTCGTGGATGTAAGCGAGCGCCTCGGCTATGTCGACGAAGCATCTGGAATAAGATACCCTTGTGGGGTGACAGCCACCAGTGCATGAACTTGTGACCACCACCTGTGCATGAACTGGCTGTCTATCCTTTCTGGACACGTTTCTAGTATCGTGTGCAAATTGCACTTGCCCACAAACTCCATTACCACGAGGGTGTTGTGGTCCTTTGAGGCAAACACGTCATAAATCTTGACTAAGTTCTTGTGGCTCAGCTGCGTCCCGTTCAACTCGCTTACAATAGAGTTGGAGCGGCCCTTCTCTCCAGCCTTGTGACACGAGTTGGCAATGATCTTGACGGCCACACGCTTGCCTGGGGAAACAACAGGAGGAATATAGGAACTTAAGGCAGCGAAAGAGCTAGAGACCTTTCCATGTGCCGAGGATGACGGAGCCGAAGCTGCCTCTGCCGATGAGAGTGGCGTCGGCGATCGCGTCCTCCAAGCCTTTTGTCTGAAGTTCCCTCCGGGCAGGGCTGTGGGTGATGCAGGGTGCGACGCCGTCTCCAAGGCTAGGGAACAGATACTTGCGAGCGTTCTTCTTTCTGGCGCTGGCACCACTGGAAGCGCGAGTGAGGCGACTCCCGCGATTCGACGGAGTCAACAAGCTCAAGTGGCTCCCAGTGCCCTCGGCGAAGACGTCGTCCTCGACGTCACCACGGGATCCTTCGGTGGACACCAGGCGTTCGGAGAAACGCGGGCGACTGCCGGAGAACAAGAAAGGAGCAAAAGGGGCTCTCGTCGTACAAAACTCAGCGAGGACGGAAAGGGGTTTAGGCATAGAGCAGCACGAACTAACAGTTATATTACTAATGGTCTTCGTTCTAAGGTGACATTAGTTACTAACAGTATGGTAGGAGTATCGAACTAATACTATAAACACGTTTTAGCATTTTCGCGGGACTCTGAGAAAAGGGAAAATTGCCACTACGACTGTCTGATTTCCCCAGCCCTGAAGAGAACCTGGCTGTCTATGGCGGCGGAAATCTGCACGTACCATCTGTAGACGGCGTCGACGGCCGTTCCGGTTCCCTTCGCCATGCGCTCAATGTGAAGCCTGAAGTCAAGGACAAGACTTTGGTGTCTCAAGTCCACAAGGAAGGTCCTTGCTGCTGTGTTACAATCAAAACCGGATTTAGTAGAAACTGGTTAAGTCAAATGACCAAAGAACTGGAGGAAAGGTGAAATGTTTCAATAATACTTTGGCCGAATTCATCCAAAACCTGACAAGTGAGGCAAACTACACATGCTGAAAGGTTTTGCAAAACATAAATTTCATGTCATTTGGCCCAGACAAGTGGAATTGGGCACTTGCCATGGTCAGACTAGGGATGTTTGGTGACTGAGCAGACCCACCAAAGGCCCTGGCTAACTTTGAGGTTGAGGATGTCCTCTTTATCCGATGAGGCCCAAAACCCCAACCTCATTTCATTGAGACTGTAACGATAGAAAAATTATTCTTTAGCACCTTTTGTCCAGCTTTAGTTGAGCCAAATTAGCACACTTATGCGAAGCTGGCTTAAGTGAAAGCACTGGATAAGTGTCAAAGCTGTCAAGTGTAATAAGTGCTTATAAAGTTTTGACTTTCCACTTCTCCGGTTTTGACTGTATCTTGAGACTTAGCAGGCTCATCGTGACCAACTGTCAACAGTAACACAACTGCGAGTACGAGCTAGAACGACTCACTGCTCAGATCAGTGAGTGTGGAGCGTGTTGGATGCTTGGGTACAGTCAGATTCAGGCTGGTTCTTCCTTTCTTTCTGCCGTCCTTTGGTTTCAACTCCAGCTCTGGACGAGGACGGACGAGGCGCCATGGCGACGATGCGCGCTGTGCGCGTTCACCGCTTTGGCGGTCCGGACGTCTTGCAAGTCGAGTCCAACCTGCCTGTGCCATCCCCCACCGACTCGCAGGTGCTGGTGCGCGTCGTCTATGCCGGCGTCAATCCGGTGGAGACGTACATTCGGGAGGGACAATACTCCAAGCTCCCAGAGCCGCCGTACACACCCGGCAGTGATGCGGCCGGCCGCGTGTACGCCTTGGGACGTCTGGCGGCGGCCACTGGGAGGCTGCGCGTCGGGCAGCGAGTCTTCGTTACGGGAAACCGCAACTCGGGGGCCTACGCCCAGTTCGTGGCGGCTGAGGAGGGCAACGTCTTTCCGCTGAGCGAGCGCCTCACCTTCGCGCAGGGCGCCGCCCTCGGAACTCCTTACTTTACCGCGTATAAGGCACTCATTGTGGGTGCCAGGGCCCGACCTGGCGAGTCCGTGCTGGTACACGGGGCCTCCGGGGCCGTAGGAAATGCTGCAGTGCAGATTGCTCGCGCCATTGGCACCGTCGTCGTGGGAACGGCAGGCACCAAGGACGGCATGGACGTGGTGACTAGGTGCGGCGCGCACCATGTCTTCAATCACAATCACAAGTCTTATCAAAAGAAGATGGTGGACCATATTGGCGGCAGTGGATTCGACATCATAATCGAACACCTGGCCAACATCAATCTTGGACAGGACGTCCAGATGGTCAAAGAGGGTAAATCAGTTTGAAGGAAAGCTTGACCACGTCAATATGGTGTGTAAAAAATAAGTATCGTTACAGGTGCTCGCATCATGGTCGTGGGTTGTCGAGGTACCGTAAACTTGAACCCACGCCATTTGATGCTTCCGGAGGCTAGCATCAAGGGAGTCTCCCTTGGCATCTCCTCGCCGGAGCAGTGGCGCGAGATGGGAGCCGCCATCGTGGCGGGGATCGAAGCGGGGTGGGTCAACCCCGTAATCAATAAGGAGTACGACCTGTCAGACGTGCAGCAGGTCCACTTCGACATCGTCCACTCAAGGGGCGCAAAGGGCAAACTCGTTCTCAGGGTGGCCCCAGACTAAGTATTGTTGTTTGTTACATGTGAGTTAATGTAATGTTAAGTCAGGTATACTAATAATGTGGTGCTCCCGGTGGTCATGCTTGGAATCGTTATTTTGGCCAATTTTGTGTTTGTGAAACGCACATGGAGATTGGGTTTGGTTGGGTTGAGGTCACACTTTGTTCTTCTTCGATGACGTCATGCGCCGCGACCACGGTAGCAGGCACGATCACCGGGAGCGCCGAGATTGTGATGATGGCGCAACAGAGCCTTGATTAAAAAAATGTGACTTTTTAGTTGACGGCCAGCATATCGTTACTATACTGAATATGGATGATAAGATCAATAACAATGCCTGCCTACCTATTGTACGGTAGTACCACGTACCACTTCCTATACCCAGGGTCCATTTCAAATTTCGCGCCGAGACCGAGCTGATCGGGCAGATCTCTGTCTACGTCAATCCTGTGTTTCAGGCAGGGGGCTGGAGAAGCCACTCCAGGTCTGCTCCAGGGGGCTGCCGAGCCAGCTTTCTATCTAAGCGATACCAAACTAGACTAGGTCTCGCAGCCTGAGCTCGAACCCATGTTGTACGCCAAGTCCGGACACAAGTAGGACTAGCTACAAAGCGTTGTCAGCAGACGCGTCCTGTACGTGGTCGGGAGTCTGATGGTTCCCAGGTTGGCATTATGATGCTGTCAGGCATCAAACGATGGGCAACGCTGTTCCTGCTAGGGATGAGTAACGGATCTATCCTTCATAAGCGCGAATTGGATCGGGCTTGGATCCATCGAATTTTGCGACCATTGCCGTCACGATTCCATAGATAGGCAGTGAGTGTCCCCGTCCTACTTGGGACCATCGTGGCAACGAGGAGCAACAATCGGCAGGCAACTTCTTGTTGTAGCTGGTCTTGTGCTCCTCTGTGGATCGCTGGTGTTCTTCCCTACAGAGGCCACAAAGTCGGCATTATAAATAAGGCCTCAGAAAAGGACTTTGCGGGTCTTTGGTTGGAACTATTCGAGTTCCGATGGTTCCGACCAAACCATTCCTGGATTTTTTCTGACTGACCGGCTCGAGCCGGCTCAGATTCGAAATTCTAAGGATTCGTTACTTATCCCTTGTTTCTACGCAGTCGTTTCGTCAAGCTTAACTAGGAGTGTGTCGGGCTGAGACCGGACACGGACTCCGGGTCGGATCGAGCCTGAAATTAGTTGCCGATAGTCCGAACTTTAGTCTCCAGGCCCGCCGGACCGGAGTAGTCTATCATAAGGGTCTGGCCAAGAGCGTTGCGGACCATGCAACTTTCGACCTTCGGGCCAGCTCGAAACACATCTCTAATCTAAACTCGATCGTCAGGTCGTCGTCTTCTTAGGAAGGGTCCCGGACCAATCGGGTTTGTGGGGTCCTCGGCCCCGCACCGGGTACCTCCCGGAGTCTCGGTGCCTCCGTTCTTTGGAGAACGAGATCATGGATTCTCCGGGCGAGCGAAGAACCGAGGGTGTGAGGTAAGAGCAGTGAAGGTCACTCTCCAAGGCCGCGCTAGACTCAGCCGCAGGAAACGTTGTGACGACCTTGGCGGCGGCCGCGGCGGCGACGGCGGCAACGACCCCGGAGGGGAGCAAACAGGAAGGGAAATTTTGGGACGCGCGCGCGCATTTTTGGTCGAGAAAGAGTGGTTCCCCATGCGTGCACGCGCGTGCCTCTGCAACACTTCCTCCTCCTCGGGCGAATCCGCGTTCACCGCTCTCACTTCCGCGTCCTTGGCAATGAGTCGCGACCTCAAAGCCTCTAAATCTGTTGAAGCAGTTTCTTCTCCGTCAGGCATCGGACGAATGGGACCGACAACAAAGAGGAGACGTCCGGCAACAAACTTTGAATTGCACTAAGAGAAATCGTCGCCATGCCCATCCAGTCACCGCAATGGACCGAGTACCTTACGTGCCCGGTATGCGAGAAGAGCTTCGACTTGGACGCCAGGCCTCCTATCAGCCTGGGGTGCGGACACTCTGTGTGCAAGGCCTGTCTGGCCAATCTCCAGAGGGCAATGTGTCCCTTCGACCAGGTGAGTCAGGTCTGTCATACTGTGCCTCCCGTCAATGTTCTGCATACACTTGTTCTCTAGACCAACTTCAGCTTGCCCCTGCCAAAGCTGCCGGTGAACACGGCTCTGGTTCTTCTGGTAGACTCCACTGTTGACCTCGACTCCTTTAGAGTCACCAACCTCGACCTCGGAGAGAAGAAAGAGGTGGATGACGGTGAAGATGTCCGAGCACCATTGGCGCAATACGATGGCGCCATGCGCCTCATGGAGAAATTGGCGCTATTCCTTCGTCCCGGAAGCGGCGACAACACAAACACACTGCCACTTTCTCACCAGCAATTGTCCCGGCCCATGCAGCGTAAGTTGGTCACGCTCATCAACTGCCAACTGCTGGAGTCCGAGGGTAGGGCCCGTGCAGTTCGCGCCGCCCGTTCTCTGGGCGAGCGCTCCGTCACCGAGCTCATCCTGCAACATCAGAACCCTCAACAGCTCTCCGCGAATCTGTGGGCGGCAGTTCGTGCTCGAGGATGCCAGTTTCTGGGACCGGCAATGCAGGAAGAGGTCCTGAAACTTGTCTTGCTGGCCTTGGAAGATGGATCGGCGCTGTCGCGCAAAGTACTGGTCATGTTCGTGGTACAGAGGTTGGAGCCCCACTTTCCTCAGGCGTCGAAGACCAGCATAGGGCACGTAGTGCAGCTCTTGTACCGCGCCAGCTGCTTCAAGGTGACGAAGCGAGAAGGTGACAGCTCGCTGATGCAGCTAAAAGAGGAGTTCCGGACGTACGACACACTACGCAGGGAACACGATGCGCAGATCGTACAAATCGCCACTGAAGCTGGGCTAAGGATCGCCCCGGACCAGTGGTCATCGCTTCTCTACGGTGATACCTCGCACAAGAGCCATATGCAATCCATCATCGACAAGCTACAGACGCCGCAGTCCTTCATCCAGTCCGTTCAGGAGCTAGTGATCGCTTTGCAGAGGACTGGCGATCCTGGGAGGCTGGGCGCTCTCAGGCCGCATTTGGACTTTTTAGCTGGGCTGGATCCATCTCCAGGTACGAAGCGTACATGATGCATTGCGACTAATTAGGAAAATTATTCTGATTATTATGCTTAGATTGCTTTTGTCCGGATTGGGATACACTGAAGACGGCACTGAATTCCGTGGTGATGATTGTGTCTGGGCTGGCCGCTTTCATCGAACGTCATAGTAGCCGTAGATCCAACGAGGCTGCCACGCAGTCCGCCATGGCAAACTCAAGATACAAGACCAGCCTGTGCAGAGATCTCACCATCCGAGGATCGTGCCCGAGGGGAAAGAACTGCACATTTGCCCACTCACAGGTGGAAATTGAACAGTAAGTACGAGTCATCTTATCGGACTATTCGGATCGTATCTTCTCTGGGACCACCAAGCCGTTTATGACCAGGCTTGGCATAGCAGTGAGGGGTTCCCTTGGCAATTGTCGTAGGTGTGTAAGACCGACGTTTTCCCGCTTTCTATTGAGTGGTAGCGAAATGTTATCCTGACCTGATCCTTAAAAAAAACAAAGCGGTAGATGAGCTACTTAGTGATACTGCCGGCTGGTTGTCTGATGTCGAACCTCATTTAATGCAGGCATCGTTGTGACAGCAACCACCGCGGCCGATTTTTTCGAAAGCCGTCGTCCGTGGGGCCCTCGTTCGGTCACGCATTCGCTGCTAAGGATGATCGTGGTTTTGGAACAGTTGCTGTCAGTGGGAGTGGTGGCAGCGCAGGCGCTCCTCCTGTGGCAGCCGTCGCAGCTGCTGCAGGAGCTGTTCCGAACCTTACTCCGGTCGCCCAAGTAGCACCTCTACCCCGTGATTACGTGACGCCGGATGACATGGTTCAGCAGCCCCCGCCAGTAGCGCCGCTGTTCCCCGTGAGTGAGGCCCAGTCTGTGGTGGCGGCACCGGCGATGGTGGAGGCGGTGCCCATGGCCGCCGCCGCCGGAGCGACGGGATTCGTTCCTCTGCTCTCTCATCACCCTCAGGGAGTTAGGCCACCGCCTCAAGTTGGGTTTCCTCCGATGGAAGGCCATGAAGGTCCCGTTATTAACGCTGCAGTTGCTGTCCCAACGCAGATCATGATGCCCCAAGAGTTTCACCAGCCCGTTACGACAGAACACGAGTCCAACGTCAATAGATTTCCCATCAGGAACCAGCCCAGAATTAACAACGTCTTGATTGTTCCTTCGGTATGTTAAGTTTAATCTTATAGACCTTGCTCGTTACCGTGCAAATGCCGTTGCTGCTTCCAGGGTATGGCGACAAAAAGTCTCTCTGCACTGAAGAGTCGCAAGGAGGAGATCATTGATCACCTGGAGGATCTGATCGGCAAGGAAGAAACTATCCGCATCGCCAATAGCGCGATCGATCCGCCCATGCCCACCAATCATCACATGCCGCCGTCAGGGCCACAGGTTGCGAAGCAAACTGAGCAGCAGCCTCTGAGCTATTACTCTATCTGGACTTCGCGCGCCATAGCGACCTTGCCGACCTCCAAGGGCGAATCCTACATCAACTCAGACGTGGACCAGGCAGAGGTGACTTCTTGCTCAAAGGATGACAGAGTCACGGAGAAGTTGCAAGAAGGCTACAGAAATTGCGCTGAAGAGCTAAAGGAAGAGGAAGTTATTCCTTTCTCAGACCAGCCACAGATCTGTCGCTTCGGTCCCATATCTCGCAGGACGGCCACCATGCTGCAGTCGGTGACCCCGTCGCAGTCGCAGGCCGTTATCAGCGATGAGCCCATGCCCACGGCCGTGGTCAGGCACTCCAAGCACATGGCACGTCAGGTGCCTTCAATGGCGGCGCTCTATCACACCAATGGGTCGCGCACCACCCTGCAGCCAATAGCAATTGGACTTAACGGAGAGATCGGCTACATCGCGCTGCCCGCTGTGGCAGACCAGCCTCAGGCCGATCCGACCTTGCAGCAGATCCAGCAGAACTCTGCTCTCCACCAGCAGCTTCAAAGTCAAAGTCCCCAATGCAGCCAGCAGCAACAGCTCCTGTATGCAGAGTCTGAGCGCATGCGGCACGAGCTGGAGCAGCTCCAGAAGAAGATATCTGACTTGAACCTTGCTCGCTTGGCAGATAACAGCACTGCTGTCACGAGCGGCGGCAATAGCGCCACGTTGACTACACAGCGTCCGGAATTCGCCAAGGAGAGGGACGAGCTGGCCAAGGAGCTAGTTTACATTGAGTCTACTATCAGAGAGAGGGAACGGGAGATCTCCATCAATCACAACAGGATCGCTAGATTGTCCAAGGGACAACAAGGTAAAGGATCGGTTAAAGACAGTTGATGTTGGTGTTGCTACATCGAAACTTTTCCATCTCGATCAGAACACTTGTATCCTGATCGCAGCTCCGGCGCCAAAGGAATCGTGACTACGGCGGTCTCCGGCTTGAAGATCAACCAGGCCACGGCAGTGGTGACATCAGAGAATTGCGATTGAGCGTGCGATGTGTTCACGGACCCATCCCTGACGCCTTCATATAAGGAACACGTAGTACTTAAAAAGTAAAAAAGCCCCAGATCGTGCATGACCACGTACTGATACTTGTGGTAAGGGGGCTATTCTCGTGGAAGGTACACACATAGAAGTAGAGTTAACTCGACCTTGCTTACCATAACACCGCTCCAGCCTCTGCTGGTGTCTCATTCCTTGAGTTACGTTTTCCTAACCTTAGCGAATGAAGGACTTTTGTATATATACATACAGTACAAGGTCTTTGTGCTTGTTCCAATGGAATCAGAGATTTCCTTTCTTCAAAGGTTTTACCACTACACAACATCAATTATCTGTGCAAAAAGAGGATGGACCGTTATCATCAGGGCTCTTAATGTTTGCAGCTGATAGATTACATGTTTGCATTGACCGCAAATGTCACCTTTCATCTTGAAACAGTCTATACTAGTACATCATGATTATCAGTGTAACCAATGGCATTATTCAACTTGTCAAACTGTTTGTGTTTGTGCACATCGAGGTTGCTCGTATTCCTGAGATGAGTTCACTCAACCGCGAATATTATGATAAATATACAGTATTTGCAAGGCAACATTAAATCACGCTACTTTATTATAAAGTTTTTGCTCTATTAAACTGGTTGCATGTCATAAGGCGGCACGTGGCTTGCAGCGATAAGTTTTAAATAAGCACGTGGTTAGATCACAGCAGCAAGTACTGCACTTTTACATTAGACCTTATCAAATAGCAGTCGTTGATTCGGTTTCGCTTCCTCTGACGAGCCTCTTAGTTACTCGATCTTGTCAGATCTGGCTTTCGCTTCCCCGCTATTATCATCGTCGTTGTTGTCGTTGAGCACCTTCGCTGCTCCTCTCACCATGATCCCCAGCCAGTACAGCTGTGGCGCAAGGACGCCCAGCATATAGAGGGAGCAGCGAATTGGCGTTCTTGCCACTGCCTGCCAGAAGCCGAGGCCGCGCTGCGCCGCGTACGCAACATAAAACGCCGGGTAGATTAAGATCCTGCAACAGAGAAACACCAGCACCATAGCGGCCCCGTTGGCTATGTAAAGGGGTGACCGCTTCAGCCCCACGTAGGAGAGGATAGCTCGTAGGGACACAAAGGGCGTGCTGGCCTCGAAGACGAGGGCACACGCTACCATCAGCTCACCGGGTTCGTGGTCGAGTCGGCGCATCATGATCGGTGTGAACACGGCGCCGACCAGCAAATGGTGCACCACAATGAGCGAGTTCGCTCGGAAGAACTCCAATACTGACACTTCTAACTTTAAATTGGTCCCCTTCTCTTGGTCGTTCCTTTTTGCAACGTAGGCCACATACATGGCGTACACGTCGTAGAGGAAGTAGGCCACGACGACGGGGTAGATGTGCTTAAGTAGAGGGTTTTGTTGTCTGCCGCCACCTTCGTGAGTGCTGCCTTGCGATCCTCTCAACAACAAGTAGATTCCGGATGAGGCGGCGGCGGTGCCGAAGAGGGCTGAGACGGACTTGCATGCGATGTCGCTCGTCGCTCCTCTGGACAACGACAGGCCCCTCATGGACCAACATGACGTCGGTGTCAGGAGCCAGATGAAGCCGTGAAAACAGCAGTAGAATATCAGCGCAGCCACTGACGCCTCTAGCGCGGCCGGCAGCACTTCTATCTCCAATGGCGGTGTCACCGAGTCCGTCCCCGACCCGAGGGACTCCATCGTCGACTGGCGATTAGATTACGGTGATGGCGGTCGAGTCATTGATCTGAGAGGGCGATGACGCATGAGGCGACGCCCGACATCGCGATTGCAGCACTCGCAACTTCCCAGTTCCCATACTTTATTTTTGTTTTGAACTTGTTTCCACCTTTAGGGGTGCCAAATGAATGTGTGTTGATCTCGGTCCAGCGTTGTCTTGTGCCTGCAAGACCCCAACTGCGCAGATACTTTTGCACGGACTGTGCACACCGATCATAAGAACGCGCCCTCGTTGGAGCTTCCCTTCATTGTCTCGGTGATCATTGGACCGAGGAGGAGCGGAGCGGCTAACTCTTGACCGATCTTGTATAGCATTCCCTCCAACTTTAACGTGAGCCGTCAGGGTTGCTACTACTACTGACGACTAAGCGAATCAGGACTGCGGATTTACCGCACGCTTTCGGGAAGCGGGCTTTTGTCCAGATAGCTAAGAGAGTGCGGTTAATCAAATGAAGAGCTGCTGTAATACTTTGGCATATTAAGCATGTATATTTTCAGGTACTCACTAACGGCAGACCATCAGTCACTTCTAAATTGGTTTTGGCACAGTGTCTTTCAGTGTCGAACAGGGCAAAATTGCTTTGGCCATACCGTAGCTTTAAAACAGCTTATTTTGATTTACTAACCAACTACAGGACATAGTCCACAATGTAGATACTGCGACAAAGCAAGATAGCGGAGAAGAATGTCACTCAGGTCGTCCGGTGTATATCAGATACTAGTGCAGAGAGGATCCAGAGATGTAGTGCAGTGCAGTGCCTTTTCGGTCTCGATCTACTGCTCTGGCAGCACTTCAGTGTTAGTGATGCTTACGAGCCGGTGTTTTAAGGCTCGAGCCGAGCCAAGCTAAGAGAAATCTGGCTCGAGCCACCTCGGCTCGGCTCGAATCATACACCTATGAGCCAAGCCAGCCATAATATCTGTTAAGCTGGACAAACGGACTTTGGGCAACAGCACTGAAGCTGTAACTAGTAGCATTTGACAGAAAGGACACAGACATATATTATCATGTTCAGAAGCTGTCAACTCATTCTTGTGACTTGTTGTCTCTTAGCACAGTGTGCCCTGTATGTATTGACTTTATTAAAAATGTGTGTCCATTCACAAAAATTGCTTGAATGGAAAGCTATACCAAAGGGTTGAAACATACTAAAAATTGATATGATTATGCCCATATTTAGGCCTAAGAGTTTAAAGCACTAAATAAAGCCCACAAACTGTGAAATAACAAAAAAAATGTTTACTAGAAGATATCCACCTTCACTAACAACGTGACTTCACCAAGTTTCAGGGTGAAAGAACAATCATAAGTAGGTTTTCATACAGTCTGATTCATATAAGTAGTGAATAAAGTCTGAAATGACAATAGTGAGGCAAAAATTATTTTTCATACAAAATTTTGTTGTCATATTTGACATTGTTCTGCTCAGTTGCAAGGTGATGGAGCAATCATAAGCAGGTTTTTAGTCATTCTGATCTGAGTAAGTGGTAAATGAAGTGTCATTTTAGACTTGAAGGTGCATATCTTCAAGTAAATAATTTTTTTATTTATTTCATAGTTTGTGGACTTTATTTAGTGCTTATAACACTTAGGCCTTAGTATCTCAAAAGGGACAAGTACAATTATTTTAATTTTTTAGTATGCTTCAGCCCTTTGGTATAGCTTTCCATTCAAGCATTTATTGTGAATGGACACACCTTTTTTATAAAACGGATATTTTAGCACACTGTGTTAGAAATTTCCATTCAGAAAGCCAAGGAAAGCTGCATTAAAGAATTACTTTAAATCAAATGCATCCTGTACTACATAAACAGCCGAGCTAAACATATGGCTCGAGCCAAGCCTTGGCTCGGCTTGACTCAGCTCATACTTCTACGAGTCGAGCCCAACTCGTAACCATTACTACTTCAGTGACCTATGATCGGAAATGGCAACAAGTGGGTCAAGGAAAAAGACAAGACATCCGTGACTGAGATCACATTCTGGTACCACCTGGACCAGTTCTGGTCTTCCCGCCACAGAGTGGGAAGCCAAGGTTCAAGTACAGTATAAGGTTCTGCTGGCAGAAGTTGTTCTCTGTCTGTGCTATGGGGTATGTGATGCAACAACAACAAACACAATGACTGCAACATAGATTAATTCTTTATTCTGTGTAGCGTACTGCTATGTGTACATGTATAAGGTCTTGGACATGAGGAGACAGACACTGTAATGATGTCTAGACTGCATAACACCTTCTTCATTGCAAGAACCTGACCAGACCAAGTTACACTTCCCCTTCCTCATTTATCTGTACATAAACCCTCTCTGCAAAATACATTCTATCCCCAGTCTGAAGTCAGACTTCGCTGTCTTAATATCCTCCTCACTCATTGCTCCGCTGCTACGATCACCGTCACTTTGACTGAGTTACTCTCACACTCACTCACGCACACGTAGCCCGGCGCGAACTGTACAACGTTACATTCTGGATATCAGAAAACGTTGTAGCAAAAAGAAGGATCTGATCAAGGCACCAAAAGAGCCTCTGAAGGGTCAAGTCAGTACCAACAAGGAGCCAAATCCTGGATTGAAGCCGCTCTTGCCCTGCAATGCCAGCTGTCCCTCATTGACTGGAATTAAAGAGGGGATAGCTTGCTGACAGTCCACTCGGACATTGAGAATAACGACAACAGCAATCTTGGTACTGGGGGTGGTCCCCACACTGACCATGTGTGATTATGTAAAACTAAAGGCCAATCCTGTCACAGTTGTCGGAATTGATGCTGGTCTTGGACAAGGTGTCAGTGTTATAGCTGGGATAGCAGAAAGAGATTTGGACAGCTTGGTAATGCTTAAGGTCAAGAATAATGGTATTCACAAGCTCATCTTTTCAAGCTTTTGAATAAAAG